>Ga0114986_1000272_pt1 | contig 14551 bp, 12 predicted proteins | sample Shrwel1BS1Day17_FD_96988 | JGI IMG/M metagenome (GOLD analysis project Ga0114986, IMG submission 96988) | Subsurface microbial communities from deep shales in Ohio, USA - Utica-3 well 1 S-1-Day17 | ecosystem: Environmental > Aquatic > Deep subsurface > Shale gas/oil reservoir > Produced... | reverse complement strand
TCATTCCCCACCCTAGCCCGCGCCGCAGCGAAGCGCAAAATTGCGAGGGGCCGCCCCCTTGCCCGCCCCCGCATCCCGGCGCATCATCGGCTCCGGGAGAAGGAGAGCAGCAATGGCAGCCGAATACGATCTGGTGATCCGCAGCGGGACCATCGCCGACGGGACCGGCGGAGACCTGATCGAGGGCGACATCGCCATCACCGCAGGGCGCGTGGCGGCAATCGGCAAGAGCCTCGGCCGGGGGAGCGAAGAGATTGATGCCAAAGGCAAAATCGTCACCCCCGGGTTCATCGATGTGCACACCCACTACGATGGCCAATGCATCTGGGCAGAGGAACTCTCCCCCTCGTCCTCGCACGGGGTCACGACCGCGGTGATGGGCAATTGCGGCGTCGGCTTCGCACCCTGCCGCCGCGAGGATCACGCAATGCTGATCAACGTGATGGAGGGGGTGGAGGACATCCCCGGCGTGGTGATGACCGAAGGCCTGCCGTGGGATTGGGAGACTTTTCCCGAGTATCTTGAAACGGTTGCCGCCGGACGGCGCGATATCGATATCGCCGCCTACCTCCCCCACTCGCCCTTGCGCGTCTACGCGATGGGCGAACGCGGGGCCGCACGCGAAGTGGCCACCGAGGACGATCTCGCCCTCATGCGCCGCCTCACCGCCGAGGCGATGCGGGCCGGAGCACTGGGCTTTGCAACCTCGCGCCTCTCGATCCACAAGACCGCAGACGGCGAGGCTATCCCGACATTCGATACCGACATCGCCGAACTCGAAGCCATCACCCGCGGCATGGCGGATGTCGGGGCCGGAACGTTTCAGGTGGTGCTCGATGCCTTCGTCGGGTGGGACAAGGAATACGCGGTCATCGAAAGGGTGATCGCCGCCAGCGGCCGCCCGGCGACCTTTACTCTGGCCTCGGGCAATGACGCACCGCCGCGCTGGCGGCGGGTGCTGGAGATGCTGGAGCGCACCAATGCGAACGGCGGCATCGCCAACGCACAGGTCATGCCGCGCCCGATCGGCCTGATCGCGGGGCTGGAGCTGACGGTGCATCCCTTCGTGCTGTGCCCCTCGTGGAGCAAGATCGCGCACCTTTCGATTCCCGAACAGGTCGCCGCGATGCGCGATCCTGCCCTGCGCGCGGCGCTGATTTCGGAGGACTTCACCCCCGGCCATCCCTTCAACGAGCTGGCGCGCAACTGGCGCTGGCTGTTCCCGCTCGACAACCCGCCCGACTACGCTCCGCCTGCGCACATGAGCATGGCCGGGCAGGCCGCCGCGCGCGGATGCAGCCCGCAGGAGATCGCCTATGACCGGCTGCTGGAGACGGAGGGGCGCGGGCTGTTCCTCGCGGCGCTGGGCAATTACGAGAATGCCAGCCTCGCCAGCGCGCACGAAATGCTGCGCCATCCGCACTGCGTGCCCGGGCTGGGTGATGGTGGCGCGCATTACGGGGCGATCTGCGATGCGAGCTATTCGACCTATCTGCTGACGCAGTTCGTCAAAGGCGAAGGCCCCCTCACGCTCGGGCTGGCAGAAGCGGTGCACATGCTGGGCCAGAAGGCGGCGCGCGCGGTGGGCTTCAGCGATCGTGGCATTCTACAGGTCGGCGGACGCGCCGACATCAACGTGATCGACCTTGACGGCCTCACGCTGCACCTGCCCGAAGTGGTCCGCGATCTGCCTGCGGGCGGGCGCCGTTTGCACCAGCGCGCCACCGGCTACGAGGCGACCATCGTGGCGGGCGAGGTGATCCGGCGCTTCGACCAGTCGACAGGTGCGCGGCCCGGGAAGCTGGTTCGCGGAAGCGGCTACAAGGCGGCAGCCTAGCGGGCCGGCTGCGCTGCGAACAGCAGGCCGCTGCCCGCGTCGGGCACCTCGACGAACCCCTCGGGCGGCAGCACATCGCGCGTGGGATTGCCGACGATCCAGATGTGGGTAAAGGCCCCGCGCGGCAACTTCGCCAGAGAAGTGGAGAGCCGTGGCCGGTTGACCGAAGGCGTGCATTCCTCCCGCACCACCAGATGCGAGGGATCGCGCACGAAAGGCTCGGCAGCAGGGTAGCGCACCCGCATCGGGTTCACGCCGGGCTGCTGCCACTGGTCGTTCACGAAGGCGCTCTTGCGCGCCATCGCCGCCCCGGCGAGGTGATCGAGCGGTGCAAGCGCCCAAAGCGTGCGGCACGGCTTGACAGAGAAGAAGGCAACCCGCGCCCCCTCAGGCAGCAGGTCCACCGCCGGCAGCGCCGCCTGCACCAGCCGGTCCTGCCGGGCATAGGCGATTGTCGTCGTCGTCATCCGCACCCCGAAGAAGGCCAGCGCCAACGCGCCCGCCACCAGCAGCGCGCGCGAGCCGTGCCGCAGCGGGCCGATAGCCAGCAGCGCTGTCGCCATAGCGTAGGGGGCCAGCCGCATATCGGCAAAGGCCGATCCGAACACGCGGAACGGCAGGACGAGGAAGAAGATCAGGCACAGCAGCGCCGCTATGCCAAGGCCCCGGTTGACCGGCACCTTGCGGCTCGCCAGCATCCAGCCGAGCAGCATCGTGATCGCCGCGAGCGAAACCATGTCGAAATCGCGCCAATAGGTGCGCAGCACCGAAATCGCCCAGTTCAGCTTGAACTGCCACGCCCAGCCCGACATCGCCGCGCCCGAGCTTTCCGCCCGCCAGATCACCATCGGCACCACCGGCAGCAACAGCGGCCAGCATGCCGCAAGGATGCGCAGCACCGCGCGCACCGGGTGCATTCTGGCGGCCCACACCTCGGCCAGCATCGTCGATCCGGCGAGCAGGCCGAGGAACGCCCAGCCATAGGTATGCGCGACCCAGATGCCCGCACCCGCCACGCCCAGCCAGATCGTCGCCAGCCCCTCGCGCCCACGCGCCCGCAGCCGCAGCCACGCGGCATAGGCAAGCAGCGCCAGCGCCATGCTCAAGGTGTAGTTGATGAACCCGTAATTGAACGGAAAGCCATAGAGGAACGGGATCGCGGCGATCACGAACGGCGTCACGCGGCCATGCACCGCGCGGCTCACCACGATCAGCCCCAGCGCACCGAGGGTCTGCGTGATCATCACCGCGCCCCGCACCGCGCCCTCAAGCCCCAGCACGGGGTACAACACCTCGACCAGGAGGTCCGCGCCGAGGTTGCCGATCAGCTTCCACTCGAAGGTGAAGTAAGGCTGCAAGCCGGGACGCTGCGCCAGCTCGGTCTGCACCGCATAGCGGCCAAGGTGGCCCCACAGGTCGGTCAGCGGGGCGATCCCCACCACCAGCAGCGGTGCCAGCGCAGCAAGGCAGGCCAGCACAAGCACCGGCCAGCGGTCCAGCCAGTCGAACGGCTGCCGCACGCCGCCCAGCGGCGCGATGGAGGGGGCGGAGGCGGCGTTCATTCGGATGCTGCGGGCCTGAAGACGACGAATTGGGAGAGCAGGAAGAAAATCACCACATAGGCCCCGATCGCCGGCAATTGTGCCAGTGCGCTATCCTCGCCAAGCACGCCCTGTGCGGCGAACAGCACCGCAAGGTTGACCCCGTAGGCGACAGCGAAGGCGGCGAGGAACTTCGCCACCTCCCGCCCGCGCACCGCGCCGGTCACGCCGAACACGAAACGGCGATTGAGGGTGAAGGACAGCACCAGCCCGACGCCGAAGCCTGCCGCATTGGCCACCGGACCGCTCAGCCCCGCCCACAGCCCGGCGAAGATCACCGCCCAGCCCACTGCCGAATTGGCAAGGCCGGTCAGCCCGAAACGCAGCAGGCGGGCAAGCATCGGTGCAGGACTCCTCAGCGCGCGACGAGGCAGTATTGCGCGCCCAGCGGCAACCAGCCGAGCCCCCGCTCAAGCGGACGCAGCGGCGCGGCGAAGGCGGGGAAGAACAGCGTCCAGCGCAGATCCACATCCGTGAAGCCCGCCGCACGGAAGCGGCGGCGCATTTCCGGCGCACTGATCAGCACGGCATTGGCATCGAACGGGCAGGTCGCCACCGCATGCCGGGTGAGCGGGTTCCATGGATTGTGCTCGAACAGGATGAAGCGCCCCTCGGGCGCCAGCGTGCGGCGGATCTCGCTCAGCAGACGGATGTGGTCGCTTTCCGGGATGTGGTGGAACACGCAGGCCGTGAACACCAGATCGAAGCTGGCATTGTCGAAGGGCAAGGTCTGCCCGTCATAGCACTCCGTCTCGATCGGCCGGATCGCGCGGGCGGCACAATGGGTCAGCGAGCGCGAGGAAACGTCAAGCGCCGTCAGCGAGGCATCGGGAAAGGCGCGTTGCAGGTGGGCGACGCAGTTGCCCCGTCCCGCGCCGAAATCCATGATCCGCTGCGGCACGGTGCCAGCCGCCGCCATCACCCGCGCGGCTTCCTTTGCCTTGTATTCGGCAAAAAATTCCGGATCCTCGCCGCTCAGCTTGACCGACTGGGCGTGCTGCGCGTCGTATTCGTCAACGTAAGCGTCGAATTCAGCCTGCGACACGGATGCCCTCGCTCGGCTTGGGATCGGCAGAGGCCGCCGCCTCCACGCCTTCCGGCTCCTGGTTGGCCGCGATCGGATGGCGGCGCACCTCGGAGATGATGAACAGCGGGCGGGCCTTGCCCTCCATGTACATCCGGCCGAGATATTCGCCGAACACGCCCAGCACAAGCAGCTGCACAGAGCCGAGGATCAGGGTCAGCGCGGCAAGGCTCGCCCAGCCTTGCACCGCCCCGCCCTGCATCCAGGCCCACACCACCCACACGAGTGCGGCAAGGCCGGCAAGCCCGAACAGCATGCCAAGGTGCGAGGCAAAGCGCAGCGGCACGACCGAGAAGCTGGTGATCGCATCCACCGCCAGCGCGATCATCTTGCGCAAGGGGTAATTCGTCTCCCCCGCAAACCGCGCGTCGCGTTCATAGGGGAAGGCGATCTGGTTGAAGCCGATATAGCTCACCAGCCCGCGGATGAAGCGGTAACGCTCCGGCATGGCATTGAGCTGGTCGACCACCCGCCGCGTCATCAGGCGGAAGTCGCCGGTGTCGCGCGGGATGTGGGTATCGACCATGCTCGCCAGCATGCGGTAGAACAGCGAGGCGGTGCCGCGTTTGAAGGCCGTCTCCCCGTGGCGCTTGACCCGCTGGCCGTAGACCACGTCATAGCCGGCGCGCACCTGCTCCAGCATCGGGCCGAGCAGTTCGGGCGGGTCCTGCAAGTCGGCATCGAGCACGAACACGAGGTCACCGCGCACGTGATTGAGCCCTGCGGTCAGCGCCAGCTGGTGCCCGTGATTGCGCGAGAGGTTGATGGCAACGATGCGCGGATCGTGATCGGCATGACGGCAGATCGCGTTCCAGCTGCCGTCCTTCGACCCATCGTTGATGAGGATCAGCTCGTAACGTTCGCCAAAAATGGCATGTGCCGCCTTGGTGACGCGCTCGATCAGTGCATCAAGCCCGGCCTCCTCGTTGTAGACGGGGATGACGACCGACAGCTCGCAGGAGCCGGAAAGATTATGCGGAAGCTGCAAGTGCCCAGTCCTCCAGAAGCCCGAGAGATGACGCCAACAAAACCAAGGTCAGTCGCGCATCCCGGCCCAAGGCCCGAACCTCCGCCCCGCGCGTAAGGCGTGTGGTGCCGCTTACGTGACTCGAACACGTGACCCCATCATTACGAATGATGTGCTCTACCGACTGAGCTAAAGCGGCAATCCGACAACTGCGGACTAGGGCTTGCGGCGCCAGTTCGCAATCGCAAAAAAGGTATCAGATTTCAGCGAAAGCCCCTCAAGCGATTGCTGATATCCAACAGATTTTTCAAATCTGGAGGGACGGCGATTGCATCAGTTTCCCCTCAATTCAACATAATTTTTCAAACTCCCACTCCGCAGTGATCCGCGAAGCCATGAATGATACAGATAATCAACGATTATATGGCGGCTCGATGCAGGCTGGATCGATGATCCGATTGGGTCAGAATCTACAGGCTCAGAGAAAGTTGCCGGTTGTGGGCCGCATCTGAGGCCGCGATGATCCTTGATGCATGCGCTCGCGCCCACCCGCCAGGCACGATTTCCCTCACTCGCGATGCCTGGAGAATGCGGAAGGTTCTCGTGTGATCAAGGTCAAGCCGTGCGGCGATTTCCGCGGTGGGCATGATCCGTGCCGCGAGGTCGAGGACATCATCGAGTAAATAGAGCTTCGGATTTGCCCCTTGGGGCGTCAAGCGCTTAAGCACTGCAATGCTTGACGCAGAGCAATTAAGGATTTCGAGCGCATCGGATTGCGTGACATGTGCGGAATACTTTAGGGCGCTTGTTGTATCTTGCTCCAGCGCGGCTCTTAAAATTTTTTGGCTCTTCGACGCCTCGACAAAGGCCCGCTTGGGCCAGGCTTCTGCTCCTTCAGCGACGAAAAGTTGCATCTGGCCATCGATAATAGCGGAAATCATCGGCCCCCAAGGTTTGAGCCGGCCTGAGACGTTTTGAAGCAAGGCGTAGAGGGTGAGTGCCGGTCCATCTATCTCGCCCGACCTGTTTTCCAGCTTAGCCGTAAAGGCCGCTACCTCTGAACTCCGAAAGCGTAGCCCACTTTCTGCTAATGTCAGGCTACTCGGCGGAAGCACATCGAGCTGTGCCAGTTGTTCGATAGCGTAATTCGGAAGCGACCACCGATGCGCAATCGTCGATGTGCCAACGCAATCTTTCCAAGCCTTCGCGAACTTCGACAATTCAGCGGTGTCAAATGCTGGCAGCTGCTTTCCGCCATGAAATCGATAGTGGCGGGAAACAAGCCCCTCCTCCCAACATCGCTTAAGGAGATCGGCGCTGAGCCCAGCGATGGCAGTTGCTTCGCGAAGACCGATGCGATTCTTGCTTGCGGATGTTTGCACGATAACGGGCGCAGGGCTTGTTCGCTCGTATTCTCGGCTCGCGACTTCTTGGGCAGGCACCGCCCCCAGAGAGGCGTATGAATTTAGGATTTGCGGAATGATCGGACTGCAGCCTGAAACACAGAAGGCCTCGTTTTCCAGGCCATTTGGCCAAGCTGCGACAGCCTGACAGGCTTCGTGGAGTCGGAACAGACTTGAGTTTTTCAGGGCGGTGCGCGGGATCGCGAGATGCTTGGCTAGTCCGAGAATAACGTTGAGGATTTCCTGCGGACTGCTTCGCTGTAGGTGTCGGGGAAGATGATTATAGACCCCCTCACGGTCAGTCGCCGTCGTTCCCACGAGATGTCTAACAATCTCAAGAGCAGGCCGCATATCGACAGGCACTGTATCGTGGCGCTGACGGCACAACTCCCGCCCGCATTCATCGCATCGATCAACAGGCGTGAGAGTTCGGGTCCAACCTTGCGCCTGCCCGGGGTTCGTCTTGCACATGTCGCACGTCGCCTCGAGCAAGTCCCAGGTGACCGGACAGAAAGGGAGGAACTTGAGCTCCCAAGCAGCGAGGTGATACGCTCCATGGCATGCAAAGAAAGACGGTGAGAACCGTCTCCGTTGGACTTCGATGCTCCCGTGAGGCACCGTGATGCCGAAGAAGTTACGAGCTCCATTTCCCCGATCCTGGTATGTGCGGTTAGCGATCTCACCGCGATCGCAGCCCAGAGCAACTGCAATGCCTCCGAGATCGATCTCGGGATCCTCGGCAATTGAAACACGATTGCGATGTTTGAGCCCAAATTCGCCTAGAAACGACCAGCTGTTGGGAAGTTTCGCTAGCTGGAGGGCCCTGGCAATGCCGCCCCGCAGGGACTCCCCCTCGTGGAACGAAAATCCATAGTTTCCATCCACACCGACAAGGCGCAGGCGACGTTTGTCGTCACCAACGACCTTGTTCAGCCGGTTCAACTCGGCAGAAAGATCGGCAACTCCAAGCATGAACTAGGCATCATCCGAGAGCAGCAGGTCGATCGGGTTGTGGTCGACGAGTTTAAGCGCCATCGACCAGTCATCCACGGCTGCGGCGAGATCGCCGATGGCGACGAAGTCCCTGTCATCGTGGATTGCAATTCTGAGCGCATGGAGCACGACCTTCATTAGCTGTCCGATTACTCCCGAACATGCTTCACATAGTGCTTTGGCGAGTTTGGGCTCCGCAAGGCCGGATGGCTCGGAAACAAGCTTGAGCCGTTGCATTTCCTCGTCGAGAGCTGCAAGAAAGCCGATCCAAAGCGCCTGATCCTCCGGATCGGACCACTCAAGCGCACCAAGTCTGCAGGGCGCCAGCGTCCGCATCTGAAACTCTTCGTTCTTGGCGATGAGTTTTTCAGCTTTCTCTGTTCCTAGCAGGACAATGCCCACGATCCCCTCGTTCAGAAAGGCCTTGATCTCGGAAGTTAGGCTCGGACCGAAAATCGATCCGTTGATGCCTTCATGAGCCTCGTCGACAATGAGTAGTTCCGTTCCCGCGCCTTTCAGGACCTCACAGGCGCGGTCGCGGAGAACTTCGAGATCTTTGGTCGCGGGAAAGCCTTCGCCATTAGCCTTCAGGATTGCTCGATACATCGAGTGCGGTCCGCCGCCGCTCCCCAGAGTTATATAGGTGACTGGCTTCTTGCCATCGGTCGCCCCGGCATTGGCTATTTCGGCAAAGTGTTCAGCTCCTGTGCTCTTTCCCGTATGCGGAGGCGCGAAAAGGCAAATGGCGTTCTGCTTGTTCCCTTTTGTGGATCTCGCGAATTGCTGGGCTTCCGCAAAGGTGAGCATGGCCTCGAGTTGCCGTGGATAGGGCAAGCGGATCATGCTAAACGCGACCATCGCGCGAATAGCAGCCGTCGATCGCATTGCGACTTTGTCGCCGAGCAAAGACTTGTATGCTTCAACGATGGATTGCGAGATGACCGGCTTGTCAGCTTCTTGCTGTGCGGTTCCTTCGCACGAAGAGGTGTAGGTTGTGTTTCTCATGATACTTGTTACCAAGTTAGATTGAGACCGGCGCGATGCGGCTTGACTGTGGCCCCTCTCGGCTTCGATTTCTCCGATGCCTTATCTTTTCGTTGCCGCAAGGGTGTGCCTCTCTGCTTCTCGCGCTGCATTTGCGCCCAAGTTTTGGGAGGTGCTGTTCTTTTAGGCGACGGGCGGGGTGTAAGCTGCATCGCATCTTCTCGTGATGCACCTGCCAGTCCTGCCTGCTCGACCGCGTCATCCGGAGCAAACGGGTGGTCGCTTTCCTGATCATCCATGCGGCAGTATTGGTAGGGGTCTGAATCCTGGTGATCCTCGGGCGCCATTTCGACGTGGCGCCTCAGGAGATTCTTCACGCCAGGGTTCTGGATAGCCCGTGCAAGCTGGCGTCTCCGCTTGGCGGAAGACTTTGAACTCGTATCGGCGACCATGTCGAAAAGCCGCGCGCGGAAGATACGCTGATCCTCGACAGAGCAGAATGCATCAGCCTCTACTTTGGCGAGCTCCATGGCTTTCTCATGAAGCCAAAGCGGCATCCCCCTCAAATCAGGGTTGGCGCAATCCAGCGTCACCCAACGTTTTTTGTCGCCGAACGGAATCCAAATGTGGATCCTTCCGATATCATCTGGATCATACTTTATCTTGGCATTCGCAAGAAGCTTACTCTTCCAGTTGCCCTTGCGTCTCGGCTGTTGTGGCGTAACATCGCCCTTTTGTATATATGTTCCGCGCTCAAACTCAGATGTGATCGCGCCCATTTCTTCGCAAGAATAGCGATTCCATCTAAATACTACCCCCGTCGAATATAGATTGGCGTCGAAAGACACGCATGCCATATTGCGCTCGAATTCATCGAGGTCTTCTATAACATTTGGTGCGCGCTTTGCAGTTTCTTTGCGCCACAGGATAAGAGGGGCCAGCTTCATGCTCTGCCACTCGTGCTTATGTTGTAGGTGAAGCAGGCACGATCGAGCAGTTCACGAGCCGTGGAGAGCGAGCAAAGCGACTGCTCGTCAGGCTTGAAGCCCAGCATTCGCATGAGCGCGATGTCATAATTGTGCTCGGGCAACTTTTTGAACAGCATATCCAACATGGTCCCAATTGTCCTCTCAACGAGAGGCTTGTGTGTTGGACTGTCTTTCCCGACGAAATTGACCTGAATGAAAGCCTCTGCGCAGGCATCTTCAAAGTGTCTGGAGTGCGCGCCAGGCGAGTTGTCCACCTTGATGCGATCCGGTCGCAGACGCACAAAACGCAGGTCCGGAAATTGCTCGAGCAAATCAGACGGAACGTCCTTGATTGCATTTGCGTGCTTGACTGTTCTCAGCAGCGAGGCGGCTGATGCTGCTTCCGCACAGAGGTCCCAACCAACCAATGCTCTGGTGCTGCACTCAACCATTAATGTTAGGGTAGCAGGCCCCATTCCGATAGCCGTTTCGTCGTCGACGAGAAACAGGCTGGGGACTGGCGTTTCATCCATTTCGCAGAGCGATCCGAATGCAGGGCGCTCGCCGAACCCACCACCGCCATAGCGCGCACGCTGGCCTCTCTTAGACGTAGCGAGACCGAACAGCTCCGGCGTCTTGCACTGCGTCACATGTCTCCAGAAAGTGGGATATGAGATCGCCCGGTATGGCTGAGCGGGCTTGTCATATGCAGCCAGCTCGCCGCTTACATGAAAGGTGCCCTCGGCATCCTCGATCAGCAGGTTGCGACTGAGTGGCTGTCCTCGGTTGATACGAGCGATTTCTGCAGCATAACATTCATAGTGGCTGAAGATCTGCCGCTGTTCGTTAGCGATAAGCGCCTGCGCCACGTGATAGAGCAAAATTTCCGCAGGATGGTGCGTAACAATCGGTCTCTTGTAACGCCCTGCCAGAGAAACCCCATCACGCAGCTTGCGACGGCCTTGTTCGCCTCTGTCTCTCAGCCATTCGCGCACCGTCGTTGGGTGCGGCTCCCAACCTGTGCGATTGAGCTTTGCGATAAGAGGGTCTTGAATTGCCTTGCGAATTACAGGGAACATCGCATTGTCGGACAGCGATCGGCAGTGCTCTTCGCAATAGTTGGTGATCGCGATACGCAACTCCGCTTTCGGGTCCATTTTCCGGACCTGCGTCGCATCGAGCGCCATGTTTCTCGCAAGCCTGCGGCTTGCGACGCTCAAGGGCTTTGGGCGGAAGATGATGCGATTGGCTGCGAAGAGAGCATTCATGTCGGCGGGAATGGGGCGCCTTGGATGACCATCTTCCCCGGCAACCATGAAGTCGGGATAGCTGCTTCCTTGGGGGGCACGATAGAACATCGAATGGTCGGGGTCGACGCGTTCGAAGTAATATTCGCGCATGTCGATCTCGACCAAGTCACCTTTTTCCTGCGGAAAGGCGAGGGACTCAATCATGCGAACATCCCTTCGAAACCAGGCAGAGATCGGCGGGGCACGTGACGCGTTGGGGTAAGAATTGTGGCGGAGGAGAAAGCAGCGTCGAAGTCGACCGTGAACCATCCTTTTGCGATGAGGCACTCGACCACCGCATTGCCATGACGGGCATCGTCTTCGGCTATCTGGGTCGAAAGCCTGCCCCATTCGATCGGTGCCCCAGCCGCCCGGATCGACTTGGCCAAGGATTGCTCTGATCGCGAGAGAATAAGGGATCGGCGTCCGAAAATGCGCGCGACGTTGTGTTCGCGATACCTCGAACCACGAATTTCCTCGAGGTAGAGGATATTGAATCGCCATCCGCAACGCCGGACAAACTCTCGGACCCATCCAAGCTTAGCCCGGTCGTCCGACGTGAGATCGTCTATGGTTCGCTTGACTTCGACGATCTCGATTTTTCCGTTGCGCCAGAGGATCGCCAGATCAGGCCGATACGTGAATGGTTTCTCTCCGAGTGCGATCTCGAAGCGGTAAGGATGACACTTGTAATTGAGGACGTTGCCATCGACTTCGCATTGCATGGTCAGAAGCTCTTCGCCCCTGCCCTCCCCAACTTCGGTCATGCCAGTTTTGGCGGAAGGCGTGCGGAAGCGCAGGTGGGGAGAGCCACGAGTGATAACAGGACGCGCCTCACCGCCGTGGCGCAGCACCACAATGCGTCCGAGCAAAGGGTTTTCTTTTTTGCCCTTCCCTACGGAGATGATCCGAGCAGGGTCGGCATGCTCCCTTTCGTCTCGAAAGTCGGGCAGCGGGCAGGGAGTGCGAGCGAGCAGCCTCATGACTGCAGGCTCCCTGTAAGAGCGCGAAGACGCCACTTCGAAGAGCGGCAAGGCTTGGAATACCAACGAGACTCCAATGGGGTCCGCATGATGGGCATCTGATAGCAGATGACAGGCAAAGCGATGGGCACGCTCGGCTCAGGGACAGTGATGTTGAGGCTGGGCAGGTTGCCTGCTTCGTCGCCAATCAGGGTGGCGGGGATATTCCTGGCGTCCATCGAATCATTCCTTTCTGAGTTATCGTTGGCATATGTAAATTTGATTCGTAATGCGCGTCAACAGGAATCTTACTGGCGTTTGTAAAAAATGCGCCTGGCTGCATTGCGTCGAGGGGCATCTCGTGCTCAACATTGTCCCATCGTGAATCAGTTTTGGACCGATTGGACGCAATGGCTGGCGTATCGCGCATGATGGAAAGCCCGCTCCCTGATGGGCTGCCGGAAACAGATCGGGACACTTGGCTGGAGCTGAATGCGGCTCAACGTGAGCGCGTTCGGCTGCGTGCAGCGCTAGTCCCCAAGTTCATCGCGGGCAAAATTTCTGCCGAAGAAGGAGCGGCGCAGTGTGAGATCGCACGGAGCCGCTTCTATGCGATTGCTTCGGCTTGGCAGAAGTCGCCCTCGATCTCCGCCCTCGCCGTTCAAAAAGGTGTTGGCGGCGAAAAGGGCGGTCGACCCCGTCTTGACCCCACGGCGGTCAACGCCCTTCAGGCAGTGCTTCCCAAGGTCGTGCGCATGAACAAAGACGCTCCGGTAAGTGAGTTGGTGAGGCAGATGGTGGATGCAGCCAACATCGGGGGTGCAAGGCTTCCAGGGGTAGTGAAGCTGCGGCAGCTTGTTGAGGCGGAGCTACGACGTGCGGCATCGACCGGACAGGCGGGAAACCATATTCGTTTCGATTGCACAGCCGTCAATCTACCTCGGACCACTGAGCGACCATGGATCCTGTTCGCATGTCTTGATGTCGGCGTAGGTGCCATCCTTGGCGCTGACTTCCTGCCTGAGCCGGACATCAAAGCGGGCTATTCGCTGGCAGCGGCAATGGCGCTCGAAAGGATTAATGGGCCGCTTCTTTCACTTCCCTGGGCAGAGCGCCTTGCCAATCTTGAACTCGTTGCTGGGCCGAGCGACTTGATTTCGAAGTCGGTTTTCAACCTTCTCTGGGATAGCGGCCTCCGGCAAACCCAGCTTAAGGGGACGAAAAAGCGCTACGGCGTATATCTTCGGAAGACCGTTGACCGGAATCTGGGTCGGATCGAGTTCACACCAGATCGGACGGAGAATGGCGAGCCTGTTTTTAATGATGCTGCCAAGGCATTGTGGTCAGAGAGCGATGCTCGTGAAGTCCTAATGGCTGAGCTTCGGTTGCGCGATGATCAGCTGTTGGAAGAACATCGCGATAGCCGAGGGAGAGCCGCGCCACCGGAAGATCTCGTCAAGGCGCTGAGGCTCCTTTCACGATCGGATAGAGCGGGGACTTGAGCCCGGCCTGTCCCGTCAGGAACTCCGAATATCAAAGGGCCCTTCCCCGGAAAGGCACCGGTCGTTGTTGATGATGATAGCCCGCTCGATGAGCTGCCGGACTTCATCCTCACCAAGCGGCCGCTCCTTCGTCCAAAAGCTCGCATTAGAAGGTGAGGCGCTGCCGATCTGGAAGATGGCTTCGATGTCTCCGACATAACCGGCAAAGAACCGCGAGGCTTCCGACTGGACGGATCCGGTCCAGCCGCGTTCCTTGTCGATACCGGCCCGCTCAAGCAAATCGAGGCAAGCTGACCGATCAGATTTGTCGATGATGAGGCCGCGCCGTTTTGCGCCCGCACACCGCTTCCCAATGACATCAGCGATGACCTCCCGCGGCAGCTGATTATCAGGGCCATTAAACGACAAACGATGGGCGATGATGCGCCGCTCAGGCAAAAGCGTGGCCGTCAAGAGCATAGGGGGCATGCCTGCTATCGGCTCCGCCATCGGAAGAACGAACCACGCTCGTGAAATCAGGACACGTGGCGGACCGTCTAGGAACGGCGTCATGACCTGTTTCTGGCGAAACCTGTGCCTGATCGTATTCACATGGAGGGGCTTGATGCCATCGTCCATGCATCTCTGCTGCACATTGCTAACGAAGCGCTTGAGGTCGTCGGCTGCTTTCAGCTCTTCTTCGAGAATGGCATTGGCGGTAGATTCCAACCTTGCGCCTCGCTGCGATCCGCTCCCTCCCTTTAGACCCAGCCGTGCCGGATCTCTATATATGCGCCATGCTCTTGCGATGACGTAGAATTGGTTGCGGCTGACGCCCATTCGCTGGGCGAATTCATCTGTCTCGCCGACGCTGCGCTTTTCCTCGGAAATATAGTCTTGCACAATCGCAGCCCGCCTCTTTGCCTCTGCGAGGCGAAGGGGTTCGACACAACTGAAGTCAATATCTTCCATTCTTTTCTCC
>Ga0114986_1000271_pt1 | contig 14555 bp, 14 predicted proteins | sample Shrwel1BS1Day17_FD_96988 | JGI IMG/M metagenome (GOLD analysis project Ga0114986, IMG submission 96988) | Subsurface microbial communities from deep shales in Ohio, USA - Utica-3 well 1 S-1-Day17 | ecosystem: Environmental > Aquatic > Deep subsurface > Shale gas/oil reservoir > Produced... | reverse complement strand
GGGTGGGCATGGCCGCGCGCCTATAGCATTTCGCGGCGGAATGCGACCTTCAGTTGGCGCTCCGCAGCGCCTCGCCGACAATCTGGTCGAACCGCGCGATGCCGCCCTCCAGCGTGCCGAGCGTGATGTGATCGACAGCGCCCGACGAAAGCCCCTGCTGGCCAAGCTCCGCCGCCCGGAAATCCTCAGAAGCGAAAACCCCGCCATCGAGCAGGTTCCAGCTCTTCTCCCAATGCGCCAGCGCCTTTTCGCTGGCCGGTGCCTCGGGAATGAGCATGAAGTCCTCGACCAGCGTCAGGTCCGCTGCCTGCGGCATGAGCACCATCACGTTCACGTAATCGGGGCTGGGCACGATGATCGTGGCGGGAAGCAGCTGGTAGGCGAAGGTCACCACGCGGCGCAGGGCCGCCATGTCGGTGAGGTCGACGCTTTCCATTTCCTCCAGCCGCCCGACAGCGGAGCGCTGGTGCGGGCCGATCTGGTCGCCCGCGGTGATCCCGTCCTTGAAAAACGGGCCGATGGTGGAGGCGTGCAGCCGGGTCACATGGTAGCTTTCAAGGAAAGCATCCATGATCAGCTTCCAGTTGCCCTTCACCGTGTGCAGCTTGCGCCGGAACAGGTGGGACGAACCCATTCCGAAGGAATCCATGTCCCTGCACAATTCCTGGGCATGGGCGAAATCGGCACCGGCAACAGGCGCGAACCAGATCAGGCCGCCTGCCTCGATTGTGGGCAGTTCGACCAGACCGTAATCCGCCTTGTCGAGCCCAGGGAAGGTTTCGGGCCGGGGCAGGGCGAGCAATCCGCCGTCGAGCCGGTAGGTCCAGGCATGATAGGGGCACACAAGCCGCTTGGCGCAGACCGCCTCGCTCCCCTCGACCAGCCGCGTTCCGCGGTGGCGGCAGACGTTGATGAAAACATGGGCACGCCCTTCGTTGTCGCGGGTGACAAGCAGCGGGCGGCCGGTGGCATCATGCGGCACGGCCATGCCGGGCTCGGGCAACAACGCGGAAGGGCAGATGACCTGCGGCAGGCGATCAAACAGCGCAGCCTTTTCGCGCGCGAAGTGATCGGGGCAGGTATAGTTGCTGGCCGGGACCGTCTGGACCCCGCCCGCCTGCTTTCCCACCCCGCCACGGATCGCCTCTGCCAGTGCGAGCTGACCGGGGGTGGGCGACAATCTGGGCAAATCTGTTGTGGGCGCGTTCATCGCTCTTTTCTCATCCTCTCGTCCCTGCGTAGTGTGGCAGAATTCGGGATCAATCAAAAGGACGAGAGCGCATGAGCGAGATCGGGGCTGCCCCGCAGCGCGACTGGGTGAGCGCATTGAAGCCCTATCTGGAGAAGGAGTCGCTCGCCGCCTTCTTTCTCGGTGTCTCATCGGGCTTTCCCTATGCGCTGATCGGCGCGACCCTGACGAGCCGGCTGGCCCAGGACGGGATCGACAAGAAGACCGTGACTGCCTTCACGCTGGTGTTCCTCGCCTACAACCTCAAGTTCCTCTGGGCCTGGGTGATCGACGGGGTGCGCCTGCCGTTGCTCGGCCGCTTGGGGCAGCGCGTTTCCTGGATGTTGCTGGTAGGCGTGCTGGTGATGGCGGCGGTGGCGAACCTCGCGCTGGTCAGCCCCAAGGCAGATATCGCCTGGGTCGCGACCTCCGCGATCCTTGTCGGCATTGCAGGGGCGACCTTCGACATCATCATCGACGCCTATCGGATCGAGACGCTGAAGCCCGAACAATTGGGCGTGGGCTCGGGCATGACGCAATATGGCTGGCGCATCGGTTCGGCAGGCGCGGGCGCGCTGGCGCTGGTGGTGGCCGCGCGCGCGGGCTGGGAGGCCGCCTATCTGACCTGCGCGACCTTTGCGCTGCCCGCGATGCTGACCGCGCTGCTGCTGGGCGAGCCCGAGCGCCGCAGGATCGTGGCGCGCGCCAAAGGCATCGGCGAGGCTTTCCGCGCGGTCTACGGCCCCTTCACCGAGTTCTTCATGCGCAAGGGCTCGCTGCTGGTGCTGCTGTTCATCCTGCTCCACAAGATCGGCGACACGCTGGCGAACCTGACCGTGCGCCTGCTGCTCGACGACAAGGGCTACACCAATGACGAGATCGCCCTTTACGACGTGGGCGTTGGCTTCTGGGCGTTCCTGATCGGGATATTCATAGGCGGAATCCTCTACACGCGGCTCGGCATGAAGCGATCGGTCCTGCTGAGCCTTGTGCTCATGGGCGTTTCGAACTTCAGCTTCGCGCTGCTCGCGGCGGTCGACAAGACCAACGCGGGCCTTGCCGCGACCTTCCTTTTCGAGAACATCGCCAGCGGGATCGGCGGGGTGACGGTGGTGGCCTATTTCGCCGCATTGACGGACCTCAGATTCACCGCCTCGCAATATGCCCTGATCTCGGCGGCTGCGAGCATTGTCGGGCGAATCCTGACGGGGACCACGGCAGGGGCGCTGGTGGAGAGCTTTGGCTATGTAAACTTCTACCTGTTCACCACCGCTGCCGCGCTGCCGGGCATCGTGCTATTCTGGCTGATGATGCGCGCCGGGCTGATCGATGCCTCGATCGGGACAGCGGGGACCGTGCGAGGTGAGGACGGCGGGGCCTAATCCGGCAGCTCGTCGTTCAGGCGCAGCACCTCGCCCGCGAGGTAGAGCGATCCGGCGATGAGGATCGGGTATTCGTCGGTGGGGATGTGCAAAAGCGCGTCCTCAAGGTCTGTCGCCGCCCGCGCGTCCGACCCGAAGGCGATTGCAGGATGACACTCGTGGCCCGGCACCGGGACGACGTTGAGACTCCGGATACGGCCCGCGAGTGGATCGGTGATCGCGCGCGGGTCTTTGCCTTCGATCATGCCGATCACGAGGTGCAGTTGGCCAGTGAAGTGCGAAGCGATGGCGGCCCCTGCACTAGGGTTGTGGCCGCCGTCGAGGATCATTGGCCGGTTCGAGCAAAGGACCGTTAGAGGGCCATCCCTCAGCTCCTGCATCCGCGCAGGCCAGCGCGCGGTCACCATTCCCTCCAGAACGCTGGGAATTGCTACGGGAACCTTGGTCTGACTCAGCACCATTGTCGCAGCGAGACCCGCATTCTGATGCTGGTGCGGGCCGAGCAGGGCGACCTTCTCAAGTTCGATGTCATAGCGTTCATCGGTGTAGATCAGGAAGCCGAGGCCCTGGGATTCCCAGTCGCGACCATGCCACAGGGTTGGTGCGCCAACGCGCTCGGCGACTGCTTCAACGGCTTGGTGCGCTTCATCGGAATAGGTGTTCCCCATCGTCACCAGCGGCACGCCCTTCTTCGCAATCCCCGCCTTCTCGAAGGCAATCCGCGCCATCGGCTCGGTGGGCACGCCGTCCTCGGGCGCGAGCAGGAAGCGTTCGTGATCGAGGCCTAACGCCGCGATCCCGCAAGCCGCCAGCGCCTCGGGCTCGAGCACATTGGTCGCATCGAACCGCCCGCCCATGCCGACCTCGACCACGCAGACGTCAGCGGGGGTGCGCGAGAAAGCGAGGAAGGCGGCGGCGATGGTGACTTCGAAGAAGCTGGGGCCGAGGTCCTCGCCCGCGTCGAGCACCTCTTCGAGGACATCGGCGAGCATCGCGTCGGAGATCAGCTCGCCCGCCAGCCGGATACGCTCGTTGTAGCGCACGAGGTGGGGCGAGGTGGTCACATGGACGCGGTAGCCCTCGGCCTCCAGCATCGCCCGCAGGAAGGCGCAGGTCGATCCCTTGCCGTTGGTGCCCGCGACATGGAACACCGGCGGCAGCTTGCGATGCGGGTTGCCGAGGCGCTCCATCAGCGCGCGGATCGTTTCAAGCCCCAGCCGCCCTTGAGGCAGGCTCAGCGCAGCAAGGCGATCAAGCTGGGCCTGAACGCGCGGGTCGTCCGACCGCCCGAAATCACGCATGGGTGGCTTACGCCGCCTTCACCGGGGCAAGGTAATCCAGAACGCTCGCCAGCGTCGCCTTCAACTCGTGGCGCGGCACGACCATGTCGACCATGCCGTGCTTGTGCAGGTATTCGGCGCGCTGGAAGCCTTCGGGCAGCTGTTCGCGGATCGTGTCCTGGATGACGCGCTGGCCAGCGAAGCCGATCAGGGCGCCGGGCTCGGCGATGTGGATGTCGCCCAGCATGGCATAGCTTGCGGTCACGCCGCCGGTGGTGGGGTCCGAGAGGATCACGATATAGGGCAGCCCAGCCTGCTTCAGCCGCCGCGTCATCACGGTCGCGCGGGGCATCTGCATGAGGGAGAGAATCCCCTCCTGCATCCGCGCGCCTCCTGCCGCGGTCACCACGACATAGGCGCACTTGCGGTCGAGCGCCTTTTGCGCGCCGTTGCAGAAGGCCTGCCCCACGGCCATGCCCATTGAGCCGCCCATGAAGCTGAAGTCCTGCACGCCGACCACCGCCGGATGCGCGTCGATCGTGCCCGATCCGACCACGAAGGCATCCTCATGCGGGTTCGCGGCGCGCGCGGCCTTGAGGCGGTCAGTGTATTTCTTGGTATCCTTGAACTGCAACGGGTCTTCGGTGACCTTGGGCAGCGGCAGCACCTCGAAGCCTGCATCCAGCAGCAGCGCGAGACGTGCGTCGGCCCCGATCCGTCCGTGATGCTCGCATTTCGGGCAGACAGACATGTTCGCCTCGTAATCGGCGACGAACAGCATCTCCTGACATGACGGGCACTTGATCCACAGATCCTTCTCCGTGGACTTCTTCTCGGGCGCGAAGCCCAGCGAATTGCGGACGCGGTTGAACCAGTTCATGGGCAAGTCCTTAGCCGGGTTTCCCCGTCATTGCGAGATGTGCAACTTATCAGCAATCCACAGGCCGGGATTGCGGTTCCCGTCAGCGGCCAGCGTTACCGGGCGTGGTGAACGGCCTCGGCAAGGGCTGCGGTGAACGTGCGAAGGTGCGCGGGGGCATCCTCGCCATGCTGGCCGCAGATTTCCACCAGCGCCGATCCGACGACCACGCCATCAGCCACCTTGGCGATTTCGGCGGCCTGTTCGGGCGTGCGCACGCCGAAGCCGACGGCGACGGGCAAGTCGCTCGATTGCTTGATGCGCGCCACATTGGCTTCGATGCTGGCGATCTGCGCCTGCTGCTTGCCGGTGATCCCGGCGACCGAGACGTAGTAGAGGAAGCCCTCCGAGCCTTCGAGCACCTGCGGCAGGCGCGCCGCGTCGGTCGTGGGCGTGGCGAGGCGGATCGGGGCGATGCCCTTGGCGCGCAAGGCCGGGCCGAGCGCGTCGTCCTCCTCGGGCGGAATGTCGACGCAGATAACGCCATCGACGCCCGCTGCGGCGGCTGCTTCGGCGAACCATTCCGGCCCGCGCCGCACCATCGGGTTGGCATAGCCCATCAGCACCAGCGGCACCTGCGGGTGCCGGGCGCGGAAGTCTGTCGCGTAGCGCAGCACGTCCGCCGTGGTCGTGCCCGCGCCCAGCGAGCGCAAATTGGCGCTCTGGATCGCGGGACCATCAGCCATGGGATCGGTGAAGGGCATGCCGAGCTCGATCACGTCAGCGCCGGCTTCCACCAGTGCATCGAGATTGGCCGCGGTGTCGCCGTCGCCCGCGGTGATGAAGCAGACGAGCGCGGGGCGGGGGGCGGCGAAGGTGGTGGTGATGCGGTCAGTCAAATTCAAATTCCGGGACATGTTTGGAGAAGAACGCGATGACCGAGGTCAGTGTCGATGCCCCTGCAACAAAGGATGCCCCTTCGGCAAGCGATACCGGCCAGTGGACGAAGTGGGTGTAGAGCACCGAGCCGGTGTAGAGCGGGGTGCTGATAACGAACGTGAGCTTCGCGCGGCTGAGGCTCCAGCTTCGGACGAATCGTGCGATCCGGCCGGCGATGAAGCCTTCTTCATACCCCTCCATCGGCAAAATCTTCTGCCGGGTCGGGGAGCGTCGCCTCAAAGCTCGACCCCCAGACGCTCCGCAACCGTGAAGATGTCCTTGTCCCCGCGCCCGCACAGGTTGGCGAGGATGATGCTGTCCTTGGGCATGGTCGGCGCGACCTTCTTCACCGCAGCGATGGCGTGCGAGGGTTCGAGCGCGGGGATGATGCCCTCGGTGCGGCAGAGCAGCTGGAAGGCGTCCAGCGCCTCCTCGTCGGTAACGGCGGTGTAATCGACGCGGCCCGACCCCTTCAGCCACGCGTGCTCCGGGCCGATGCCGGGGTAGTCGAGGCCGGCGCTGATCGAGTGGCCCTCGGTGATCTGACCGTCCTCGTCCTGCAACAGGTAGGTGCGGTTGCCGTGGAGCACGCCGGGCGTGCCGCCGAGCAGGCTCGCGGCGTGTTCGTCACCATCGAGGCCGTGGCCTGCGGCTTCGACGCCGAGCATCTTGACTGAGGGATCATCGAGGAAGGGATGGAACAGCCCCAGCGCGTTCGATCCGCCGCCGATCGCCGCGACCAGCAGGTCGGGCAGGCGTCCGGTGCGATCGAGCATCTGCGCGCGGGCTTCCTTGCCGATCACGCTCTGGAAGTTGCGGACCATCTCGGGGTAGGGGTGCGGGCCTGCCGCCGTGCCGATGATGTAGAAGGTGTCGTGGACATTCGCGACCCAGTCGCGCAGGCCCTCGTTCATCGCGTCTTTCAAGGTCGCCCCGCCGCTGGTGACGGGGACCACCTCGGCGCCGAGCAGCTTCATGCGGAACACGTTGGGCGACTGGCGCTTCACGTCCTCGGCGCCCATGTAGATCACGCAAGGCAGGCCGAAGCGTGCGCATACCGTAGCGGTCGCTACACCGTGCTGGCCCGCGCCGGTTTCCGCGATGATGCGGGTCTTGCCCATGCGGATCGCCAGCAGGATCTGACCGATGCAATTGTTGATCTTGTGCGCGCCGGTGTGATTGAGCTCGTCGCGCTTGAACCACACCTGCGCGCCGCCGAGTTCCTCGGTGAGGCGCGGCGCGAAATAGAGGGGGGAGGGGCGGCCGACGTAATGCTCGAGCAGATCGTCGAACTCCGCCTGAAACGCCGGATCGGCCTGCGCCTTGCGGTATTCGCGCTCGAGATCGAGCACCAGCGGCATCAGCGTTTCAGCGACGTAGCGCCCGCCAAACTGGCCGAAATGGCCGCGATCATCTGGCTGGGTGCGGAAGGAGTTGGGAGAGTTCATGGGACTGCCAATGCCGTTCGTGTCGAGCGAAGTCGAGACACTTGTTTGCCCTTTGGGTGACCTAGCGGATACGCTTGCGGGGACCGGAAGGTTTCAGGCTTGCCGAGCCGCTTTGCAGAAGGCGGCGATCTTGTCCACGTCCTTGATGCCAGGGCCGCGCTCGACCCCGCTCGACGTGTCGACCAAAGGCGCTCCGGTCAGGCGGATGGCGTCGGCGACATTGGCGGGGGTAAGCCCTCCCGCAAGTCCCCAGGCGAGCGGGGCCTGCCAGCCAGCCAGCAGGCTCCAGTCGAACGCCGTGCCATTGCCGCCGGGCAGCGCAGTGGCGGGGGCATCCAGCAGCACGCGGTCCGCCGCGCCGCGAAAAGTGGAGACGCTGGCGAGGCTGGCGGCATCTTTCACCGCCATTGCGCGCCACGCCTCGATCCCTGTCTCTGAGCGGAAGCGGGCGAGGGCATCGGGGGTTTCGGACCCGTGGAACTGGACGACATCGGGCGCGACGGTGTTGACTGCCTCGGCCAGTAGCGCGGGCGAGGCGTTCACCAGCAGCAGCACCGTCTTCACGTGGTCGGGCACCTGACGCCGCAACGCCGCCGCATCGGCAAGGCCGAGGTGGCGCGGGCTTTTCGCGAAATGGACGAAGCCGACATGGCTCGCCCCTGCGCCCACGGCCGCCGCGAGGGTTTCGGGCGTCGAAATGCCGCAGATCTTGACGAGCGTTGCCATGCGCGCGGCCTTACGCGGGGCCGAGCGGCTTTTCCAGCACCACAAAGGTAATCGGCGGATCGCGCAGCACGGGGAACGGGCGGGTCTCACCCGTGAGCCCATAGCCGCGCCGTTCGTACCACGCGATCAGCGCGTCGCGACTGTCGATCACGGTCATCTCCATCGCCGCAATACCCTCCGCGCGGGCGAGGTCTTCGGCAGCATCCAGCAGCTGCCGCCCGAGGCCGCCCGATTGCAGGGTGGGTAGCACGCACAGCATCCCGAGGTAGGCGAGCGACGCGTCCTTGCGGGTGACCGCCACGCAGCCGATGAGTCCGCTACCACCGCGGGCTGTCAGGATCGTCACCGCCGGATCGGCCAGCAGCGCGTCCAGCTCGGCTCGGCTGGTGCGTTCGTCGTCAAGGATGTCCGCCTCGTGGTTCCACCCCTGACGCGCCGAATCGCCGCGGTAGGCGGCTTCGAGCAGGTCCTTGAGGGCGGGCGCGTCGGCGGGAGACGCCGTCGTGATTGCGATCAAAGCGTCGCCTCGATGGCGCGGGCGGCGGCGGCGGGGTCTTCGGCGCGGCTGATCGGGCGGCCGATGACGAGCACGCTCGCCCCGTTGTCGCGTGCCTGACGCGGGGTGACGACGCGCTTCTGGTCGCCCGTGCCGTTCCCGTTGGGACGCAGGCCGGGGACGACGAAATAGCCGTCGCGCCATGCCTTCTTCACCATCCCGACTTCCTGTCCGGAACACACGATCCCGTCGAGACCGGCGGCATCGGCCAGTTCGGCAAGGCGCATCACCTGCGTTTCCGCACTGCCATAGACGCCCGTCGCGGTAAGGTCGTTCGCATCGAGGCTGGTGAGCATGGTCACCGCGACCACCTTGGTGCCCGCCGCCGCTGCCGCCTTGGCATCCTCCATCATCGCGCGGCCCCCGCTCGCGTGGACGGTGACGATCGCGGGTTCATAGACGTGGATGGCCTGCATCGCGGCAGCGACCGTGTTTGGGATGTCGTGGAACTTCAGGTCGAGGAAGATCGGCAGCCCGCAATGCGCAATCTCGTGCACCCCGTGCGCGCCGTGGGCGCAGAAGAACTCAAGGCCGAGCTTCACGCCGCCGATATGCGACTTGACCTTCTCGACCAGCGCCTTGGCCGGTTCGAGCTGCGGGACATCGAGCGCGAGATAGACAGGATTGCTCATTCGCTGCCTCCCGCATCGCCGCTGCTGTCGGCCGGGCTGAACGGATCATCGCTGTCTCCCCCGGTTTTGCCGGATTTGTCCACAGGGCTGTCCGCCATCACGGGGCTGGGATCGGCGCGGTGCGCCAGCGCGGTGTTCTTCAAGGAATTCTCCAGCGTGCGGATGCGGCGGTTCTGGCCCCAGGTGACACTGCGATGCACCGCCCACATCGGCAGGAAGCCCGCTGCAAAGGCCAGCAGTGCCAGCACCGGCACCTTGGTTTCGAGCACGAGGTTCTGCCACAGGGTCAGCTCGACCGGCTGCCAGTTATAGGCGGCGAAGACCACGAAGGCGAGCGCGACCAGAACCCAGATGATGGTGCGAAGCGTCTTCACGAGGCGTGGCTCTCCCCTGCGGTGCGTGACGGGGCGAACCTAAGCCATTCGTGTCCCAAGTCCAGCACCGCCGCCGTCACCCGAAAACCCGGGCGAAGATCGTGTCGACGTGCTTGAAGTGGTAGCCGAGATCGAATTTCTCTTCGAGCTGCTCCGCCGACAGCGCGGCGGTGACCTGCTCGTCGGCCTTGAGCAGATCGAGCAAGGACAGCGCGCCGTCGGATTCCCACACCTTCATCGCGTTGCGCTGCACCAGCCGGTAGGCATCGTCGCGGGTGAGGCCCGCCTGCGTCAGCGCCAGCAGCACGCGCTGCGAGTGGATCAGGCCGCCCATGCGGTTCATGTTCTTGGCCATCCGCTCGGGATAGATCAGCAGCTTTTCGACCACGCCGGTCAGCCGCGCGAGAGCGAAATCGAGCGTGATGGTCGCGTCCGGGCCGATATAGCGCTCGACCGAGGAGTGCGAGATATCGCGTTCATGCCACAGCGCGACATTCTCCAGCGCCGGGGTGACGGCGGAACGGACCACGCGGGCAAGACCGGTGAGGTTTTCGGTGAGGATCGGGTTGCGCTTGTGCGGCATGGCCGAAGAACCCTTCTGGCCGGGGGAGAAATATTCCTCGGCCTCCAGCACTTCGGTGCGTTGCAGGTGGCGGATTTCGACCGCGAGGCGCTCGATCGAACTGGCGATCACGCCCAGCGTGGCAAAGAACATCGCGTGGCGATCACGCGGGATCACCTGCGTCGAGACAGGCTCGATGGCGAGGCCGAGCTTCTCGGCCACATATTCCTCAACCTGCGGATCGACATTCGCGAAGGTGCCGACCGCGCCGCTGATCGCGCAGGTCGCGATTTCCGCGCGCGCCGCCACCAGCCGGGTGCGGCAGCGGGTGAACTCGGCATAGGCTTCGGCCAGCTTGAGCCCGAAGGTCACCGGTTCGGCATGGATGCCGTGGCTGCGGCCGATGGTGGGGGTGTATTTGTGCTCCTCGGCCCGCGTACGGATCGCGGCCAGCAGCGCGTCGAGGTCCGCAAGCAGTATATCGCTCGCCCGGGCAAGCTGCACCGACAGCGTCGTGTCGAGCACATCGGACGAGGTCATCCCCTGATGCATGAAGCGCGCTTCCTCGCCCACCTGCTGGGCCACCCAGTCGAGGAAGGCGATCACGTCATGCTTGGTCACCGCTTCGATGGCATCGATGGCGTCGACGTCGATCTTGGGATCGGTCGCCCACCAGTCCCACAGCGCCTTGGCGGCGGACTGCGGCACCACGCCCAGATCGGCGAGCTTCTGCGTCGCGTGCGCCTCGATCTCGAACCAGATGCGATATTTCGCTTCCGGCTCCCACAGGGCGGTCATGGCAGGGCGGGCGTAGCGGGGGACCATGTTCGACTCCGGCAAAGAGGCATGTGCGTTTCGCTGCGGCGCCTAGGGAAGGGGGGCGGTCAAGGCAAGACGGGCGCGGATTTGCCCACCAGTGCGCGGTCGATCAGCGCCATCACGCGGCCCGCCGCGGCGCGGGTCATGTGGCTGCCGTCCCAATAGTTGAGCACGCCGTCCTGGATGATCCGGCATTGCCCGCCCTCGCAGAACGGCGCGGCGGCATCGATGTAGACCATGCCGCGATGGCGCGCGGCAAAATCGCGCAGCAGGGCATTGATCTTGCGCCCCTCGGCCTGGCTGGCGGGAAAGGCTGGGGCGCAGGCGTGGTTGATATAGGCATCGCACCGCAGCCAGCCGCCCTCCATGTGATCGCCCGCCGCCCATGCGGTGGGGGAATTGCCAACGAGGATCACCCGCGTCCCAGCAGGCAGGCGGGCGATGGTGCGCTCCATCGCGGCAAGCATCGCAGGGCCGCCCTGCGCCGAACTGCGACCGACCTCCGCGCCCGAGGCTGTGTCGAACAGCACCCGGTCCCACCGCTGCGCCCAGATGACGGTCGGGATCGCCCGCGCGCGCACCAGTTCGGCCAGCTTGCCGGGCATCGCCCGGCAAATGTCGGCCTTGGCGCTGCCCTCGCGCCAATTGCTGATCCCGTCGGCGGCAAGACACCCGTTTTCCGAAAGCAGCGCGCCAGCCCCGAAGCGGCCCGTAGCGGCAGAGAAATATTGTCCGGCGTGGCTATCGCCGTAAAGCACGAAGCCAACGGGGCCGCTTTCCGGAACCGCCAGCGTGGCAAGCGCCCCCCTTGGCCGCAGCCCGGCAAGTCGCTGCGCTTCCTCGCCCGATTGCGGCAGCAGCACCCGCGCACGGCCCGCCACACCGGCGGCCAGCGGCAGGGCGAGTGCGGCAGCGCAGACCCCCGCCAGCAATGCCGGGCGTGCGAGCCAGTGGCGACGGCGGACAGGCTCCTCGATCCAACGCCATGACAGCGCCGCCAAGCCCGTCGATACCGCCACGGCCGCGATCACCGCCCCTGCCGGGAGCGGGCCGAAATGGACATAGTGCGCCAGCGCCAGCACCGGCTGGTGCCACAGGTAGAGCCCGAAAGAGATCAGCCCCAGCAGCGTCAGCGGTCGCCATGCCAGCAGCTCCCCTGCGCCAACCGAGGGGGAGGCGAACAGCAGCACCAGCGCAGTGCCGGTGGTGGGCAGCAGGAACAGAAGGCCGGGGGCAAGCGAAGCGGGACCGATAACCGCAAACCCGGCCACGATCAGCGCCACGCCCGCCGCCGCCAGCCTGCCATCGGGGCGCGGGCGGAAGGGCAGGGCGGCGCAGGCCGCGCCCAGCATCAGTTCCCACATCCGCGTCGGCAGCAGGTAGAAGGCCAGCAGCGGCTGGCGAGGGGCCAGCCACAGCGCAAGGGCAAAGCTCGCCAGCCCCGTCGCCGCGATCAGCGGCAGCACCGCAGCCCGCTTCCACCGCCACGCTGCCAGCAGCATCAGCGGGAAGAGGAGGTAGAACTGCTCCTCCACCCCCAGCGTCCAGGTGTGGAGCAGCGGCAGGCTCCCCTCCACCCCGTCGAAATAGCCAGTCCGCTGGGCAAAGCGGATGTTGGAGGCGAACAGCGATGCGCCGATCAGCGCCTTGGCATATTCGGCGAAGTCCTCGGGCGTGAGAATCGCCCATGCGGCGAGCGAAGTTGCCGCCAGCATCGCCGCCAGCGCCGGGATGATGCGCCGCGCGCGCCGTTCCCAGAAGGCACGCAGGGTGAAGCGGCCCTCGGCCAGTTCGCGCAGGACAATGCCGGTGATGAGATAGCCGCTGATGACGAAGAACACGTCGACCCCGGCAAACCCGCCAGGTAGCAGCGCGGGCGCGGCATGGTGGATCACGACGGGCGCGATGGCGAGCGCGCGCAGCCCGTCGATCTCGGGGCGGTGGCCGGCGGCAGGATGCCCCGGCGCGAGGGTGGAGGTCATCTCAGATCAGGCCCTTGGCCCTGAGGCTGACATGCCCCTCGCGCCCAATGATCACGTGATCGTGGACGGTCACGCCCATGTGGCGCCCTGCCTCGGCGATGCGCTGGGTGATCTGGATGTCGGCGCGGCTGGGCTCGGGCGAGCCGGAGGGGTGGTTGTGGACGAGGATCATCGCCGTCGCCCCCACGTCCATCGCCCGGCGGATCACCTCGCGCGGGTGGATCGCAGCTTCGTCGATCGAACCGTCGCCCACGTGGTGATCCTCGATCAGGCGGTTCTTGGTATCGAGGTAGAGCACCCTCACACGCTCCACGGTCAGATGCGCCATATCCGTGGTGAGATAATCGATCAGCGCCTGCCAGCTGGACAGCACCGGCTTGCCCATGATCTCTCCGCGCGCCATGCGCCGGGCCGCTGTGGCGACCGCCTTGAGCGCGGCGGCGGAATTCTCGCCCACGCCCTTGACCCTTTGGAGCGCCTTGGGATCGGCGTTCATCACCCCCGCAAGGCTCCCGAACTGGGCCAGCAGCGCCTTGGCCATCGGCTTGGTGTTGCCGCGCGGAATGGCGGCGAACAGGAGGTATTCGAGCACCTCGTAATCGGCCAGCGCCTCGGCCCCGCCGGTCAGCAACCGGGCGCGCAGCCGCGCGCGGTGGCCATCGCCAGCCGCCTTGCCCGCGTCCCAATCGGGCACCGCGCCATCGAGAAAATCGAAACTGTCTTCAGCTTCCGGCAATGCGACCTCCGGAAAAGCGTTGCCCACGCGTGCCTCATTGCCTTTACAGGGTGATGCGCGCAAGTGGCGGAGACGATGCGGCAAGCGGACGGCGAGGATATGGAAGCACCGCGGGACGGCACAGCGCCCGGCAAGCGCCGCTGGCGCCGCCGTGTCGCGCTGGGCATCGCGGCGGCGGCGCTGGTCGCCGGCTCGGCCACATGGATAAGCCGCGAGCGAATCGCCGAGGATATGATTGACGGCTACCTTGCCGAACGCGGCGTGCCGGCTACCTATGACATCGTCAGCCTCACGCCCCGGCAGCAGGTGATCGAAAACCTCGTGATCGGTGATCCGGCGCGGCCCGACCTCACCGTCAGGCGCGTGGTGATCGACATCGGCGTCGGCTGGCAGGGACCCGAGGTGCGCGGCGTGGCGGTGGAGGGCGCGCGGGTCTTCGCCACCTATCGCGGCGGCACCTTCAGCCTCGGCACGCTCGATCCGCTCGTGTTCAGCGGCAGCGATGCGCCAATGCGGCTGCCCGCGATTGATATCGCCCTGTCCGATGCCCGCGCGCTGGTGGAGAGCGATCTGGGGCGGATCGGGGTGAAGCTCGAAGGATCGGGACGCATCGACAGCGGTTTCGTGGGTACCCTTGCCGCCAGCGCGCCGGGGATCGGCACCGATGATTGCCGCGCCGAAAAGGCGACGCTTTACGGGCGGCTGACCACGCTGGATGGCGCGCCGGAATTCGATGGCCCGCTGCGGCTCGCCAGCCTTGCCTGCGGCGGCGCGAGCCTAGCGCGGGCCGATATCGGCACCCGCGCGACGCTCAGCCCCGATTTCGCGGCGGCCGAGGCGGATCTGACCATTGAGGGCGGGGGAGCAGCCTTCACCGATCTTGTCGCCGCCGGGCTCAATGGCACCGCCGAACTCGGCTGGACGCAGGGCCGCCTTGCGATCGGCCACGAACTCGCGCTGACCGGCATTGCCGCGCCGCAAGGCCGCCTGGCCCGGCTGGAGGCCGATGGCACCTGGCGTGGGGGCACGGGC
>Ga0114986_1000270_pt1 | contig 14559 bp, 18 predicted proteins | sample Shrwel1BS1Day17_FD_96988 | JGI IMG/M metagenome (GOLD analysis project Ga0114986, IMG submission 96988) | Subsurface microbial communities from deep shales in Ohio, USA - Utica-3 well 1 S-1-Day17 | ecosystem: Environmental > Aquatic > Deep subsurface > Shale gas/oil reservoir > Produced... | reverse complement strand
GGTCTAGAGGGGGTCTAAGGGGGGTGTGACGCGCCCAAACCGCCCACAAACGCGGGTCAGCCCCGCGCCTCTTTGGCCACGGCATCCAGAATACCGTTCACGAACTTGGCCTGCCCGTCATCGAAGAACGCCTTGGCGACTTCGACATATTCGTTGATCGCCACCGCCGCCGGCACATCATTGCGCGCCAGCAGTTCATACGTCCCGGCGCGCAGCACCTGGAGCATCGCCTTGTCGAGCCGCGCGAGGCTCCATCCGCTGGCGAGCTTGCCCGCCACCAGCGCGTCGATCTCGTCCTTGCGGGCGTCCACGCCGCGCACCACGTCATCGAAGAACGGCACTTCGGCATCGGCATATTCGGCCTCGTCGAAGGCATCCTCGTCGATGGTGCGGCCCAGCCGGTGCTGGTGGAATTCATCGAGCAGCCGGGCGAGCGAAGTGCCCTCCATATGCTGCTGGTAAAGCGCCTGCACGGCGGCGAGACGCGCGGCCGAACGGGCCTGGGAACGGGCGGGCTGGTTCATCGGATTCTCAATTCCACGGATTTGGCATGGGCCGGCAGCCCCTCGGCATGGGCGAGGGTGGCAGCGGCTGGGCCGACCGCGGCGAAGGATGCCGCATCGAGCCCGAGGAAACTGGTGCGCTTCATGAAATCGAGCACCGAAAGCCCGCTGGAGAAGCGCGCGCGGCGGCCGGTGGGCAGCACGTGGTTGGGCCCGGCGACATAATCGCCGACCGCCTCGGGCGTCATGCGGCCAAGGAAGATGCTGCCCGCATGGCGGATCGCCTTCAGGTAAGGCTCGGGATCGTCGACCGCAATCTCGACATGTTCGGCGGCGAGGCGGTTGGCCAGCGCCGGGGCCTCGGCGAGGAGATCGTTGACGACGATCATCACGCCGTGCGCGTCCCACGAAGCGCGCGCGGTCTTGGCCGTCGCCAGCTGGGTGATCTGCAAGTCGATGCAGTCTTCCACTTGCCGCGCGAAACCGGCATCGTCGGTAATCAGGATCGATTGCGAGGTTGGATCATGTTCGGCCTGGCTGAGCAGATCGGCAGCGATCCAGTCGGGATCGTTCCTGCCATCGGCAATGACGAGGATTTCCGAAGGCCCGGCGACCATGTCGATGCCGACCACGCCGTAAAGCTGGCGCTTGGCCTCGGCCACCCAGGCATTGCCCGGGCCGGTGATGACATCGACCGGGCGGATGCGATCCGTGCCATAGGCGAGCGCGCCCACCGCCTGCGCGCCGCCGACGCGCCAGATTTCGTCCACGCCGGCGATATGCGCGGCGGCAAGCACCATCGGGTTCGACTGGCCCTTGGGCGTGGGGGTGACGACCACCAGCCGCCCGACCCCGGCAACCCGCGCCGGAATGGCGTTCATCAGCAGCGATGAGGGGTAGGCCGCGCGCCCGCCGGGCACATACAGTCCCGCCGCATCGACCGCGCGCCAGATCGCGCCCAGGCGCACGCCCGCAGCGTCCACATAGTCGCGGTCCTGCGGCAGCTGCGCTTCGTGATAGGCGCGGATGCGCGCGGCGGCGAGTTCCAGCGCCTCGCGAAGATCGGGCGCGAGTTCGTTATAGGCCTGTTCGCAGCGTTCGCCGGTGATGATCCAGTCGGCATCGTCCACCAGCGTGTAGCCATCGAAGCGCTGCGTGTATTCCACCAGCGCCGCATCGCCCCGGCCTTTCACGGCCTGAAGAATGCTGGACACCTGCCCGGCGACATCGCTGTCGGATTCGCGGCGCGCATCGACGATCCGGGCGAACCTCGCCTCGAAATCGGGCTGGAGCGTGGAGAGCAGCGAAACGGTCATGCGGAGACGGAACCCTTCTGTTCGCGCGCCTCGGCCTCGCGGCGGAAGGCATCGACCAGTGCGGCAACGCGGCGGTCGGTCTTCAGGGCGGTGCGGTTGACGATCAGGCGGGCGGAAATTTCGAGGATCGTGGCGGTCTCGACCAGCCCGTTTTCGCGCAGGGTGGTGCCGGTGGAGACGAGGTCGACGATCTGGCGCGCAAGGCCGAGCGAAGGCGCCAGTTCCATCGCGCCGTTGAGCTTCACACATTCCGCCTGCACGCCTGCCGCTTCGAAGTGGCGGCGGGTGAGGCTGGGATATTTGGTCGCGACCCGCAGGTGGCTGACGCTGGCGGCTTCCTCGGTATCGCTCGCCATGCGGGCGACCGACAGACGGCAGAGCCCGATGCCGAGATCGACCGGCGCGTAGAGATCGGCGTAGTCGAATTCCTCGATCACGTCGGAGCCGACGATACCCACCTGCGCTGCACCGTGGGCGACGAAGGTCGCCACGTCGAAGGCACGCACGCGGATGATGCGCATGTCGGGGCGGGTGGTGGCAAAGGCCAGCGCGCGACTTTTGGGATTATGGAAATCCGCATCCGGCTCCACACCCGCGCGCGCCATCACCGGCAGCGCCTCGTCGAGGATGCGCCCCTTGGGGACAGCGAAGGTCAGCTGTCCGATATTGTCGGGAAGGCCAATGGTGGTCATGATCGGGGGCGCACTTAAGGGTCGGAGGGGAAAAGGGCAATGGGAATGGCAGATACGCAGGGACGGCCCGCTTACGAATTCGTCGACATGAACACCGCCGGGCCGGGCGCGGTGATGACGGCGTTCGGCAACCAGGTCGCTTATTGCGAGGCGGCGGGCGCGCCGGTCACCGCGCGGGTGTGCGCCGGGATTGCCGCGGTGCTCGCTTCGGATACCTCGGGCGCGCTGCTGGAGCGGGTGCGGGGCTGGCAGGGCGCAGCGCTCGCCGATGCGCTGCCCCTGCGGGTGGCGGGGGGCTTGCACGCGCTCCACCTGTCGGGCGCGGTGGCGGAACTCACGCCGATCTATGCGGGGGAGCCTGCCGATGATGCGGCGGTGATCGCTGGGGTGATCGCCGCGCACGAGGCCGCGCTGCTCCCGTGGCTCGATGGCCCGCCGCAGACCAACGAGGCGGGGCGCTCGGCCAATTTCATCGCGGCGATGCTGTGGCTGGCCGAGCGGGGCTTGCCGCCGGTGTTCGCATGCCTCGAGATCGGATCGAGCGCGGGGATCAACCTGATGCTGGACCGCTATGCCTATAACCTCGGCGGGGTGAGGGTGGGGCCGGAGGATGCGGTCATGCACTTTGCCCCCGAGTGGCAGGGCGTGCCGCCGCCGTCTCGTGAGATTGCCATTGCCGGGACCAAGGGCTGCGATGTCGCGCCGGTCGACCTCACCGATCCCGCGCAGGCGCTCAGGCTCAAGGCCTATATCTGGCCCGAGCACAAAGTGCGCTTCGAGCGGATGGACGCGGCGATCCGCGCGGCATCCGAGCGCAAGCCCGATATGGTGCAGGCGACCGCCGCCGATTTCGTCGAGGCCGAACTCGCTAAGCCGCAGGCGGCAGGCACCACGCGGATGCTGATGCACTCGATCGTGTGGCAATATGTCCCCGCCGACCAGCAGGCGCGGGTGACCGCCGCGATGGAGGCGGCAGGGGCGAGGGCGACGGCAGAGCGGCCGCTTGCGTGGGTGCAGGTCGAGGCGGATCGCACCGTGCATCGCCACAAGCTGACGGTGCGATACTGGCCGGGCGGGGACGAGGAGGTGCAACTCGCGTGGTCGCACCCGCATGGGGCGGATGTGGAGTGGCTGGTGGACTAGCCCGCCAGAAACGCCTCCATCGCCGCGTTCACCGCATCCGGCGCTTCCCACGGGACGAAGTGCCCGCAATCGGGCACCTTCACGATGGTCAGCGGGTCAATGATATCCTCCAGCCCTTCGAGGTTTTCAGGGGGCAGAGCGAGGTCGTCGAGCGCCCAGATCACCAGCGTCGGGATGGTCAGCTTGGGGAGGGCAGGGGGCGTCCAGCCTGCGGGGATTTCGAAAGGCGCGTCCATCGGCGGCACGTCGATCGGGCTCGCCCGGTAGTAGTTGAGCATCCCGAAGGCGGCATCGCGGTTCTGCCAGTCTAGCAGCAACGCATCGCGCTCCTCCGGCTCCATCTTGCTGGGGCGGTCCCACTTGACCTCCTTCAGCAGCAGACCGGTCAGGCCATGCTCTTTCACCAGCGCATCGTTGGCGGGGTCGCGGAAGCCGCGAATATACTGGCTCGCCTCGCGCTGGCCGGGGTGGGTGTAAAGCAGCTTCTGGAAGGTCACCGGATGCGGCGCATTGGCGATCACCGCGCGGGTGACGCGCGCGTGCTGGCCGCCCAATGCCACACCCCAGGCAATCGCGCCGCCCCAGTCGTGCCCGACGATGGTGAAATGCGCGATGCCCAGCGCATCGGCCAGCAGGAACACATCGCCGATCAGCTTGTCGGGGGTGTAGGCGGCGACTTCCTGCGGCTTGGACGAGGCGCGATAGCCGCGCTGGTCTGGCGCGATGCAGCGGAACCGGTCCTTGAAATGCGCGATCTGGTGCCGCCACGTGCGGTGGCTCTCGGGAAAGCCGTGCAGGAAGATCAGCACCGGCGCATCCACCGGCCCTTCATCGACGATGTTGAGGTGGATGCCGTTGGGCAGGGCCACGCGCTTCAATTCGAAAGTCATCAGCCCTGCTCCAGTTTGTCCATGTAGCCATTGGCGACCATGCCTGCGACCTGATCGAACAGCGCATCGGGCGTGCGGCGCAGCTCGCCCATTGCCTTTTCGCCGCCCTCGGCAACGATGATCTCGCGTTCCCCCTTGGCGATCCCGTCGAGCATCGCCCTGGCGGCCACATCGGCGGGGATGCCCTCGTCAATCGCCTTGTCCGAGCGGCCCCGCGCAGCGCCATCGGCGGTCAGCGCATTGCGCGAGACATTGGTGGCGACCGATCCGGGGTAGATGGTGTGCACGGAAACGCCGTTGATCGACAGCTCGGCCCGCAGCGCGTCGGCATAGCCCGCCAGCCCGAACTTGGCCGCCGAGTAGGCGGTGCGCATCGGCACCCCGACCTTGCCCGCGATCGAGGATATGAACCCCAGCGCCCCCGATCCGCGTTCCGCCATGTGACCGATCAGCCCCTGGGAGAACGCAATCTGCGCGGTGAGATCGACGTCGATGATGTCACGATAGACCTGCATCGCGGTCTTGAGCGCCCGGCTGCGCTGGGAAATTCCGGCATTGGCGAAGGCGATGTCGACCCCGCCCTTCCACGCAATCGCCTTTCCAGTCGCGTCAGCCAAGGCCGCCTCGTCGCGCACATCGAAGGCGAGGATCAAGGTTTCGCCGCAATCCGCCGCAACCTCTGCGAGCCGCGCCGCATCACGGCCCGACAGCACCACATGCGCACCCCTTGCGGCCAACTCCCGTGCCAGCGCCGCGCCGATGCCCGATGATGCGCCGGTGATCCACGCCACCTTGCCCGTGTAGTCCATGTCTCTCTCCCTTTTGCGAGAGGACTAGCGAGCGGCGGCGGGCAGGGCAATCAGGTTGCGATATGGGACCGGATCATGGCGGCAAGGTTCACGGGAAACACCGCCTCGTGCCAGTTTTCGAGCTCGTCCAGCGTGAACCAGCGGTGCTGCGTCATCAGCGCCAGCTCGGTTTCGGTGTGCCCGCTCGTGTCGATCCGCGCCTCGGCTACGCGCACGAGGAAGAAGCGTTCGTCGGCCTGCACCGGCTCGCCTTCCACGGTGATGAATTCAGGCGTCATCCGCGCAATTTGCGACCCCGGATCGGCGGTGATCCCGGTCTCCTCGAACAATTCGCGCCGCGCCGCGTCTTCGAAGCTTTCGTCCGGCTCGCACTCGCCCCCCGCTGTCACCCAGAAAGGCGCGCGCCCCGGCACATCATAGCGGAACATCAGCGCGCGGGTCTCGGCGTCGAGCACGATCAGCCGCGCCGCACGGCGCAGGCGCAGGGCGGGGTTAAGTGTCGTCATGCCTCCGGCACGCTCGCCTTGATCGCCACCGCATGGACCCGCTGGCCGACGATATCGCCCAGCGCCGCGATCACCGCGCGCTGGCGGGCGAGGCGGTTCATCGGGGCAAAGGCCGCCGCCTCGATCTCCACCGTGAAGTGGGATTCGCCCGATCCATCGTCGCCCATGTGGCCAGAGTGCTTGGCGCTGTCGTTGATGATCGCAAGGCGGGTGGGCGCGAAGGCCTCGGTCAAAAGCGCGTGCATTTCCTCGGCGACACTCATCAAGCATTTCCTTTTTCGCAAGCGGCGAGGGCCAGTTCGGGACTTGGAACTTGGCCGCCCAATCGCCATTCAGGTCTCTTATGCCTTCACCACGATTCCACGGCCGCGTCGAGAGCCCCGGACGGCGATGCGAAGCCCCCGGTTGCCGCGAGGCGGGCGAATTCCGCGCGCCCGGCCGTCGTCCGCACGGGTTTGACGGTCCGGGCGAATGGCGCTGGTTCTGCTTGCAGCACGTGCGGGAATTCAACGCGGGCTATGACTGGTTCGAAGGCATGAGCGCCGAGGAAATCCTGCGCGCGCAATCGCCCATCGCCGGCTGGCAGACCGAAAGCCGGGTGTTCCGGCCCACGGCGGGCATCCACGATGCACCGCGCTGGGCCGATTATGCCGATCCGCTGGACGCGATCTCGGCCCGCGCGCGCGGCATCAAGTCCCGGGCTGAGCGGGAGGCGCGCACCGCCATGTCGGGCCGCTTCAACCGCGAGGAAGCCGCCGCGCTGGAGGTGATGGGGCTGGGGAGCGACACTGACCGCACCCGCCTGCGCCGCCGCTATTCCGAACTCGTCCGCCGCTATCACCCCGACCGCAACGGCGGGGATCGTGCGCACGAGGCACAGCTGACCGCCGTGGTCGACGCCTACCAGCTTCTGAAAAAGAGCGCCGCACTGGCCTGATCAGCGCGCTTCGCACAGTTCCGCGAGCTGCGCCGCGCAGGCTTCCCAGCCTTGCACGAAGCCCATTTCCTCGTGCTGCTGGCGCGCCTCATCGGACCAGTGGCGGGCGCGGGCGGTGTAGCGGGTGCCTTCGCCTTCGGGCTCGATTTCCCAGATGCCGATCATGAACGGGCCGGACGGTTCCAGATCGCCGACGATGGCATCGGTCGACGCGAAACGGCGGCCTTCGTCCCAGGCGAGCATGATGCCATCGTGGGGCATTTCCTCGCCATCGGGGCCGCGCATGATCATCGCGCTACGCCCGCCGGGAAAGCGGTCCTGCGCGACGATTTCGACCCGCCACGGACGCGGGCACCACCATTCCTCCTGCCGGTTGACCATCGCGTCCCACACCGCGGCGGGCGGGGCGGCGATGTAGCGGGTAACGGAAAGTTCCTTCATGGCTGCTCTCCTGCAACAGCCGCCGCGATCGCGGCGTGATCGATCTTCTGCATGTGCATCATCGCGCCGAAGGCCCGTCTGGCGACATCGCCGCCTTCGGCGAGGGCTTCGGTCAGGACCCGCGGCGTGATCTGCCAGTTCACCCCCCACCTGTCCTTGCACCAGCCGCAGGCGCTTTCCGCGCCGCCATTGCCGACGATGGCGTTCCAGTAGCGGTCGGTCTCTTGCTGCGTATCGGTGGCGATCTGGAAGGAAAACGCCTCGGTATGCGGGAAGATAGGCCCGCCGTTGAGGCCGATGCAGGCCACGCCGCAGACCGTGAATTCGACGATCATCACATCGCCTGCCTTGTTGCCCGGATTGTCCAGCGGCGAGCGGTGGATGGCGCCGACATGGCTATCGGGGAAGACGCTGGCGTAGAAGTTGGCGGCTTCCTCGGCATCGCCATTGTACCAGACGCAGATGGTGTTCTTGGCGGTCATGCGGCCGCCCCCTTGATGATCGCGGCGTCGATGGCGTTGGCCTCGGCATAGGCGGGGCGCTGGGTGATGCGATCGACATAGGCGCGGAAGGATGGCCGCTCGGGAATCGATTCGAAGCGCAGGCCCCACACGAACTGGCTGCCGACATAGGTATCGGCCATGGTGAAACGGCTGCCCGCGATGAAGTCGTTCGCCGACAGCCAGCTGTCGATCGCGTCCAGTGTCAGCTCGAAGCTGCCGAAACCGGCCTGTCCGGTCTTGCCCTCGGGCACCTGCCAATCGAAGGAGCGGGCGATCAACGCCTGCTCCAGCGGCCCGGCGGCGAAGAACAGCCAGCGGAAATAAGCGGCTTTCTCGTGCGCGTCGGGCAGGAGGCCTTTATCGGGGTGGGTCTCGGCGAGGTAGTGGTTGATCGCCGCGCATTCGGTGACGACGTGGTCGTGGCCGCCATGATGGTGCACCAGAGCTGGCACCTTGTTCATCGGGTTGATGGCCTTGAAGCTGTCGGGCCGGGTTGCCCAGTCGAACACCACGTGCTCGTAATCCGCCCCCGCCTCGTGCAGGGCCCAGCGGCTGATTTGCCCGCGGCTCATGGCGACGGTGTAGAAGGTGAATTCGGCCATCGCTTACGCCTCCTTCCAGACAATCGGTTCGAACCCGCCATAGATCATGCGCTTGCCATCAAAGGGCATGTCGCTGCCATCGGGGTTGCCGAAATGCTCGGCCATGCGCGGGTCGGCCATCAGCTTTTCGTGACTCGCCTCGGCAGTGGCGCGGTCGGGCCAGGTGGTCCAGGCGAAGACGATCTTCTCGCCAGCCTCGGCCTTCACGGCCATGCGGAAATCGGTGGTGGTGCCGTCCTTGATGTCGGCCTCCCAGCATTCGATCTGCGACAGGCAGCCGTAATCCTTGACGATGTCCCAGAACTTTTCGGCGACCTCGCGATAGGCGTCCTTGTTGCTCTCCGACACGGCGAGCACGAATCCCTGAACGTACATGATGCATCTCCTCCCGCCGCCGCTTTAGCAGCCTCGCCGGAGGGAGCGTATCACTTCTGTTGGAACGCCCAGCGCAGCGTCCGGCCCATGCCCCATGTCGCCGCACGGGCGGGCAGGGCGGTCAGGACCGGGCGTTGCAGGTTCAGCATGGTGCGGGCGAAGGGCGGCAGCATGGCGACGGCATCGGCGGTGATCATCGTCTGCACGGATCGCGGCGTGCCTTCGGGCCGCTGGCTCAGCACCAGCTGCGCAACCTCGCGCGCTTCCTTCGAGGTGGCAAGATCGTGGCGCAAGACCCTGAAAATGCGCTCCGCCTCGGCACGCGTTTCGGGCACGGGATCGGCGCCGAGCGCCCGTGCGATCACCGCGAACTGGCGGTAATATTCGTCCTGTTCCGCCGCCGGCATGGCGGGGCGGACATGGCGGATATAGCCAGCAAGGAAGCTCTGCGCCTCGGTCACGTGGACCCATGAGAGGGTGCGCGGGTTCGTGGCCTGATAGGGCGAGCCATCGGGCAGCGTCCCGCCCACCTTGGCGTGGATGCGGTTCACCCGCTCGATCGCCTTCATCGCCTCGTCACGGTGGCCGAAGGTCGTCACCGCGATGAACCGCGCCGTGCGCCGCAGCCGACCGTGCATATCCTCGCGGAAGTTCGAATGATCGAGCACGCCCTGCAAGGCCTCGGGGTGCAGCATCTGGAGCAGCAGCGCGCGCACTCCGCCGGTCATCATGCCCACGATATCCGCGTGCACCTGCCGGATCGGCGTATCGCGCTCGAACAGCGCCTCGTCGGACGGCGGGGTGGGTTGCTGGCCCTTGGAGGCATCGTGGAACACCCCGCGCACCTGGGACACCAGCTTCAAGCGCAGCGATTCGACGGGATCGGGCATGGGGGGAATATAGGGGCCTTGCAGGGGCGCGAAAGGCGCGCTCGTCAAATTGCGAGGGCAGGCGGTCAAACCACTGCTTGCAGCCTCGCGCCATGCCGTTTAACCGTCCGCCCGTAATGACCACGATCCCTTCCGGCGCCAGCGCCATGCCCACCCAGCCCGATACCACCATCGACGTTCGCGAGACCTTCGGGATCGATGTCGACTGGCAGGTTCCCGCCTTCTCGCAGCGTGACGAACACGTGCCCGAGACGGACGGCGCCTATGTGTTCGATCCGGACACGACGCTGGCGATCCTTGCGGGCTTTGCGCACAACCGCCGGGTGATGGTGCAGGGCTATCACGGCACCGGCAAGTCGACCCATATCGAACAGGTCGCTGCGCGCCTCAACTGGCCGAGCATCCGCGTGAACCTCGACGCGCATATCAGCCGCATCGACCTCGTCGGCCGCGATGCGATCGTGCTCAAGGACGGGTTGCAGGTCACCGAGTTCAAGGAAGGCATCCTGCCCTGGGCGCTCCAGCACCCCGTGGCGCTGACCTTCGACGAATATGACGCGGGCCGCCCGGATGTGATGTTCGTGATCCAGCGCGTGCTCGAGTTCGACGGGCGGCTCACGCTGCTCGACCAGAACCGCGTGATCACGCCCAACCCGTTCTTCCGCCTGTTCGCCACCACCAACACCGTGGGCCTCGGCGACACCAGCGGGCTCTATCACGGCACGCAGGCGATCAATCAGGCGCAGATGGACCGCTGGAACATCGTCGTCGCGCTCAATTACCTCAAGCCCGAGGTGGAGCAGCAGATCGTCAAGTCCAAGACCCCGATGGCCGATGACAAGCTGATCGCCGACATGGTCAAGGTCGCCGAACTGACCCGTCAGGGCTTCATGAACGGCGATATCTCGACCGTGATGAGCCCGCGCACGGTGATCACCTGGGCGCAGAACGCAGCGATCTTCGGCTCGACCGGTTTCGCCTTCCGCCTCAGCTTCCTCAACAAGTGCGACGAGGCCGAGCGCACGCTGGTGGCCGAATATTACCAGCGCGTGTTTGGCGAAGACCTTCCGGAAGGGGCCGCGAAGAAGCGTTGAGGATGATGCGGGGGGCGGTCATCCTGCTGGTTCTGGCGGCAGCGCCGCTCGCGGCGCAGGACGCCGTGCTCGTTCCGCCGCCCCCGCGAGCGCCTGACATCCAGATGGCTCCCGTTCGGCCCAGGCCAGTGCTGGTCGAAACCCACCCGCGTCGTGCATGGGCCGAGCAGATCCGGACGGTCGATATCCCGCAGGCGGCCAAGGATGCAGGGCATAATGACACCGCGATCAACACTGCCACGGTCAGTGCTGACGGGAAGCTGATTGCACTCATTCTCAAGCAGAGCAGCATGTCACCCGCCATTGATGAAGCCGTGCAAGAGCGGGCCCGGCAGCTTTCCTACCTCGCCGCCACCGACAAGGACGGCAACACGATTGAAGGCAGCGTAGATGTGCGCGGCAGCTATGCCCGCCACGACGAGGACAGCCCCGGCGGCGGGATCAAGACCTATACGTGCGGCGATCTGGTGCGCGAATGGGACTGGTTCACCGCCGCCAATGCCGGTCGGCGCAAGCTGTTCTGGCCCCACAACGCCTACACCTCGCTGGCCTCGATCCAGGCGATGTGGCAGGGATCTGCGCCGAGCGGCGAGGACCGACGTGCCGCGCGTGCCGAGCGTGAGGTGATGTGGACCAAACTCATCAAGCGTTGCCGCAAGACCCCTGCCAAGCTGATGCTGGGCGAGGTCGATCAGCCACAGGCCTATGCCAATCTGGTCAATGCGTTCTGACCGCTTGCGTGTCAGTGTCCTAGCCTGATAACACAGTGCCAATCATGGCGTTCTTCGACCGATTCTGGAAAGGCTCGCGGGGCCGCGCATCCGAGGGTGCAGGCACGCCTTCCGGCTTCTTCCCGCTCTACGAATCCTCCCGCCCCATCGATGATGACTACGACGAACTCCCGCGTTCGTCCGTTTCCGGGGCGCTGGTATCGGGCAAGCCTGCCTTCGATGAATGGGACGCCAAGCTCGGCCTTGTCGACGAGGCGCTTGCGACGGAGGAAAAACGCCGCCTGCGCTGGTGGCAGCGCGATTACTGGCGCAGTCGCAGCAAGTGGTGGTGGACGGGGCGGGGCGTTCTCGCGTTTCTTGCCACTTTCGCGCTGCTCATCGGCTGGCTGACCTTCACCGCACCGCTTTCCAAAAGCCTTGAACCTATTGCACCGCCGCAGGTCACGCTGCTCGCCAGCGATGGCACGCCGATCGCGCGGCAGGGGGCGATTGTCGAGGCGCCGGTCCGGGTCAAGGACCTGCCGCCCCATGTGGTGCAGGCCTTCATCGCCATCGAGGACCGGCGCTTCTATACCCATTGGGGCATCGACCCGCGCGGCATCGCCCGGGCGGCGTGGACCGGATATGGCGGGGGATCGACGATCACCCAGCAGCTCGCCAAGTTCACCTTTCTCACCCCCGAACAAAGCCTCACCCGCAAGGCGCGCGAGGCGCTGATCGCGCTGTGGCTGGAAGGCTGGCTGACCAAGGACGAAATCCTCGAACGCTATCTGTCCAACGCCTATTTCGGCGACAACCAGTATGGCCTGCGCGCTGCGAGCCTGCATTACTTCTACCGCCAGCCGGAGAAACTGCGCCCTGAACAGGCGGCGATGCTGGCGGGGCTGCTACAGGCGCCCTCGCGCTATGCGCCGACAAAGCATTACGACAAGGCCAAGAAGCGCATGGATCTGGTCGTGAAATCGATGGTCGCCGCCGGATACCTCACCGAAGCCGAGGCCAAGGCGCTGCCAGATCCGCGCATCGACGTGCGCACGCGCGACGATAACCTGCCGACTGGCACCTATTTCGCCGACTGGGCGCTGCCGCTGGCGCGCGAGGGGATGGAGGCGAGCTATTCCAGGCAGACCCTCACCACCACGCTGGATTCGCGGCTTCAGGCGCTCGCCAGCCGGATCGTGGGGCGAGCGCCGCTCGGGGGCGCGCAGGTCGCGCTTGTCGCCATGCGCCGCAATGGCGAGGTGGTGGCGATGGTGGGCGGGCGGGACTATCGCAAATCGCCCTTCAACCGCGCCACGCAGGCCCGCCGCCAGCCGGGATCGACCTTCAAGACCATCGTCTATCTCGCCGCGCTGGAGAACGGGTGGGAGCCAGAGGATACCATCCCCAACACCCCGATCACGCAGGGCAGCTACCGCCCCAAGAACGCCCGCGAGCAATATTCGCCGCAGATCACGCTGGAGGATGCCTTCGCCTCGTCCAGCAATGTCGCGGCGGTGCGGCTGTTCCAGGCGGTGGGCAGCGACAAGGTGATCGCCACCGCGCGCCGGCTCGGCATCACCGCCCCGATGGCCGAGGGCGATCCGAGCCTTGCGCTGGGCACGTCGTCCATGACCCTGATGGAGCTGACAGCGGCCTATGCGGGCATTGCCGCCAATGAATACCCGGTCGAACCCCATGCTTTCCCGCGCGGGGAGCGCAGCTGGTGGGATTGGCTGACGACGCGCACGGATTCGATGTCGTCAGGCGATCACGAGGACCTTGAAGAGATGCTGCGCGCCGCGATCAACCGCGGCACGGGACGCAATGCCGCGCTGCCGATTGCCAATTACGGCAAGACCGGCACGACGCAGGATTACCGCGATGCGCTGTTCGTGGGCTATGCAGGCGATCTGGTGGTCGGCGTGTGGGTCGGGAAGGACGACAACGCCCCGTTGGACGGCGTCACCGGCGGCAGCCTGCCCGCGCGCATCTGGCGCGATTTCATGCGAGGGGCGCTGAAGATCGAGGCTGCGCCCGCGCCGGTGGCCAGCGACACGCCCGATCCCGAAGGCCCGGTCCAGCCGCTGGATACGATCGAGGGCGAGGTGCCGCTCGGGCAGGATGGGGCCAGCCTCAAGGTTGACGGGCAGGGCGTGACGCTGCGGCAGGATGGCGTGCCGGTGGAGGTCAGGCTCGACGGCGGCGGGGTGGTCGTCCAGCCCGCCCCTGCGCCGACACCGCCGCCCTAGGGCTGGGCCTCGACCATCAGGATGTTCATCACCGCGGTCGCAATCGGACGGCTGCGGTCGGCCTGCCACGCTTCGACCGTGACATTGGCATTGCGCCGCCCCAGCCGGGTGATGCGCCCCACGGCAAAGCTCGCCTGCGATTTGCCCGCGGCGAGGTACTGCACGGTGATGTTGATCGGCTTCAGCAGCGGATCGCGTCCGGCTGCCAGCAGCGCGGTGCGCAGCGCGGCATAGCCCGCGTTCTCCAGCAGTCCGGCGGTCGCACCGCCGTGGAAGTGCTGCGGGCGGCCTTCGACCATCGGGCCGAAATCGACCGTCAGCACGGGCATCCCGCCCTCGGTCTCGCCGGTCAGGCTCAACCCCAGCGAGCGGGCATAGGCGGGGAGTTCAAGCGCCTCACTCATGGCCGAGCGCCCCCTTGAGCGCCGGATTTCCCTCGCGCGGGTCGGCGCCGATGGTCATGAAGCAGCCCGCGACATGGGCGACCGGATCGGCGATGTCGTCATCGTAGGCAACGCCGCGCACGAAGGCGGCAGAGCGCGTGATGCGGTAACATTCGACCCGCCCCCTGACACTTGCCCGTTCGCGCGCGGGGCGCTGGTAATCGACGCGCAGATCCAGCGTGGCGACCGGCTGGAAGTTGCCGCGCGTCTGCCAGATCGCCATCCCGCTCGCCATGTCCATCAGGCTGATGATCGGGCCGGAGGCGAGCACCGGGCGGCTGGCATCGCCCAGCAAATCCTCGCGCCATGGCAGTTCCAGTTCGACCCAGTTGTCGCCCTGATCTGTGAAGCGCAGGCCCAGCCAGCCGGTGTGGCCGTGGCGGAAGAACCACTTGGACGCCTCGCGCGCGTCGAACCGGGGGGTGGAGGGGGTGTTCATGGGCGAGGCCATAG
>Ga0114986_1000269_pt1 | contig 14561 bp, 26 predicted proteins | sample Shrwel1BS1Day17_FD_96988 | JGI IMG/M metagenome (GOLD analysis project Ga0114986, IMG submission 96988) | Subsurface microbial communities from deep shales in Ohio, USA - Utica-3 well 1 S-1-Day17 | ecosystem: Environmental > Aquatic > Deep subsurface > Shale gas/oil reservoir > Produced... | reverse complement strand
GTCAATAGCGTGGCCGATGGGTCCGCCTGATACCGGGCGCGTCGGCGCTCGTTGTGGCAGTCCTTGCAGCCGTTTTCGCGCCCACCGATCATTTGGGCGGATTTGCGGAAGGCGTCCAGCGGTTTTGACTGTTGGCAGTGGATGCAGGTTTTCATGTGCGCCCTCGCAAACGTATGGCCTTTGCGCAGTGGCTCGTGGCCTGGTTGTAGTGCTGATCCCTCTGCCACTCGGGCGTGAGTATCTTTTGCTGATCGCAAATTAACGCGCAGGCTTCGCGCTCTTGGTCCGCAACGAGTTCGGCAAAACGCTCCAGTTGTGATTCCCAAGCTGTCCAGCCAAGCCCGTGTTTCGCCAAGCCCGCTTTTTTCGCTAAGGCTTCAAACTCGTCTCGGGTCATTTCTGCCTCTCCAGACTGGCCGCACACACCGGGCAGACATAGGTGACAGTGCGATGCTTCTTCTCCAGTGCGTCTTTGGCGTCTTTAGCGATACCCGGCAGGTCACGATGATCTTCCGCCAGTGCTACGCCGTGGATGTGGGTAAGGGTCCGCTCTAAGGTGTTGATCCGCGCATAGCAGCCGCGCAGCAGTTCGGCTTTCTTCGCCAGCTTCTCGCGCAGTTCGGCTACCTCGGCCACCAGCGCATCGTGTTCCGCCTTCGCCTGTTGCAGCTTCACCCAGGTAGGCGACAAGCCTTCCCGCTGCCAGTCGTCGGTGATCTCGTGGATTGCGCTCATGCTGCCTCCGGGGGTGGGGGTAGTGGCATCCAGTGGGTAATGCCCTGACTGTCGCCAATCTGGCCGCAGGCGTTGTCGAAGTAGCCAAGCTCTGGATCGCCCTCAGGGCCATTCCGCCACCAGCATTCGTCAACCTGAGAGCAGTCCTGCTCGTATTGCTGGCCCTCGTCTGTCTCTCCATAGCGGACAGCAGAAACCCAGCACAGGAACATCGTCCCATCCTTCGGCGCTGTCTCAATTGACCTCCACCCGCCAGCCAGATCGTGCAAACGCTCGTTCTCGGCCAGCAGTTCAGCGCGTTCGTCTTCCGCATCTTTCAGCAGGCGCTTGATTTCGGCCATGTTCTCGTCTGATTCAAACGGTTCACGCGCCGCCTTTGATGCGCCATACGCACACACCGCCCGATAGATTGCTTCCATGTCCATGCTCATCCCCTTGCTTCTGACGGGCCGATGACCTCCCACTGAAGGAACTCGTCTTTCGGCCATGCGGTTCCTTCTATGTAGGAAATGTCTCTGCAATCAGCCTTCCAAGGCCCCTTTGTGTAGCTCATCACGCACTCCTTTTAAGCACTGCCTTGACAGTGCCGGGTTGTTGGTTAGGCGGCTTCGGTTTGAGCGGCAGCAATGACGTGCTGCGCGATGGCGCGACAGATGGCCGGGAAGTCGCACTCGCGGTACAAGCGTGATGCCTTGATCTGCTGCACCGGCTCGAAGCCAAGTTCAGACAGGCCGGCGACATTGATGCTCACCGGGGACAGTCGTTCGTTGATCTGGCCAAGGGTCAATCGGGCGCCGTCGTCGGCGACTTCCTCGGCTTCGCCGTGTTGGCGCAATGTTTCGGTAGGCTTAAAAGCCGTGACATCGGCGCTCAGCTTTGCACTTGCGTTGGCAATCAGCTCATCACGTATGCGTTCTGCGCTGACAGCCTCTGCCTTCTCTCGCGCAATGCGCTGGTCTTCCACTTGGGCGGCATGGATGCGCTCACGTTCCAGTCGGTCGGCTTCCTCTTTGCGGATGCGCTCGCGCTCTGCATCAATCCGGGCCTGCTCTGCTGCCTTGCGCTGTGCGATCACGGCGGCCAGGTCATCAGGAGCCTTCAGCACCAGGGCGGCAGTGTCATGCACCACCAGACCGGATTCCTTGATCGTCTTCACGTTCGCGTGAATACGGTTGGCAATCTCGCTGGCTGCGATCTTGGCGCGGGCAAGTTCGGTATCAACGGCATTGCGAATGCTGTCCACCGTGCGCAGCCCCTTGATGACGCCGCCGAAGTCAGCGGGCACCTGTGGCATGTAGTCGTCGGGCATCGCTGCATTCAGTTCAACGATGTGCTTGCGCAGTGCTGCGATGCCACCGGCCACGATCTCGGACTTGATGGCTTCCTTGCGCTGCGTGACCAGCTTTTCTTTCTGCAGGCGAGTCGCTCGGGCCAACGCTTTGAAGTCGGCCACCAGTCGGCGCATCGTGTCCACATCGGACAGTTGCGCAAGGGCGTTCGACTCAGCGGCCTCTAGTGCTTCCTCTGCCTTCTTGAGCGACTTGCAGGCTGCCTCGGTATCGGCAAACTCTTGGTCAGTGCTGGGCTGTGCCGGGATCTTGGCAATGAAGTTGCGCAGCGCCGTACCGAAGTCCGGGAGGTTCGACACGATGGCCAGCGCACCATCCACCTTGACCGACACAGCCGGCAGGGTTTCGACTGGTGCGGCAATCACCGGGGCGGCCTTGGATTCGGGTACGTAGGCCGCAACGTCCGCCATCAACTGCGTCCACGTCGGCAGGATCTTGGCGCGAAGCTCCGGGCTCGACTCGTACCAGCAGTACCGCATGGATTCGCGGGTGCCGTTGGAGGCCATGAACAGGCATCGCTTGGCACCAGACAGCATCAGACCTTGCTCCATCTGCGGGTGATACTGGTCCGGGATGACGCCGGATTCCAGGCTGGCGATCAGCTCGGCATTGGCCTGCTTGTGTTCCCACGTCACTTCGCCAAGCAGATCCTGACCATCCAACGATGCGGACAGGTGCAGGCCGTCAACGTCTGCAGCCAAAACCACCGGATACAGGTCTTCCCCGATGATTTCCTCGGCCAGCGGGCGAGCAGCGGCCTCGACTTCGTGGCCCTTGTCGAAACGTCGCTGTGTAGCGGCATCAACCTCGGGCACGATGCCAGTGGCGATTCGAGCGATCAACTCGGCGCGGGTCATGTACTTGGACAAACCCATTGCGGCAGCCAGATCGCTGGCGTTCAGTGACTTGGCACGATGCTGCGCCCATTCTTCAGTGCCTTGCTGAAACGGGACGATGGTTGCTTTGATGTTCATGGTGTTCTCCGGTTTGTTCAGTCGTCAGTCCAAGGCAGGTCGTCATCACCAGCCGCTTCAGTGGTTGCTGGTTGCGGTGCTGGCACTTCGCCCTTCGGCTGTACGTCGGTGACATCGTTAGGCTTGGACAGATCACGGATGGCTTGCTTCTGAGCGTCGGACAACACGCCCTTGGTGCTGGCCATGGCGATCAGTTCGTCCGGTGTCTTGCGGCCTGCTTGCACAATGCCGCGCCATGCCTCGATGTTTCGGTCGAAGTCCTCTTGTGAGTAGGGAGGCAGTGCAGGCCGGGCGGCTGGCTTCTGCTGGATGACTTCGCCGGTCGATGCGTCAATGCTTTCAACGATGCGCTCTGCCTCGTCTTGGTCATATATGCCGCCGTAGCCAAAGGCCAGACGGGCGCACTGGATCATTGCCTTGTGGCGCAGCATCCTCTTGGGGTGCGACTGCCACGGCCCGACGTTCGCCCGCTTGCACTCGCTCATCCATTCCGTGACCTTGATCGGGTGATTCCGGTCCTTGCGGTAGATGATGCAGGTGCAGGACTCGGCATCTTGTTCAAAATCCATCCCGTCGAATTGCGGGTGCTGGTTGATGATCCGGCTCCAGCCGTCCACGCCGACCACTGGGACGATGCCGTTGTTTTTGTCCGGGAAGGCGTATATCTCTTTCGTCCAGGGGTTAAGGCCGAACTGGTTGGCAACCACCATCAGGGCGGTCATCTGTGCGTCGGACACTTGGCCTTTGAATGCGGTGGCCTTCAGTGTTTCGACAAGGCCAGCGCCGTCGCCCATGTCAAGGCGAGTCGCCAGCTTGTGCGTGAGTGTTGTCAGTGCGGTACTCATGATTCCCCCTCAGGTGTTCAGAAAAGCCCAGCAACAGCCGCCCGAAGCTCGGGGACGCTGACGACTGCGATGGTGATAAGACAGCCGGTGACGATCAGCCAGTCGATCAGGGCTGCTAGGTGGTGCGGTTTGGGCTGTGCTTCCGGCTCTGGGTCGTGGTGGCGTTGCTCGAAGTGCCCGGCCACATGGACCGTTTGGGCGTCTTCCAGTTGCTTGGCGTCAACCCGGTGCAGCAGGTACGGTTCGTTGGTGATGCTCATGGTCAGATCCAGTCCAAAAGGGCGGCCAGAATGGTCGGTGCGGCCAGCAGGCCGATGACAGCACCGATAGCGAAATTGGCGAGTCGGTCATCACTGAACATGGCGGACCTCCACCGGCTTTGCCAGAAGCCAGCCGTCACCAAGCTGGCGAAGTGACCGCGCCCATTGGCGGGCGTTGTGACGTGCGATGTGTGCCGGAGCCATGTCGTGGAAGAACAGGCGCCGGGCTTGCTTCAATCTGGTGGTGTTCATCTCGTCCTCCTGTCAGCCGATGGATTCGGCAAGGGTTTCCGTCATCTCCACGTCGCCATCGCAGAAACCGCAGATGACCATCTCGCAGGCCAGCGTTTCCAGCACCTGGCGGACGGCAGCGGGTGACAACAGGCCATCCCGCGATGCCTTGCGGATTGCTTGGGTAATCTTGTTGACCGCCTCAGACTCGGCGGCTTCTTGACGCTCGATTGCGTCTATCTGCTCGTCCAACCGGTCAAAGTGCACAAGCGCATGAATCACAGGGTCTGCATGCATGTCAGCCCTCCTTTGGCGTCCAGATTTCCGAGTGAGCCTTGATAAGCTCAAGCGCAGCGCGGTACTCGATGGCGTGTTCGTTGTCGCCGTGTTCCTCAGACAGCTTTGCCACGAACTCATCAAGCGAGCCAAAGAAGCACCCGGCCAGCAACTTGATTCCCTTGTCGGTCAGATAGGCAACGAAGTAGGCGCAGCGTGATCCGATTGGGCCGATCTGGAATACCGGTCGTTCTCCAATCAACTTGGCACCGTCGAGGTTGGCACCGTCGAGGTTGGCACGGGCGAGGTAGGCACCGACGAGGTTGGCACCGTCGAGGTTGGCACGGGCGAGGTAGGCACGGGCGAGGTTGGCACCGACGAGGTTGGCACCGTCGAGGTTGGCACCGACGAGGTTGGCACCGACGAGGTTGGCACCGACGAGGTAGGCACGGGCGAGGTTGGCACCGACGAGGTTGGCACCGGCTTGAGTCGCTTTCTCCAGCGCATACCGCGTATGCAATCCGCTATCAAGATCGTCGGGCGCGTCGCACTCAAAGAGCACGGAATCGGTGAATCGGTGCTTGATCTGGATTTTTGTCATATCGACTCCGAGGAATAAAAAAGCCAGTCACCGGTGAAGGTGCTGGCGTGAAGCCCCGAAGGGCAGGGGGGATGAAGTTGATGACCGTGAACCGCTCCCATGAGGCAGGGTGGTTACACAGGCTTTCGGTTGATGAATGCAGCGGGGCCGATTCGCTGCCGGTTCAGGCCATCAACTCAGGGGGCCGGTGCTGATCTCCGGCTTGCACTGGGGTGGACACGATTACCAGTTGCCGCCTGTATGCCTACAGGCTTCTCGGCTGCTTCTCGGCGGTCCGATCAGTGCGGCGTATTTGCCGCCTCGTGAGCAATGCAGGGGCAAACCTGCATCCTCATTGCGCATCAGCCTGCGCATTCCCCTGAGTTGATGGCCCCACGAATGGGGCCGGATGGTCAGCCGCGCCAAGTGATTGCTTTGACGGCCCACATCTGCGCGGTTTGCGCCTCAGTGATTGCGATGCTCGCCATACGCTTGACTTCTGGGTTGTCGCTGGTGTTGCGCAGTTCGTTCATTTGGTCGATGGTGTCGGCAAATGCTTGCTTGCACTTAGCGACGGCATCGTCACCGCTGGGATTGAAGGTCAGGCCAACGGCTTTTTGGCCGTATGTCAGTTGAGGTTCCATCTATTTCTCCAAAGCAAAGCGCCCGACATGGACGCTTTGGTTTGCGCCCCTTTCGAGGCGTTGGTGGGCATCTCCCGGATTGCTCCGGCTCCCACCTATGAGAGTGGTTTGTGGGGCTGGGTGGACTTGAACCACCGACCCGCCTTCATGGTTTTGATGCATCGCCGCCATGAATCGAGGGATACGCCCCCACTGACTCTGACCAACTGAGTTACAGCCCCACAAACCACTCTCTACACAGCCTCAGACCACCACGCGGCGGCCAAGCTGCGGCGCTTGCTGGTCAGCGCATAGACGGATCAACATCCGTCACCGGTAGGCCAGATTCGTCTGGCACGCCCCCTGTCTGCTTGAGAGAACCGGGGGGTTGAGTTTTGAAAGAGCCCATCGCGCCGTCGATGCGGTGTTTGATGCGATGGCTCTAGTATGCAAACAAGTTTGCAATCACGCAAGTAGTGCAAGCAAGAAAGTTTGCTGTTTTTGCTACACTGCGTCCATCTGCCGACGAACGGTCGTCGAGCAGACGAAAAAAAGCCCGCGCTGGGCGGGCTACTGGAGTCAGTGATGAATCAGGATGTCAATGCTCAAGACCTCGCGCGCCTTCCTCGACGTACAGGTCTGGCAAAAGTACCACTTCGTACCCTGGCAACGATTCAGTGCTCAGGGCGTCTTTGGGCAGTGTCCCTCGTAGCAACAGGGAGCCAAGAAACTCCCCGTACTGCGCTGAGATTGGGCGAATCATTCGCGCTGGCCTGGACAATCCTTTGGTTGGGTATCCATCAATCCATTCTGGGATCAGCCAAACGGTTCCGTCTTTGGTCTTGATCGCGTCTATGAGCATGATTCCATCCTCGGGGACTGCTGCATAGACTTGAGTGAACTCGACTTGCTCCATGGCTACCCCAAGATAGATGCGATGGTGGTCATGACCACCGCAACTGCAAACGCCCACGGCAGGGCGCAACGCATCATCCGGTGCATCAGAATTCCTCTCCGCGCCACACCTTGACTACGCGACCGAAGACCTCAAAGTCCATCCCTTCAGTGATGTCGAACGGGTCATAGAGCGTGTTGTAGCTCTTGGCCCGGATCACTAGGCCGTTGGCCGTTGGTATCCGCTGAAGCTGCTTGACGAAGCCCTCTTGACCGACGCGGAAGAAGTACACCCCGTCAACGTCCACCCGAATGACGCCACGGTCAACCAGCAAAGGGTCGCCCGGATTGAAAAGCGGCTGCATGGACGGCCCGAAGCCGGTGACTATGCAAAGGTTCTTGGCCCCGGTGATGCGGTGGACATTCTGCTGAAGCCATGAATCGCTGACGGTCCATGACTTGATGACCCCTGGCTGATCTCTGAGCACGACGCCGTGGCCCATGGCGCCGCCTGTGTCGAACTGAAGAATCTTGATCCCCTCTGCCTCATCTTGTTCGTGAGACTGGATGTGTTGATCTGACTCTCCGACAACGAAACGTCCGCTCTCAAGGCACTCAACAGTCGTGCCCATGGCCTTTGCCAAGGCCGTCATGTAACGCGGCCTACGTGCTCCGGCTTTCTCAAGCTGTTCTATTACTTGGCGCGACACAGGTCCGTCCGGGTGGTGCTTTGACACCTCCCGGGCCATCTCAAGGGTTGTCCAGTCTCTTGAAAGCCTGAACTCCTTGGCCTGTTCGCCAATGGTTCTCATGGCAAATGATTTTGCATCCCCTTGCGGCAAGTTAGTTTGCGTGGTACAGTGCAAACAAGTTTGCTTTGAGGTGATCTATGAGCCAAGTAACCGGCATCCAGCGTGCCGTCGAGAAGTTTGAAACCCCGGCCAAGTTGGCCGAAGCGGTCGGCAATGGCGTCCTCCGGCAACACGTTGAGCACTGGCTCAAGGCTGGCCGGGTTTCCGCCGAGCGTGCCCCCGAGGTTTCCGCCGCAACGGGCGTCCCCCTTGAAGACCTCAACGACCGCGTGAACTGGTCGCTGGTGCGCTCCAAGAAGACCACCAAAGCGGCCTGACATGAGATCAATCCCTGAACTGATGCTCAGAGCTGCCGGTTTTTCTCTGCCGCCGCAAGACGGTGAAGCCCCTGAACCACTTGGGCAAGGAAGTCCGTTGACTCCGCGCTCTCCTGATTGTTCAGCCGTCGCTTTGCCAGAACGTCCTCGTACACAAGAGCCGTCTCTGAAATGTCCAAAGCGCCAGAGCGATGAAGCGCAAGGAACAGGGGAGTGATCGTGTCGAAAAGCTGCGCTGTCGAAACAAAGTTTTCCATGGGTCGGTTCTTTCCGTTGATGGTTGATGGGGATCTCCATCGTATCGGTCTGGACCGGCCCGCCATTTTCCCCCGCCACCAAATGGCCGCGAACGGCTGCACGGAACAACGCCACATGACGCATTCCTCCCCCTGCGTCATCGGTACGGCAGTGAAGTGCGGTGGCGGGGCTTTTCTTCATGGCTCCAGTGTGCGATTCGCTTCGCTGGCAGTCATCCCTCCCATCGCTGATGTGCGCCCGTACATCAACTGAAAGGACTACGCAATGCAGTTGAACATCGCATTCGCTGACGCTCCCAAGCTGGCCGTGCCAGAGGACGCATACACGTTCCTTGTTCGCTTCGCCCGCCGCCACAAGGTCAAGCCTTGGAGTCCTGAGCAGGCCATCCATCAAGCCGCCACCAAGGGCATCGTGTTTCAGGACGCCCGTGCATGGGGGCCGATCTTCGAACGCGCCCGCCGCGAGGGTGTCATCAAGCGGGCTGGGCTGTTCTCGCGGGCTTCGTCCAATGGGTCTGTTCGTCCAGGTTGGGTCGGGCTGTGAGTTTTATGGCCACGGCTAGGGTAGCTCCCGAAAAGCAGACCCACCACCTGCCTGCCGTTGGTTTTTCTTGTGGTGCCATGAAGGTGAACATGAACAAAGAAAACATCGGATTTGATTGGGTTGATGCCGACTTGAGCGGCTACGTCATCAAGAACGCGCCTGCTGAAAAGCTAGCGGTCTTTCCAAACCAATCAGGTCAAGTGACGCTGGTTCATGAAGATGACGGTCGCCAGACATTTGTGTGTCTGACAACCAAACAGGCAACCGCCTTGATTGCGTCCCTGGCTGATGCGATCAACGAAGCGACAGACATTTCGCGGTCAACCACGGTTTTGTTCTATGTGGACAAGGCCAACGGCAAGGCGTAACAAGTGCCGAACCGCATTCTTAGAGAAGGCATCTTGACCAGCGCGAAAGTGACTCGGTTGGGATGGGCTGAAGAAGTCTTCTACCGGCGCTTGATGTCGGTGGTTGATGACTTTGGCCGCTTCTATGCGGACAACGGGATGCTCCGTGCCGCCTGCTATCCAAGGCAATTGAACAAGGTTTCCGACTCGGACATTGGGAAGTGGCTGACCGCGCTGGTCGAAGCGGCCCTTGTAAGGGTGTACTCGGCAGAGGACGAGGAGCGTTACCTTGAGATTGAAAACTTTGGTCAGCATGTGCGGGCAAAGAAAAGCAAGTTCCCGGACCCGCAGTGCAAATGCAATGCAGATGCAGTGCAGACGCACGCAAATACGCTCGTAGACGAAGACGTAGACGAAGACGTAGACGATGTAGAGAGCGCACGCGCTCAGTCGCCATCGTCCGCATGCCCACATGGCCGATTGATCGAACTGTTTGGCGAAAAGCTGCCGACGCTTCCGCAGCCGAAACCCGAGTTGTGGAGTGGCACACGGGCTAGGCACATGCGTGATCGCTGGCGCTGGGTTCTTACTGCGACCAAGCAGAACGGCAAGCGGTACGCCGAGACGCCAGAGCAGGCCATCGACTTCTTTGATCGTTTCTTTGGTTATGTCGCTCAGTCTGACTTTCTGACTGGCCGTAACGGCAAGTGGTCTGGTTGCACCCTGGCATGGCTGATGGAAGAAGCCAACTTCGCCAAGGTCATTGAGGGTGCCTACGAAAACCAACAGAAGGAGGCGGCATGAACGCGCCCATTGACCCGTCCGCGCTGATCCGTCAGCAACCGTTTTCGATGCACACCGAGCAGGCGTTGATCGGCGGTCTGATGATGGACAACCGGCTATTCGATCTGGCTGGCGACCTGACCGCAGAGGACTTTTTCTACGATGACCACCGCAAGGTGTTCAACATCGTTCTACGCCAGATTTCAGCCGGCAAGGCATCTGATGTGGTGACGGTGTTTGAGGCCATGCGTGATGACGAGCGCGTGGATCTCACGTACCTCACGGAGATTGCATCGTTCACCCCGAGCGCATCCAACTTCCGCCGCTATGTCGAGATCGTGCGCGGGCATTCGCTGTCGCGCCGCCTGATGGCTGCTGGTGACGAAATTTCAAGTCTTGCCGGAGAGACTGAGCGCGGGTTTGAGGAACGTCTGGAGCAGGCTACCTCATTGCTGTCCAAACTCCGCACAGATGAAGCCCGCGATGAATGGGTGTCGGCCTTTGACAGCATGGTCAAGCATACCCATGTCCTAGAGGAACGGGCACAGGGTAAGCGCACCGCATGGTCTACCGGACTGGACGACCTTGATGAAGTTCTGGATGGCGGATTGATTCCGGGATCGCTCTACATCATCGGCGCGCGCCCATCCATGGGAAAGACCGCACTCGGTATGACCATCGGCCTCAACATGGCCATGCATCGGCCTGTTGGCCTGTTGAGCATGGAGATGTCTCACAGCGACCTCAATGACCGAATGACCACCATGCTTTCGCATGTACCCATGGGAACGGTCAAGCGCCCACACAAGGGCTTGCAGTGGGATCGGATCATTGATGGCGTCGAGAAGGCCAAGGTTCTGCGCTGGTATGCGTCTGATGAGTCGAACCTGACCATCCACAAGCTGCGTCTGAAGGCCCGCCGCCTACAGCGCAAGAGCGGCCTTGAGGTCTTGATCGTTGACTACATCGGCCTAATGTCTGGCACCGATCAAAAGCAGCCACGCACCTACCAACTTGAGGAAATCAGCCGTGGCCTGAAGTCGCTGGCCAAAGAGTTGGGCATCGCGGTCGTGTGTCTGGCCCAGGTCAGCCGCAAGGTGGAGGAACGCACCGAGGCCAGCCCGAACCTGTCCGACCTCAAGGACTCTGGGGCCATCGAGCAAGACGCTGATGTCGTGATATTCATTCACCGGCCAATCCAAGCCAAGCCAGACCTTGGCCCCGAATGGCAGAACTACGCGAAGTTGAGCGTGGCAAAGAACCGCCAAGGTCGATCTGGCTGTGTGCTGGATCTTGCCTACCTCGGAGAGCAAACCCGGTTTGCGAACTGGTCTGGTCCAGCGCCGACGGCATCTGTCCGTTCCACGCGAAAGGGGATGAGCGATGTCTGACCTTCTGTCCCCATCCGTCAATGTCCCTGCCGAACGGGAAAAGCTGCGCCGCCTGCGCGATGAGATTGCCGCCGATGTCGAACAACGTGAACGACTCACAAGCCTGTACAGCGTGCGTGGCTTCCGACGAATCGATGTTCAGTGGCCGTGTGAACTTCGAGTGCCCCAGGTGCTGTGCCCGACTTGTGGTCAAAGCAAGGCCTCATCGTCAGCTTCAGGAAGCGCAGTTAGCTGCCATGGGGAAGTTCCACGGCAACGACTGGCCCAGGTTCAGCCGAGTGGTGCGGTGGCTTCTGGGGTGAATGAATGACCTACCGCTGCGCCCTGTGCAAGCGCGAGATGCGTGAAGCCGCCGTGTTCATCGGGGATATGCCCGTAGGCCCGAAATGCGCCAGACGCTCTAACTTGATGCCGCTGGCCGCCAAGAGGCTAGGCCTTGTCCGTCCGGGATCGGCATACAAGCGCAGCGCAACCAGAGAGGAGCTGGATCAGATGGATCTGTTTGCGGAGGTGGCGGCATGAGCGACCAGATCGACCCGAACAAGGCCATCGACTTCCTGTTGAAGAACGCTGAGAAGTACGCCCACGCCAAGGCCCAGCGCGTGTACCTGGAGGAATTTCGCAAGAGCAAGAAAGCCTTGCTGATGAACCAGTGCGAAGAAAAGGCCGCAAACGCCCGCGAGCAGTACGCCTACAGCCACCCGGAATACCTGGGAGTTCTGGAAGGCCTGAAGTCTGCCGTTGAGGTGGAGGAAGCCTTGCGTTGGCAGCAGATCGCCGCCCAGCTTCGCGTGGAAGTTTGGCGCAGCCAAGAGGCCAGCAATCGCGGGCTGGAAAGGGCTACGCGATGAGCCTGACCTTCAAGCCAAAGACCGCCAAGTGCGCCGTCTGCAAGGGTGAGTACATGCGCCTGCGCCCGCTGATGAAGGTGTGCGGTCCTTCCTGCGCAATCTCCCACGCCAAGAAGCTGAACGACAAGAAAGCAGCCAAGGAGCAAGCCAAAGAGCGCAAGGAAACGCGGGAAAAGCTCAAGGCGATGGAGACATACCCGCAACTGGTCAAGAAGGCGCAGGCCGCGTTTAACTCGTTCATCCGTGCGCGAGACGCCGGGAAGCCCTGCATTTCGTGTGGCCGACCGTTGAGCAACGAGCCGAACAGCTATGACGCCGGTCACTACAGGAGCGTAGGCAGCGCACCGCATATGCGATTCGTTGAGGACAACTGCCACGGCCAGTGCAAGCACTGCAATCAGTATCTGGCGGGCAACCACGTCGAGTACCGCAAGCGCCTGATCGACCGCGTTGGATTGGCAGCAGTCGAGGCCATTGAGGCTGACCAGACCGACAGAAAGATTACCCGCGAAGGGTTGATCGAGATCGCCAAGCACTACCGGGCAGAGGCCCGCCGACTGGAGGCCAGCAAGTGAAGAACGGATGCCACTCACGCCCGCCCTTCAAGGACTGGCACCACGCACAGGACGGCTACCACCCGATGAGCAAACCAGAAGCCGGGACCAGATTGCCGCGAATCGTGCAGATCCCGCATGTGATGACCAGGGACTGCCAGTACCGCAAAGAAAACCCCAACGATGCCGGCTGCGCCGGCTGCCAACACCAACAAGCAACAGGAGAACAGGCGTGAGCTTGAACAGGTCGAAGAACCCGAGAACTCAGACATTGATCGACGAAACCATGCTGATGATGCGTGTCGTCATGAACATCGAGGAAGTCGGCAACTGCTGGGAATGGACGGGCGCAGTCGGAAACACTGGCCACCCCATCCTGCACATCCGGCAACCGGTGAAAGGCATTGATGCCAAGGGCTGCGTGCTGGTGCGTCGGCTGGTCTACATGCTTTCCGGGCATGAGCTGATCCCCCGCCAGCCAATCGACTGCCGGTGCGGCAACAAGCTGTGCGTCAACCCCGCGCACCTTTTCCAATCCACCATTGCCAAGGTGGCCAAGAAGGCAGCCAAAGCAGGCGCATGGAAGGGCGAGGCGAGGGCGAGGAAGATTGCCGTGGCCAAGCGCAAGAATGCCAAGCTGACCATCGAGATTGCCCGCGAAATTCGCCTTTCTGTCGAGTCCGGCCCTGTCCTGGCTGAGAAGTACGGCATCAACAAGTCATTGGTCAACGGAATCAAGCGCGGCATCGCATGGCGCGATTACTCAACACCGTTCGCAGGACTGGGGGCGCGCTGATGGCAAAGAACACTTGGTCCCGACACAGCCGCGCAGCTCAACGGGCGGCCGAGCGCGCCAAGCGCATCAAGGCCGAAGCCGCCGAGCGCGAGGAAGCCGAATACGAGAAGCTCAAGAAGGAATTGGCCGCAGACCTTGAGCGGGTCAAAGGTCTGGCCGAGTGGGAGGCCTTCGCCAAGACGGGCAACCACACCGACCTGATCGACACATCCGGCCGGATGCTCTGGATCGTCAGCACTGCCGCGGTGCAATGCGGTGTCCCGCAAGACCACCCCGATATGCGGATCATGGGCGGCGCCGCAAGTGCCCTTGGTGATCTGGCCGCTCGCCCCCGGGACATCGAGCTTCACCGGCCGTCCATCCAGTCCGGCCTGCTGGCAGCCGAGCGCCTTTGGCCCCAACTGAATGTCTGGGCACTTGCCCGCGGCGCCCTTGAATTCTACGAGACGACCAAAAAGGCCGGGCTCACCCTCCACGATTTCCCGCAAGTTGCAACCGCCTGAAGAAGGAGCAGAGCCCATGACCCAGCCCGACGAAAAGACGACACAACCGCCCGTGAAGGTCACAAGCACCCAGCGCATCTTCGATGCAGTGTGCGAGTTGCACAATCAGGAACAGGTGGCCACCCGGGAAACCGTTGCCGAACTGACCGGCCTGAAACTGTCGATCGTGGACGACCGGCTGGGCGCCCTGGTCGATGAGGGAAAGCTCAAGCGCGTGCTGCGAGGCGTCTACGTGCCGGTGGAAACCCACCCGCCAGCCCGACCGATCACCAAGACCGTGCTGTCTGACGGCTGCGTCAAGCTGGAGATCGGCGACGAGGTGCTGACCCTGACCCCGCGGGAAGATCGCGCCCTAGCCAATCTTCAGGCCGGATCCGCCACCCAGGTGGCCGCCATCGAGTCCGGCCGGCAGGTCATCATGCTAGTCACGGAATACGCCGCCCGGGTCAAGCACCTGGAGAACGTGGTCAAAGCCCTGAAAGAGAAGGGTGACGACCGGCAATTGCCGCTGGAGGTGTGACCATGTTCAAGTCCCCGATCGCTGAATACATCGACCCGCCGGCCAAGCAGAAAGAGCAGTACCACAAGATGGTGGCCATCCGAGAGATATTTGGCGAGGCCAAGTTGGAAGTCGTCACT
>Ga0114986_1000268_pt1 | contig 14563 bp, 14 predicted proteins | sample Shrwel1BS1Day17_FD_96988 | JGI IMG/M metagenome (GOLD analysis project Ga0114986, IMG submission 96988) | Subsurface microbial communities from deep shales in Ohio, USA - Utica-3 well 1 S-1-Day17 | ecosystem: Environmental > Aquatic > Deep subsurface > Shale gas/oil reservoir > Produced... | reverse complement strand
GCCTTGACCCCCGTTAGACCCCGTCTTGCCCCCGCTTGGAGGCGCTTTGCGGCGGGCTTCCCAATCGGCATAGCCGCCGGCGACAATATCCACCTTGCCCGACCCGTCGAGCCCCAGAGTGACAGTCACCGTGCGGTCAAGGAAGTCGCGATCGTGGCTGACGATCAGTACGGTGCCATCGAAATCGGCGATCACTTCCTGAAGAAGATCAAGGGTTTCGAGATCGAGGTCATTGGTCGGCTCGTCCAGCACCAGCAGATTGGCCGTCCGCGCGAACTCGCGGGCGAGCAACAGCCGCGAGCGTTCGCCGCCCGAAAGAATGCCGATTTTCGTGTCGACAAGGCCGGGGTCGAATAGGAAATCCTTGAGATAGGCCTGCACATGCTTGCGCACCCCGCGCACATCGATCCAGTCGCCCCCCTGCGCCAGAATCTGGCGGACGGTGGCACCCGGTTCGAGGATCTTGCGCTGCTGGTCGATCATCACGCCCGAAAGGGTGCGGGCGTGGGTGACGGAGCCGGTGTCGCTCTCCAGTTCTTTGGTGAGCAATTTCAACAGGGTGGTCTTGCCTGCGCCATTCGCGCCGACGATCCCGATGCGGTCACCATTCTGGATGCGCAAGCTGAACGGCTTGATGATCGCACGGTCGCCGTAAGTCTTTGAAATGTTTTCGGCAACGATCACGGACTTGGACTTGAAATCATCGTCGGAGGCGAGTTTCAGCTTGGCCGTCCCCGCGCCCGAAATCATCGCCGCCCGCACGGCCCGCATCTGGTGGAGCTTCTCCAGCCGGCCCTGGTTGCGCTTGCGCCGCGCAGTGACCCCGCGCTCAAGCCAGTGTGCCTCGATTTTCAGTTTGGCATCAAGGCGATCCGCATTGCGGGCTTCCTCGGCATAGACGGTTTCTTCCCACGCCTCATAGCCACCGAAGCCGACCTCCTTGCGCCGTAGCGTGCCCCGGTCGAGCCACAGGGTCGCGCGGGTCAGGCGGGTGAGGAAGGTGCGGTCGTGTGAAATGGTGATGAACGCCCCGCGGTAACGTGAGAGCCAATCCTCCAGCCAGTCGATCGCGGCCAGATCGAGGTGGTTGGTCGGCTCGTCTAGCAGGATCAGATCGGGCTCCTGCGCCAGCGCGCGGGCGATGGCGGCGCGGCGTTTCTCGCCGCCGCTGGCGGTGGCGGCAGGGCGGCTCATGTCGATGCCGAGCTGACCGGCGATGGCCTCCACCTCGTGGGCGGCGGGAGCGTCATCGCCGCCGGTTGCGAAGGCCATGAGGGTGGAAAATGGCGTGAAATCAGGATCCTGTTCGAGAAACACGATCTTCGTGCCCGGCTTCACCCGGCGTTGTCCGCGATCCGCCTCGATGCGGCCTGTGATAATGCGCAGCAGCGTGGTCTTGCCGGCGCCATTGCGGCCGATCAGCGCCAGCCGGTCGCCGGGGAGCACGTGCAGGTCGATCGGCGCCGCGCCGCTGGTGGGGGTAGGCCCGCCGAACAGCCAGCGGCCGCCCTGCTGCAATGCAATGCCTTCAAGCGAGAAGATGGGGGGCTGTGCCATGACCCGCGCCACCTAGGGACTGGGAGGGAAGGCGGCAAGTGCATGTCGCCCCCGCGGTTCAGTCCCGCGAAAGGCGAGACGCTCCAAAGGCGCGGCGAACCGGAGGAAATACCCATGACCACGCGCGCCCTTGTCATCGCTGCCGCCTCGACGCTGGCTTTGCCTGCCGCCGCTTTCGCTGCGCCTCAGGTCGGCATCACCCCGTCCGGCCCGGTGGTCGAGCTCAGCATCTACGAGACGGTCGAGAGCGCGCCGGACCGCGTCACCATCGGCGCAGGGGTCACGACCACCGCACCCACCGCGACGGAGGCGATGCAGCAGAACGCGGCGGAGATGAGCAAGGTCATCGCCCGCATCAGGGCGCTTGGCGTGCCCGAGAAGAACATCCAGACCATCGGGGTGAGCCTTGGTGCGCAGTACGATTACGCCGATGGGCGGACGGTGTTCCGCGGCTATCAGGCGGCCAACCGCGTCAGCGTGATCCTCGGCAAGATCGAGGACACCGGGCGCGTGCTCGATGCCCTGGTCGAGGCCGGCGCAACCGATCTCAGCGGACCCGCATTCAGCCTGTCGGACGAGACCGCTGCCAAGGAACGCGCCCGCATATCAGCCGTCGCCCGCGGCGAGGCGCAGGCCAAGGCCTATGCGGCCATGCTCGGCTACACCGGAGTGAGAGTGCTGGCAGTTTCCGAGGCCATAGATGGCAGCCTCCCTGTCTTCGAGGCCACCAAGATGATGGCTGCGCCGGGTCCCACCTCATCGCCTGTCCTGCCCGGTCAGGTATCGACCGGGGTCAACGTCACCATCACCTATGAACTGGTCGGCAAGTGAGCCATTCACGGCTTGTTCAATGGACCTATCCTAGGCACAATCCTGTCATGAACTTCTCCCGCGCCCTTCTGCTTGTTCCGTTTGCCGCCCTCTCCCTCGCCGGCGCGCCCGCGCTTGCGCAGCAGGACCAGCAGCGCGGCGATCAGGACGAGGCGCGGCGCGAGGCGCAGGCGGGCACGATCATGCGCTCCGGCGAGATCGAGGCGAAGATCCTGCCGATGATGCGCGATGCCGAATATCTCGGCTTTGCCTATGATTCGACAGCGCGCGCCTATCGCCTCAAGTTCATCAGGGATGGCCGCGTGACCTATGTCGATGTTGACGCCCGGACCGGGCGGATCATCGGCCGGTCGCGCTGATCGCAACGGCAACATGGGCAATCAGCGGGGGAAAGCAGCCGGTTGTGCGCGAGTGCGTCGCTTGACGCTCCGCACGCAAAGGCGCACGACCCGCCGCATGCTCAAGCAGGGAAGTGGTGGACCATGCGCATTCTGATCGTCGAAGACGAACCCACCCTCGGCGCGCAATTGAAGGCGACGCTGGAAGGGCAGGGCTATGCCGTCGATCTTTCGACCGATGGCGAGGACGGGCACTTCATGGGCTCGACCGAGGATTATGACGCGGTCGTGCTCGACCTTGGCCTGCCCGAGATTGACGGGCTGACCGTGCTCGGCATGTGGCGGCGCGAGGGCCGGACGTTCCCTGTGCTGGTGCTGACCGCGCGCGACAGCTGGTCCGACAAGGTCGCAGGGCTTGATGCGGGGGCCGATGATTACCTCGCCAAGCCGTTCCAGACCGAAGAACTGATCGCCCGCCTGCGCGCGCTGATCCGGCGCGCTTCGGGCAACACCTCGTCCGAACTCACCGCCGGCGATGTGCGGCTGGACACCCGCTCGGGCCGCGTTACGCTGGCTGGAGAGCCGGTCAAACTGACCGCGCAGGAATACAAGCTGCTCAGCTACCTCATGCACCACAAGGGCAAGGTGGTGAGCCGCACTGAACTGATCGAGCATATCTACGATCAGGATTTCGACCGGGATTCGAACACCATCGAAGTCTTCGTCACCCGTATCCGCAAGAAGCTTGGCGCAGACGTGATTACGACCATCCGTGGCCTCGGTTACAGCCTCGACGACCCCGCCGACGCACCCCGCGCCTGAGGCGCAGGCGCCGGGCGGCGATGCGCCGGTGACCTTGCCTGCGGGCGGGGCGGAAGGTGCGGTCCTGCCCGACGAGGCGGCGCCTCCGAGAGAGCAACGCCGCGTCAGCCTTGCCCGGCGCATGGGCCTGATCGCAGCGGGGTGGATTTCGGTCCTCCTGCTGGGCGGCGGTATCGCGCTGGAGCGCACGCTAACCTCGCAAGTCGAAGCCAATTTCGACGAGCAGCTCGATTACATCCTCACCGCGATGATCTCCTCGGCCGAGATCGATTCCTTCGGCGAGGTCAATTTCTACCGCACGCTGGGTGATCAGCGGTTTCTGGAACCGGGCAGCGGGCTGTACTGGCAGGTGAGCGGGGCTGGGCATGATCCCTGGCCCTCGCGCAGCCTGTGGGATCGCACACTGAAGCTGCAAGGCGCCGCGCCGGAGGGCGAGGAGTTCGACAGCGACGCGCATTTCTACAACTCCGACCAGTTCGCCGGCGAGCCGCTGCGGATTGCCGAGCGCACCGTGATTTTGCCGGGCAGCGAGACACGCTGGACCTTTGCGGTGGCCAGCGCCACCGAACAGCTCGACGCGCAGATCGGGCGGATCCGGCTGATCCTGATCTGGAGCTTCGCGGTGCTCGGTCTCGGACTGCTGCTGATGGCACTGATGCAGGTGCGTTACGGCCTGTCGCCGCTGCGCCGGGTGCGCGCCGCGATCCAGAATTTGCGGACAACCGGGGCGGGGCGGATCACCGATCCCCTGCCGCTGGAAGTGCAGCCGCTGGTGGACGAGCTGAACGCGCTGCTCGAACATTCCGAGCGGCAGGCGGAAGAGGCGCGGCGTCATGCGGGCAATCTCGCCCATGCGCTCAAGACGCCGCTGACCGTGCTGACCAACGCCGCCACCGCGCGTGCGCCCGACCTTGGCGATGCGGTGATGCGCGAGACGCGTACGATGCAGCGCCATGTCGACCACCACCTCGCCCGCGCCCGGGCCGTGGGCCGCCGCGCGGTTGGCCATGCACGCACCAATGTGATGGCAAGCGCGGAGGCGGTGCGGCGCGCGGTCGAGCGGCTCTATCCGGAAGGCCGGCTGGACATCGCGGGCGACAAGACCGCGCTGGTTTCACTGGAACGGCAGGACCTTGACGAACTGCTCGGCAACCTCATCGAAAACGCCGCGAAATACGGCGGCGGCAGCGTGTTCGTGACCATCGATCCTGACGAGGACGAGGCCCCGCGCGATCCGAAGATGTGCCTTATCTGGGTCGAGGATGACGGCACCGGCATCCCCGAAGCCGAGCGCACCCGCATCTTTGATCGCGGGGTGAGGCTGGATACGGGCAAACCGGGCACGGGCCTTGGCCTTGCGATCGTGCGCGATGTGGCTGAAATCTACGGCGGCAGCGTCACTCTGGGCACCAGCGAGGATCTGGGCGGTCTGCTGGTCGAACTGCGCCTGCCGCGCGCGGATTGATCGGGCGCGCGAAGGGTTTTTAATCCTGCCGCGTTACAGCTTGCGAATACGACACCGCAGACAGGCCATTTGCGACCCGCCATGACCGCCGCCCCGCAGCCAGAGCGAATTGCGCCGCCGCTCGCCCAACCGGGCGATGATGCGGCATGGGCGGCGCGTCTGGCGGCGCGCGATCCGGACGCCTTGCGCGAGATGATCGCGCGGCACGGGCGTCCGCTCCACCGTGTCGCGTATCGCATGACAGGCGATGCGCACGAAGCGGAGGATATTGTGCAGGATGCCATGTTGCGACTGTGGGACCATGCGCCCGCCATCGCGGCCAAACACCCGACGGGCAGCGCGGCGGCGGCGCAATTGCGGCTGGGCGGCTGGCTGCAACGGGTGGTGACCAACCTCGCCATCGACCGCCTGCGCCGCGCCCGCCGGCTTGCAGGCGGCGAGATGCCGGACGATGTGGATGATGCCCCGCTTGCCGATGCGCTGATCGAGGCGGGAGAGCGCGACAATCTGGCGCGGGCGCTGGTGCTCGCGCTGCCCGAACGCCAGCGCGCCGCGATCGTGCTGACTTATTACGAAGAGCTGCCCAATGCCGAGGCGGCTGAAGCAATGGATATGAACATCAAGGCCTTCGAGAGCCTGCTCCACCGCGCCCGCGCGGCGCTGCGGCAGGCACTGGCGGCGCAAGGAGATGCGCCATGAGCGTTAACGAACAAGGCACGGGCGCGCCCATCGATCGCGGCAGTCCGCTCGCGCGGGTGCTTGACGGCTATGCCGCACCCGATCTTCCCGCAGGCTTTGCCGACCGGGTGTTGGCCGCTGCCGAAACGCGGCCCTGCGGTTCCGCTTCGCCGCTGCCCGAACTGCGCCGCCCCGCGCGCGTCGGCATGCGCGGCTGGCGCATGGGACGGCGGATTGCCATCGGCGTTGCCAGCTTCGGCGTGCTCGCGACGGCGGCGGCGGCGACCGGGCTGCTCCAGCAGATCGCGCTTCCCCTGCCTTCGGCGCAAAGCGTGTGGGCGAGCATCGCCGGCACCGCCGCCGCCGAAACGACGCCCCGCGTCGCCGCCGCAGCATCGGTGCCTGCCGCAGAATCGACTGCGCTTCCGGTGGTGATCGAGGGGCCGATCGACACGCCCGAGGAACTTGGCGAGGCCTTCCGCAGGGTCGAACAGGTCCGCGCGGGCCGCCGCGAGGAACGTCGTGCGCAGATCGATCAGCGCATCAAGAACGAGATCGAGCGCCGCCGCGCCGCAGGGCTAAGCGTGCCGACACCGGAAGAAGAGGCACGGTTCCGCGCGCGGGTCGAACAGGAAATCGCCCGCCGCGAACAGCGTGCCGACCAGCAGGTCGCCGCCCGGCGCGAGGCGATGCAGCGCAAGGTCGAAAATGGCGAGGCGGTAACGCGCGAGGATTTGGCTGGGCCTCCGCCGGTCGATCCGGCGCTGCGCGAAAAGGTGCGCGAGCTGCGTCAGATGACCCCGGCCGAGCGGCGTGAGGTTTGGCGCAGCCTTTCGGTAGATGAACGGCGCGCCCTGACCGAAGCCGTGCGCGCCCGTCGCGGCCTGCCAGCCCCTCCTGCATCCGCAGCCTCGCCCCAGTCCGAACTCCAGCCCGAACCCCGGCCCGAGCCTTCGCCCGCCGGATAAGTCGCACGTCCAGCGAAGGGAAATTCGCGCTGGCACGTTTCCTCCATGTCACCGGCAGCATCACCCCGCTCGCTGCCGGGGAACTAGCAAGCTTTTGATTTGCATGGAGGATACGCCAATGATCAAGACCCCCTCGAAGGCCCGTCTGCTGCTCGTTTCGATCACCGCGCTCGCGCTCGCGGCCCCGCTCGGCGCGCAGGAGAAGACCCGCACCAAGACCTATGAAAGCGACCGGTACACGGCCACCCAGACCACCACGGTCAACCGCGATACCGGCACCGCGACCCGCACCGGCGTGGCCACCAATCGCCAAACCGGCAATACCGCGACGAGCATCGGCGTGCGCCAGCGCACCGACACCGGATCGACCGTATCGCTCACGCAGACCGGTCCGCAGGGCCGCACCCGCAATCTGGTTGGCGAACGCGTGCGCACCGATGATGGCTCGACCTTTTCCGGCACGGCCACGGGCCGCGGGGGCCAGTCATATGGCGTCGCCAGCAGCCGCAGCCGTGACGGGCAGGGCAATTCGCAGGCCAGCCAGAGCGTGACCAGTAGTGCGGGCGATACGCTTGCCTCGCGCAGCCGCGTCACCACCCGCAGCAATGGCATGGTGAGCAGCTCGGTCACCCGTTCGCGCGCCGAGGGCGTTTCCCGGCCGCCCCGCGCGCGCCGTCCGCGCGGCTGATCCGGCAGGCGCGCGCAAAATTTGCGGGGGTCACTGCCCGGCGTGGTAGTGCCCCCGCTCTTTCGCAGGCTGTTCACAGCCGGTTCACGCCTCGCAAGAGATTGATATAGCTGTAACCTTCAAGGAGCGGAGCCATGATCGCAAGAGGCAGTGCCAACATCGCGCTCGGCTTTGCCATGCTAGCACTGACGGGCTGCGCGACGCCCGATCTGCTTGAAGGTGGGCGCACTGTGTTCAACAACCCCTATGCCGTGCCGGTGATCGACCGGACGGGCATCGGCCCGCAATGCGATGTCGAACTCGGCCGCGATGCAACCTGTATCGGTGCGCCGCTGGGTCATGACGGCGGGCGCCATGTGCTGCTCGGCAATGGCGAGACCGAACGCCTGACCCGCCAGCAGCGGCGCATCCTGCGCGAGCGGGCCGCATTGCTCGAAGTGCCGCGCGATCAGCCGCCCCCACCTCCGCCAGCGCCGCCTCCGCCGATTGCCGACGAAGCCGACAAAACGCCTTAACCTGCCGCCGCGCGTTCGTGGTGGCGGATCACTTCATCGATGATGAAGCGAAGGAATTTCTCGGAAAACTCGGGATCAAGATCGGCCTCTTCCGACAGTTTGCGCAGCCGTGCGATCTGGCGTGCTTCACGGTCCGGATCAGCGGGGGGAAGAGTGACCTTCGCCTTGTATTCGCCCACCGCCTGCGTGATCCGGAACCGCTCGGCCAGGATATGGATCAGCGCGGCGTCGATATTGTCGATGCTCTTGCGGAAGGCTGCGAGCACCGGATCGGGCTCATGCGGGTGTTGCGGATCATGCGGCATGGGCCGCAGAATTAGCAGCAAATCTGCGCTTGCCAAGCACGCGCGGGCCGCCCTAGAGCCTTGTGCAGCATGAGCGCCGAGATACTTCCCCTGCCGCGCAAGGCGCCGACACTCGATCCCATGCTGTCGCTGACGGCAGGTGGCATGAACTCCGTCAACGCCGTGATCCTCGAACGTATGCAGAGCGAGATCCCGCTGATCCCGCGCCTGGCCGGGCATCTGATCTCGGGCGGAGGCAAGCGGTTGCGACCGATGCTGACGCTCGCCGGGGCAGAACTGGTCGGCTACAAGGGCACGCGCCACCACAAGCTGGCCGCGGCGGTCGAGTTCATCCACACCGCCACGCTGCTGCATGACGATGTCGTCGATGGCAGCGAGCTGCGGCGCGGCAAGGCGGCGGCCAATATCATCTTCGGCAATCCTGCGACCGTGCTGGTCGGCGATTTCCTGTTCAGCCGCGCTTTCGAGCTGATGACCGAGGACGGGTCTCTGCGCGTCCTCTCGATCCTCAGCCGCGCCAGTGCGATCATTGCCGAAGGCGAGGTCTCGCAGCTTTCGGCCCAGCGCCAGATCACCACCAGCGAAGAACAATACCTCCACATCATCGGCGCCAAGACCGCCGCGCTGTTCGCCGCCGCCAGCCAGATCGCTGCCGTGGTGGCCGAATGCTCCGAGCAGCAGGAGCGCGCCCTTGAGGCCTATGGCCGCAACCTCGGCGTCGCCTTCCAGCTGGTCGACGATGCGATCGACTATGATTCCGATGCGGCCGAGATGGGCAAGGATCAGGGCGACGACTTCCGCGAGGGTAAGATGACCCTGCCGGTGATCCTCGCCTACGCCCGCGGCACCGAGGAAGAGCGCAAGTTCTGGAAGGACGCGATCATCGGTCATCGCACCTCGGATGATGACCTTGCCCATGCGATCCACCTGATCGGCAAGCACAACGCCGTGGAGGACACGCGCGAGCGGGCGCGCCACTTTGCGCACCGTGCCATCGACGCGATCTCGATCTTCCCCGATAGCAAGGCTCGTGCTGCGATGGCCGAAGCGGCGCAATTCGCGGTCGCGCGCGGGCATTGAATCGTCACCCTGAACGCATTTCAGGTTCCTTTTCGCAGCATGCTCCGGGCCGGATGGCTGGACGGATGCTGAAACAAGTTCAGCATGACGAATGATGTGGTGACTGACCTTCCCATCTATGCCGTTCTGCCGGAAATCCGCGCCGCGCTGGCGGACGAGGGCGCTGCCGTGCTGATTGCGCCGCCGGGCGCTGGCAAGACCACCGCTGTCGCGCCCGATCTGCTGGGCGAGGCATGGTGCACCGGCCAGATCATCCTCACCTCGCCCCGCCGCGTCGCAGCCCGTGCCGCGGCCGAGCGCATGGCCGAGATGCTGGGCGAGAAGCCGGGTGAGACGGTCGGCTACATGACCCGGCTCGACAGCAAGGTATCCGCGCGCACCCGCATTCTCGTTGTTACCGAGGCGATTCTTGTAAACCGGCTGGTCGATGATCCGGAGCTGCCCGGTGTTTCGGCTGTGCTGTTTGACGAGGCGCACGAACGCGCGCTCGACAGCGATCTGGGGCTGGCGCTGGCGCTGGAAACCCGCAGCGTGCTGCGTGAGGACCTGCGCGTTCTGGTGATGTCGGCGACCATCGACGGGTCGCGCTTCGCCCGCCTTCTGGGCGAGGGCGCAGCGGTGATCGCAAGTGAGGGGCGCAGTTTTCCGCTGACGATCAAATGGCTTGGCGGCGATGCCTCGCTCGCTATCGAGGATCGGATGGCCGCCGCTGTGATGACCGCCTTGCGCGAAGAGACCGGCGACATCCTCGCCTTCCTCCCCGGCGTGCGCGAGATCGAGCGGGTGCGCGAGCGGTTGGAAGTGCGCTTCCCCGACACCCCGATCCACCCGCTCCACGGCCAGATCGAGCCCACCGCCCAACGCGCCGCGATAAGGCGCGATCCGCAGGGCCGCCGCCGGATCGTGCTGGCGACGGCGATTGCCGAGACCTCGCTTACATTGGACGGTGTGAGCGTGGTGGTCGACTCAGGCCTTGCCCGCCTCGCCGAATTCGACCGGGCGGCGGGGACCACGCATCTTGTCACCCGCCGTGCCTCGCAAGCCTCGGCAGCGCAGCGGGCCGGGCGTGCGGCCCGGCAGGGGCCGGGGGTCGCCTATCGCCTCTGGGAAGAGGCAGGGCACGCTGGCCGCCCGGAATTCGCACCCGCCGAAATCATCCAGGCCGACCTCGCCCCGCTTCTGCTGCGGCTGGCGAAGTGGGGGACGGCGGATCCGGCCAGCCTGCCTTGGCTCGATCCCCCGCGCGAAGCTTCTGTAGCCGCCGCAAGGCGCGCGTTGGAGGCACTGGGCGCGCTTGATGGCGCAGGGCGGATTACGGCTTTGGGCAAGGCAATTGCCGCTTTGCCGATGGCTCCCGATCAGGCGGCGGCGGTACTCCATGGAGCGGCGGCGGGTGTGGGCGAGGATGCGGCCCGTCTGGTGATGCTGTTGCAGGAGCGCGGGCTGGGCGGGCGCGGCGAGGATCTCGTCCAGCGTCTCACCCGCTGGCGCGGCGACCGGACATCGCGCAGCACAGCCGCAGCCGGCATCGCGAAGGGATGGGCAGGGCAGGCAGCAAAGCTTGCAGCCGTGATCGGCCGGAGTCCCGCAGCCGATGCTGCCGAGGCGCTCGCCCTCGCGCGCCCCGATTTCGTCGCCCGCCGCCGCGATGGCTCTGGGGAGCACTGGCTGAGCGCGGGGGGAAGGGGCTACATTCTCGACCCCGCCTCTCCGCTCGCCCGGGCCGAATGGATCGTGGTCGGCGATGCGCAGGGGCAGGCCAAGGGGGCGCGCATCACCGCCGGGGCCGAACTCGCTGCCGACCGCATTCCTGCGCTGTTTGCCAAAGAGATGGCGGAACGCGTCACAACCCGCTGGAATGGCGAGAAATCGCGTGTCGAGGCGCGGCGCGAACGGCGTCTCGGCGCGATCGTGCTGGCAAGTGTGCCCGAGCCGTCCCCCGATCCCGCGCTGCTTGTGGATATCCTTGTGGAGAAGGCCCTGGAGCGGTTGGGGGAACTCTTGCCTGAAGGCTTCCTTGCGCGGGCCGGCTTTGCCGGGGTGGACGCGCTCTCGCCCGAAGCCCTCGGTGATCATGCGGGCGATTGGCTCGCGCCTCTGCTCGCAGGCCGCCGCGATCTGGACCTGCCGCCGCACCGCTATGCCGATGCCGCGCTAGGTCTGCTGGATTGGAACGCGCGTAAGGCGCTTGACCGGGCAGCGCCCACCCACTTCACGTCGCCCGCCGACACCCGCCACCCCATTGACTACGCGGGGGACGATGCGCCGAGTGTCGAGGTCAGGGTGCAGGGGCTTTTCGGCCTCGATGCTCAGCCGATGATCGGCTCCACGCCGCTGCTACTCAAGCTCACTAGCCCCGGCGGACGCCCGGTGCAATCGACCCGCGACCTTCCCGGCTTCTGGCGTGGCAGCTGGCGCGATGTGGTGAAGGACATGAAAGGGCGCTACCCCAAGCACCGTTGGCCCGATCAGCCGTGGCTTGAAAAGCCGAGCATGAAGACCAAAAACGCCTTCAACCGCAGCGATTCGTGATCTAAGAGCCACCCCATGAGCGCGAGAATATTCCAGAAGACCAAGCACGCGATGCAGTCCGGCAAGGCGCACACTGACGAGTGGGTGCTGGAGTTCGAACAATCGCAGGCGCGGTTTGCCGATCCGCTGATGGGTTGGACGGGCACGGGCGACACGCAGTCGCAGGTGCGCCTGACATTCCCCGACAAAGAGGCTGCCCGCGCCTATGCCGAGAAATACGGCATCCCTGCGCGCGTGATCGCCACGCCGCCGAAGCGGCTGAAGCTCCAGGCTTACGCAGACAACTTCCGCTGAGTTGACGAACGGCGATCGCGGCGCCATATGACCGCCCGGGAGTCGGGTGGACGTTTGCGTCCGCTCACCGTGTCAGGGCCGGAAGGCAGCAGCACAGGTGGATTGCGACGGGTCGCCCGGCTCCTTTTTCACCGACATCGCCGCCATGCACACCATGACAAACCGCGCCCGAGCGCCTAGCTTGGCTGCATGAGCGATTCCGATCCCGAACTGCCTGAAGAAACCGACACCGGCCCGACCGCGGCCGATCTGGAGGCTGCGGGGCAATCGGCGCTGTTCGGCGAACCCGCTCCGCCTGTACCAGCGGCTCCGCCTGCGGAAACGCCTCCCCCGGCGCCCGCGGCCGCACCTCCAGCCGCTCAGGCATCCGCGCAGCCTTACCGCGTGCTCGCGCGCAAGTACCGCCCGCAGACCTTTTCCGAGCTGATCGGGCAGGAGGCGATGGTGCGCACCCTCGCCAATGCCATCGCCCGTGACCGGCTGGCCCATGCCTTCTTGATGACGGGCGTGCGCGGGGTCGGCAAGACGTCGACCGCGCGCCTCATCGCCAAGGCGCTGAACTGCGTCGGCCCCGACGGGCAGGGCGGTCCCACCATCGATCCTTGCGGCCAGTGCGAGGCCTGCACCGCGATTGCCGAGGGGCGCCATATTGATGTGATCGAGATGGACGCGGCCTCCAACACCGGTGTCGACGATGTGCGCGAGATCATCGAGCAGGTGCGCTATGCGGCGGTCTCGGCTCGCTACAAGATCTACATCATCGACGAAGTCCACATGCTGTCGCGCAATGCTTTCAATGCCTTGCTCAAGACACTTGAGGAACCGCCGCCGCATGTGAAGTTCCTGTTCGCCACCACCGAGGTCGACAAGCTGCCGGTCACGGTGCTGAGCCGCACCCAGCGGTTCGATCTGCGGCGCATTCCGGCCTCACTGTTGGCCGATCATTTCGCCAAGGTGTGCCGTCTCGAAGGTGTCGAGGCCGAGGCCGAGGCTCTATCGATCATCGCCAATGCCGCCGAAGGATCGGTGCGCGACGGTCTTTCGATCCTCGACCAGGCGATCGCCCATGCCGATCTCGACGGCGAGGGCAAGGTCGCCGCCACCCGCGTGCGCGACATGCTTGGCCTTGCCGACAAGAGCGCGCAGCGCCGCCTTCTGGGCCATCTGCTCGAAGGCGATGCCAAGGCGATGCTGGCTGCAATTGACGAGCAATATTCTCTCGGTGTCGAGCCGCTGGCGCTGATGCGCGCACTCATGGACCTCGTGCACCGCATCACGCTGGCGCAGGTTTCTGGCGGCGATCCCGAAGCCCCGGCCGAGGATGAACGCGCCGCGCTCGCGGATTTTGCGGCTCGGCTGGGGGCAGGGGAACTGCACCGGCTGTGGCAATTGCTCCTCAAGGGGCATGATGAAGTGCGCACCGGCCCCGATCCGCTGGTCTCGCTGCAAATGGCGCTGCTGCGCATCCTCCACGCCGCGCAGATGCCCGATCCGGGCAAGCTGGCAAAGCGGATCGAGGAGATTGCGGCGAGCGGCATCGTGGCGGCACCTGCGGGCGAGGGCCGGCCTGCCGCGCCTGTACCTGCCGCTGCCACGCCCAGCCAGTCCTGGGCCGCGCTCGTCGATCAGGTCGATGCCGCCGGTCAGCTGCGCGTCGCCCAGATTATGCGTGACCGGGTGCGGGTGATCGAACTCGGTCCCGAACGCCTCGTCTATGAGCAGGCAGACAGCTTCCCCGACAACCCCGAGGCCGACATCCGCGAGGCGCTGTACAAGATCACCGGCAAGCGCTGGATGATCGAACGCGGCACCGGAACGGCGCAGCCATCCTTGCGCGAAGCCGCCGAGACCGCTGCTGCGGCAGAGGACGCGCGCATCCGCTCCGACCCGCTGGTCAGGGCCGCCTTCGACGCCTTTCCCGATGCCGAACTGGTCGCATCGGAACCGGCACGCGCTGCCGCCGGTAATCCCCCCTGGAATTGATGGAGCACCCCCGATGAAGTCGATGGAAGAGATGATGGCCGCCGCCCAGAAGGCCGCGGAGACCATCCAGAAGCAGATGAACGAAATGCAGGTGAAGCTCGATTCGATCGAGGTCGAAGGCAGCGCCGGCGGCGGTCTCGTGAAGGTCCGCGCCAGCGCCAAGGGCCGCATTCTCGGCGTATCGATCGATGACAGCCTGATGGTGCCCGACGACAAGCAGATCCTCGAAGACCTCGTCGCCGCCGCCTTCAACGATGCCCGCGACCGCGCCGACCGCGTATCCGAACAGCAGATGCGCGAGATGCAGGGCTCGATGGGCCTGCCGCCCGGTTTCAATCTGCCCGGCTTCGGTTGAGCGGGCAGGGCAGCCCGGCGTCCACAGCTTAGCACTACTTTGGCAGATTTCTTTGGGTCATTCGTCTCCATCGTCTACGGCAGTGCGGGCAGGTCGGCGGCGGATGCTGGCTGAGTTGGGTCAGGATTGCCTGCCTGATGGCGGGCAGGGTC
>Ga0114986_1000267_pt1 | contig 14565 bp, 11 predicted proteins | sample Shrwel1BS1Day17_FD_96988 | JGI IMG/M metagenome (GOLD analysis project Ga0114986, IMG submission 96988) | Subsurface microbial communities from deep shales in Ohio, USA - Utica-3 well 1 S-1-Day17 | ecosystem: Environmental > Aquatic > Deep subsurface > Shale gas/oil reservoir > Produced... | reverse complement strand
GGGCCGATCGGCCCACACCGCATCCAGCGGGTTGCCATCGGCGGGGACCATGGTGACCCCCTTGGGGCCGACGCGCTTTTCCAGCGCTTCGACCCACGCCCAGGTGTGGAGCCACGGGTCATAGGCGATCCGGGCGCCGGTTTCGCACACCTCGGCCAGCCAGCCGGCCAGCGTGTCCTTGGGGACGGAGCGGTATTCGAACAGGTTCCCGTCCACCTGTTCGCGCACCTGCACGGTGTAACGCCCGTCAACGAAGATCGCGGCGTGGGTGAGCGTTACCGCGGCGAAGCCTGCCGAGCCCCCGAAGCCCGTCAGCCACTTCAGGCGCTGGGCATAATCGCCGACATATTCGCTCATGTGTTCATCGGAGATCGGGACGATGAAACCGTCGAGGCCGCGGCGCTTCAGCTCCTCGCGCAGGGCGACAAGGCGGGCCTCATGGGTTTGCATCAGCATTTCGTCGATCCTCGGCTTTCTGCGCAGGCCCTTGCCGCGCAGGATTGTGTCACTAGAACCGCCATCATAGGCCTTCGGCCCGCGTCTTTCCAGCCGCGGGCTTGGGGCCGGGCCGCCACAGGGACGATTTCACCATGCTCCGTTCGATCAGCCTGCCTGCGCTTGCCATCGGGCTTGCCGCCACCACCTTTGCACCGGCCGTGATGGCCGCTCCATCCGAGGATTCTGCCAGCGTGACCACTTCCGCCGCCGCCGATACTACTGGCGAGATCAAGCCGCCCGTCGCCGAAAAGCGCCCCCACACCTACACCGTCCACGGCATCACCGTGGAAGACCCCTACGACTGGCTCTACGACAAGTCCTATCCCACCGTGGACGATCCCGATGTGCTCGCCCATGTGAAGGCGGAAAACGCCTATTTCGAAGCCAAGATGGAAGGGCAGAAGGCCTTCACCGAGGCGCTGTTCACCGAGATGCGCGCGCGCATCAAGGAAGATGATTCGACCGTGCCCCAGAAGGACGGCGATTACCTCTACTGGTCCGAGTTCGAGGAAGGCGCGCAATACCGCAAGCATTACCGCAAGCCGGTTGCGGGCGGTGAGCCGGAGCTGCTGATCGACGAGAACAAGCTTGCCGAGGGGCAGGAATACTTCAGCCTCGGCGCGGCGACCGTCAGCCAGAACGGGCGGTTCCTCGCCTATTCCACCGACACCACCGGCGGCGAGCGTTACACCGCGCGCATCAAGGATCTCACCACCGGCGAGCATCTGCCCGATGTGATCGAGAACCTGCGCGGCGGTCTGGTGTGGGTCGCGAACGACACCGCGCTGGTCTATGGCCCTTCCACTGAGGAATGGCGCGCGCTGGAAGCCAAGCTGCACGTGATCGGCACGCCGGTCGAAAGCGATGTCACGCTCTACAAGGAAGAAGACCAGTCCTTCGGCGTCGGCACCGGCCTGTCGGCGCAGGAAGACTGGCTGATCATCGCCACCGGCGACAACGAGACGAGCGAGGTGCGCCTTGTCCCCGCGGCCAACCCCACCGCCACGCCGATCCTCGTCAAGCCGCGCAAGAAGGGCGTCGAATACGGCGTCGATGTGCGCGACGGGGAATTGTGGGTGTGGACCAATGACGATCACATCAACTTCCGCCTCGCCAAGGCGAAGCTGGAAACGCCGGGCGAGTGGCAGACGGTCATCCCCGGATCGGACGAATTCTATCTGACCGGTTTCGAGCTGTTCAAGGACTTCTTCGTCACCGAAGGGCGTCTGAACGGGCTCGACCAGATCCAGCTGCGCCCCTACGCCGATCCGGCGAAGATCACCCCTGTGACCTTCCCCGAGCCGAGCTACACGGCGGGCCTTTCCAACAACCCCGAATATGACGTTGCCACGCTGCGGCTGTCCTACCAGTCGATGGTGACGCCGGGCACGGTCTATGATTACGACGTCAAGACCGGCAAGCTGACCACCCTCAAGACGCAGGTGATCCCGAGCGGGTATGACCCCAAGCTCTATGTCTCGGAACGGCTGACCATCACCGCGCGCGATGGCACGCAGGTGCCGGTCAGCGTGCTGATGCGCCGCGACCGGGCGGAGATCCTGAAGAAGGCGGGTATCGAGGGGCCGGGGCCGCTGCACCTCTATGCCTATGGCGCCTATGGCTATGCGATTCCGCCCGGCTTCTCGACCACGCGCCTCAGCCTTGTCGATCGCGGCTTTGCCTATGCCATCGCCCATATCCGCGGCGGGGACGATCTCGGGCGGCGCTGGTATCTGCAGGGCAAGCTGTTCGAGCGGACCAACACCTTCAACGATTTCGTCGATGCAGGCCGCGGGTTGATCGCCAAGGGCTACACCGCCGAGGGCAAGGTCACCGCCAGCGGCGGCTCGGCAGGCGGCGAGCTGATGGGGGCCGTCATCAACCAGGACCCGTCGCAATATGGCGCGGTCGTGGCGCACGTGCCCTTCGTCGATGTGGTGAACACCATGCTCAACGAGAAGCTGCCGCTCACCCCGGGTGAATGGCAGGAATGGGGCAACCCGATCACCGACAAGGCGGCGTTTGCCTATATGCTGTCCTATTCGCCCTATGATCAGGTGAGCGCCAAGGCCTATCCGCCGCTGCTCGTCACCGCCGGCCTCAACGATCCGCGCGTGACCTATTGGGAGCCTGCCAAGTGGGTCGCCAAGCTGCGCGAATTGAAGACCGACGACAACCTGCTGCTGATGAAGACCAACATGGGCGCAGGCCACGGCGGGCAATCGGGCCGCTGGAACTCCTTGAAGGAAACGGCGGAGGAATTCGCCTTCATCCTGTGGCAGATGGGCATGACGCCGAAGAGCGGCGAGTGAGGTAAGGCCTCGCCCGCTTGCCCGAAAAGCGGGGCGGGGCTGCCTCTGCCTGCCCGCGCCTAACCCCTGGCCAATGCCACCAGCTCCGGCGGAAGCGACACCCCATAGCGGATCGCTTCCGCCGCCAGCAACGCGACGATGCTCTCCATTTCGGGGCTGAGCATCGCCAGCTTCAGGTAAAGCTCCGGCACCGCGCGGATCAGGCCGAAGCCGGCTTCCTGCCCGAACTTGGGGATCGGGCCGGAGGGCAACGGCTTGACATCAAGGTCGGGGGTGACCTGCCACACCATCCCGACCTTGCGGCTGTTGAAGATCGCCGACAGCCGCCCGTGGTCTGCCGCCAGCAGGGCCGAAGGCATGGCGGCGAGATAGCGGCAGGCGGCGACGGCGGCGGTGCGGTCCCGCAGGCCGATCGCCCCTTCAAGCCAGCCCAGCGTGCGGCGCACGTCCTCTCGGCCCGCCTCGGCGGCGTGGGCGAGCAGCCAGTCATAGCCGCGCAGCGAACCGTTCCACGTGCGCGGATCCTGCGCGACCGCATCCCAGAAGATATCGACGGCATCGGCCAGCGGTTCAAGATTGTCGTTCTGATGCCGGAACACGCCCTCGGGCCCGATATAGAGGCTGCGCGCCCCGGGCCGCTTGCCGCTGAAATCGACCCGCGGCCGGAACCCGCGGTCCTTCTTTCCGGGTGGTTCGTCGCTCATGCAGCCGATCCTATCACGCCGGGCCTAACAAGGCCTTGCGCCTGTCCGCCTTGCTGCCCGGCGCGGGCGCGGCTACCGCGGGGCCATGCCCTCGACCTTCACCCGCACCTTCCGCGCCGCACCCCAGCACATCGACGAGCTTGGCCACGTCAATAACACGGTCTGGGTGCAGTGGATCCAGGACATGGCCACCGCCCATTGGGCCGCGGTCGCGCGGGAACAGGACCGTGCGGCGTTCTTCTGGGTCGTGGTGCGGCACGAGATCGACTATCGCGGTAACGTGTCCGAGGGCGCTGAAGTCCACGCCGAGACATGGATCGAAGGCCCCGCGCAGGGGGCAAAGTCCGTGCGCCGGGTGGAGTTCACCGACAGCGCAGGCAAGCGCCTCGTCAGCGCCGCGACCACATGGGCGATGATCGACCGCGCGACCGGGCGGCTGGCACGGGTGCGGCCCGAGGTGCTGGCGGCTTTCGTTTGAAGGTCAGACCCCCCGCCGACAGGCGGCCGAAAGCAAACTAAGCCGCCCGTTCCTTTTTCACCTTGCGCCCTTCCGGCGCGGTGCGGAATACGGTCAGGCGTTCATAGGCGAGGCGGTTGCGCCCGCTTGCCTTGGCTTCGTACATCAGCGCATCGGCGCGGGAATAGAACTCGGCGAATGCCATCTTGTGTGCGTTGGCCTCGCCCAGCATCACCACCCCCATGCTGGCGGTGACCGGCAGCTCGAGCCCCGGCACTTCCGTGGCAATGCGGATCGGGATGGCCTGCCGCAGCGCCTCGGCGCGTTCGAGCGCGCGGGCGCCGCGCAGCAGCACCACAAACTCCTCGCCCCCCAGCCGCACGGCGATGGAATCGCGGTCGCCAGCTGCCCTGATCGCGCTGGCGCAGGCAATCAGCGCCGCATCGCCGACCTGGTGGCCGTGCAGATCGTTGATCGCCTTGAAGCGGTCGAGATCGACCAGCGCAAAGGTATCGAACCCCTGCGCCAGCAGCTCGTCGAAGCGTGCTTCGATGGCGCGGCGGTTCATCAGCCCGGTGAGCGAATCCCGCGTCGAGATCTGTTCCAGCATCTTCGCCTCGGTCAGCGCCGCATCGCGCTCGCGCCGCAGGGCAAGGAAGCGGTCGGCGATGGCGAGGGAGATCACCACCACCTCGATCCCCACTGCGACATAGAGCATCTGGTCGAGGCTCGCCGGGCCGACATGCCAGCCCAGCCCGCGCAGCAGGCGCTCGACCGAGGCGGTGATGATCGGCGCCCAGGCGACCGCCACGAAGCGCGCCGAACGGCTGCCGCGCGTCACCGCCTCCATCACGGCGGCGGTGATGATGGCAATCGCGGGCAGGAAAGAGACGAAATAGCCGGTATCGTCGATGCTCTGGGTCGCATCGAGCTGGAGCGCGAAGAAGCCCGGGACCAGCATCGTGAACCACCCGGTCGCCACCGTCACCCGGCGCATCACCCGCGACTGCGCACCGCGTTCGAGAAAACTGGCGAGGAACAGCGCCGAAAGCCCCGCCCCGATCGCCCATGACAGCGGGGCAAGCACGGCCATCAGCGCCACCGGCAAGGTCACGAAGGCCGAAGCCAGCCCGCCCGCGCTGAGGACGTAGACCATCATCGCGCTCACCATCGCCGCGTGCAGCACGACAAAGCGTTCGCGCAGCACCACGAAGAAGCTGATGTCGAACAGCAGCGGCAGCATCAGCATGCCCATGACGAAGGCTACCAGGATCATGTCGACCTGCGACCATTCTGCATGGACAGGATCGTAGGTGAGGCGCGCCTCGGTGAGCAGCGGCACGGAATGGGGCGCCTCGATCCGGGCGAGTACAAGCCGTGTCGACGGCGTGACTTCGGGCAGCGGCAACTGGAACGCCGGGCCGGCGGGGAAGGGCCTGCCATCGGCTTCGGCAAGGCGGCTGCTTCGCGTGGTGCCGTCGGCATCGATCGCGTGGAACGTGATCGATTTGAAGCGGGCAATGCGGGTGAAGAAGTGGCGCGGCAGGTTCTCGCCATTCCAGCTTTCCGCCTCGAAACGCAGCCACACAGCGGGCGCATCCGAGCGCCATTGGCTCTGGTCGCAGGTCCATTGCCCGCGCGAACGCATCGCCGCGACACCCGTTTCGAGCGTCGTCGCCGCGTGGCACGCCGGTGCAAAAGTCGGGACCGCGCGCTCGTCTGCCGCTGCCGGATTGGCAGTCAGCAGCACCAGCGCGACGGCAACCAGGCCGAGCCGGTAGAGAAGGCGGAAAAATGCCATATCCGCACAGCTACCATGTGACCGTTACGATGCTGTTAAGTGCGATGCCTCCATTTTGGAGATAATTTGTTTCCTTTTGAAGAGCTTGTTTCCGGCCCGCCATGTCGGCTCCGCGATCCGGCGTGCAGGCGGCACGGGTGGTCATATCCCTGTCACAAATTGCGCCTAGCGCGGCCCGCGCCGGGCCTTGTCTTCGTGGCCCCAATCGGGATTTAGCATGTCACATCGCATCACCGCCGTTCTCAAGACCACCGCCGCTCTGGCGCTTGCCGCAACCACGCTGTCCGCCTGCGACGACACCGGCGGCGGTTCGGCCGCGCAGTCTGTGCACGCCGTCGGCTCCTCGACCGTGTACCCCTTCGCCAAGCTGGTCGCCGAGAATTTCTCGCGCTCCTACCCCGACATGCGCTCGCCGCTGATCGAATCCACGGGCACCGGCAACGGCATCCAGCTGTTCTGCTCGGGTCTCGGCCCCAACACGCCGGACATGGCCAACGCCTCGCGCCGCATGAAGGTGTCGGAATTCGAAACCTGCGCCAGCAACAAGGTTGACGAGATCATCGAGCTTCAGGTCGGCCTCGACGGGATTGCCTTCGCTTCGGCCAAGGGCGGGATCATGCTGAACCTTTCCCCCGAAACGGTCTATAAGGCGCTGGCCGCCAAGCCTTTCGGCAAGCCGCAGACAGCCAAGACCTGGAAGGATGTCGATCCGGCGCTGCCCGCCGATCCGATCCTCGTCTATGGCCCGCCCAGCACCTCGGGGACGCGCGATGCGCTCAAGGAGCTGATCCTTGAGGTGGGCTGCAAGACCGATCCGGCGATGAAGGCGCTGAAGGAAAGCGACGAGGACCAGTTCAAGCAGATCTGCACCGAAGTGCGCGATGATGGCGCCTATGTCGATCAGGGCGAGCAGGACAACCTGATCGTCCGCAAGCTGGAGGGGAATCCCAAGGTCGTGGGCATCTTCGGCTATTCCTATCTCGAAGAGAACCTCGGCAAGGTGCAGGACCTGCCGATGAACGGCGTGCCCGCCACCTACGAGAACATCGCCAGCTTCAAGTATCCGGGCGCGCGGCCGCTGTATGTCTACGTCAAGAAGGCGCACATGCGGGCCATCCCGGGGCTTGAGGACTTCATGAAGGAATGGGTCAAGAGCTGGGGCAAGGACGGCCCGCTCGCCCGCATCGGCATGGTCGCCATGCCCGCGGAAGCCGCCGCTGCCAACGCTGCCAAGGTGCAGAACATGACCGTGCTCACCAAGGCCGATCTGGAAGCCAAGTAAGGAAGATTGCGCCGCTCATGGCGGGGGGCTAGTCTTCCTGCCATGAGCGCGCGCAGGATCGCCCATTGGCATGAAGCCGGCATCATCGATGCCGCGACGCGCGATCGTTTGCTGGCTTACGAGGACGCGCATGCCCGTCCGCTGCTGTTGTGGGCAGTGTGGGGCATCGGCGCGCTCGCCATCGGCCTTGGCTTCGTTTCGGTGGTGGCGGCGAACTGGGAGAATATCCCGGGGCTTGTCCGCCTCGGCGTGCACCTTGCGCTGATCGCGGGACTGGTGGGGCTGGTGTTTTTCCGCGAGGACCGGCTGGTGGAGGGCTCGCCGTGGTCGGTGGAGGCGCTGGTGTTCGTCACCGCCGCGCTGGGCCTCACCTTTTTCGGACATCTCGGGCAGGTCTACCAGACCTCATCTCCGCTATGGCAGCCCTTGGCCGTGTGGCTCGCCCTGTTCGCGCCGCTGCTGCTGCTGACGGGGCGAAGCTGGCCGACTGCGCTGGCGGTCGTCGGCGGCGCGGTGTGGACCGCGTGGGAGTATGCAAGCGCAATGACCGGCAACGGCGTGCCGAGAAATCCCGGAACATTCTGGCTGGCATGGCTTGGCGCGGCTGTCGCCCTGCCCGTTACTCTCGCGCTCGCCGGAGGATGGATGCGCGCGCGCAGCCTTCGCCCCGATTTCTGGCGGCGGATCGAGCAGCTGGCGCTCACTTATGCCGTGGCTCTCGCCTCGCTCGCCTGCGCCGTCGCCAGCGGGGGCGGGTTTGGCGACAGCAGTCTGCTGGCGGGGACACCCAGCCTCGCCTGCGGGGTGGTGATCGCGCTCGCCGGCATTGCCCACTTCGCCGTGCGGCCCGGTGTGTCTGGGCAGATGGCCGCCGCGATCATCACCGAGGCCGGGATCACGATCGCTGCGGCAGAATGGGCCAACGACCGGATCGTGCCGGCCGCGCTGCTGTTCTTCGTACTGTGGGCCGGAATCGCGGCGGCGGCGCTGAGGGCGCATTGGCGCGGGGTCTTCCAGCTGGCGGTGGGGGTGATCGCGTTCAGGCTCGTCATCCTCAGCTTCGAGCTGGCAGCGGACCTGCTGACGAGCGGCTTCGGGCTGATCCTGTCGGGGCTGATGATCCTCGGCGTGGCATGGGTGGCGGTGCGGGTGTCCAAGCGGTTTGCTCCTGATGCGGAGCCTGACACATGATCCGCGCCGCCCGTCTTCTTGCCGCCGTCCTCCCTCTCGCGGGCCTTGCGGCGCTATGGGCGCAGAGCGACCGCACCTATCATTCCGGCACCGAATGGGAGGTGCCGATCATGGGCTACGACCCGCGCGATTACCTGCGCGGGCACTATGTGGAGTTCAGCTATGACTGGCCGGGGCTCCCCGGGAGCGACATCCTCCCTTCAGCCCTGTGCCTTGAAGGCGCAGCGCCGGTGATTGACCGAGTGACGACCCATGCGGCTTTCCCCAGCTGTGCCCACCCGGTCATGGCACGTGCCTCGGACATCTACGGTCTGGACGGCCTTTTCCGCGGGCGGCTCTATCTCGGACAGAACCGGGCGGAAGCCTTGCAAAGCGAATTGCAGGACCGCGACCAGCGCGGAATCGTGACGATCCGCCAGCGCGAGGATGGCAGTTTCACCCCCATCAGCATCCGTTTCCGCCCGCTGACCGCCGCCGAAAAGGCCGAACGTGATGCGCCACAGGACGTCCCGCTTTCCCCGTTCGATCCGCCGGCGGTGATGGAATCGATGCGCTAGCGGAAATCCTCACCCGTCGCCGCGATGCGCGATTTGAGGCCTGCCTGATTGATATTCTGGATTTCGATCCCCGGGTGGGCATTGACCTCGATCACCAGCGGGCCATCGTTCACGTCGAGCACGATGTCCGCGCCGCAATAGCCGAGGCCCACGGCGGGCCCGCATTTGGACGCCAGCTCCAGCACGCGCTTCCAGCCCGGAATCTCGAACCCGATCAGCTCCACGCCCGTATCGGGGTGGTGCGTGATCGGCGTGCCTTTCACCACCGCGCGGGTGATCTTGCCGGTTTCCATGTCGATGCCAGCACCTATGGCGCGCTGGTGGAGGTTCGCCTTGCCGTCGCTTTCGTTGGTGGGCAAGCGCACCATCGCCATCAGCGGGGTGTGGTGGAGGCTGATGACGCGCAGGTCGGGCAGGCCTTCGGGCACGATCCGCGACAGCGCCGGATCGGCGATGATCAGCGGCTCGATCAATGCGGCGTCCTCGGCGGCGGAATCGCCCGAGAAGCCGCCGTCGACCACCTTCTGGATGTGGTGCATCACCATGTCTTCGGGCAGCGGGGTGCCCGATCCCTTGAACCACGTGTTCCCCTCGCGCCGCACCGCCAGCAGGATGCCATCGCCCTGCGATCCGCGCGCGGGCTTGATCGCCCAGGCATCGGGCATGTCGCGGGTGGGCTTGAAATCGGCGACCTGCTGGTGATCTTCCAGCACCGCGACCGTGCCCGTGCAGGCGATCCCGGCCGCCTCCAGCGCGCGCTTCGCCGCCACCTTGTCACGCGCGCGCTCGATGGCGTGGCGTGGATTGTATTTCTGGATCAGCGCGTTGCGCATGTTGATGCCGAGGATCTCGCCCTCCATCAACCCGCCCTGGCCGAGGCCGAGCCAACGGTTGAATGCCTTAAACATCTTCCACCTTGCGGATCACCCAGGCGTTGTGGATAAGCTGGCGGGGCCCCACGCGATCGGCCGTCCAGCCCACTCCCGATTCCCCCATCACGCGCCCCCCTGACGCGACAAGGCGAAGCCGCGCACGGGCTTCGCGCTCCGCAATGGGCTCCGATACGTGGCGGTCGGCATCATCTTGCAGCTCTGCGACTGACGCCATGACCCTGACACCGCGCATCGCGGCGGGGTGTTTGGCCATGGCTGCCAGCACCAGCCCGTGGCTGGGGTGCAGGCGTACCAGCTCCGGTTTGCGATAGGGCGCAGGCTCGCGTTCAGGCACGCGCCGCGTATCGGGCAGGCCCTGGCGGCGGTCTTCCTCCACGCCTCCGGGCAGAGCCTCGCGCGCGGCTGCTTTCTCCGCCTTGGCCTTGCGGCGACGCTCCAGCCAGATCGGGGCAAACCGCCCGATTTCCGACAGGCGCAGGCCGCGATACCGCCCGAGAATCGCGATCGCCACGGCCATCGTGGCGGGCATCAGCAGCGGCGACCATTCGATCAGCGCCATCGCGAAGTCGGACACCATCACGAACTCGATCACGATCGCCAGCACGAAGGTGTTGAGCGCCATCTTGGCAGCAGGCTTCGCGCCGTCCTTGCCCCACTGCTTCCACCATCGCTCCACGCACAGCGCGCAGACGATCACCGGGAAGGCATCGACCTGCAAATTGGTATCGAGCAACTTCTGCAAGCCCACCAGCACCAGCACGATCAGCGAGATCAGCACACCGAGAAAACCGACGCGGGTCATACGCAGCTTGAGCAGACTCGGCGTGACGACCATCCCCACCAGCACCGACGAACACAGCACCACCGGCCCCATCACCGGCCCGATCTGGAGAAAGGCGAGCGCGATCAGCATCGGGGTGAACAGGCCGAACGCCTTGAGCCCGATGAAGCTCCGCGCCAGCACCACCAGGAACGATCCCAGCGGCAGAACCATCAGCAGGTTCGAAGGCTTCAGCCCCCAGATCGCCTGAGAGGAGGCAACGCCATCGAAGGTGGAGGGCAGCGCAAGGAAGGTCTCGGTATTGGCGACCCCGAGGCCGACCAGCATGGCGAGCACCATCGCGACCGCCAGCCCGACATAAAACGGGCGGCGGACCTGCGGCGTTGCATTCGCCCAGATCTGGCCAACGCGGGCGATCATCTCAGAAGACGTAACCGACCGAAAGCGTCAGACGATAACCCTCGCGCTCGCGCGCGCTTTCGTTGCTGGCGAAGAACACATACTTCGCCTCGGCCTCGACACGCCAGTTGCCGGGCCACCACAGCAGCTCGACTTCGGGCACGGTCTGGCGGTCCCGGCGCAGCGCGCCATCATCGGCGATGCGCCCGTCAAAACGGGTGCGGATCAGCTCGACTGCGGGGCGCACGCGCAGGTCCTTCGCCACGGGCCGCGTATAGGCCACCCCGGCGGATTCGCGTTCATAGCCGCGCTGCGGATCGTCCGAGCGGATCGTTTCGGTGCGCAAGTCAAAGGCTAGGTAGTGATAGGGGCCGAAGCGGCGGCGGTATTGCGCGTCGATGCGCGCACCATCGCCGTTAGTCGCCGGGCCGGCGCCGTTATCATATTGCCGCTCGCGCCAGGTGCCCTGTACGCGGAAACGGTTTTCGCGCGTCGGCTCGTAAGTGGCGCGCGCGGAATATTCCCAGCCATCGGTATCGGCGGATTCGACGGTGACGAGATCGTCATAGCGCCGCGCCTGCGCCTGCAACTCCAGCTTGCTTGTGACATCGTGTTCAATATTGGCCGTCAGCCTGTCGCGCGAGACATCGCGGCGGCCTTCGCCGAGGCGGAACACCTCGATTCGGTCGGCCTCCAGCCGCACGCGGGTGCGCTTGCTCTCGATGCCGAGGCCCACCTGACCGCGCACCGACAATGCCTCGCCGTCGATGACGAGATCCTCGTCGCGGGTGGTGGTCTGGGCGCTGACAGTCTGGATGTCGATCCGGGCATCGGGTTCGAGTGTCCAGCCCGATTGCGCGGCCGCAGCGAAGGGCGATACGGCAAGCCACGCGGCAAGCGCGGCAAAGCCAGCGGTCACCAGCCGTGCCCGGCTGCTTCCCCCCATGCGAAATGCAACATATGACTAACCCCCATTAACCACGTCGGCTTACGGGGTGGGGCGTTTAGAAAATCCTAACTCTGGTTATAAACTTTTGAGGCAAGGCTAGGGGTTTGCCGCAAGTCTCTGAAAACGCGAGAAACCTGTGCTTTCCACGTCCCGCCGGTCAGTGTCAGAGCGGATTGCCGTCCTTGTCGCGATAGATCTCGCGGCGGCCGACATGGTTGGCAGGGCCGACGAAGCCGTCTTCCTCCATGCGTTCGATCCACTTGGCGGCGGTGTTGTAGCCGACGCCCATCTGGCGCTGGAGCCACGAGCCGGATGCCTTCTGGTTTTCGAACACGATCTGGCAGGCCTGGCGGTACTTGCGTTCTTCCGGATTGTCCGAGGCGGTCAGATCGTCGTCGAACCCGAAGCCGCCGAAACCGTCCTCGGGCTCCTCAGTGACGGCATCGACATAGGTGGGCGAGCCCTGCGCGCGCCAGTGATCGGCGACCGCTTCGACCTCCTCGTCGGACACGAACGGCCCGTGGACGCGCACCATCGCGCCGGTGTTGGGCTTGTAGAGCATGTCGCCCTTGCCCAGCAGCTGTTCCGCGCCCTGTTCACCAAGGATGGTGCGGCTGTCGATCCGGCTGGTCACCTTGAAGCTTATGCGGGTGGGAAGGTTCGCCTTGATCACCCCGGTGATGACATCGACCGAGGGGCGCTGCGTCGCCATGATCAGGTGGATGCCCGCCGCGCGGCTCTTCTGGCTGAGGCGCTGGATCAGCACCTCGATTTCCTTGCCGACCGTGACCATCAGGTCCGCCAGCTCGTCGACGATCAGCACGATCTGCGGCAGCGGCTGGTAATCGAGCTGTTCTTCCTCGAACAATTGCTCGCCGGTTTCGGGATCGAACCCGGTTTGCACGCGGCGGCCCAAAGGCTTGCCCTTGGCGATCGCGGCGCTGACCTTCTCGTTGAAGGAGTTGATGTTGCGCGAGGAAATCGCGCTCATCATCCGGTAGCGGCGCTCCATTTCCTCGACCGCCCACTTCAGCGCGCGCACGGACTTTGCCGGCTCGGTCACCACGGGGGAGAGCAGGTGCGGGATATCGTCGTAGGTCTTCAGCTCCAGCACCTTGGGATCGATCAGGATCAGGCGCAGTTCGGCGGGCGTGAAGCGGTACAGCAGGCTGAGCAGGATCACGTTGAGACCAACGGACTTGCCCGAGCCGGTGGTCCCGGCGACCAACAGGTGCGGCATCGCCGCCAGATCGGCGATGATCGGCTCGCCCGCGATATCCTTGCCGAGGATGATCGGCAGGTTGCCCTTCGCATCGACGAAGGCGGCTGCGGCGGCCAGTTCCTTCAGGGCCACCATCTGGCGATCCTGATTGGGCAGCTCGATACCCATCACCGTGCGGCCCGGAATGGGCGAGACGCGCGCGCTGATGGCGCTCATGTTGCGGGCGATGTCCTCGGCAAGGCCGACCACGCGGCTGGCCTTGATGCCGGGGGCCGGCTCCAGCTCGTACATGGTGACGACCGGGCCGGTGCGAACCGCGGTGATCTCGCCCTTGACGTTGAAATCGTCGAGCACGTTTTCGAGCAGCCGTGCGTTCCGCTCCAGCGCCACCTTGTCGAGCTTGGGGCCCTTGTCGACTGGCGGTTCGGCCAGCAGGTCGAGGCTGGGGAGGTTGAAGGGCGCGAACATGTCGGTCTGCGCGGTCTTGCTGGCAGCGGCGCGCTTGGGCGGGGCCGAAGGGTCGGAGATTTCCGGCGCGCGGCGGGGGCGATCCTCGACAGGGGCGGCCAAAGCCTCGCCCTTGGCGGCACGGCGCGGACGGGCGGGGGCATCCTCCTCGTCATCGTCCCGGTCGCCCGCGAAGGCCAGCGCGGGGGCGGCCTTGCCCCACGGCAGCGGCAGGCGGCGCGCAAGGCCCGCCAGCGATCCGCCGCCAAGAAATTCGGGCAGGCTCATCAGCACCCGCCAGTCGATCGCGAAGATGCGGGTCAGCAGCGCCACCCCGATGCCGAGGCTGACAGTGCCGAGGCCGAGCGTCACCCAGCCCGCACTCGCCTCTCCGAAGCGCGCTGCGACGGCATGGATCGCGCCTGCGCCGAGCAGCCCCGCAAGCCCCCCCGCCTGCGCAGGCAGCGTGCCGCCCGGGCCGGGGAAGGCGAGGCTGAGGACAGTGGCGACCAGCGTCATCGCGATCAGCAGCAACGCGGCGGGCATCCACCATGCGGTGGTTTCGGGTTCGTCCCCGTTCTCGACATCGCGCCACAGCTTGCGCGCCGAGACATAGAGCAGCGGCAGCAACAGCACGCAGGGCAGGCCGAAGACCAGCAGCACCCGGTCTGCCGCCCATGCCCCTGCCGCGCCCATCCAGTTGCTGACCTCTGCCGGATCGGCAGCGGTCGAAGGGCTGGGGTCGGTCTGGGTATAGCTCGCCAGCGCCAGCGCGAGGAACACGCCCGCGCCCAGCAGCAGCCCTGCGCCGGTCATCTGCGCGATACGGCGCAGCGTGCGGCGCAGGCCTGCGCGCCATTCGGCATCAGTCTGGCGACCGGGTTTGTTCGGAAGGGCCGCGCGGCTGGCCATGGGGGTGTCTCCTGTGCGGAACACATCATGAATCCTACGCGGACTCCGGTCAAGGAAAGAGCGACGAACGACATGGGGCAGGTAAGGCCCCTATCAGCTAGGACAGCCCGTCGATCGCCGCCCAGCGGCTCCATCTGAGCACGCGCGCCCGCCCCCGCGT
>Ga0114986_1000266_pt1 | contig 14573 bp, 9 predicted proteins | sample Shrwel1BS1Day17_FD_96988 | JGI IMG/M metagenome (GOLD analysis project Ga0114986, IMG submission 96988) | Subsurface microbial communities from deep shales in Ohio, USA - Utica-3 well 1 S-1-Day17 | ecosystem: Environmental > Aquatic > Deep subsurface > Shale gas/oil reservoir > Produced... | reverse complement strand
GTTATGTATGATCTATTACAGAAATAGTCGATAGATCACGATAACAATCATTTATCGTTTGTAAATATAACGCTTGGAGCAGGGCGATGCAAACTAAAAGTTCGAGAGGTGTGCAGCAGCACGAGGTAGATGCCGCGGCCGACGCGTTGTTGGCGCAAGGCGTTCGCCCCACCATAGAGCGCGTGCGTCACTATCTCGGCCGCGGCTCACCCAACACGGTGGCCCCCATGCTGGAATCATGGTTCGCAGCGTTAGGCCAACGCCTGGGGTTAGCCAGGTCATCATCGGAAGGGCAGGTCGGTGCCCCTGCGGCGGTGCGGCAGGCGCTCGATCTTGTCTGGGCGAGCGCCCTGGAAGCTGCGCGGCAGGAATCCGACGCTGCGCTGGCCCGGGAGCGCGCCACCCTCGCCTCGCAGCGGGCGGAGCTTGAGCAAGCGCACGAAGCGGCAATACGCCTGCAGGCCGTCACAGCCCAGCAAGAGGCCACTTTACGGGAGGCCCTGACCCTGGCCACCTCCCAACTGGCGCAGCAGGCGCAACATATCGATCAGCTTCAAGTCGAGCTGCAACGCAGTCACCAGGAGCTCGCTAGCGTTCGCGCCAGTTTGAGGGTCGGCCGTGATTCCTGAAAATTCCGCAGAATCGACGCTAACCCATTGATTCATCAAGAAAATTTTATCTTGTAGTCAATTGGCTCAACGGCCCGTCCCAGATCCAGCGTGTAATCCCCGAACCGGTTGATGTGGCTGGTCCGGTATGGTGACAAGGCCTTCAGCACCGGCTCACCCACCGGGTACCCTTGACTTTGCAGCTCCTTGAGCTTGCGTGACATCCACTGCACGTTGTGCAGGATCACCATATTGGCCACGAGTTGGCTGTACTTGATGACCTTGCGCTGCTCGTGGCGCAGGTTCTCGGCGATCACTCCTTCTCCGCCGAAGAACAGCCATTTGACGAAATTGTTGAATTCCTCGCTTTTGTTGGTCGCGGCGTGGATCGACCGCCGCAATTCCACGTCGCTGATGTAGTCGAGCAGGAACAGGGTGCGGATCACCCGCCCGAGCTCGCGGAACGCGAAGTAGAGCTTGTTCTTGTGGCTGAAAGTCCCCAGCCGCCTGAGGATCATCGACGGCGTGATCCGGCCGAGCTTGATAGAAACCGCCACGCGCAGCATGTCGCGGTAGTGCAGCTTGATCAGATCCCAATCGATCGTCCCGCGAAACAAGCTCTGGATGTGCTTGTACTGCGCCCCCGGCTCCGGCTTGAAGAACACCAGGTCCTTGATGTTGCGCATGCGCGGCATCAGCTTGATCCCGAGCAGGTGTGACAGCCCGAAGACCGGCGCGCTCTGCGCCTGTGTGTCGCCATGCAACGTGTCAGGCTGGATGTCGGACTCGTTCTTGACCAGCCCATCAAGGATGTACACAGCCTCGTAGACGCCGCAGGGAATGAAGTGGCTGAACAGCGCGATGTACATGTCCGAGACGTGGTAGTACCCGATACCGCCGTAGCCGCCATAGCGCAGGTGGTACTCGGACAGCAGGTTTTGCTCGTAGACGTTCCATTTCGTGCCATCCGCCGAAGCGCTCTTGCCGGTGCCCCAGAATTGCGGCAGGGAGAACCGGTTGTAGGCGTTAACGACCTTGAAGATCGCCTTGTCCAGCCGCTCTTCTGTGACATGGTGCAGGTTGAGCCACGCCACCTGTTTGCGTGACAGGCCCTTGACCGACAGCGCGGTCTGGGTCGGCCCCAGGTTGCAACCGTAGCAGAACAGCGTCGTCAGAAAGCGTTTGCGCGGGTCGTCGACCTTGCTCTCAAAGCCCGACAAGGGGCCGAACAGCTTGTGCAGGTCCAGCCACCGCTCGGTTTCGGTCAGCACATCAAGAATGCTGGCCGTCGCCATCGAATCGGTGATGGCCTGGTCGACCTCCGGCAGCCCTTCCGGCGGCGGCGCCCGCTCGCTGCGCCGCAGCAGCAAGCCAGACTCGGTCATCGCCACATGCTCGTTGTCCGGGAAACGGGCGTCGACCTGGCGGGCCAAACTGGCGAGTTGCTGCTTGTGCTGCACGATGAAATCGTCAGCATCCGCCGGCAGGCCGACCATGTCGCTGTACTGACCGATCTCGGCATCGAACTCCTCCCAGCTCACCAGGTGGTCTCGGTAGTCGTCGTACTGGTCGCTGTTCTGCACATACAGGTCGCCGGACTTCAACTCGTCCATCACATGCGAAAGGATGCACAGCTCCAGGTACTTTCGATGGACGAGGCCAGGAACGGCTTCCTTGCCTTGGCCCTGGATCAGCGTGTGCCACTTCCTGTCGGCCAGCCAGGTCAGGTCGAGTGGGATGGCACCGCTGTCGGCGGGAACATACTCCTTGTGGCTGGAGCGGAACTGCGCGATCCAGCTTACCGCGCGTAACAAGGAGTCATCCGGCGACGAGGACTTTAGCGCCATCGCATCGAGGCACTGGAACAGCAGCGATCGCCTGGCGCGGTAGGGCTGGAGCATGAACGGGTAGTAGTTGTTACCCGCATAGGCGATGTGCTCATCGCAGCGTTCGATCCAGGCGGCTGGATCGTCGCCCAGCATTTTGAGCATCCTGCCGACCCGCTGCGCCTCCGTCCCGTCGTCTTCGAAGGCGGTCAGCACATCACGGAACTGCGTGATCAGCGCCTCGCCTTGCGCCACATGCTCCAGCTGATACTGCTTCAAGCGCTCGCGTGCGACGTTGTGCATGCTGCGCACGGACCGGATGAAGATGTCGGCGATGTCGTCGACGGCCTTCTGCAATTGCGCCTTGATCAGCAGTACGGCCAGGGCGTAGCGCTTGATCGGCTTGAGCGCCTGCATCTCGCGGACGTTGAGTGCGCGGGCTTCGAGCACGAACTGGGTTCGTTTGGGAACTGAAACGCCGTCGATCGCCGGCAAGCCTTCGGCCAACTCGCGAAGCGCCTGGATGTGCGTCAGGAAACTGGCCACCTCGCGCACGCTGGGCTGCTTGGGCTCTCGCTTGAGCTGGTCCCATTGGCTGCGGCCCTTGCGGGTCCGAAACATCTGGTCGATCCCGGCCTGCTGCGCATCGGTCAGGGCTGTGGAAATATGCTTGTAGAGCCCGTCATTGACTTTCACCCGCGCTCGGCTTGCGATGCGCGACAGCGTGACAAATCCCGGCAGCACGTAGCGGTGGTGAACCAGTTCTTCCAGCAGAATATTGATGATGTCGGGCAGTTCCTGCTTGGTCTGTGCCGCCTTCACCGCCTCGCCTTCGAGCCAGTCCTGTGCGCCGGAATCCATGAGCCGCAGGCCGACGAACTCGCGCAGCAGCCGCTGGTGCAGTGACTTGCTGCCGGACTGGTCGTAGCGCTGCAGCATAGCTGTGGAGAACGGTTGGACGCGGTAGTGCTTACAGATGTGTTTGATGACCGCGTTTGGCACGATGTCCATCGTGACGAAGTAGCCTAGCCGCTGCAGCAGCTTCAGCTGGACTGCGATCAAGGCCTGGGTCGTGGCCCGGCTGTACGCATGCGCGATGAAACGGCGCTCCGTCGCGGTCGGCGTGAACACTGAGATCAGATCCTGATCACTGATCTCGGTCCTGAGTTGCGGATAGGCGGTGTCGTTGATTCCACTCATGGGGGCATCCGGTCGATCGGGCGCAGGCGGGGCGAGTCAGATTCGAACTCTACTGGAGTTTTTGGCGAAGCCTCTTAGTTCAGCAACACCGCGTTCAACCAATGTTCTGTGTTTTGTTCCCATCATGACTTCTTCGGTTTGCGTAGTTGCTGGTGCACGCCGTGGACATGGACTGCATGGCCGTGATCAGCAGAACTGCGACTCTGTAGCCGTGCGGCCCTCTCCAATCCGCTCAGAATGCCACAGGCAGCCGCCACTTGATTACTGACGCATTGCTCGCGCAGCGTTCTCAATTCCTTTTCGAGCACCTTGAGTTCACGTATCCGCGCGACGACATGGCCGATGTGCTCGTCCAGCAGCATATTGACTTCGCCGCAGTTTTCCGCAGGTGCATCCTTGAAGCGCAGCAAAACGCGGACTTCGTCGAGCGTCATATCCAAACTACGACATTGCCGAATGAGCGACAAACGTTCAGCATGGTCATCCTCGTAGATCCGGTAATTGCCTTCGGTTCTGGATGGCTCAGGCAGAAGACCTTCGCGCTCGTAGAAACGAATGGTCTCGACCTGAGTACCGGTGGCACGTGCCAATTCCCCGATTTTCATGGGTGCTTCTCCTGTGGAGCCAAATTTCTGGATCTGTGCGAATTGTTCTAATTCTAGGCACTTGACTCTTTAGTGGCTACAGGGTTTCCAATACCTTCATTCAAGGAGATATCAATGGGATCAGCGGAACCCGGCGTCACCAGCACAACCAGTTCATGCGGGTGTGAAAGCAGTTGCAGTATCACGCCCGCAGTCCCTATCCCTGCGGGGCCTGCATCAGAGGAGACTGACGGCTCGGTGTTTCGCATTCCCACCATGGACTGTTCGACTGAGGAGGCCGAGATTCGCCGGGCCCTGGAGGGAATTCCCGGGCTGCGTGGCATTAGCTTCCAATTGTCAGCGCGCACGCTGCGAATCGATGCCCCCAGCACGGTGACTCCGCTAGCCCTGGATGCGATTCGTCGGGCCGGCTTCGATCCTCAACCGGTCGCCTCCACACACCCGAACGGTTCGGGAGGCGCACCCGCATCCCGGGATTTGTGGCGCCTGGCCTTGGCTCTGCTGCTGGCGGTTGGGGCAGAGCTGCTGGCCTTCTTCGCACCCAACGCGATGGCACTCAAAGGCGCAGGTATGGTCTTGGCCGCTGCGGCGATTTGGCTGTCTGGATTCTCCGTTTACCGCAAAGGCTTTTCCGCCTTGCGACATGGTCGCTTGAACATCAATGCCCTGATGACAGTTGCCGTGACCGGCGCCTTCTTGATCGGCCAATGGCCGGAAGCAGCCATGGTGATGGCGCTTTACGCCATCGCGGAACTGATCGAGGCACGCGCGGTGGACCGGGCGCGCAACGCCATCCGGAGCTTGCTCGACTTGACACCTGACTCGGCCGAGGTCCGCCAACCCGATGGTGCCTGGCGGGCCGTCGCCTCAAAGGACGTGGCTCTAGACTCGATTGTGCGAGTCAAGCCAGGTGCACGCATTCCGCTTGACGGCATCGTCATCGCGGGGGCCGGTGCCGTCAATCAGGCGCCGGTGACAGGCGAGAGCATTCCGGTCGACAAGGCGGTTGGCGACGCAGTCTTTGCTGGCACGATCAACGAAACCGGGATGCTCGAAATCAAAGTGACTGCTGCTGCCGCCAATACAACACTGGCTCGCATTATCCAAGCGGTCGAACAGGCGCAGGGAACCCGTGCTCCCACACAGCAGTTTGTCGACAAGTTCGCGACCGTTTATACCCCGGCTGTTTTCGCGCTGGCTGTGGCGGTGGCTGTTCTTGCACCGTTGCTGGTGGATTGGACCTGGGCACAGGCAATGTACAAGGCCCTGGTCCTGCTCGTGATCGCCTGCCCGTGTGCCCTGGTCATTGCCACGCCGGTCACCGTGGTCAGCGGACTGGCGTCCGCCGCGCGGCGCGGGATCCTGATCAAAGGCGGGGTCTACCTGGAGAGCGCCCACAAACTCAAGGCCATCGCCCTCGACAAGACCGGCACCATCACCGAAGGCAAGCCCAAGTTGGTGGCGACCGAAGTATTGACGTCGTCCATTCCTGAAGCGCAAGTGTTGCGCTGGGCCGGTGACCTTGCCGGTCACTCCGACCACCCCGTGTCCATGGCGATTGCCGCAGGACTGGGACAGAGTAACGGGCAACTGACTGGATTCACGGCCTTACCCGGGCGCGGTATTCAAGCCATGGCTGATGGCCAGCGCCTCACCCTGGGCAACCATCGCCTGATTGAAGAGCGCGGACTGTGCAATGCCGGGATCGAAGCTCGGCTGGCGGTCCATGAAGCACAGGGACGAACCGTCACGCTGCTGGCCACGGATACCCAGGTACTGGCCATCTTCGCCGTGGCCGACACCATCAAGGACAGCTCGCGTGAGGCGCTGGCTGAGCTGCACGCCCTTGGCGTTAGGTCGGTCATGCTGACGGGTGACAACGAGGCCACCGCCAAAACCATCGCCCGCCAGGCCGGCATCGACGATGCGCGCGGCAATTTGCTGCCGGAGGACAAGCTGGCAGCTATCGAAACCCTGCAAAAGCGTTATGGGATGACGGCGATGACCGGCGACGGCATCAACGATGCCCCCGCACTGGCCCGTTCCGACATCGGGATCGCCATGGGCGCCGCCGGTACCGATACCGCCACGGAGGCGGCCGACGTGGTCATCATGAACGACGATCTGCGGCGAATTCCGGAAACTATTCGCCTGTCGCACCGCACCCATGCCGTGCTGTGGCAGAACATTGCCCTGGCGCTGGGCATCAAGTTCGTGTTTCTTCTGCTGGCCATCTTCGACAATGCCACGATGTGGATGGCGGTATTTGCCGATATGGGCGCGAGTCTGATCGTGGTGTTCAATGGTTTACGTTTGCTGCGTCGATGACGCCTATTCATTTGAGCGGATTCAGTGGTATTTTTGTGCGTTGTCTGAGGCAGTCGGTCCTGCGATTGAATTTCGGTGTCGGTTGACGCCGAAATTCAATCGCAGTAGTGTCAGTGCCCCTTTTGGGGTTTTCAAGGAGATTCGAAATGCGAAAAGTGACTTTGAGTGCGGCCTTGGCCGCAGCCCTGATTTCGATGGGATCCGTCAACGCGCAGCCGGCTGCATCTTCAGAAAAATCTGCACAAGCGCAAGCCAAATCGCCCGATGTTGCGGAGTTTGACAAGCAAGCCGTACAGATCCAGGAAAACATCAAGAAGATGCAGGAGCAGATGGACAAGATCCGTCAGACGCAAGAACCTCAGGAGAGGCAAAAGCTGCTCCAGGAGCATTGGGCCACCATGCAAAGCAGTATGGGAATGATGCAAGGTATGTGGGGCCCCGGGATGATGGGATGCTGCGGGGTAGGTCCCATGATGGGCGGCGGCTACATGATGGGTGGTCCCGGGATGATGGGTTGGCGCGGGATGGGTGGCTATTACTCCCGACTGACCCCGGAGCAGCTGAAGCAACGGCAGTACATGATGGATCAGTACCTGGGTATGCAGCAGCAGATGATGAACCACATGATGTGGCAGCAGAATTACATGTGGTCGAGGTGATGGCTGAATTCGTGCCTAAAACCTCCGCTCTCCCAGCAAATTTGATTGCTTGATAAACTTCATTCCGAACCGTAGCCGAGTCTTGCCAAATTCATGATCCGCTCTAGACGCTTTCACTCCTTTCTGGCGATGCTGCTGGCCTTCTGCCTGGTCAGTGCCTCGCTATGGAGTGTCGGTGCCGAAGCCATGACAGACGCCTTGGCGGACGAAGTCAGTCATGTCAGCGTGGTTGGCGGCACGGCGGATCATGGCCCCGCTGACAAGGCCTGCAACCATGGGTGCCATGCCCAAACCCATTTGGCAGGGTTCGATTGCAGTATCGCGCAGTTCATCATGCCTGTTTTCACGCAGATTTCCTGGGCTCAATCCCGGCTGGTCATACCAAGACGTCCAGCCGACGGCCCCTTTCGCCCTCCTCGAGACACCTTTCAAGTCTGATTCGTCGCAATTTGTCGACGGGCCGAAGCTCGCCGATTCGACTCTGCTTGAAAGGTTATTTACATGTTTATCGGCAATTTCGCCGGGGGAGGCGCATTGGTGCGCGCCCTTGGCATCATGGCGGGGATTTCCCTTGCCATTGGGGCCGCTCGCGCTGCGGCCGCCCCTCTGACCCTCGAAGACGCGTGGCGCCTCGCTGAAGCGGCCAACCCGACGCTGCGTGCAGCGCAGGCCGGACTCAGCGCATCTGAAGGCCAACTGCGGGACGCTTCCGGTCTGCTTTACAACAATCCCACCCTGTCGACCGACCAGACCAGTCGCCGGATGAACCCGAGTGGGCAACCGGAAAATCGCTTTCACGAGCAAGCCATCGGCATCTTCCAGACCTTTGAAATCGCTGGACAGGCGGGGTTTCGACGCAGCGCGGCAGAGCAGGCACTGGCTGCGACCCGAAAGATGGTCGAGGAAACGCGGCGCCAGGTGCGTGCCGAGGTAGCGCAACGCTTTGTCCGGGTACTGGTATTGGAGCGTCGTATCGATGCCGAACGTGACGCGGTGGCGGCGGTGGAGGAAGCTGCAGGTGCAGTCAGGCGGCGTATGGCGGCGGGCGAGGATAGCCGCCTGGACAGCAATCTGGCATCGGTGGAGGCTGAACGTGGCCGCAATCAGCTCGCCGCGCTGACTGAGCAACTCCTGCAAGCCCGGGAAGAACTCGCCGCCATATTGCAATTGCCTGCCGATAGCGCACCTGCAATTGCTGGTGAATTGAACGCGACAGCGCCGGCCTACACCCTCGACGCATTGCTCGCGTCGGCAGCCGAACGCTCGCAGCTGCAGGCACTTGAGCACCGCGAAGAGGCGGCACGCAGGCGGCTTGACTTGGAGAATGCCTCGGTCGTGCCGGATGTGACGCTGGGATTGAGCGTGGGCCAGGACGCCCCCTACGATAACCGCGAGCAGTTTACCCGTCTGACCCTATCCGTTCCCCTGCCGCTGTTCCGGCGCAATGCCGCAGGCATCGGCAAGGCGGCCACCGAGCTGTCCCAGGCTCAGATCGAACGCGAAAGCACGACTCGCAACATCAACGCTCAAGTGCGAACCCTTTGGCAACGTCTTGACAGCCTCAGGGAGCGCGTCAAGCGACTCACCGAGTCTGTCTATCCCGCCCTCGACGAAAACCGTCGCTTGTCGACCACCGCCTACCGCGCCGGCGAGATTGGCTTGCTGCAACTGCTGCTCGTCAACCGTCAACTTCTTGACGCTCGCCGCGACTACGTCGACGCGGTGGGCGAATTCGTTCAAACCCGCATTGCCCTGGAACAGGCGGCCGGATGGCGCGCTGACCTGACGGAGAAAAACAAATGACTCGAATCCATCTTTTGGCCACAGCCCTGTCGCTCGGTCTTGCACTTGCCGGCTGTAGCAAACCTGAATCATCCGGCAGGCTTGAAGAGGCCCAACATGCCGAGGCCGAGCCAGCCGAAACCGGCACCATCGCCTTGACCGACCAGGAGATCAAGGAGGCGCGCATCCACACCGAACAGGTCAGTGAGAGGGAGGTCGCCGAGCGCATCCAATTGACGGCCACCATCCAATCCAACCAGGACCGACTGGCCCACGTGGCTCCTCGGGTCCCGGGGCGTATTGTCGGAATCAGCGCCAAGCTGGGGGACCGTGTGAGGGCCAGCCAAGCCTTGGCCAGCCTGGACAGCCTTGAACTGGGCGAGGCCCACTCGGCATACCTGCAGGCCGAAAGCCAGGCTCGGGTGGCGCAAGCGGATTTCGAGCGGGCCGAGAAGCTCTATGCCGACCAGATCGTGCCGCAGAAGGATTTCCTGCGCAGCCGCGCCGAACATGAAAAGGCTCGTGCCAACCTTCGTGCAGCGGCTGACAGGCTGCGTCTGATGGGTGTCAACCCATCCCAAGCGGACCACGCCATTTCCACCTTCCCAGTGACCGCCCCCTTCGCCGGAACAGTCATCGAGAAGAAAGCGGTGCTCGGTGAGCTTGCCACGCCGGACCAGACCCTGTTCACGATTGCCGATCTCTCCACGGTTTGGATCGAGGCCGATCTCTTCGAGAAGGATCTCGGCAAGGTTCGGGTTGGCGCCATGGCCGGCGTCACCGTGGCGGCCTATCCAGGTGAGGTATTTAGGGGTCGCCTGACTTATATCAGCAGCGTCATGGACAAGGAGAGCCGCACCGTCAAAGGGCGCGTGGAAGTACCCAATGCTGACGGTCGACTCAAGCCCGACATGTTTGCCACCGCCGCTATCGATACGGTCACCACCGGGAAAGTGCTAACCGTACCGGCAAGTGCGGTGCTGCTCATTGAAGGCCAGCAAGTTGTGTTCGTGCGCGAAAACGCCGGCTTCGAGAAACGGATCGTCCATCTTGGCGATGACCTAGGCGGACGCTCAGTGGTCAAGGATGGCATCGAGGATGGCGAAGCAGTCGTGGTCGAGGGCACCTATGCCCTGAAGGCCCGACTCCTCAAATCCAAGATTGGTGATAACCATTAAAGGGCCGGTATGCTGAGTCGCATTGTCGAAATATCGTTACGCTACAAGCTGCTGGTACTGGTGGCATTTTTACTGGTGGTCGTGCTGGGTATCCGCTCGTGGCAGCGGGTACCGCTGGATGCCTTTCCGGATGTCACGCCGGTCCAGGTCAATGTCTACACCGAATCGCCGGGACTTGCCGCCGAAGACGTGGAAAAGCTGATCACCTTTCCCGTCGAATCCGTGATGGCGGGGTTACCCAAGGTGGAGGAGATCCGCTCCACTTCCCTGTTCGGCCTGTCTTACGTCAGCGTCTATTTCAAAGACGACATGGATGTCCAGTTTGCCCGCCGACTCGTGAGCGAAAAGCTGGCCGAGGCGAAGTCCCGCCTTCCCGAGGGCTACGGGGAACCTACCCTGGGGCCGAATGCCTCAGGCCTGGGCCAAGTGTTCTGGTACACCTTGGAAGGACTGGACGACAAGCTCACGGGCATGGATTTGCGCAGTGCCCAGGATTGGGGGGTGCGCATGATCCTGCGCACCGCGCCGGGTGTGGATGACGTTCTCTCGTGGGGCGGCGATGAGAAGCAGTTCCAGGTGCTCATCGATCCGCGCCGCCTCGTCAAATACAGCCTTGGCTACAAGGAGGTGATGACGGCCATTGCCGCCAACAACCGGCAGGTTGGCGGCCAGTACATCAACCTCCATCGTGAACAGTACCTGGTGCGTGGCCTGGGTCTGGTGTCCAATGCGGAAGACATCGGCAGCATTCTGGTCGCCCAGCGTGAAGGAACACCGATTTACGTGCGTGACGTGGCCGACATCCGGCCCGCTCCGGCGCTGCGTACCGGCGCAGTGACGAAGGACGGCAAGGAAGTGGTGCTCGGCATGGCCCTGGCGCGGACCGGTGAAAACGCCCAGCAAGTCGTGGAGTCCGTCCGCGCCAAGTTGGCGACAGCCATGAAGAGCCTGCCTGCCGACATCAAATTGGCTGTCGCCTACGACCGTACGGAGCTGATTGACAAGGCGATAGCCATGGCCGACCGTGCCATGGTCGAGGGCGCCATCTTGGTCATCGCGGTGCTGTTTCTGTTCCTGGGCGAAGTTCGTTCGGCGCTGATTGTCGTTGTGGCCATTCCCATGGCGCGGCTGATTGCGTTTCTTTTCATGGACGAAGCGGGCATGACGGCCAATCTCATGTCCCTGGGCGGCTTGATCATCGGCCTGGGCATGACCATCGACGGCCCGGTGGTGCTGGTGGAAAACGCCTTTCGGCTGCTTTCCCACCATGCCGGCAAGACCGTCAACCGGACTGCGGTGGTGCTGGAGGCAGCACGGGAGGTGATGAATCCTATCGCCTTCGGCGTCCTGATCATCATCGTGGTTTTCCTGCCGCTTTTTGCGCTCACCGGGCTCGAAGGCAAGCTGTTCAAACCCCTGGCCATCAACATGACCTTTGCCATGCTGGGTTCCCTGATCCTGACGGTTACGTTGGTGCCGGTACTGTCGGCCTTGGCGCTGCGCGCCAAGCAGGAGCAGGAGCCACGGGTTGTGCGCTGGCTAAAGGCGCGCTTCGAGCCGATGTTGCTGTGGGTACTGGAGCGCAAGAAGCCCGTGATGATGGCGACGGTTGCCTTGTTTGTGGGGGCACTTGCGCTGTTCCCCTTCCTTGGCAAGGAATTCATGCCCAACCTGCAGGAGCAAGGCATCATGTTCCGCGTCACCAGCATTCCGTCCACCTCGCTGGAGGAATCCATCGACCTCTCCGAAAAAATCGAGAAGGAGCTCAAGACCTTTCCCCAAGTCAAGCATGCGCTGTCCATGATCGGACGTGCCGAGAAAGGCGAGACCGCAGATGTGAACTACATGGAAATCCTGGTCGATCTGCAGCCGCAGGATACCTGGCCGGAACAGATTTCTTATCAGGAACTCTCAAGCCGACTCCAGAAACACCTGGAAAAGAAGGTGCCGACGGCCGTCATCGCCGCGACCCAGCCGATCCAGATGCGGGTGGAGGAGCTCATCTCAGGGGTTCGAGCCACACTGGCGCTCAAAATCTACGGTGAAGACTTGGCCAGCCTGGACCGTTTGGCGGCGGCGGCCAAGGAAATCGTGGAGAGGGTACCCGGTGCGGCCGACGTGGCACTGGAGGCAAACCAGGGCAAGCCACAGATGGTCATCAAGGTGAACCGGCCAGAAGCAGCCCGCTACGGCATCAATGCCGACGACGTGCTGGACGTCGTACAAGCCGGCATCGGTGGCAAGGCGGTCAGCACCCTGCTCGATGGCATTCGTCGTTACGACATCCAGGTCTGGTTGCCGCCTGAGTTCCGCGACAGCGTCGAGGCGGTGCGTGCCATTCCAATCCGAACAGCCAACGGCGCCTTGATTCCCCTCTCGCGTGTGGCGACGGTGGAGCTGGCCGAAGGCTATTCCTTCGTGCGGCGCGAACAGCTGCAGCGCTATGCTGTGGTGCAGATGGACGTCCGCGGCCGCGATGTGGACGGCTTCGTCGGCGAGGCCGGTGCCCGTCTCCAGTCCAGCCTCAAGCTGCCAAGCGGCTACTGGCTTGAATGGGGCGGCGCCTTTGAGAATCAGCAGCGGGCTATGGCCAAGCTGGCTGTCATCGTGCCACTGACCATCGGGCTGATCTTTATCCTGCTCTACACCGCTTTCAATTCCGTGCGCTATGCCACTCTCATCATCGCCAACGTTCCGTTTGCCGCCATCGGCGGCATTCTGTCGCTGTTCGCCAGTGGCCAGTATCTGTCGGTGCCGGCGGCGGTCGGGTTCATCGCCGTCTTTGGCGTGGCCATGTTGAACGGCATCGTGCTGGTGTCCTTCCTCAACGGACTGCGCGAACAAGGCCTGGGTATTCGGGAGACGGTGGTGCAAGGAGCGGTCTTGCGCCTACGCCCTGTTCTGATGACAGCCCTGGTGGAGATTCTTGGGTTGATCCCCTTCCTGCTGGCCAGCGGAGTCGGCTCGGAGATACTGCGGCCGTTGGCCACTGTGGTGGTTGGTGGACTCATCTCGGCCACCGCACTGACGCTTCTGATCCTGCCAATGGCGTATGAATGGATGGAGCTGCAGCGACAGCAACAACCATGAGGCCGCGCAGCAATGATCTAAAGATCCGCGGCAACAGAAGAGTTTCGCGCTCACCATAGCTATGGGGCATGCCAACCAACCCGGTGTGCAGCCGTCGTTGCATCGTGCCTGGCATCGTCCTCCGAATGCAGGTAGATGCTGGTGGTGCTGATGTTGGCATGCCCAAGGTTGTCACGGACTACTTTCAAGTCAGCCTTTTCGCTCAGGTGGCTGCCGGCGGTGTGGCGCATCCAGTGGGTGGACGCCTGCTCGATATGAGCCGCAGCTGCTTCGAATTCAGGCCCCTTGCTCCGCAAGCGGGCCGCACTTTCACGGGCCACCGCCTTCACCATCTCGTGAATCGCGCTACGTGCCATGGGCTTAAGCGCCCCAATAAGAGGAACCACCAGCGGCACGGTGTCTCCCTCAGGTGGTAGGGGACTCAGTCCAAACACCTTGCGGTAGCGCATGAGCTCGACCATCAACTCGTCGGTGGCCGGCACCAGGCGCGTTTTGCCGCCTTTGCCCGTAATCTCAAGCCACCAGCGCTCGCGCCCATCCGTGCCGCGCCGACTGAAAAATCCCCCCATGGTTGTCTCGCAAATTTCCGAGACCCGCAGCCCACCGATGTACAGCAGCGAAAAAAGCCATCGGCAGCGTGAAGCATGACGTCGGTCGCGCTCGTTGGTCACCGGCATGGCCTCGATGGTGCTCTTCACTACCTCCCAATGCTCCATGGGCAGGAAGCGGCTGACGCGGGGAGCTTGCTGACGCCGTTTGCGTCGGTTTAACGCCAGAGGATTGCCGGCTAGATAGCCTGCTTCCACCAGCCACGACAGCATGGCGTTAAGAATTGATAGCGCCTGGCGCTGGCTGGATGCACCCAGCGGGCCGGCGAACGGTCGCCACAGCGAGGAATTCCGACCGGGCTTTTGGCCCATCTTCATGACCCAGCGCTCGGCCGGTTGTGGATCGGCCAGGAATCGCTGATAGACCAGCAAATCCTCATGGGTGAGGTCCGACAGCGCCACTCCATGCTGCAGCCCGCACCACAGCATGAGCCGCTCGGCTTCCTTGCGGTAGCTCGCCAGCGTCGCGGGCGAATCGGCATAGCGTGCCAGCCAGGCCAGAACGGCAGAACGATCGTCGGTGGCGGCCAACTGGCCGGGCGAGGTGGCGCGATTGCGGCCACGACTGCCATTGAGGTGGACGGAGACCACCAGTTGGTCCAAGGTAACCAGCGCATTCATGGTGAGGTACATATTGGTAGATGCATCGACGGATATTATGGACATTAGATTGATTATGTCCATAGATT
>Ga0114986_1000265_pt1 | contig 14591 bp, 14 predicted proteins | sample Shrwel1BS1Day17_FD_96988 | JGI IMG/M metagenome (GOLD analysis project Ga0114986, IMG submission 96988) | Subsurface microbial communities from deep shales in Ohio, USA - Utica-3 well 1 S-1-Day17 | ecosystem: Environmental > Aquatic > Deep subsurface > Shale gas/oil reservoir > Produced... | reverse complement strand
CTTGTCCAGCGCCAGGTGGAAGCGGCCCACCGAGACCTTGTTGTTGGACGACTCGATGCCCAGGGCGGCTTCGGTGTAGCGGATGAAGTCATCGGACTTGAGGTTCTTGCCCTCGGCGATCTCCAGCACCATGCCGGCTGCCACCTGTACCAGGTCGGCCTCGGTGTCGGCGCGCAGGAATACGGGGCTGGCGCCCACCGTCTGGGTTTCGCTGGCCAGCACGACCTCATCGGCCTTGATGAAGCGAACGCCGTCGCCAGACTCGAAAACGCTCTGGCCCTGGAAGTTCAGGCCCAGGTGAATGGTCTGGTGCAGGGCCGATTCCGGGTTGATTGAGGTTGCCGGTGCCGAGGGAACCTCGGGAGCAATCGCCTGGGCGACAGCCGTTTTCTTCGGGTGCCAGGAGAGGCGCTTTTGGGTCTGGGCGATCTGGGACAGGCGCTTGTCGCGGTGGGCCAGGAGCAGGGGGCGGATACGTGCCCGGATTTCCTCGTCCGTCAGCTCCACCACCCGTGCCTTCGGGAACATGGTGCTCATGCCCTTGAAGTCCAGGCGCGGGGATGCCTTCGAATACACGCCCAACCAGCGGCTCTGGACGAAGCCGAGCTGGCGCGCCAGCTGAGGCCAGGCGGCCTCTTCATCCACCATCACGAGGCGGGATTCGCCGTTGGGCATGGTGGTCACACCGAAGTGGATGCCGTAAGCGGACAGATCGGGCCAGCGGCGCTTGCGCGGCGCGTCGCTCGAGGCAGTGGCGGAAGAAGGGGTGGGAGTGTTGTTCGTGGACATGATCGATCTGGATCAGGCTGGGGAAAGGGCTTGGTGCTGGCTGCAGGGGCGTTGGGCTCGACCTGTGCGGCCGGTTGGAGGTGGCGCCGCCTGCAACTCCATAAGGAAAAACAGCCCCGCGCGGGGGCTGTTTTCAGGGGAGGGCATCAGGCCCGGCGACCACCGTAGTTGCGGGCGCCGCGCACCGGAGCCGAGGTGGCCATGGCCGGTTCACCCTGCGGAGCGCTGTTGAAAGCCGGGTCATCGAAGGAGGCGTCGAAAGAGTCGCCGTCACCATCCATGCCGGCCATCAGATCGTCGTCGCTGGCCGGACCGAAGCCGCTGTCCTGGGCGTCTGCGGGGGCGGCTGCGGGGGCTGCCGACTGCTGCTGACCCTGCTCGGCGCCGGCGCGCTGCGGCATCGGTACCTCGGGGGCGAGGTTCTCGGTGGCCGCGTAGGCGATGGCGTCGGCAATGCCCTTCAGTGCCGGGCGGGTGTTCAGCGGCTCCACGTGGCTGAAATAGAGCCCGGTTCTGCCGTTTTCATCCGGCTTGGTTCGGCGAAGGGCCACGATGGCTGGGCGATAAACCTGGATGCGCAGCGGGTCACGACCCTGACGCTCCACCACTTCACCGAAGCGCTGCAGGCGCTGCTGCATGACCGGTCGGGTCTTCAGGCTCTGCGCCGTTTTCGAGCCGGCCCAGACAGTCGAGTAGGGGATGACTTCGCATTTCACGTTGCCAGCATCCACCTCGTTGGCCATCTGGCCCAGGTTTTCGATGAACTCGTCTGCAGATTTTTCTGCGTGCGCCTGTCGGGCGGCATCATCAGGCAGCGCTTTGTGCGCTTTCCGATCAAACCGGACATAGATGCCATCAAAGTCTTTGTCGCCGATGACACGAACACCAACACCCAGATCATCCATCAGCAGTGCTGCAAGTGCTTCTCGCAACTCGGCAACGCTACCGACAAGGAAGGGCGGCGTGATCTTGAGCTGCTCTTGGGTTTCCGGAGTGCAGTGCTGGTAGTCGCCGTTGTGGATGAGTTGCAAGTAGCTGCTGTACTTTGTCACCATACGGCCGCCGACCTTCTCGGTCTTGACGGCCACATCGCTGACGGTCACGGTGGCCATGAAAACCTCCGACTCGCCAGGGGCGTGGGAGAGGACCTGCAGCCAGCGGGCGGCATAGACGCCATCCTCGTTCTGGAAGGCCTCCTGGGCCAGCAGGATGCCACCCTCGACTGTGCCCGGGTGGTTGCGGTCCACGCGCGGGGCGGCCAGGTCGGCCACTTCGGAGCGGCTGTGCTCGCCGGTGGTGTTGCCCTTGATGTTCTGGCGCAGGCTGACACGAACCTGCTGGCCGTTGTCCAGTCGGGTGCCGATGACGGCGTGGTCCTTGGTATCACCTTCCAGGTCGTAGCCCAGAACAGTCAGCGCGAAGTTTTCGGGTTTGTTGCCGGTGCCACCGTTACGACGATTGCCAGCGAAGAGGGATTTGCGTTCCATGAGGAGCTCCAGAGGAAAAAGGGTGTTGCTTGTGGTCTAGCAGCCTTCCAAGGGGCTACCGATGCTGGAGATCAAGGCCTTGGACCTTTGCCCGAGGTATCCGCAGGTGCGAATTTCAAGGCTTGTGAACGACGTATGAGATATAGTTTACACACATTTCCGGGACTCGCAAGCTGTTCCTGATGACGACAAAGAGAGCTTGCGTAAGAGATATCTCGATAAAGTTGGCGGCGTAGAAGATATTCGATATACTGACTTCATCAAGTTGATTTTGAGAGCCCACAGCATGAAGTCACGCTTCACCACCAAGCAGGATGCCGACACCTCCGCCCTCAGCGCACTGCGCAAGAAGATCGGCCGAGCAGCAGCTGCAGCCCTGTTTGATGAGCCCGGCATGAGTGGTGCATCCGCCCTGGTGATGGGCTGCGCGATGTCCACTCTCTATGCCGCCCTGGAGCAGGACGACTCCCCGGGTGGCAACGGATCGATTTCGGTGTCCCTGGCAATCCGCGGCCTGCTCTCTCGCGGCGTGGACGCGGTGACCGCTCGCACGGCCATCGATCTCCTTGTGGATCGCGATGTCTTCAAGCTGCAGGGCGATGAACTCATCATTCCGTCTCTGAAGGCTGACATGGGCCGCGTCCTGAAGTCATTCGAGAACCGCCGTGAGGGCTGGAAGAAGCGTCTGGCCCAGAAGGAGCAGGGCGCGACCCAGGCCGCTGCCGCCAACGCCGTGGCCCCGAAGCAACAAACCCCCGGCCGGACCGAGCAGGTCGACCTGGCTGGCACGGTTCCGGCCAAGCCCAAGGCTGCCATCAAAAAACAGGGCGTTCTCTGTGGCCAGCAGCCCCAGGCGGACGACTCCATGGTGTGCACCATGATCACCGACGGCGGCGAGACCTACACCGTCATGCAGAGCTACGTGGCCGAGGCATCCAAGATCTACCCGGCCGTGGATGTGGAGCAGCAGCTCCTGCAGGCGGCAGCGTGGCTTGGCGTGAACCCGGCCAAGCGCAAGACTGCGCGCGGCATGCCCCGCTTCATCAATACCTGGCTGAGCAACGCTCAGCGCGATGCCAGCATGCGCAAAGTGGTTGCCGGTCCTGCAGCCGCACCCCGCAATGGTTTCGGTCAGGGCTCAATCAGCGACCTGCAGTCCATGGTGGTCACCGCAGCCATCGGCGCGCCCAAGGATCCTCTGGATGGCTTCGCTGACCTTGATGGCGAGAGCTTCACGGCCCCTACGGGCGGCGATGTGATCCTCGCCGATGACGGCAGGGGCTTTGATGCCGCTGACCAAGGCCTGGACGCTGCCCAAGCAGTGCAAGCCGACTCGGCCGGGCTGGTGAAGTCCGAGGCTGAAGAGTTCGACATCAATGACTTTCTGGGTGATCCGGCCAACACCGGTTCGTTCAGCGACGGTGACCTGGGTGGTTCGACCGATATCGGTGGCGATGACCTCGATGACGGCCTGAGCGATATGCCGACCCTGCGCGGCTTCCTGAACAGCACTCTGGCCGCCTGAGGCGGTGCCAGAAGACCGTACATCACATCTGCTTAGCCCAACACCGCGCCCTTGACCATGCGTTGCAGCACCCACAACCGCGAGATGCGCCAGATCGGCCCCGAGCTGGTCTGCCCAGCCTGCCTGGCTTTGGCATCTGCGGATTCCCTGCGCACCATGGATTCGCTGGCCGAGCGGCAGGCCGCCCGCGCCCTGGAGGCAAGGCTGCTGCAGGCGCAGATTCCATCCCGCTTCGAGGGGGCAACGTTCGAGGCATGGCGCCCGGTGTCCACGCGCGCAGCTGAACTGTGCAGCGTCATGACCCGTTTCGCCTCCGGTTTCGCGACCAACCGCTTCAAGCGCTCTGGCTTCATCTTCTCCGGCCCACCGGGCACGGGCAAGACCCACATGGCCTGCGCAATCCTGCACTCAGTGGTGACTCGTGGGTTCACGGGCCGCTATCTGTCGATTCCGTCCTTTACCCGGGCGGTCAAGGCCTCCTACGGCAAGAGCGGCCAAACCGACCTTCTGATCCGCGGCGCTGTGGATGCGGACTTCCTGGTGCTCGACGAGATCGACCTGCATGGCACGTCGGACGTGGACTACAACGTTCTGTACGACATCATCAACAGCCGGTATGAGCGCGAAGGCGCACCGGTTCTGGTGATCAGCAACCGACCGCTGGAGCGCCTGGTGGTCGACCTGGATGCCCGCATCATCAGCCGGATCCTGGGCTCCCAGAGCCCCATCCTGTTTGACTGGCCGAGCCAGCGCTGCGCCCCGTCCAAAGCTGCAGCACCAGCAGAGCCCCCTTCTGCGTGCCGTCAAGGGGAGGGCCGCGCAGCATGAACCCGATCCGTAAATCCCTCTTCCCCCAGCTTGAGGATGTTCTGGAGCCCATCGGCACAGATCTGCCCATCGAGCAGGATGGTCATGAGGTGAGCTGGCTCAAGGGCTCTGCTTCGACACCGGTGTTTGATCGCACCGATATGCCGCCTGGGCTGCAGGCGCCCACCTCTGGTGTCGTTGCGGCTCAGCGAGCAATCGTTGGCGCTCTCCTGGCTGATAACAGCCTGTTCGACGAGGTGATCGATGCCGTGAGCGCATCCGACTTCACCGATGGAGCCAGTCAGGCCGCCTTTATGGCGGTGTCCGACATTCTCGAGGGTCGGATTGAGGGCGTGGCCCAGGCGGATGCGGTTGCCGTGTCGATGCAGCGCGGTGTCCGAGCGGCCATTGGCCTGACCGATCTGACCGCCTTGGCGGCTGCGCCGACACTGCCAACGCAGGTGCTCAAAGGCTATCTGTCACTGGTGAGGGAGCACGGAGCCGAGCGCACGCTGGCAGAGCGCGTGATCAAGGCCGCCGACCTAGCTCGGGAGGAGGGTGACGCCGAGGCCAAATCCCAGGCCATTCAGGAACTCTTCGCAGAGACTTCCTCGTTCAAAGCCAATGAAGTCATCTCCATCGGTGATGCTGCCGTTGCTGCCCTGACCGAGATGGCCAATGCGGCAGCCTCTGGCCGGCCTGCTCTGGGCGTGACCACCGGCTTTGAGGAGCTGGACCTCATGACCGCCGGCCTGCATGGTGGCCAGCTGATCATCCTGGGCGCTCGTCCCTCCATGGGCAAGACCGCTCTGGCCCTGTGCATGGGCCTCGCTGCAGCTGCGTCCGGCACCCACGTGCTCGTCGCCTCGATGGAGATGAAGTCAGCCGAGCTTTCCAAGCGGGCCATCTCCCTGGTCTCCGGTGTGCCGGGTACCGCCATTCGCGTGGCCGCACTCACCGAGACCCAATGGGACCACGCTGTGATCGGCGCCGAATACCTGGCGCAGATCCCGCTGAACATCCTCGACATCCCCGGCATGAAGCTGGCGAACCTGGCTGCCAAAGCGCGCAAGCTAAAGCGTGCAGGGCGCCTTGGTCTGATCCTCGTGGACTACATCCAGATCATGACGCCCTCGGGTAAGTCGGCTCAGCGTGAACAGCAGATCTCGGAGATCTCCCGCGGCCTCAAGCTCCTGGCCATGGAGCTCGATGTTCCCGTGGTGGCGCTCTCGCAGCTCAGCCGAGCCATTGAGTCACGCGCGGATCGCCGGCCGATGCTCTCGGACCTTCGTGAGTCCGGCTCCCTGGAGCAAGACGCCGACATTGTGATCTTTCTTCACCGCGAAGACATGGTGAAGAAGATCGGCGCCGGCACCGGCCTGGCCGAGGTCATTGTTGCCAAGCAGCGCTCGGGCCCGGTCGGGGACCTTCCCCTGGCTTTCGAAGAGGCCACCACCCGTTTCCATGACGCCGACAAGCCGCACATGCTGCGCGCCCCAGGGATTGCGTCGTCCCAGACACCTTTCTAACCAGCTCACTTCCAACGGAGTTCTTCATGTCAGCACAACCCAACAACAAGAAGCCGGCTCAGGCCGCGCCCGCTCCCCGCTCCAGGGGGCTGGAGGCAGTTCATCTGCGCAACGAGTTCTACCGCGACAAGTTCCGGCTGATGGCCATGGTCACGCCGATGCTGGTCATCGCCCTGATGATCTCCATCGCGCTCAACGTCATCCTGGCGACCAAGCGCGCGGAGCGGGACTACTTTGCTGTCGACCAGGCAGGGCGCATCACCCCCATCGTTGCCCTGTCCGAGCCGTATGTGACCCCTACGTTTCTGTTGAACTGGGTCAGCGAGACGGTCACCCGTGCTTACTCGTTCGATGCCAACAACATGCAGCGTCAGATCGGTGACCTGCAGCCACTCTTCACGCCCGACGGCTATCAGCAGTACGTGAACTCGCTGCAATCGGCCGGCATCCTGGACCTGGTGCGAAAGGAGTTGCTGATCGTCTCCGCAACACCAACTGGCACTCCCGTGATAAATCGCACGGGCCAATTTCAGGGCACTGCGATCTGGGAGGTCCAGGTCCCCGTTCTCGTGCAGTACCGCTCTGCCGGCAAGGCTGCTGAAAAGAGGTTACTCGTCGACATCGTTGTGGTCCGTCGCAACACCCTCGAGTCACCCGTTGGTATTGGTGTCAGCCGCTTCGCAGCGCGCGACATCTGAACTCAAAACATCGCAAAACATGTTGTTGGGTTTCGAAGCGTTTGAACACATGACGATAGAACTTTGAAAGAAGTCGCTTTCAGAATCCATCCTGTCAACACGCAAGCTGACTCCGCTAGACCTCCAACACTTCCTCTTAGAGAAACGCAATGAGCCTGCATATGAGCACCAACATGATCACTCCGGAAATCGCTGCCATCGAAGCCCAAGCAGTCGCTGATGGCTTCATGGACGCGGACGGATTCTTCACGCAGAGCGATGCCGAGTTCGAACTCGACACCCTGCAGCCTGGTGCTCGCAAAGAGCTCGAAGCCCTCCTGGCTCGCCCAGGCTTCGATCCCGAGACCGTTGCCTTCCTGCGCGACTCCATGGTCCAGAGCCGTGAAGTCCATTTCGAACCCTTCCAGGACTGAGGCGCATTGCCGCCCAGGTTGGCGGTCTGAACTTCTGTCGTACTGAAAGCTTGCACATGATGTTGACAAATCTCTCCCCCGTTTCCCGGGGTGGTCTGGCCGTATTTGCTGCCACCATCCTCTCCATGACGGCCTGGGCTCAAACCGCCCAAGGTCCGGTGGGCGTTCAACCTGCTCAGGTTGTGGCTCCTGCCGTGATGCAGGCCCCAGCGGCACAGGGCAACCAGCAGGGCATGGTGTTTCCGCAGCAACCTGGCGGCCAAGCTCCAGTTGCTCAGGGCCAGGGTCAGCCTGCACCGCAGGTCATCTCCGTTCCTCCGCTACCCCCATCGCTCAGCTCCAAGCCTGGTGCTGGGCTGCCGCGAGAGGTGTTCGGCTCCATCGTCAACGAGAAGTACCCGCTCTCACCTGATCAGGTCCGCGAGCTCAACCGTCTGATCGAGTCGCTGCAGCAGGCAGCGACCGAGCGCACCGGACCGGCTCCGGTTCCCGCCACCAGCACCACCCGGGTTAGCTTTGCTGCGGGGCAGGGCCCACAGGTGGTCCGCGTCTCAGCAGGCACGGTTTCCTCCCTCATCTTCACTGACATCAGCGGCCAGCCCTGGAACGTTGATCGCGTGGTGGGTGGCCGCCCGAACCAGATGGAGCTGACCTACGGTCGCAAGGACGGCCCGAGCAACATGTTCACGATCAACCCCCTGGTCGAGCGCGTCAGCACCAACATTGCCATCTTCCTCGAGGGTGCGCCGGCACCAATCATGATGGCGGTGGAGTCGGGCCAGAAGGCCGTGGATTTCCGCCTGGACGTTTCGGTGCAGGCGCGCGGCCCGCAGGCCACTGACCCGGCGATCAGCCGCGGTTTCGTGGACAGCGTCCCCGCTGAGCTCAACGACATGGTCTCCGGCGTCACTCCGGCCAACGCTCGTGCGCTCAAGGTGGTGTCCAGTGACATCTCCGACGTTCAGGCATGGACGGTGGGCAATCGCATGTTCGTGCGGTCCAAGGCCGTAATGCTGGCGCCGGCCCCTCTGCGGGTTGCCACGGGTGCCGATGGCACCAAGGTCTTCGAGCTTCCTCACGCAGCCCAGGTGCTCATGAGCGCCAACGGCACCCCTGGGCGAGTCACGCTGGGCGGCTTCCCGCCTCCGCAGAACTCCCCCCTGGCATCGACCCTGAAGTGAGGAAAGCATCATGAGCACGCAAAACAATCCCGACGACAACGATCTGTATGGCGACGAGCCTGCGCAGCGGGTGGAATCTCCGCCGGAGATCCCCAAGGCGCCCCCGGGCCGTATGGAAAACGTCCTAGCCCTGGCCAGCAACCCCAAGGCCAAGCGCGGCTTGATCCTCTCAGCTGCCGGCATCGTTGTGGCGGTTGGAGTCGTGGCCATCACGGTTGCGCGCATCAACAATCCGCCTGCAGCGCCTCTGCCGCCCGAGATCCAAGGGGCCAACGTGGGCGGTACCCCGGGAACTTTCCAGCAGCCCAAGGCAGGTGATGTGGGCAATACGCAGCAGTTCCAGGACATGGTGACTGGCGTGGAGCAGTCGCGCCAGCAGGAGGCCAAGCAGAGCCAGTCCAGCGTGCAGCCACTGGCCATCGGGGTGGAGCGGTCCTTGCGACCCGCACCCATCGAGCAGCAGCCCCAGGCGGTGCAGCAGACCAACTACGTTGCACCCACCTACCAAACCACGGCTCCGCAGGCCGATCCTGCGTACACAGCTGCGCTTCAGAACGCCCGGGCGGCGCTGGATTCGCTGAACCAGAACCGCGCCTACGGCACTGCCGTCTTTGATCCGCCTCGGTCGCAGCAACCTGCGCAGCAGGGAAATCAGGCCGGTCAGGCTGGGCAGGGACAGCTCGCGGCAGGTGCGCCAGGTGCAGCCGGCGGCGCAGCAACCCAGAACGGGAATGCACAAAACGCCGCGAACCGGGTCACCATGATCGCTGCTGGCAAGGTCGAATCGGTTCGGCTCGACACCGCTGTGAACAGCGATGTGGGTGGTGAGTTCGTGGGTACCCTCCTGACAGGCCCGTACGCCGGAGCCCGGATGATCGGCACGGCTGAACGCGCTGGCACCCTGGTCAAGCCGAAGTTCACGGTGATGAGCCTTCCCTCCACTGGCATCTCGGTGCAGATCACCGCCCTCGGCCTGGATCCCCAGACGCTGGAGAACGGCACGGCCACCGATGTGGATCGCAAGCTGTTCGTCAAGTACGGCGTCCAACCTATCGCTGCAGCCTTGAGCGCTGTCGGCCAGGCAATCGCCAATTCGGGCGGCACAACCGTCATCACGGGAGACTCCACCGTGATCCAGAACCCTGAACTCGACTCCCGCAAGATCAAGGGCGTGGCTGTGGGTGCCGCAGCTCAGACCTTCAGCAAGGACGTTGGGGCCATGGATACCCAGCCCACCGTTCGAGTGGCGCCGGGGACCATCATCGGCGTCGTGTTTACCCGTGACGTTGTGTACGCCCCCCAGTAAACCTTAAGTGCATCCGCACTTGTCAGCAGCGTAAAAACCGCGTATAGTGTATCGCATACGCAATACAAACGCGGGCAGCATCCAAGAGGCTTTCATGAACGAGATGGAAAAGTACGGCCAACGCATGAGCGGTGACGGCGCCGAGGAACCTCAGGTCGACCTGGTCGCCGGAACCGACGACACGGGCGAGACCGCAGCTGAGGCCGCGCCGGCTGCAGCCGCTCCCGGCATCAGCAAGCAGAAGAAGAACCTGGTGATGGCCGGTGTCGGCGGCGGCATGCTCCTCGTCGTGGGCCTTGCTGTGACCAACCTTATGGGTCGCGGCGCTCCTCAGGAGCAACTGGTCCAGTACGACAACCCGCCTGTGGCGTCCGCTCAACAGGGCGGGGACGCTGGTGGCATGGCCCCCATCCAGGGCCAGGCCACTGGTGCCACCCCTCTGATTGGCGATGTCGATGCGCAGGGTGCTCAGGCATCCCCGGTTGCTCCGCCCCAGGCTCCGACTCCCATCGCTGGCGTGAACCAACAGCCGGCCGATGCCAACACCCCGATTCCGCTCAGCCAGATGATGGGTAACCCAGCCATGAACACGGCTGCGCCCGCACCTTCGCAGCAGACCGGTGGACCCGTTCAGGCTGCAGCGCCCGTTGCGCCGGCTCCGGCAGTTGCACAGGTGGCGCCCGCTGCGCCGACCACCCCCGTCCCGCCGGCCGCTCCGGCCATGCAGGCGCCAGTCGCACCGACGGCGCCCGCAGCGCCGGTCAGCGTTGCAGCTGTGGCCGGCGTCCCGGTTCAGCCGGCCAACCCGGGCAGCGCGATCAAGGATGCAGCGCTCGTGGCCGAGATCGACAAGCTCAAGGCTCAGGTCAAGGACCTGCAGGCGCAGCTCGAGAAGGCCAACAAAAAACCTGCGCCTCGTCCTGCAACGGCACCTACAGCAGTTGCTACAGCCAAGCCAGCTGCGCCGCGTGCTGTCGCCAAGCCTGCTGCCGCTGTTGCTGCAGCTCCCGCAGAGCCGGTCAATGTTCGTGCCAGCGACCTCAAGGGCGTGGTGAGCCAGCCTGGTGCAAAGCCGACCACCAAGAACATGCGCAACGACTTCTCGATCTACGCGGTGACCGATGGCCGTGTGTGGGTGGTGGGTCGTGATGGCGAGCGCCTGGGTCCTCTGGCTGTGGGTTCTCCCCTGACTGATGGCTCCAAGATCACCGGCATCGATGTGGGGCGTGGTGTTGTCCTTACCAACTCTGGCGAGATTCACTGAGTTTCCCGTACGCCATGCAGAACTCGCCTCAAACATTCATGCAGGTAATAGCGAATATATCTGCGGTTTATCCGGAAATTCTGCTGTTCCTCGAAGCCTTTGCCTATGCCCTTGGCGCATTTTTCTTTGTGATTTCGCTGTTTCATTTGTCAAGACAGCACGGCGGAGGTACCAAGGCCAGCATAAATGATCATTCTTGGTTGTGGGGTATGGTGGTTTCTATCCTCCTTTTCACAATTCCATCGGTGATAGATGCAGTTTCTCTCCAGGCTTTTAAGGCCACATCTAGCAATCCGCTTGCCTACACGGCAGGATCGGATGGAGGGCCTGTTCTGGCCCCGTTGGCTGGCGCTCTTAAGCTCTTTGGAATTGCGTACGCGATTCAAGGACTTCGCGTTCTTCGTTTATATGGAATTCATGGCCTCGGCCAGGGTCGATCAATAGAGGCGGGTTCCATAAAAATCATCGCGGGTGCATTACTGGTTAATCTTGAGCTTCTAATGAATCTGATTAAATCCATAACGGGCCTTAATGTGGGCGCAGGCCTGTTCTATTGAATGCGCGCCCCTCACCTCGACGCAAAGGAAACACCATGAAATCGCTGAAGAAACTCGCTTCCCTGAAGGCCTTGGCCGTCATGGCGGCAACGGGCATGGCCGGCAGCGCCATGGCCCAGACCAACCTGGCTCCCCAATCTGGCGCCAACGATCTCGGCGCCATCTTCCGCAACCTGACCGCCGGTCTTGGCAGCTTCGGCGGCCTGATGGAGGCGGTCCTGTACATCGTGGGCTGCGTCTTCATGGTCATGACGCTGTTCAAGCTCTACAAGTGGAACAAGTCCGATGGCCGTGATGCGACCTTGGGTGGTATCGGCGTGACCTTCCTGGTGGCCATCCTGGGCTTCACCATGCCCATGATGATCAGTTCGGGCTCCTCCCAGATCTGGGGCCAGGGCACCCAGGTCCGCACGGTGACCCAGCCGCCGGCCTTCCGCTGATCTCCGAAGTGCGTCGAGAACCAGGGCCTCTGGCCCTGGTCTTCCGCAAGCCAAAACCCCACCTTCCACCACCCCATGCTCAGCCTCAGCCTTTCGACCAAGCCGTGCTTGCCCGAACGCAAGCAGGTCATCGATCCTGGCAGCCCCCGTCCGACGACATGCGAGACGTGCGGAGCACCTGGCGGCAAGGATGGTGAGCTGCTGGAGCGACACATCGTTGCCAACGGCAAGTCCAAGTTCATCTGCCCCATTTGCCATCACTGCCTGCACCTCGACTTCGCAGGGATGAAGAAGAGCGGGCGCATCATCTGGCTCCCGGATCTCAGCCAAGAGACGCTGAATCTGCTGAGCCTGGCCATGTTCCTGGTTGTCAGGGACGCTGCCAAAGCACCTGCCAAGCCGGCCGCCACAGCAAAGACCGATGCTGATGCCGCCGCTGCCGAGCAACCCGAATCCGATGTGGACCACTTGCTGGCCCACGCCAAGACCCTGTACAGCACTTTCCGGCGCCGTGCCGAGCACGTTGAAGTGGCACTGGGTGGGAACGTGCAGGCCATGGAGCGGCTGGTACCCAAGTCCTACCTCTCCGAGCCCCAGCACATCGCCAGCCTGATGGCCTATGCCAAGAAGTCCAGCGGCCTGAGCGAGCGCCAGATGGCCCAGCGCGTGCACGGTCTGCGCTTCCTGCCGAACCCGAACTACTTTGCCCGCTACACCGATGCCGTCTACGCCTTGAGCCAGGGCGCCTTTCCGGTCGGTGACTGGATGAAGATGGTTGCAGACTTCCGTGAGGCCGAGCGCCAGCGGCTCGAAGCCATGCCCGAGGAGTCCTTTGACGCCCAAGGCGTTGCTCAGTTTGCCGAGCCCCCCATGGAGGAGGCTTTCCCGGCTGAACCTGAGCCCGAGTCCGCGCCGGAGCCTGCATGATCAAGATCGGCTGCGCGTGGCTGGCAAAGCCCGGCCAACTGACCTCTGGCTGGGCATCCATCGATGGTGGGGAGCCTTTCAAGTTCTCCGACCTCGACTACCTGCGCAGCAAAGGACCGATCTGGGTCACGCAGTGCCCCAAGGCCACCTTCATTTCCGAGGGGGGAGGGCGTTTCCCCTGGCTGCGCCATGGCGAGTACCTGACCACCCCGCTGACCTTCCTGGCCGAGGAGATGGCCGTTACCGAGTCTCCCCAGCGTGCCTGTGTTGTCTTGAGCGAGATCCTCACCCGAATGGTGGGGATGTGCTGTGAGATTGCCCCTGGCCTGGATCAGCTCCTGCTGGACAGCCAGCAAAACACCCGCGACCTGCACGAACTCATGCAGCAAGTGATTGCCCCGGCCGGCCGCAAGCTGGAGCTTCCTGCCGACCTGCAGGACGCGCTGCCCAAGCTCTTCAGCAGCTTCGCCTCGAAGGACTCTGCCTACAACGACCTCCTAGTTCGGGTGCCCGCTGCCCGGGTCAAGCTGTTCGAGAAGGTCATGCAGTCGCCGGTGCCCGGTGACACCTGGGAGGAGATCCCGCCCGAGCTTTACCCGAACCCCCTGACTTGGGCCGCCAACGGCGACCACCCAATCATCGCCAAGGTGCTGGTGGCCGGGCGTGCACCGCAGCCCCGGGAAAAGGGCCGTGACAAGGATCAGAACCGCGATGTCCAGCGCGATCTGGCCGTCTTTCACGGCATCGCCAACGGCACCCGTCGCTGGATGGCCCTGCCTGAGATCCGCGCCCTGTCGCGGGTCTTCACCCTCAAGGCTGAGCGCACCTTCCTGTGCGAGTCGATCATGGCGATGGGCTCGACCCTGAAGATCGCGCCCCCCATCTTCTCCCCGGTGGCCTACGCCAGCATTTCTGCTGCGCTGACCGCCGAGACGTTCCTCAGCGCCTCTGCCTGTCCCAGCCCGATCCTGAACGTTGCCAGCAACGGCGCGCCGGCATGCACCCCGTACAGCATCCGTAGTGTCTGGGTCCAGAGCCTGGTTCGCGAGGCCATGATCGATGCGGCCATTGCCTGTGCCGAGAACCGCCAGACCGTGCAGGGCGTCGGCTTTGATCACCTGATCCTGGGTACCCGCAAAGACCGACTGCGCGGTTTCCGGCACTCGATCAAGCGCAACGATTACCTGTCCTACCCCAGCGGGCTGCGTGCCAAGGAGGAGCGCTACGCACCCCAGGTGCGCGCTGTCCTTTCGGCCGATGCCACCGGTGAGGCTGACCAAGAGGAGATGGGCTGATGCAGTACCAAGCATTCGATGGTCAGCCCGAGATCGAGGGCACCGAAACCCTGGAGGACATCTTCCGCCAGATAGAGATCAATGCGCGCAGCTCCGGCAAGACCGATCTGCTGCTGATGCTCGATCGCGTGCCGGGTCAGATCATTGGTCACGAGAACTCCCGCGACAACGATCTTGTTGAGCACCACCTGGCCTGCTCTCTGGAGACGCTGCGTTCGGTTCGCGTGGCCATGAACGAAATCGGCGGCGCTCGCCGCCATCAAGAAAACGAATAACAGGACCCTTCAGATGTCGAATTCCGTCATGCAGGTTGTCGAGGGCATTGCCGCCCAAATCGGTCAGATCTTCCACACGTCGCTGCCCTCCTACTGCG
>Ga0114986_1000264_pt1 | contig 14625 bp, 15 predicted proteins | sample Shrwel1BS1Day17_FD_96988 | JGI IMG/M metagenome (GOLD analysis project Ga0114986, IMG submission 96988) | Subsurface microbial communities from deep shales in Ohio, USA - Utica-3 well 1 S-1-Day17 | ecosystem: Environmental > Aquatic > Deep subsurface > Shale gas/oil reservoir > Produced... | reverse complement strand
GAGTCATGTCTAACGGTCCCAATCGAAAAGATGTCGGATGGCAGGTACCGCCCCTCAGAGCGGCCGGACAACCCAGCGGTCGCCGTCGGCCACCAGCTCGCGGTCGCATTCGAATTCCTGCACTTCGTGTTCGTGCCCCGGCAGCACACACACGACGATCTCGCCCTGCTCGCGCAGGCCTCGCACGGCCTGGCGCAGCGCCGGCTGCTCGCCCCAAGGTGCACGCACCGCTGCGCGGGTGCCCTCCACGCGCGCCAGGGCAACGACCTCCTTGAGGTCGGTGCTGAAGCCCACCGCCGGGCGATTGCGGCCGAACACCGCCCCCACCTCGTCATACCGGCCCCCTCGGACCAGCGAATCGGGGCTGCCGGCAGCGTAGACGGCGAAGCGCGCCCCGCTGTAGTAGGCGTAGCCGCTGAGGTCGGCCAGATCCAGCCCGAGCTCGACGTCCGGGAAGGCCCGGGCGAGGTGATCGGTCAGCCAGGTGAGGTCATCGAGCGCCGCGCCAATGGCCGCCCTGGCGGGCAGACGGCGACGCGCCTCGGCCAGGATCTCGAGCCCCCCGTACAGTTCGGTGAGGACCAGCAGGCCCGCACGCGCCTCGGCAGGGAAGCCCGCCGTGAGCTGCTGCAGCGTGGCGGTGTCCTTGGCCGCGAGGCACCGGTACACCTCGTCCAGGGTGACCGCCTCGACGGGCACGCCCGCCAGCAGGGCCCGCACGATGCGGGCGTCGGCCAGGTCCAGCGCAAGGCCCCGGACGCCGACTCTTTGCAGCGCGGTCAGAGCCAGCTCCTGCACTTCCAGATCGGCTTCCAGCCCGGCATGCCCATAGATCTCGGCACCGAACTGCAGCGGTTCGCGGGTCGCCCTCAGGCCTGCCGGACGGGTATGAAGCACCGGGGCGCAGTAGCACAGACGGGTCACGCCCTCGCGGTTCAGCAGATGCGCGTCGATGCGGGCCACCTGGGGCGTGGCATCGGCACGCACGCCCAGCGTGCGGCCGCTGAGCTGATCGACCAGCTTGAAGGTGCGCAGGTCGAGCTCACCTCCCGCGCCGGTGAGCAGGGATTCGAGGTGCTCCAGCATCGGCGGCATCACCAGCTCGTAGCCACAGCAACGGGCCGCGTCGAGCAGCACTCGCCGGAGTTCCTCGATGCGCCGCGCCTCGGAAGGCAAGACGTCGGCGATGTGCTCGGGCAGGAGCCAAGCAGAAGACATGGGAAAGCAGGAGGGGATTAAAAACGCGATTGTACCGGCGTAGCGCACCCTGGCCCGCCAATACAGCCGCCGCCCGTGAAGCCCTAGACGACAAACAGCAGCAGCAACAGGCCTGCCAGCATGCTGAGCAAGCCAAAGAAGCGCAACTGGCCGTCACGCAGGAGGAGCGCCTGCTCGAAGACGCGGCGCCAGGCCCGGGGGCTCAGGAATGGGAGGAGGCCCTCGAACACCAGCACCAGGGCCAGCGCAGCAAGGATCACCTCCCCCATGGGTGTCAGCGACGGCCCGGGGACGTGCCGGTGCCGCTGTTCTGCATCGAACGGAAGAAGTCTCCGTTGGGATCGATCACCATCACGTCAGACTTGCTGCGGAAGCTCTGGCGATAGGCCTCCAGGCTGCGATAGAACTGCGCAAACTGAGGGTCGCGTCCGAAGGCGGCCGCGTAGATCGCTGACGCCTGGGCATCGCCCAGGCCCTTGACCTTCTGGGCCTCACGATAGGCCTCTGCAACGATGACCTCGCGCTGACGGTCCGCATCGGCGCGAATGCTTTCGCCCTCCGCGGCACCGGTCGAACGGCGCTCATTGGCCACGCGACGACGCTCGGACTCCATGCGGCGGTAGACGGCATCGGTGATGCTCGCAGAGAAGTCCACGCGCTTGATGCGCACATCGACGATCTCGATGCCGAAGCTTTTCGCATCTTCAGCCAGGCGCGCCTGGACCGCCTGCATCACACGCTCACGCTCGGTCGAGACCACGGCACGCACGGTGCGACGGGTGACCTCCTCGTTGAAGGCCGCCTGCACGATGGGCGCGAGGCGCACTTCCGCGTTGCGCACATCGGCGCCGTTGTTGTTCCGGATGAACTGGCGCGGGTCGGTGATGCGCCATTTCACCAGCCAGTCGATCACCAGGCTCTGCTTCTCGGCCGTGAAAATGGGCCGGGTCTCGAGGCTGTCGAGCGACTGGATGCGCTTGTCCAGGAAGACGACGTTCTGGAAGGGCGGCGGGAGCTTGAACTTCAAGCCCGGCTCGCTGATGACTTCCTTGATCTCACCCAGGGCATACACCGCGGCAAACTGGCGCTGGTCCACGACAAACAGCATCGACCCGGCCACGACGATGGCCAGCAGCAGGGTCGAGACGATCATTCCAATGCGATTCATGGGGTCCTCGTTGGTCTCGGCTCGGCGGTCAGCGGGCGTCCCGCTCGCGGCTGCGCTGCGGGTCACGCAGGCGGTTGTCGCTGGACATCGGCAGGGGTTGCTGCTGGATCTCGGCGGACGGAGCCGCCTGGGCCGGTGAAGCGGCCGCGCCGCCCTGGATCAGCTTGTCCAGCGGCAGGTACAGCAGGCTGTTGTTGCGCGTGTCCACCATGACCTTGCTCACATTGCTGTAGATCTGCTGCATGGTCTCGATGTACAGGCGGTCGCGGGTCACGGCCGGTGCCTTCTGGTATTCGGCCAGCACGCTACGGAAGCGATCCGCATCACCCTCGGCCTGTGCAATCACTCGCGCCCGGTAGCCTTCCGCCTCCTCGCGCAGGCGTGCGGCCGTCCCCTGGGCCCGGGGGATCACGTCGTTGGCGTAGGCCTGCCCTTCGTTCTTCAGACGCTCCAGGTCGGCGCTGGCCTTGAGGGCGTCGTCGAACGCAGCCTGGACCTGCTCGGGTGCCTGCACGCTCTGGATGTTGACGTTGGAGATGACGATGCCGGCGCGCAGGCGGTCAAGCTGCGCCTGCACGGACTTCACGAGTTCGGCCGCGATCGCATCGCGCTGCTCGTAGAGCACGGCATCCATGGCACTGCGCCCCACGACCTCACGCACGGCCGACTCGGACGCCTGGATCACGGCGTCATCGGGACGCCGGTTCTCGAAAAGGTAGTCCTTCACGTCCTTGAGACGGTATTGGACCGTGAAACGGATGTCCACGATGTTCTCATCCTGCGTCAGCATGGACGAGTCGCGAAGGCCCGTGGCCTGGACCACGGTCATGCTGCCCACGTCCACCGAACGCAGCTGGGTGACCGGCACGGTCTCGTGCGACTGGAAGGGATAGGGCAGCCGCCACTTGAAACCGGCTTCCGTGGTGTGGCTGTAGCGGCCGAAGGTCATGACCACAGCCTGCTGGCCTTCCTGGACGATGAACACGCCGCTGCCCAGCCAGATCAGCGCAGCCACGCCGGCGATCAGACCGGCGCCGATGCCGGCGCCTTTCATGTCGGGCGGCTGGAATCCGCCTCCGGAACCGTTGTTGCCCGAGCCGTTGGGACGCTGGGGGCCACCCGGGCGACCGCCGAACAGGCCGCTGAGCTTGCGGTTGAAGTCTCGCCACAGCTCATCAAGGTCGGGGGGCCCGTCGTTGCGCCCACCGCCTCCGGAGCCCTGGTTGCGGGTCGGCTCGTTGCCCTGGGGGTCCAGGCTGCGCCCCCAGCGCGGGTCATTCAGGTTGAACACGCCACGCACCGGCCAGACGAGGGTGGCCCACACGGCCCGCGCCAGCGCCCGGCCCGTTTCGGCCAGGGAACGCAGCCTGCTGGGCGGATGCGCGCCGGAAGGAGGAAGGAAGCGAATGTTCATGCTCATGCGACAAGGACGGTGGTGTTCATGGGAGTCGGGCCTTCGGCATTCGCCACATCGGATTCGTAAACGGGCGCTTGCGACGCCGCCTCGCCGGCCAGCCCCAGGGAGGCGTCGGCGACGAGTCGGCGCAAGGCATCCAGGCCCTCCCCCTGGGCGGCACTGACAAAGACCCGGGGGGCCGAGCGATGAGGCGTCAGTTCGAACTGGTCCACCCGATCGCGCGGGCGCTGGCTGGGCTCGAGCGCATCCAGCTTGTTGAAGACCAGAATCTGAGGAAGTTCCGCAGCGCCGATGTCAGCCAGCACCCGCTGGACTTCGTCGATCTGCTCGCGCCAGCCCGCACTGGAGGCATCGACCACATGCAACAACAGGTCGGCATCGGCCGCCTCCTGGAGCGTGGCCTGGAAGGCTTCCACAAGGCCGTGAGGCAGGTCTCTGATGAAACCCACCGTATCCGACAGGCTGACCGTGCGGTCGGCGTCGGCCAGGTAGAGCTGACGGGTGGTGGTGTCCAGCGTCGCGAAAAGCTGGTCGGCCGCGTAGGTGCGCGCCTTGACCAGGGCATTGAACAGCGTGGACTTGCCCGCGTTCGTGTACCCCACCAGGGAGACCTTGAAGGTGCCACTGCGCTCGCGCGAGCGCCGCTGGGTCTGGCGCTGACGCTTGACCCGCTCCAACTGGGCCTTCACCGACTTGATGCGCTGGCTGATCATGCGCCGATCCAGCTCGATCTGGGTTTCGCCCGGGCCGCCACGATGCCCCACACCACCGCGCTGACGTTCCAGGTGGCTCCAGCGGCGCACCAGGCGGGTGGACAGGTATTGCAGGCGCGCCAGCTCCACCTGGAGCTTGCCCTCGTGGCTGCGAGCCCGCTGGGCAAAGATTTCCAGGATGAGCGTGGTGCGGTCGGCCACCGGCACGCCCAGGAAGCGCTCGAGGTTGCGTTGCTGTGCCGGCGAGAGGGCCTGGTCGAAGAGGACGCCGCCGGCTTGATGCAGGGTGACCAGCGCCTTGATTTCTTCGGCCTTGCCTTCGCCGACGAACAAGGCAGCGTCGGGAGCCTTGCGACGCGCCGTCAGGCGCGCCACCGGCGCGTCGCCGGCAGACTCGGCCAGCAGGGCCAGTTCGTCCAGCGTGGGGTCGAAGGAGGAACCCGGCCCGAAGTCCACCCCCACCAGGATGGTCGGCTGGGGCGCGTGCGCGGCCGGGGCATTCAAGGTCGATGTCACCTCAGGCTGAGCCCAGGCCCCCCGGCCAGGCCGGAGGGACAGGACATGTCAGTGGGAGTCCGCCTGTTCGTTGGCGTGGAAGTTCACGGCGCGGCCGGGAACCACCGTCGAGATGGCATGCTTGTAAACCATCTGGGTGACGGTGTTGCGCAACAGCACGACATATTGATCAAACGACTCAATATGGCCCTGCAGCTTGATGCCGTTGACCAGGTAAATGGACACTGGCACGTGCTCTTTGCGTAGCAGGTTCAAAAAGGGGTCTTGGAGGAGCTGCCCTTTGTTGCTCACGATATTCTCCGTGTTGGATATTTTGGAAGACGCACGTTAACACACCACTGCGCGCATTCCGGGGAGTAGTCAGGAATCCTTGTCTGAGAAGGGGTTGCGGGACGAGCGCATCTCCACCCTCAGCGGTGTCCCGACCAGCTTGAAATGATCGCGGATGCGACCTTCCAGATAGCGCTTGTAGGCGTCGGTGACGTGTTCGAGAGAATTGCCGTGCACCACGACCACCGGCGGGTTCATGCCTCCCTGGTGCGCATAGCGCAGCTTGGGCCGGAACATCCCTGACCGCTTGGGAGCCTGGTGCTCGACCGCCTCGTGGACCAGCCGGGTCAGGACCGGCGTGGTCATCTTCTTGAAAGCGGATTCATGGGCGTGGGCGATGGCCTTCCACAGGGGGCCGAGCCCCTGGCGCCTGAGCGCCGAGATGTGCACGATCGGAGCGAAGCGCAGGAACGCCAGGCGCTGGGCAATCGATCGCTCGAGCATCTGGCGCTGGTAGTCGTCCACGGCGTCCCACTTGTTGACGGCCATCACCACGGCGCGCCCGCTGTCGAGCACGTAGCCGGCAATGTGGGCGTCCTGGTCACTCACCCCTTGCGTGGCATCGAGCAGCAGGACCACGACATGGGCCTCCGCAATGGCCTGCAAGGTCTTGACGACCGAGAACTTCTCGATCGCCTCGAACACCTTGCCCTTGCGGCGCAGGCCGGCGGTGTCAATGATCTCGAAGACCTGTCCGTTGTGCTCCAGCGGTACACGGATGGCATCGCGGGTGGTGCCCGGCAGGTCGAAGGCCACGAGGCGTTCCTCGCCCAGCCAGGTGTTGATGAGGGTCGATTTGCCCACATTCGGGCGGCCCGCCACGGCCAGGCGGATGATCCGCGCCTCGCCTTCGACGTCCTCCTCGTCTTCCGGCGGGGGTGGCAGCGGGTCCAGGGCCGCCTCGACCAGGCTGCGCACACCCTGCCCATGGGCCGCAGACACCGGCACGGGGGCACCCAGGCCCAGTTCGAAGAACTCGGCGAGTTGCGGCCCATCCTGCATGCCTTCGGCCTTGTTGGCCGCCAGCACCACCGGCTTGCCGGTGGTGCGCAGGTAGCGGGCAATGTCATGATCCTGGGCCGACAGCCCGGCGCGCACGTCCACGACAAAGACGATGGCATCCGCCTCGGCCACCGCCTGGCGGGTCTGCTTGGCCATTTCGCGCACGATGCCACTGGAGGCATCGGGCTCAAAGCCCCCGGTGTCGATCACGATGTAGTCGCGGCCGCCGAGCTTGCCGTCCCCGTAGTGGCGGTCACGCGTGAGCCCTGCGAAGTCGGCCACGATGGCGTCGCGCGACTTGGTCATGCGGTTGAACAACGTGGACTTGCCCACATTGGGACGCCCAACCAGGGCGATCACGGGTTTCATGGAAGTGTCCTCGAGCAGCGGCCCTCACTCGGGCCGGAAGGCGTACAGTCGCCCGGCGCGGGTCAGCACCACCAGGTGGGCGCCGACCTGCAGCGGCGCGCCGGAGATCCCGCTGCCATCGGTCGCGACGCGCCCGACCAGGGCGCCATCGCGTCGGGACAGGAAATGGACAAAGCCCTCCTGGTCGCCGACGACGATGCTGTCGCCCGCGGCCAGGGGCGCGGTCAGTCCTCGGAAGCGCAGGCCGTCAGCCGTCCAGAGCGTTTCTCCGTCGCTCAGGCGGTAGGCAGTGATGCGGCCCGTGCTGTCGACACCGTAGGCCTGGCCCACGTCGGTTGCCAGGCCGGCGCTCCCGTTGGAGCCCTTGCTCCAGAGCAGCCGGGCCCGACGCGTGTCCACGCAACCGACAGCGGCCTGGAAGGCTCGCACACACACCGTGTCGGCCTGGCGGCCGGCAGGTCCGACGAGATCGGCGAGTCGTTCCACCTCGTTGGTACCGCGGGGGTTTGCCACAGGCACTTCCCACCGGACCGTGCCGCGCAGCGGGTCGAGCGCCACGAGCCGAGGCCCCTGCCCCACGATCAGCGTATCGCCGACGGGCAGCAGCACACCTTGCTGAGACAGGGTCAGGGGATCGCCCTGGCGCTGCTGCACCCACAGGCGAGACCCGGTGTCGGCATCGAACGCATGGACCGAGCGATCCTGGGCGTACACGAAGACCCGCTCCCCCGCCACCAGCGGAGGCGTGAGCGAACGGGCGCTCAGACGACGGCGCCAAAGCTCCTGTCCGTCCTGGAGCACCACCACATCCCCACCCCGCGTGACGACGGCCACGCGTCGGCCGTCCTGGCCCGCGCCGGCGCCCAGCGACCCTTCAACCGTCACTCGCCACTGCACCCGGCCGGTCTCGGCATCCAGCACCGTCACCGCGCCGTCCTCGGCCGCCACAGCCAGCGTCCCCGCCGCAGCCGCAGGACGCACCACCGCGCGAACCTCGCCGACCGACTGGGTCCAGGCGACCTGCGCCCGCACCATGGACGGCGCCGGCTGGACCAGGGGCGTGGGTTCAGGTGGCCTGGGGCTACTGGAGCAGCCCCCCAGCAGCATCGCGCCCAAGGCCATGCCGAGCCAGGTGCCCCGGCCGGTGCGCTCGCCGCCTCGGAGCATCAGCGCACTCCCCCGGCTTGCGCCGCCGGAGCCGCACCAAGGGCCGTCAGCTTGGCCTCCACGACGCGACGGTAGTCAAGGCTGGGATCGAGCGCGGCATAGGCCTTCTGGTATTCCTGGCGGGCCTGCTCGGTGCGCCCCTGGGCCAGATGGATGTCCCCGCGGCGATCGGCGGCGAGTCCTTCGTAGGCCGCCGGCACGTCCTTGCTGACCAGGGTCAGGGCCTCGTCGTAGGCCTTTTCATCGAGCAGCAGGCCGGCCAGACGCAGGCGGGCCAGCACGCGGTAGTCGGGGTCGGTCGCCTTGTCGGCGACCCAGCGCAGGGCGTCGCGTGCGGCGTCGGCCTGTTCGGCGGCCGCCAAGGCGTGAGCCGCCACCAAACCGCCCTGCCCCGCATAGGCCGTGCGCGCGTGGCGGCTGCGCAGATCATCAAACGCCTGCCGCACCTTGGCCGCGTCACCCGCCTGGGCAGCGCGCTCCAGTTCGTCGTAGAGCGCACTGGCCTTGAGCCCTTGGTCACGCTGCCAGTAGTTCCAGCCGTTCCAGGCCGCAAATCCGCCCAGGACGATGATGAGCGTCCAGGTGATCAGGTTGCCGTACTGGCGCCAGAAGTGCTTGAGTCGTTCGACTTGCTCTTGTTCTTCGAGATCGAGATGGGTGGCCATGGAGGTTTCGTCCAACGGCGGCCCGAGCGGCCGCCAAACAGGGAATTATGCGTCGAGCAGTTCGGCGGCCCACTCGCCCGGGGTTTGCAGCGCTCGCAGGACCTGAGGTCGCTGGGCATCGCGCAAGGCCTTGATGGCCACCTGGCCCTGAGCCACCTCGTCCTCGCCAAACACCAGCGCAAAACGCGCGCCGGAGGCGTCGGCCTTCTTGAACTGGCTCTTCATGCTGCCACCACCGGCGTGCTGCACGACGCTCACGCCGGCGGCACGCAGCGCTTCCAGCGTGACCATCGCCTGGGGCAGGAGCGTGGCAGACGGCACGATGGCATAGGCCACGGGTGCGGGATCGGCCACCGGAAGCTGGAGCTCCTGGATGAGCAGCAGCAGCCGCTCCACCCCGAGGCCGAAACCGACGGCCGGCGCCGGCTTGCCGCCGATCTGTCCGATGAGCCCGTCATAGCGTCCGCCGCCGCATACCGTGCCCTGGGAGCCGAGTTGATCGGTCACCCATTCGAAGACCGTGAGGTTGTAGTAGTCCATGCCGCGCACCAGGCGCGGATTGACACGGTAGGCCAGGCCCGCTGCATCCAGCACCGACCGCACGGCATCGAAGTGCTCGCGCGACTCGGCGCCCAGGAAGTCCATGAGCTGCGGGGCACCTTCGACCAGCGACTGCATGGTCGGGTTCTTGGTGTCCAGGATGCGCAGCGGATTGGTGTGCAGACGTCGCTGGGCGTCGGCGTCGAGCTGCCCGGCATTCGCCTCGAAGTAACGGATCAGCGCCTCGCGATGCGCGTGGCGCTCTTCCGGTTGTCCGAGGCTGTTGATTTCCAGTCGCACATGGCGCCCTTCCTCCAGGCCCAGCTCTCGCCACAGGGCGCGTACCATCAGGATGAGCTCGGCATCCACGTCAGGCCCCGCAAAGCCCAGCGCTTCCACGTCGAGCTGGTGGAACTGTCGATAGCGCCCCTTCTGCGGCCGCTCGTGCCGGAACATCGGGCCGAGCGTCCACAGCCGCAGCGGGCCGTTGTAGAGGGCGTTGTGCTCGACCATCGCCCGCACGATGCCTGCGGTGGCCTCGGGACGCAGCGTCAGGCGGTCGCCGTTCATTGCATCGGTGAAGGAGTACATCTCCTTCTCGACGATGTCGGTCACCTCACCCAGCCCGCGCACGAACAGCGACGTCGGCTCGACCACGGGGGTGACGATGTACTGGTAGCCATAGCGCGCCAGCAGCCCGCGCACGATGGATTCGAACCCGGACCACAGGGCCGAGTCGGGCAGCTTGTCCGTGCGCGGCACGCTGGCCGGCAGGATGTCATTCATGCCTTTGACGGCACTGATCTTTTCAGCCATGTTTGGATTGCCCTTCAGGCCGGCTCAGAGTTGCGGGCCTGGCCGAAGCGCTTTTCAATGTAGTTCTCGACGATCTGGTGGAACTCGCTGGCGATGTTGTCGCCTCGCAGCGTCAGGGCCTTCTCGCCGTCGATATAGACCGGGGCTGCCGGCGCCTCGCCGGTGCCGGGCAGGCTGATGCCGATGTCGGCATGCTTGCTTTCGCCGGGACCGTTGACGATGCAGCCCATCACGGCCACCTTCATCGCTTCGACGCCGGGGTAACGGTGCTTCCACACCGGCATCTGCGAGCGCAGGAAATCGTCGATCTGCTTGGCGAGCTCCTGGAACACCGTGCTGGTGGTGCGTCCGCACCCGGGACAGGCCGTGACGCTCGGCACGAAGACGCGCAGCCCCAGCGCCTGCAGGATTTCCATGGCCACCACCACCTCCTGAGTGCGCGCCTCGCCCGGCTGGGGCGTGAGCGACACGCGGATGGTGTCGCCGATGCCTTCTTGCAGCAGCACCGACAGCGCGGCCGCCGAGGCCACCGTGCCCTTGGTGCCCATGCCGGCTTCGGTCAGGCCCAGGTGCAGCGGATAGTCGCAACGTTCAGCCAGCGCCCGGTACACGCTGATCAGGTCCTGCACGCCACTGACCTTGCACGACAGGATGATCTGCTCACGTGCCATGCCCAGGGCCTCGGCACGCAGGGCTGAACCGATCGCCGACGTGACCAGGGCCTGGTACATCACCTGCTTGGCATCCCAGGGCCGGGCCCGCCGGGCGTTCTCGTCCATCAGTTCGGCCAGGAGCTCCTGGTCGAGGCTGCCCCAGTTGACACCGATGCGCACGGGGCGGTCATGCTTGAGCGCCACCTCGATCATCTGGGCGAACTGGCGGTCGCGCTTGTCCCCCTTGCCCACGTTGCCCGGGTTGATGCGGTACTTGGACAGGGTTTCTGCGCAGCCGGGGAATTCGGTCAGCAGCTTGTGGCCGTTGTAGTGGAAGTCGCCCACCAGCGGGACGTCGATGCCCATGCGGTCGAGCTGCTCGCGGATGGCGGGCACCGCCTGCGCTGCCTCCGGGGTATTGACGGTGATGCGCACCATCTCCGAGCCGGCCTGGGCCAGCTCCTTCACCTGGATGGCTGTCCCGATCACGTCCACCGTGTCGGTATTGGTCATGGACTGCACCCGCACCGGGGCATCGCCGCCCACGGTGACCACGCGCGAGCCCCAGACCACGCGAGCCTGCCGCGAGCGTCGAGGCGCGGGCCGGGCAGCCGAAATGGGGGTCTCGTTCCCTGAGGACTCAGACGCAATGCTCATCTCGTTCACCGGATGTCGAATCGGGCCACGTTCTCACGCCGGAAAGGCGTCATGTCAAAGACTTCGCCTCGCACACGAAGTTCGGTGCCGTCGGCGTTCCCGATGCGCACCCGCATCGGGAATGCGCCGTCGAGTTCCAGTTCCTCGCCCGGCGCCAGCAGTCGCGACACCAGCATGCGCCCGCGGGCGTCCTGGATCTCGACCCAGCTCTCGCCGGAGGTGCGGACCACCAGCGGTGCATTCGTGGCTGCGGGTGACGGCACCGGCGACGCCGCCACCGGCGCAGGATTCGGCACGTCGGAGGCGGGAACCTGCTGCGCAGAGGCGGCCTCGCTGGCCGGCGATGCCGGAACGTCTGCACTGGCCGAAGGCTCCACCGGAACCACCTCGACGGTCACGCCCGGTGCAGCGACCTCGGCATCTCGGCCAAGGAGCGACTGCCAGGTGGACGAGGGCACCCACCACAACACCACGGCGCCAACGGTCAGCAGCAACGGCCCCCAGAGGGCCGGACGCCGAAGGAAGCCCAGGCCCGCCAGCCCGTCGCGGGTATCGGCCGGGTCCCTGAACGGCTGGTTGAGTCCCCGCGAGACCTGTTCAAGCTGCGACACCGACCCGGGGGCCGGGAGCAGGGCCAGTACCGGTGCCGGATCGATCTTGAGCGAGCGGCACACGGTCTGCGCCAGTGCCCGCGCAAAAGTCGCGTCGGGCAGATCCTCGAAGCGGTCGGCCTCCAGGGCCTCAAGCTTGCGCACGGACACCTTGATGGAGGCCGCCAGCGCCGCGATATGCACCCCCTGGGCCGTGCGCGCCGCACGGATCATCTGACCGGCACTGGCCGTGCCGGCCCCGGGCGTGTGCAGCTCCTCAGTCATCGAAGCGCCCCCGCTCGAAGTTGGCGGCCTCACGGGACCGTGGGAATCGCTGGAGCAGCTCTCGACCGAACTCGTTGACGCCGCCCCGGTTGCCCAGGCGGTGCTCGATGCGTGCGGCCAGCCAGAGCGTTTCGGCATTGACGAGTTCGGGCGTGGAGTTGACGCGGCGTACATAGAAGCGTGCGCGCTCATATTCGCCTTGCCGGTAGAGCACCAGCGCCAGGTTCATGGCCGCCACGGGGTTGCCCGGGTCCACCTGGTAGGCTCGAGACAGGGTCTTCTCGGCCTCGGCCAGTTGGCCGGCATTGGCCTGGCACACCCCCTTGGCGATCAGGGTCCGCGGCACCTCGCGGTAAGTCGGCAACTCCATGGCCCGGTTGAACTGCGTGAAGGCCTCCGCGTAGCGCCGGCGCTGGCACAGGAACCAGCCGTAGTTGTGGATCGCGTCGGCGTCCGCGGCATCCTGCTGCATGGCGATACGGAAGCTCTCTTCGGCCTGGGCGTCCTGACCCAGTGCAGAGTGGATGAGGCCGGTGAGATTGTGCGCCCCCGGCAGATTGGGCTGCAGCGCGAGGGCCTGTCGCACCTCTGCCAGCGCAGTAGCGTGCTGCCCCTGACCATAGTAGGCAACAGCCAGATCGAAGCGGATGCGCGCGCGGCGCTGCACGTCGGCTTCGTCTGGACGCCCGGCCTGCTGGCTGGCGTTGCCTGAGGCTGGTACGGTGGAGGCACAGCCTCCCATCAGCACCGTCAGACCCAGCAGGGCCACCCACCACCAACCGATCGGGCGCTTGCGCACGCTCATGAACTTGTCTCCTTGGCCGATGCCGCCCCCGGAGCGGGGCGGGCATGGATGCGAATGGGCTGCCGGGTCAGTCGGCGCTGGACGTCGGTGCGGTCCTGCACCTCGCCCGCCAGCTGCCCACAGGCCGCGTCGATGTCGTCACCCCGCGTCTTGCGCACGGTGGTGACCAGGCCGGCATCGGCCAGGATCTGGGCAAAGGCCTGCACACGCTCGCGGGGAGAGCGTTTCAGGCCGGATGCCGGAAAGGGATTGAAGGGAATCAGGTTGAACTTGCAGCGAACATGCCCTTGCACCAAGGCGATGAGCTGATGAGCGTGCTCGTCGGTGTCATTCACCCCGTCGAGCATGCAGTATTCGAAGGTGATGAAGTCGCGTGGTGCGGACTCCAGGTAGCGGTTGCAGGCATCAAGCAACTCCTGCAGCGGGTACTTGCGATTGAGAGGTACCAGCTCGTCTCGCAAGGAATCGTTGGGGGCGTGCAGGGACACCGCCAGAGCCACCGGACAGTCCTGGCGCAGGCGATCCATCATGGGCACCACACCAGACGTGGACACGGTCACGCGCCGCCGCGACAGGCCGTAGCCGTGGTCATCGAGCATGACCCTCAACGCTGGCACCAGCGCGTTGTAGTTCTGCAGCGGCTCCCCCATGCCCATCATCACGACATTCGTGATGGCGCGCTCGCCCGGGCTGAGTGCCAGGCGTTGGCGCAGGTGGTGTTCGGCGAACCAGAGCTGAGCCAGGATCTCGCCCGTGGTGAGATTGCGGCTGAAGCCCTGGTGCCCTGTGGAGCAGAACCGGCAGCCGACGGCGCAGCCGGCCTGAGACGACACGCACAGCGTGCCGCGATCATCTTCAGGAATGAAGACCGCTTCGACGGCGTCGCCGCCGCCCACGTCGAACAGCCACTTGATCGTGCCGTCTGCGGAGGCCTGCTCCGTGAGAACGGCCAGGGGACGCACCTCGGCCGCCTCTGCGAGCTCGTCACGCAGCGACTTGGCCAGATCGCTCATCTGGGCAAAGTCGGCCGCGCCCTTCTGATGGATCCAGCGGAAGAGCTGGACGGCGCGGAAGCGCTTCTCGCCCAGCCCTTCGCAGTAGGCGGCCAACCCGTCCAGATCGAAGTCGAGGAGGTTGACTGCCATGGGCATGCCTCGGAAGAGGATGCGAACGCTGCAGCCGCAATCAGCGGCTGTAGACGTTCATGCCGGGGAAGAAGAAAGCCACTTCCACAGCGGCGGTTTCGGGCGCGTCGGAGCCGTGCACGGCATTGGCATCGATGCTGTCGGCGAAGTCAGCGCGGATGGTGCCCTTGTCGGCCTTCTTCGGGTCGGTGGCGCCCATCAGCTCGCGGTTCTTGGCGATGGCGCCTTCCCCTTCAAGCACCTGGATCATCACGGGACCGGAGATCATGAACTCGACCAGGTCCTTGAAGAAGGGACGCGCCTTGTGCACGGCGTAAAAGGCCTCGGCCTCGCCACGCGACAGATGCACCATCTTGGCCGCGATGATCTTGAGGCCTGCGCCTTCAAAACGGCTGTAGATCTGGCCGATCACATTCTTGGCCACGGCATCGGGTTTGATGATCGACAGGGTGCGTTCGATCGCCATGAAATTTCTCCTGAATCAAGGACTTGGCAAAACCTTGGATTGTAGCCCTTGAGTTGATGAAAGAGGCCGGGCCTGTGGTGCCCCGACCCCGGAAACTGTACGG
>Ga0114986_1000263_pt1 | contig 14632 bp, 16 predicted proteins | sample Shrwel1BS1Day17_FD_96988 | JGI IMG/M metagenome (GOLD analysis project Ga0114986, IMG submission 96988) | Subsurface microbial communities from deep shales in Ohio, USA - Utica-3 well 1 S-1-Day17 | ecosystem: Environmental > Aquatic > Deep subsurface > Shale gas/oil reservoir > Produced... | reverse complement strand
GTGGGTGACATCGTCGTGATCCGCCCGGGCGAGCGTGTGCCCGTCGATGGCCAGGTCATCGACGGCCGCAGCCACGTCAACGAGTCGCTGATCACCGGGGAGAGCCTGCCGGTGGCCAAGGCCGTGGGTGAAACGGTCACCGGCGGTTCAGTCAACGAGGAAGGTGTGCTGCAGGTGCGCACCGGCGCGATCGGCGCCGAGACCACGCTGGCCCGCATCATCCGCATGGTCGAGTCGGCCCAGGCGGCCAAGGCCCCGATCCAGCGCATCGTCGACCGCGTCAGCGCGGTCTTCGTGCCTGTGGTGCTGGGCATCGCCGTGCTGACCTTCGCCGGCTGGCTGGCCTGGACCGGCGACTGGGAGCAGGCGCTGATCAGCGCGGTGGCAGTGCTCGTGATCGCTTGCCCCTGTGCGTTGGGTCTCGCCACGCCGACGGCGATCATGGCAGGCACCGGCGTGGCGGCGCGCCGCGGCATCCTGATCAAGGACGCCGAGGCGCTGGAAGTGGCGCACTCGGTCACCACGGTGGCCTTCGACAAGACGGGCACGCTCACCGAGGGCAAGCCTTCGCTGGTGGCGGTCGAGGCCGGCCTGGACGCATCGGTCGCCCAGGTCCTGACCCTGGCCGCCGCGCTCCAGCAGGGCAGCGACCACCCGCTGGCCCATGCCGTGATGGAGAAGGCCAGGAACGACGGCCTTGCCGTGCCCCCGGCGCGCGACGCCCGGGCGCTGCCGGGCCGCGGCGTGGAGGCGGTGGTCGAGGGCCAGCGCCTGCTGCTTGGCAGCACGCGGCTGATGAACGAGTCGGGCGCACAGCCTGGCGCGCTCCTGATGACCGCTCAGCGCCTGGAAGGCGAGGGCCGCAGCATCTCGTGGCTGCTCGCGCCGAGCGATGGCCTGGGCCATGGCGCTCGCGTGCTCGGGCTGCTGGCCTTCGGCGACACGATCAAGCCGGCATCGCGTGCGGCCGTCGAACGGCTGCGGTCGCTGGGCATCCGCACCGTGATGCTGACCGGCGACAACCACGGCAGCGCCCAGGCGGTGGCGCGCGAGCTTGGCATCGACGAGGTGCGCGCCGAACTGCTGCCGGGCGGCAAGGCCGAGATCGTGCAGCAGCTGCGGAGCCAGGGGCAGGTGGTCGCGATGGTCGGCGACGGCCTGAACGACGCGCCGTCGCTGGTGGCCGCCGACGTGGGTCTGTCGATGTCCACCGGCACCGATGTGGCGATGGAAGCCGCCGGGATCACGCTGATGCGCGGCGACCCGCGCCTCGTGGCCGACGCGTTCGACGTCTCGCGCCGCACCTACTCCAAGATCAAGCAGGGGCTGTTCTGGGCCTTCGCGTACAACGTGCTCGGCATTCCGCTGGCGGCTTTCGGCCTGCTGAGCCCGGTGATCGCCGGTGCGGCCATGGCGTTCAGCAGCGTCAGCGTGGTCGCGAATGCGCTGACCCTGCGTCGCTGGCGCGGCGCAGCAACGGATTGATCGAACTGTCTCGAGGAACAAAGGCCATGGGCATGAACATCGGACAAGCTGCCGGCGCCACCGGCCTGTCGGCAAAGATGATCCGGCACTACGAGAGCATCGGGCTGCTGCCTGCGTCCACCCGCACGGATGCGGGCTACCGCCAATACAGCGAACGCGACGTGAACATGCTGCGCTTCATCCGCCACTCGCGCGACCTGGGCTTCTCGCTGGAACAGATCCGCGAATTGCTGGACCTGTGGCAGAACCGCAAGCGGTCCAGCCGGCAGGTCAAGTCCCTGGCCGAGGCACACATCGCGGAACTCGATGCAAAGCTCGCAGAGCTGCAATCGATGCGAGCGGCGCTGGCGCATCTGGTCCACGGCTGCCACGGCGACGATCGACCGGATTGCCCGATCATCGACACGCTGGAGGCGACAGGCCCGGTACTGGCCGGCGCTCCCGCCGATCATTCGCGCGGCGCGGTCGCTCAGCGGCAGCGAGCAGCCTCATCCCGGACCGGACCGCGCACATTGCCGCGCTGATGCCTGAGCATCGTCAAACCGGTTTCGATACACTGACGATATGAACCGCGTCTTCCGCGCCTTCCTTGTCTGGGTCATGGTGATCGCCATGCCCGTGCAGGGCATGGCTGCGTCCGTGATGCTGTTCTGCGGGCCGAGCCACGAGCGGATGATGCAAGGGCTGATGGCCGACGCACCGGCGTTGGCTTCCAGTCTGACCACCGCGCCCGGGCACGACCGGATGGCTGCGGATCATGCCGTGCATGAGCACGCGTCACCTGAGTACCCTGTCGCAGACGAGCCCGCCGCCGGTGCCGATGCCAGCGGTGTGAATGGCCTGTCCAAGCATCACGGCAAGTTCACCTGCAGCGCCTGCGCCGCCTGCTGTTCCGCGCTGGTGCTGCCGGCCAGCTTCGTGCTCCCGGTGCCTTCGAGCCCAGAGCATCTTGCGCCCATGTCGCCGGTGGAACCGGTCGCATCGCACCAACCTGACGGCCTAGACCGTCCGCCTCGAACCGTCCTCGCCTGATTCGGCGCGACGCCCTGGGGTGACGCGGGTACCTTGGCGCCCCGCCCGTCGGTTCATCTGACGGTTTGACCAACGGTCCACCGGACCGAACTCTCGCCCCATCCGGCGGATCGCGCCAGATCCTCACCTGCGCACCTGCGTGCCTTGGCCGCAGGACCGTCGTTCGAGTTCTCGCGAGGTTCCCATGCCCCTGTTTCCGTTTCGCCTCGACTGCTGTCGAGGCCTCCCCCTCATCGCGCTGCTGACCGCAGCATCGCTCGTTCAAGCGCAAACCCAGTCCCAGGGCGCGGCCGCCCGCACCGAACGCGCCGACCCGCTCGATGCGCAGGTCCGCGTACCGGCCGCCAATCACTCGTCAGCGCTGGCCAGCTATCGCCGGCTGGGCGACGACAAGCGCATCGACTGGAAAGAGGCGAACGAGGCGGTCAACCGCATCGGGGGCTGGCGCGCCTATGCACGCGAAGCGCAGCAGCCCGAGCCGGCGCCCACGGCACCGGCCAGTCGCGCTGTGCCCGCGCCGGTGGCGGCTTCGGGCGCCGCACCGGCGCACGGCGGCCACAAGATGCATTGAGGGGATGAGGATGACCCGACAACCACCAACACCCCACGTCATCGCCCGTTCAGCGCCTCTCCGTCTCACGGGCCTGGCTGCCCTGGTGCTCGTGCTGACCGGCTGCGCTTCCCTGAGCCCCGATGGCGGTTTCGGTGAGGTCGAGAAGGCCACGGCCGAGCGCATCGGAGCCCCGGTGCAGCTGGCCTGGGCCCGGCAGCCCGAAGACCTGGACCGCATCGCCCAGCGCGTGAACCAACTGCTCGGCAAGCCGCTGTCCATGAACGATGCGGTGCAGGTTGCACTGCTGAACAACCGTGGCTTGCAGGCCGCCTATGCCGAACTGGGCATTACCGAGGCCGAGATCGTGCAGGCGGGCCGCCTGCCGAACCCGGGCTTCAGCTTCGGCCGCATGACCAAGGGTGACGAGATCGAGCTCGAGCGCGGCCTGCACGTCAACCTGGCCCGCCTCATCGCGATGCCGCTGGTGCAACGCGTCGAGGCACGCCGCCTCGATCAGGTGCGCACCACCGTCGCGATGCAGGTGCTGTCCCTGGCAGCCGACACACGCAAGGCCTGGGTGCAGGCGGTGGCCGCCGATGAGTCGGTGCGCTACAGCCGTCAGGTGATGCAGGCCGCCGAGGCCGGTGCCGAGCTGGCGCGGCGCATGGCGCAGGTGGGCAACTTCAACAAGCTGCAGCAGGCGCGCGAGCAGGGCTTCTACGCCGACGCGGCGCTGAACCTGGCCCGTGCCGAGCAGCAGCAGCGCGCGGCCCGCGAGCGCCTCACACGGCTGCTGGGGCTGTGGGGTGCGCAGACCGCCTTCCAGCTGCCCGAGCGTCTGCCCGACCTGCCGACCCAGCCGCGCGACCTGCCCGACGTCGAGCGCACCGCGCTGGCCCAGCGGCTGGATGTGGCCGCAGCCCGCAGTGGCGTCGAGGCCACCGCACGCAACCTGGGCCTGACGCGTACCACGCGCTTCGTCAACGTGCTGGAGTTGGGCCTGGTGCGCAACAGCAGCAACGAAGGGCCGACGCAGAAGGGCTGGGAGATCGGCTTCGAGCTGCCGCTCTTCGACTGGGGCAGTGCCCGCGTGGCGCGCGCCGAGGCCGTCTACATGCAGGCGCTGCACCGCACCGCCGAGACGGCGATCAACGCCCGCTCGGAGGTGCGTGAGGCCTACGGCGCTTATCGCTCAGCCTGGGACATCGCCAAGCACCAACGCGACGAGATCGTGCCGCTGAAGGCGCGCATCTCGGAAGAGAACCTGCTTCGCTACAACGGCATGCTGATCGGCGTGTTCGAGCTGCTGGCCGACGCGCGCTCGCAGATCGCCAGCGTCAACGGCGCCATCGACGCGCTGCGCGACTTCTGGATCGCCCAGGCCGACCTTGACATGGCGCTCGTCGGCAAGCCCAGCCTCACGGCCGCGGCTGTCCCGGCGATGGCGGCCGGTCCGGCGGGCGATCCCGGCCACTGACGCACCGCGTCGACCCGAACCGAAACACAAGGACACGACCCATGGTTTCCCGAAGAAACTTTCTCAACGGTGCTGGCGTGGCGGCTGCCGCCGTGACGGCCAGCGCTGTCAGCAAGGTGGCGATGGCGGCCCTGCCCGAACCCATCATCCAGACCAAGCCTGACACCATGCCGCCGCTGGTGCCGAACACCGGCAGGCCCTACAACCCCGTCGTCACGCTCAACGGCTGGACGCTGCCTTGGCGCATGAACAACGGCGTCAAGGAGTTCCACCTCGTCGCCGAGCCCGTGGTGCGCGAGATGGCGCCCGGCTTCAAGGCCCATCTGTGGGGCTACAACGGCCAGAGCCCGGGGCCGACCATCGAGGTGGTGGAAGGAGATCGCGTGCGCCTGTTCGTCACCAACAAGCTCGGCGAGCTCACCAGCATCCACTGGCACGGTCAGCGCCTGCCCAACGGCATGGACGGCGTGACGGGCCTGAACCAGCCCGGAATCCCGCCCGGCAAGACCTACGTCTACGAGTTCGTGGCCCGACGTCCGGGTACGTTCATGTACCACCCGCATGCCGACGAGATGGTGCAGATGGCGATGGGGATGATGGGCTTCTGGGTGACACACCCGAATGGCAAGCACCCGCTCATCGACGAGGTCGATCGCGACTTCTGCTTCCTGCTCAACGCCTACGACATCGACCCCGGCAGTGCGACGCCGAAGATCATGACGATGCTCGACTTCAACCTCTGGAGCTGGAACTCGCGCATCTTCCCCGGCATCGACCCGCTGGTGGTGCGGCACATGGACAAGGTGCGCATCCGCGTGGGCAACCTGACGATGACCAACCACCCCATCCACCTGCACGGCCACGAATTCCTGGTCACGGGCACCGACGGTGGCCCCACGCCCAAGAGCACGCGCCAGTACGAAGTGACGCAGGACATCGCCGTGGGTCAGATGCGTCAGATGGACTTCCTGGCCGACGAGGAGGGCGACTGGGCCTTCCACTGCCACAAGAGCCACCACACGATGAACGCCATGGGCCACGGCGTGCCCACGATGATCGGCGTGGACCACAGCGGCGTCGCGCGCCAGATCACCAAGCTCATCCCCGACTACATGGTGATGGGCGAGCGCGGCATGAAGGACATGACGGAGATGGAGATGCCGCTGCCCGACAACACGGCGGCGATGATGGCCGGGCAGGGCCCCTTCGGCGCCGTGGGCATGGGCGGCATGTTCAGCGTGGTGAAGGTGCGCAAGGATCAGAAGCGAGGCGACTACACCGATCCCGGCTGGTACCAGCATCCGCCAGGCACCGTGGCCTACGAGTTCACCGGCAGCCTGCCCGACCCGGCGCGCTTCAAGGCCGAGGGCCGGGGGTCAATGCCTGCCGTCGCCAGGCCAGCGCAGGACGTCGAGGTCAAGGTGCGCAAGCCATCGGGCGGACACAGCGGCCACTGACGGTGCCGCCGACTCCAGCACCTCTCAGCAAACTCTCCTCCAACTGAACATCGACAAGGAAGCCTCATGCAAAGCAGCAAGCGCCATCTCCTGATCGCCGCCTCGGCTCTGGGGCTCGGTATCACCGGGCTCGCCCGCGCGCACAGCAATGAACATCACGCCAAGAAGTCCGGTCCTGTCGTCAAGGAACAGAAGGACTGGGGCATCGCCGGCGATGCCAAGTCTGTCCGCCGCACCATCGAGGTCCGCATGGGCGACAACATGCGCTTCACGCCCGATCGCATCGACGTGCGCCGCGGCGAGACGCTTCGCTTCCGCGTGCAGAACGCGGGCAAGGAAATGCACGAGTTCGTCATCGGCACCAAGGCCGAGAACGCCAAGCACGCCGAGCTGATGATCAAGTTCCCGAACATGGAGCACGACGAGCCGTACATGGCCCACGTGTCGCCGGGCAAGACCGGCGAGATCGTCTGGACCTTCAACCGCGCCGGCACCTTCGAGTTCGCCTGCCTGATCGCGGGTCACTACTCGGCGGGCATGGTCGGCACCATCAACGTCACGGCCTGATCGCTCCGAATCGCAACGGCACTCTCTTCCATCACCCACCCCACCCATCACGGAGTCCTCATGAACCACATCGCTTCCACCCTGCTCGTCGCCGCGCTGCTGAGCGGCCCCGCCCTGGCACAGCAGAAAGCCGATGACCACTCCGCGCACCATGCCGCCACGCCTGCGACGGCGGCGGCGAACAGCGCAGACATGGCCGACGGCGAGGTCCGCAAGATCGACAAGGACGCGGGCAAGCTGACGCTCAAGCATGGCGAGATCAAGAACCTCGACATGCCGGGCATGACGATGGTCTTCCAGGTCAAGGAGCCCGCACTGCTCGACAAGGTGAAGGTGGGCGACAAGGTGAAGTTCCGTGCCGAGAAGGCCGGCAGCGGCTATGTCGTGACCGTCATCGAGCCGGCGAAGTAGCCGTGCAGCGCGGTCCCGCTGTTTCAGCGGCCTGGGAGCTTGACGAGCGTCAACCTCAGTGCTGCGCTTGCGCCTAGCATGAGGGCGCTGACGGGCCATCGCTCGTCGGCCACTCTGTTCATGTCCACGGCCAAGCTCCTTCCACGGCCCACCCGCACCGCGGCGGCGATGCTGTTCGTCTGGCTGTTCGCGACCTTCGCGAGCTGGGCCAACGCCTGCCTCGTGCAGCCGTCTGCGGCCGCGGAGCGCCGGTCTGAACACCACGGGCGGATCGACGCCGGTGCCGATGTCCGGGCGCACCACGCTGCGGCGGACACGGGAGCGGAGGACGATCGGGACGCCGGCCTTCAGTCCTGCATCAGCTTCTGCGATTTGGAGCAGAGCGTCGTCGCGAAGGCCCAGCCCACGAAGGCGGATGGCAACGCCGACTCTGGCATGCCGCCGCCTGCTGCGTTGGGCAGTTGGCCGTCGCAGGCACCGGATCGGGCCGAGCCCCGCTGGCGATCGCGCGCCGCGCCCCCGCCACCGGGCGTGCCCGTGATCATCGCGTTCCTGCGGCTGACGCGGTAGCCCCTGCGCCGGGCTGGTGCGCGCGTGGCTGCTTGCCCGCTCTGCTGCCGGCCCATTGCGCGTTGCCTGCCCGGCTGACCGTCGCCGCGGGCACCTTCCCCGTCATGCGCCGTCCTGCGACGGCAATCGGTTCACGTTCATCACTGGAGACTCACCATGACCACGCTTCGATCGCTCGTCCTTGCTGGCACGGCTACCGTCGTGCTCACCGCCTGCGCTCAGACCCCCAGCGCATCCGGCGCCGCGGACCACGCCGCACACCATCCTGCCGGTACGGCGGCTCCTACACCCGCGCCCGCCGACCGCATGGCAATGATGGATACGCACATGACCAAGATGCGCGAGATGCACGAGAAGATGTCGCGTGCGAGCACGCCGCAGGAGCGGCAGGCCCTGATGGCCGACCACATGAAGCTGATGCAGGAAGGCATGGCGATGATGGGCGGCATGGGCCCGGGCGGAATGGGCGGCAAGGGCGGCATGGGGATCGGAGGCATGGGGGCCGTGGGTCCGGCCGGCGCGGCAAGCGCCCCGATGGACATGGCCACGCGCCATCAGATGATGGAAAAGCGCATGGAGATGATGCAGTCCATGATGCAGATGATGATGGACCGCATGGGTCCGCCGCCGACCCGGCCCTGAGCCATGGCGGTTCGCAGCAAGCCCTGGAAGGCCGCCGCGCTCATGGCGGCGGCCGTCGCCGCAATCGCCGTCTACGCGGCGGTGGTCTGGAAGGCGGACCCCGCCGCGGAGCGGCTAGTCCAGCTGCGGCCGGACGATGCGGCCGTCACTGCGCTCGGGCAGAAGGTCTACGCGGCGCAGTGCGCGGCCTGCCATGGCGCGCGGCTGGAGGGTCAGTCCAACTGGCGCGAGCGCGGCCCGGATGGCCGGCTGCCGGCGCCGCCGCACGACCCGAGCGGGCACACCTGGCACCATCCGGACGAGCTGCTTTTCCGCATCACCAAGCACGGTGTGGCCAAGGCCGCGAACCTGAAGGACTATGCGTCGGCCATGCCGGCCTACGACGGCGTGCTCAGCGACGTGGAGATCGTTGCCGCGCTCTCGTGGATCAAGGCGCAGTGGCCGGCCGACATCCGCGCCCGGCACGACGAGCTGAACCGTGCCGCCAGTCGCTGAGGCACCGGCGCGGAGCCGCTTGACCTTCACACGGGGGCAAGGCCTATGGTTGACCTGTACCGCCCGGGTATCACGGATGCCCAACCGACCGAGGAGCTGCTCATGAACCATCCCGTCCAAGACGCCGGCACACCGCGCAGCCGCAAGCCGCTCACGGTGGCAGTGCTGATGGTGGCGCTGATCGTGGTGTTCTACCTGCTGCGCGAGCACTGGGGTCACGTGGCCGGCCTGTGGCCCTACCTGCTGTTGCTGGCCTGCCCGCTGATGCACCTCTTCCATGGGCACGGCGGACACGGGCGCCACGGGACTCATGGACGGCAAGGGTCCGACCACGGGTCCCACGGAGGCTGACGCGATGGACATGCAGGCGCACCCGAAGCATGGTGACCACCAAGGCCACGACCACGATCACGGCCATCACGACCACTCGCACCATCACCATGCGCACGACCCCGCGCACGGGCCGGCGCAAGGCCACGCGGCGGGGGATGCTGGGCCGCCTGCCTCACCACCACCGGACTCGCCCGCAGGCACGATCTACACCTGCCCGATGCACCCCGAGGTGCGCCAGGACCATCCCGGCAACTGCCCCAAGTGCGGCATGACGCTGGAGCCGGTGCTGCCTACGCTCGACGAGGACGAGAACCCCGAACTGGCGGACTTCCGCCGCCGCTTCTGGTGGACGCTGCCGCTGACGGTGGTGGTCACGCTGCTGGCCATGGTTGGACACCGCCTGCAGTGGTTCGACATGGCCACCCAGAGCTGGATCGAGCTGGTGCTGTCGGTGCCCATCGTGCTGTGGGCCGGTTGGCCGTTCTTCGTGCGCGGCGTGCAGTCGGTGCGTTTGCGCAGCCCGAACATGTGGACGCTGATCGGCCTGGGCACCGGGGCCGCCTTTGTCTACAGCGTCGTGGCCACGGTCGCGCCGGGCGTGTTCCCCGCGTCGTTCCAGGCCATGGGTCGTGTCGCGGTCTACTTCGAGGCGGCCGCCGTGATCATCTCGCTGACGCTGCTCGGCCAGATCCTCGAGCTGAAGGCGCGCTCGCAGACCTCGGCGGCGATCAAGTCGCTGCTCGGCCTGGCGCCAAAGACGGCTCGGCGCATCGGCGCCGACGGCACCGAAGCCGACGTGCCGCTGACCCACGTGCATGTCGGCGACCTGCTGCGCGTGCGGCCCGGCGAGAAGGTGCCCGTCGACGGCGTGGTGACCGAAGGCTCCAGCGCGGTCGACGAATCGATGCTCACCGGCGAGCCGGTGCCGGTGAGCAAGCGCCCGGGCGACAAGCTCATCGGCGCCACGCTCAACACCAGCGGCGCGCTCGTGATGCGCTCCGAGCGCGTGGGCGCGCAGACCATGCTGTCGCAGATCGTGCAGATGGTGGCGCAGGCGCAGCGCTCGAAGGCGCCGATGCAGCGTATGGCCGACCAGGTGGCGGGCTGGTTCGTGATGGCGGTGGTGGCCATCGCGGTGGCCACCTTCCTCGCCTGGGGCGTGTTCGGCCCCGAGCCGAGCTGGGTCTACGGGCTGATCAACGCGGTGGCGGTGCTGATCATCGCCTGCCCGTGCGCGCTCGGTCTGGCGACGCCGATGTCCATCATGGTCGCCACCGGGCGCGCGGCCACGCGCGGCATCCTGTTCCGCGACGCGGCGGCGATCGAGCACTTCCGCAAGGTCGACACGCTGATCGTCGACAAGACCGGCACGCTGACCGAAGGCAAACCGGCCTTCGACCGTGCCCTGCCCACCGATGGCTTCACGGCCGACGAGGTGCTGCGCATCGCCGCGAGCCTGGACCAGGGCAGCGAGCATCCGCTGGCGGATGCCATCGTGCAGGCCGCCCGCGCGAAGGGGCTCGCACTGGCCAAGGCCGAGGGATTCGAGTCCAGCAGCGGCATCGGCGTGCGGGGCAGCGTGCATGGGCACCGCGTGGCGCTGGGCAACACCGCGCTGATGCACCAGGAAGGCGTGGCTGTCGACGCCCTCGTCGGGCAGGCCGAGGCCTTGCGTGCGGAGGGCGCCAGCGTGATGCACCTGTCGGTGGACGGGCGCCTGGCGGGACTGCTCGCGGTGTCCGACCCGGTGAAGGCGAGCACACCCGAGGCCCTGGCTGCGCTGCACGCCGCCGGCCTGCGCGTGGTGATGGCCACAGGCGACGGCCTGACCACGGCGCGTGCGGTCGCGAAGCGGCTCGGCATCGACGAGGTGCACGGCGAAGTCAAGCCCGCCGACAAGCTGGCTCTCGTGCAGAAGCTTCAGCGCGAGGGCAGGGTGGTGGCGATGGCCGGCGACGGCATCAACGCCGCGCCGGCGCTGGCGCAGGCCGACGTGGGTGTGGCGATGGGCACCGGCACCGACGTGGCGATGAACAGCGCACCGGTGACGCTGGTCAAGGGCGACCTGCGCGGCATCGCGCAGGCGCGGCTGCTGTCGCAGGACACCATCGCCAACATGAAGCAGAACCTCGGTTTCGCCTTCATCTACAACGCACTGGGGGTGCCGCTCGCCGCCGGTCTGCTGTTCCCGTTCACCGGCTGGCTGCTGTCGCCGATGATCGCGGCGCTGGCGATGAGCCTGAGTTCGGCGTCGGTGATCGGCAACGCGCTGCGGCTGCGCAAGGCAGCGCACCTGCGGGACTGACCCACGCCACGCGGTGGACATCGTCGCGCACACGCTCTGGGCCGCTGCGGGGGCGGCGGCGGTCCATCGTCGCCGCCCACTGTCGCGAGGCACGGTGGCCGCAGCGCTGGTCCTGGCGGCCGTGCCGGACGTGATGCATCTGCTGCCGATTGCCGCCTGGTGGGGGCTCGGTGACGGCAGCTTCGCAGCGGTACGCGGCTACGCGATGGCCTCGCCCGGGCAGGAGCCCTGGCTGCCGCCCCTCGTCGGGCTGTGGTCGCACCACCTGCACTGCGTGATGCACAGCGCACCGGTGGCTGCTCTCGTGACCGCGCTGGCCTGGGCGGTGCGGCGTGTGTTCTGGCTGCCGCTGCTCGGCTGGTGGTCGCACATCGCGATCGACGTGTTCACGCACTCGGCCGACTACTACGCGGTGCCGGTGCTCTATCCGTTCACCGAGCGTGGGTTCGACGGCATCGCATGGACAACGCCCTGGTTCATGGCGCTCAACTATGCGGCGCTGGTGCTCGTGGGGGCCTGGGCGCTGGTTCGTCGGAGGCCTCCGAGTGGCCGCTGAGCCGCCGCTGGCCTTTCACCATCGCAGCGACGTGGTGCTGCCGGTCGAGGCGGGGCGCCTGTTCGCCTACCTGGACGACCACCGCCGCCTGTCCCGCCACATGGAGAAGCCGTCCCTGATGACGGCGGGTGCCTCGATGCGGATCGACACCGATGCGGGTCACGGCCAGGCGGTGGGTTCGGTCATCCGGATGAGCGGTCGTGTCCTGGGCGTGCGGCTCGGGCTCGAGGAGGTGGTGACCGAACACGCCCCACCGCACCGCAAGGTCTGGGAGACCGTGGGCGAACCGGCCCTGCTGGTCATCGGCGCCTACCGGATGGGTTTCAGCATCGAGCCGTTCACCGGGGGCTCGCGACTGGTCGTCTTCATCGACTACGCGCTGCCGGGGCGCGGGCTTGCCCGCCTGCTCGGGGCTCTCGTGGGTCGCTACTACGCCGCTTGGTGCACGCGGCGGATGGCAGAGGACGCCCGCGCCGCCTTTCCGGGGCCGATCCGGGGGCCCGCGCCGCGCGACCCGTGAGTCGCATCTCTGGTCCGGCTTTGTCTCTACAGTACGCGAATGATTCATCGCATCCCCTTAGCCCTGATCCTGGCGATCCTCTGCTCCACCGCAGCGCGCGCCGCCATCATCGACATCGCTTGGAGCGAACGGGGCCGCTTCGAGCGCCGTGTCAGCGTGGCCCCGGGCAAGTTCGCCGAGGTCTGCGGCAAGCTCACCCGGGCCGACTTAGTGGCATGGCGCTTCGAGGCCAGTGGTCCGCTGAACTTCAACATCCACTATCACGAGGGCAAGGACGTGCGTTACCCGGAGCGCCGCGATGCCTCGGCCGGCGCCACCGGGCGCCTTCAGGTGGCGCTTGACCAGGACTACTGCTGGATGTGGACCAACAAGTCTGGCCAGGCTGTCGACCTGAACGTCCTGCTGACGCGCTGAGGCGCATGCCCGGAGTGCTTGATGCGCGACAAGGCGCGATGGCCCAGGTTACGTAGACTTCGCTCCATGCGCGCGTTGCGTCGTTATCGCGGCTGGCTGTCCGGCTGGCTGATCGCCCTGGTGCTGTTCACGCAGCTGGCCACGGCCGCGTATGCCTGCCCGCAGCTCTCGCCGGCGCCTGACGACGCCGTTGCCGCGATGGCGGCCATGCCGGACTGCGAGGGCAGCATGCCTACGAGCATGGACCCGGACCAGCCGCAGCTGTGCAAGGCCCACTGCGAGACCGGCAAAACCTCGGTGAACAGCCAGGTCGCCGCGCTGGACGCGCCGCCGGCCATGGCGGTCGGCGCGGCCCTGGTCGGCATCGTCGACGTGGCCGATGCCGCCCAGCTGGCGGCCACCATGCCCGCCTCGGTGGCCGACGGGCCGCCCATCGGGTCACCGCCGCTCTACCTCTCCTTCCTCGTCCTTCGGAACTGACCCGCGGACCTGGGTCCGGGTGCGCTGTCTTGGCGCGCCCGGATCTCTTGCGTTCGCCCTGGGTTTGATCCGAAGGAGAGTGTCGTGTCCCAATTCAACGTTCGCGTGCCGCGCCGGCACGCCGGGCGGCGCCAGCCGTCCACCATGGCCTTGGCGTGGGTGCTGGGCCTGGCCTCACTGGTACCCAGTGCCGCATGGGCTGCCCCTGACGTTCCGTCGCTGAGCTATGCCGAGGCGCTCGAGCTGGCGCGCCAGGCGGCACCGGCACTGCGTGCGCAGCAGGCCACGCTGGCCGGCTCCTCAGCCCTGGCGCCGGCTGCGTCCACGCTGCCCGATCCGCGCCTGTCGGTCGGCGTCGAGAACCTGCCTATTGCCGGGCCCGATCGCTGGAGCACGACGCGCGATGCCGGCACCATGCAGCGCATTGCGCTGATGCAGGAGATGCCCAACAGGGCCAAGCGCGATGCGCGGGAGCAGGCCGCACAGGCCCGCATCGAGCGCGACCGGGCCGTACTGGCGGCCACCGAACTCGCGGTGCGCCGCGAAGCCGGCCTGGCCTGGCTCGCGGTGCACTTTGCGGAGGCCCGGCTGTCGCAGGTGGCCGGCCTCCAGCGCGAGAACCGGCTGCTGCAGGACACGCTGCCGGCCCGCATTGCCGCGGGCTCGGCCATGCCCGCGGAGTTGACGATGGCGCGCCAGGAAGCGCTGGCCATCGCCGACCGGGCCGACGAGCTGGCGCGGGACGTGCGCAAGGCGCGGGTGGAACTGCGCCGCTGGATCGGCGAGCGTGCCGCTGCGCCACTGCAGGGCGCAGCGCCGGCGATGGCCGTGAACGGCGACGCCTTGCGCAGCGCGCTGCCGCATCACGCCGAGCTGGCACCGTATACGCCGATACGTGCGATGGCCCAGGCCGAGGTGGCCGAGGCCGATGCGGAGAAGCGCGGCGACTGGTCGTGGGAGGTGGCGTACAGCCGGCGGCCACGCTACGACGACATGGTGTCGTTCCAGCTCAGCTTCGACCTGCCGTGGCAGAGTGATCGCCGCCAGCAGCCGCAGATCGAGGCCAAGCGGCGCGAGATCGAACGCATCGAGGCCGAGCGCGAGGATCTGCTGCGGCGCCACGCCGCCGAGACCGACGCGATGCTGGCCGAACTGCAGGCGCTCGACACGCAGGCCGAGCGGCTGCGGGCCGCCGGCCAGCCGCTGGCCACCGAGCGCGTATCCCTGGCGACGGCGGCTTACCAGGCCGGCCGTGGCGATCTCTCGGCGGTGCTGACCGCGCGCAGCCAGGTGCTGGAGACGCAGCTGCGCGCCATCGACCTCGACGCGCAGCTG
>Ga0114986_1000262_pt1 | contig 14675 bp, 19 predicted proteins | sample Shrwel1BS1Day17_FD_96988 | JGI IMG/M metagenome (GOLD analysis project Ga0114986, IMG submission 96988) | Subsurface microbial communities from deep shales in Ohio, USA - Utica-3 well 1 S-1-Day17 | ecosystem: Environmental > Aquatic > Deep subsurface > Shale gas/oil reservoir > Produced... | reverse complement strand
TCGATGGGCTTTCTAAAGTATTTGGCTACGGCTAATTCAGCCCCAAATGCTTCGCTTTGTTGCATGACGAAGGCTGGGAAGTTAAGCCGCTCTCTGTCATTCTGATAATTCCGTTTGACAGTCACGCCTTCCCATTGAGGTATGTAGTCTATGGCTCTACGCAGCCCGGCTTTTGTGATTGCTACCTGCGTGGCGTTATCTATCTGAATTGGAATCATTTGCAGTCCTCGCATAACCAAATCATTGCTAGGCCATCAGCTTGTAAATAGTGACCGCCTTCTAACGGCTTCCATTTGTCACACTTATCGCACCAGTCGATTGTCAGGCCTTGCAGCTGCTCGATGACTGAACCATCGATAAGGTATCGGCTTGTGCGGCCACCTGGGCGCTGTATAAATAGTTCACCCATATTAGACACGCTGCTTCCATTTGCCATCGCTACCTAGCACCATCCACTGCGGTGGGCATTGCTGGGCTTTGGTCTTTTCTGTGCAGAAGTATGCGCCCCAGGCTTTTCCATTCTTTTCGCCCTCTTTCCAAATCATGTGGCCATGCTTACAGATAGGCGCTTCAGCTTGTAGTTCACCGCCCAGTTGATCCTTGATTTGGTCTACAGCTGCCTTGACTGTGGTGAATCCATCTTCCCAAATTGGCTTAGCCCAGGGATCGTCCTCGACAAATGCTTTTGGCATAGTCTCGACCTGCTGCATATCTTCGCGGCTAGGCTTTTCCTCTGTGCCTAGCACCACGCTGGCGCAACGGCCTATGGCGCTTGAGACTGTATCTTCCACATACCAGCGCTTCATTTGTGGATTGTAAGCGCCGACCATTCCATGCGCGTAGTCGATAGCGGCAGGTTCTTTGTCCTCATAATGGCGATAAATACGGCACTCAATGAGGATGTAACCCTTTTCAGGATTCCAGTCGATGATTGATGTGTGAATTTTATTCTTAGGCCAGGTGGCGTGCAGTCTCTGAACCTTCTGATTTACTGTCTCGTAATTGTCCAGGAATCCCATTAGCGCACCGCCTTTCGAGCTGCGATTTTGCCTCTGATAAATCCTTCGCGCTTGCCTTCTTTGAGGCCTGCGGTATAACCAAATGTGAAGCCGATTGCAACGCCTATCAGTAGCCACATGGCCACTTCACCTATTGAATACATTTTTGCTCCCGTTCAGGGGGCTACTGTGCTTCGCTCCCTGCCATAACTGTGAAGCAAAGCTGTGACAAGGTCAAGATTCCTGCGTATCGTTGGGCGTGTCGGCTCGCTTTTCGCCCTTATCCTTTAAGCCATTTGATGCTAGCACCGAGCCAAGTGCGCCTGTGAGGAATACTGTCAGCGTGGTCAGAAGCTCAATGAACGCACGATCGTTGGGCGCTTGCGCGCCGATTGGCTGTGTTACGAATATTAGCGCGTACAGCATCCCCATCACTGATACGGCAAAGACCAAAGCCAGGCATACGCCGATGAATACGATTAAGCGGGCTTTGAGCTGCTCATTGCTTAGTCTACGGCTGTGCCTGGGTGTCAATTTCATCTCCAAATAAGTCTTGAGTGCAGACTCCCGTACTAATACACTCTGGCGGATTACATTCAGGCTTTTGCCAGTTCTCGAATTCTTGGCACGGATACCTAACCCATCCATCGTATTGACCACACGCAGATAGCCCTATCGAAAGCGATAACCATAGGGCTACCTGTTGTAGCTTTCGGGTCACTTCCCCTTAACACCGAAACTTGAGTCATTTGGATTGAGCCAACGCAGAATCACTGGCAGTACAGCTGCAAGGCCTGCGCTAGCAATTGCCTTTGGGTCGGTGACTCCAGCCATGTAGACGGCCACACCAGCTGCTAGGAATGAGCGCGCCCATGAGGCCGCCATAGGTTTGATTTGATTCATTTCTTCTCCTTCTTCTTCAGAATGGTTTTCTTTGGTTTAGCCTCAATGACCACCGCAGGGTATTCACCCTTAAATGGCACATACTTAGGCCGACCAAATCCCACGATCTCTTTGCCGATGGTGCGCTGCTTAATCATCACCATGCCGCCATTGCGTTGATCGCCAGTTCCTGATGTGTTGCCTTCGATGCAGGTAATGACTTTGCCATCGATTGCTCCCACGATGCCCACATGACTGATTCGGTCTACGCCATCATGCGGAAAGTCCATGAACGCCAAATCGCCCAACTGTGGTGTCTCATTCCAGCGGCCGATGTCCTTGAATTTGTGTGCGCCTGTAGCTGTGCTAACTACCGATGGCGCTTTGACTCCAGCTTGTGCCAGTACCCAGTTGCAGAATGAACCGCACCAGGGTAGGCCGTTGGCCTTTGTAAATTCTCCATATTTGGTCAGATTGTCAGGCACTTCGACATAGCCAACCTCACCCAAAGCGATTGCAATTGCCTGGGGTGCTGTTCCGACTGGGTATGTCATACATGATCCTCGCTATCGCAAATCCAAATACATTTATCTTCATCTAAAATTGCAATTACATGGCACTTTGGTGGAATAAACGCATCGCGTATTTCATCATAAACAAATCCTATGCCCGCATAATTCTTTCGGATATTTCCATTGTAAGAAGTGCGCTTGCAACGCTGATTTCTAAATTCGCCGTACCAATTTTCTGCAGTTTTGCCTTCAATCAATTCATTTTCATCAATGCCGACTATCACTTCAGTGACAATGTTATCTTCATCAATAAATGCGTAGTGTGCCATTAGACTGTCACTGTTCCTGTTCCTGCTGTGAACTGATAAATACGATAACCACCCGATGTTGATGTGCTGTAAGTCAATCCTGCGCCGATTGAAGTCAATGCGGGGAATGTATCTGCATAACGCAATATAACAATTCCTGAACCGCCATTACCGCCGTTAAATGCCGTTCCAGTTTTGCGACCAGCACCACCGCCACCGCCGCCACGATTAGCAGTTCCATTTGATCCATTGGCTTCCCAACCGCCATTACCACCGCCGCCAGTTCCACCTGTGCCTGCCGCGCTTGCTGATGGCGGATCAGCATAAACACTACCGCCGCCACCGCCAGCATAAGTTACAGCTGAACCTGAATAAGAATTTGATGTTCCGTTACCGCCATTACCGCCAAATACAGCAATGTTTGAATTAGAACCAGTACCCGCAGAACCGACAGCAGAAGCACCACCGCCACCGCCACCGCCTTGCCAAGTCAAAGCTCCGCCGCCTAATCCACCATTGCTACCTTGTGATGGTGATGTAGAAGGTGTATTACCAGTACCGACTGTGCCGCTATAACGAGCGCCACCGCCTGAACCACCATTTGCACCATTGTTATTACCACCAGCGCCACCGCCTGTTGATGTAATTGTGGCTAATACCGAATCATTACCACTGGAAACTGTGCCGCTACCAATTCCACCTGCACCACCAGCGCCTACTGTTACAGTAAATGAACTTCCAACTGAAAGTGAAGTATTTGTACGGAATCCACCTGCACCACCACCGGGGCCACCAGCGCCACCGCCTGATGAAATGCCAGTACCGCCACCGCCGCCAGCGACTACTAAATAATCAACGCTAGATACTTTTCGGGGCGCATTTGCTGATGCAGTAATTCCAATAATAGGAGACATCAGCTCAGATCGCCCAAAATGGTGAATGTGTTAGAAGCTGTACAAATGATAGTGGCGGCTGAATACTGTGCGCGCAACTTTGGAGCTGATGCAGTTGCACCTGTCGATGTAATTGTCACGCCTGCGCCTTGTGCCAAAGTGACCTGTCCAGCACCAATTTGCTGAATGTGGATTTGATTACCAGCTGAAAATACTGATGGTGGCACTGTTAGCGTAATGCCTGAAGCATTTGACAAAGTAACCAATTTGCCAAGATCAGCGACCACAAGTGTGTAGGTCGTGCCAGTCTGTGCGTTAAATGAAAGTGTAGTGTCATCCTGTTCAGTCCAGGTAAAGTCTAAATCTGTGCCTGATGCCTTTGATAGCACCTGGCCAGTAGTGCCACCTTTAAGATCAACGAATGATGTGTCAGGCCCACCTAAAGCGGTGCGAATTGCGGCTGCGCCATCTTTAACCAGGTCGGTGTCCGAAGGTACTGTCCAGCCAAAGTTTGTAGTAGTAGTTGGCATTGCTTCTCCTTATGCCACGATAATGGCTTCATTCCAGTCAAGTGTAGAACTTATTGTGTTCCATGTCTCTGCGACACTTACATCATCCCATTGCATCGACTGCAAGCTGAACGCGGTAGGTGACACATTTAGTGTGAGGTCTAGGCGGTTATAGCCTGCCCTGAATGTCCAGCCTTCGACAAAGCCCTGGAAGCGACCATTTACCATATTCGCTGGCAGGTCGGTGATGTCTAGGGCTAAGCCCATAAATACATTCAAAAGTGAATCGCGGTCGCTGTCATCGAGTTCAGCATTGCCCAGGGTAAAGGTGATGCTCTCGAATACATCCTGCGGCCAGGCTCTAATGCCTAGATAGAAATTTGCCTGTGCTGTGGCATCAGCTGAATTGTGCAAGGTGGTGGCGATGATGTCGGCCTGTGAGCCATATTGTTCGATTGACTCCTGGCTTAAAGCTGTGGTGTCACCTGAACGCCATTGAATCGTAACCTTATTGCGCAAATCGCCCAGGCGGCGAATGGTGCGGATTCCACGCGATAGTGCGTGATTGCCGCTTACAGAGGTGTAGCCGTTAGCTGCTAGGTACTGCGTGCGATGGGTTGCATCTGCATACCCGATTCGGCCTTGAGCATCTTCATACAAATAGCCTAGCCCTGATGTAGCGAGCGCGGAAACTAGCGAATACATATCGGTGACATCTGATGTTCGTGCCATTAGCTCATAATCGCCAGGCCTATCGATTTCGCCCAAGCCTGAATTCTCTGCATTTGCCCATGTGGTAGTCGGATCATAAGTTGCCCAGGTAAGTGCGGCAGGTACTTCAGCCCAGGTGTTAAATAGTGATTCGCTTAAAATCGTGTAAATCTGATTGCCGTCAAAATCCTTTGATAGCACTCCATCAGTTAGAGTCTTAGGCAATTTGGACAAAGCGCCTAGAGCTGTAACGCGGATTGTCTCATTGATGCCGCCTGTGCCAGTGCTGGCTACCTCGACACTTGAGTCAGTAACAAAGCCACCGAATATATCTACATACGTTCCTGTCGAATCCTTGACCTTGATTGATAGCCCATCATTGACATCGATGGTCACTGGGGTTAGATTCAGATTGATGATTTCGATGCTGGCATATCCTGCACGCGGCTGGCTGTAAATATCTGTGCGGCCTGAAACCACTGTTAAAGTGGAAAGGGTTATGTCTGTGTAATCAACCCCATTGATTTGCAATTGCCATTCGGGTGTCCACTGGGTCATAGCTTGTACGCCTGCGCGCCTAGACCACCGCGATAATATGAAGTGTTGATGACATCAACCACCGCACGCGCTACGCCTTCAGGATCACCAGCCACGCCGATGTTCACATTGTTGGTCACATAGCTTGCAGGTGCGCCACCCAGGGTGGCAGTCGGTGTAAAGGTTTCAGGTCGGTATCCCGCAGGTGCGCCGCCGATAGTAACTGTAGGCACAAGAGCCTGCGCCCTTGCAGCTGAAGCCGATGCGGCCGCTGCGCCTGATGATGCACCGCTTACCGATGGCATCGACATCGATGGAGCGGATGGGATAGAAGGTGCTGATACTGATGCGCTGGAGATTGATGGGGTGTTGAGTGTTGGCTTGTTAATCGTTGGAATATTAGGCAAAAGCGGCACTGCGTTATAGGCGCGGATAAGAGCATTGATTCCATCGATCGCGCCGCCGATAAGGAAGTTGATGGCTTTGATGACTCCAGCGATTACATCAATGACACCGCCTGCAATTTTGCCGACTACCTGAAGCGCTCCACCTAATACTGTGCCGATGACTGGCGCAAGGTACTGGGCAATGTAACCGCCGAATTCCTTGAAGGTGTCCAGGTTATCGCCGATGGCATTTTTTACATATCCAAATGCTTTAAGTAGGCCATTGATGATTGGCGTGAATACATTGACGATGATATTGCCCAGGGTGGTAATTGCTTCACCGATGCCGCCTTTGTCTAGGCCAAAGCCACTGGACATTGCATTGATTGCGGGCAGTGCAATTTGGTTGATGAACTTCATCAGCTTTTCCAGGATAGGCAAAAGCGCAAAGCCGATAGTCTCTTTGGCTTCATCAAAAGCGATTTGCATACGAGCGATTCGGCCTGCATAAGTGTCAGCATTTGCCGCAGCTGCGCCGCCAAATAAATCTGTAAGTCTGCCCTGGACATCAGTAAATGACATGGTTTTAAGTTCGGCAGCTGATAAGCCGATGCCTAATCTGCCCAGTGCTGTGGTATTGCCGTCATAGGCTTTGCCCAGGCTATTGGCTACCGCTTCAAGTGGTTTGCCTGTAGCTGTGGACACATCCATTGCAATCTTGAGTAAATCCTGCGCTTTCTTCACATCGCCTGTTGATAGCGCAAGGCGTTGCAAGGCTGGGCGCAGTTCATCATCGGCCACACCAGTGGCCAAAGATTGCTGCAAGATAAACTGTTCAGTGGCAGCGATTGCGCCCTCTGTAGCCCCTGTGGCGTTCTTTAAAGCTAGAGCAAGCTGTGTCTGTGCCTTTTCATCCTCGATGGCGGCTTTGACCCCATCTACGCCGATTTTGATGGCGTAAGCGCCAGCGGCTGCCGCAGCTGCAACTAGGGCAGCACCGACTAGCTTGCCAGCCTTTGATACCTTATCGCCAAAAGTCTCCACATCAGCTGTGGCGGCTTTAAGTGACTTATTGAGGTTATCTACATCGCCGAGTATGGATAGCTTGAGCGTTCTACTTCCTGCCATTAATCGAACCTCTTAACTATCTCGGAGAATCCTTCTTCCCACTTCTTCACGATTTCAGGCTGAATACTGCGCAAAGTTGGATATATCCACCATCCACGCGAACCGCGACCCTCACGACCACTCCATACTGGGAATTGCTTATACTTATTCGAGCCAAATTCTGCCCCGCCCCAAAGGTCGCGTGTGGTTGCACCACCGCTGAATTTCTGCGCCGCGACGCCGTATGAGATTTCGCCGAACTTGGATGATTTAGATACTTTTGAGCCGTCAGCGATTCGAGACGATACCTTTGGGATGGATCGTGCGTTGCGTGCTGCACTCTTAACCTTATCCGATACAAATTCGGCAAGGGCATTTGACTTGGCTTTTGCCTGGTCAAGCGCTTCCTCATCCATAGCCTTAAAGGATCGAGCGATGGCACGCAGTTCAGCTTTGTCATAGCTGATTCCCTCACTTGCCATCGGCTCGCCTCTCTAATATCTCCAGCGCTGTGATTACATCTTCAGCACTTACAAATTCGCTAGTCGGTAATCCTGTCGCGATTGCCAAATCCCAAAGGGTTCGGCTTAGGCTTCCGACTGGGTAACTTTTGGGTCAGAGTTACCGACCTCGACATTTGCGACTGTTTCAGTCCATACATCGATTGGCTTTACAGGCTTCCCAGCTGCTTCGCGCTTCATGGCGTGATACGCCAGGAATATAAGATCGGATAGCCCTATCTTCTCCTGCGCTTGGCTGATGATGTTGCCCGTACTCTTTTCCCACTTTACCCATTCAGGTGGGGCTGCCACAAATGTGGCAACCTCGCCCGAATTGAATTCAATTGTGATTGGTAGTTTCATCTTTGCTCCCGTTCTTAGTTTTAGCTAAATGTTTCGGTAGGTGTTCCTACCACTGTGAATGATAAGTCCACTGTCTGTGCATCAGGTGCAGCACCGCCCACTGCTGGGAATACTGGCAGGACATTGAACGCAAAGACCGCGCCAGTTGCAGCTGTAAGTGATGCAGCTAGTGTGGTGTTTGGTGCTGATTCGCAGGCAGACCATAGAGCCTCACAAAGCGATCCTGAAGCGCCCCAGTCTGCGAGCATTGAGACATCGAAAGTCCATTGATCGTCAATGTGCTTGTATGCCTTGCCATCAAGTGTTTGGTATGTCTCGATGGTTGGTGAGTTTGCGAGTGTTGCGCTAGTTGCCTGCGCATCGTAGTTAGTGCTCGCGATCGTTAGGACTAGATCGCGACCCGTAATGATCGTTGTTGGCACTTTTGCTCCTTAGCTTGTTTGAGTGTAGGTCGTAGATACATTGATGTCAGCTGTAAGCATTGTGCTAGCGCCAACTTCTAATGGGGTTGGACGATCTACATTTCCAACCACATATCCCGCAGGTATAGCTGCAAGAATTCCCATGATGAGCTGCTCCAGGTTATCCAGGGATGCAGGGTTTGAGTTATATGCCACGATGGCAGTGATAGTGAAGTTCACTTTTACCTTGATGACCGCTTTGCCAATGAGCTGCTGCTCCAGGTAAGGCGATGAAGGAACGATGACAATTGCTGGCGGGATTGGCGATTCAGGCACATAGCCGTAGCTTGTAGCCGCTAGTGAATTAAAGGCCGCCGCTAGTGTTGATCGTGTGCCTGCCAGTGTCGATGCGGGCATTTACTGCACCACTGTCTCGACATCAAGGAATGGCATCAAAAGTGTTGATACGCGGTTGGTCAAGCTGCGACCCATTCTGTATGGCGTGCTGGCAAAATCCACGCCTTCGATTTGGCCGCCAGCTGCTACACGCGACTGGAATACTTCTACCGATACCGCAAGGATGGCTGATTCGATTGCATCGTTGCCTGCATAAATTTGAGCGGCTGAATAGCCTGAAAGTGTGGCTGTGCCAGTTGGAATAATGTCGCGCAAGGTCACATCAGCATTTGTGATTGCAGCGGTAAAATAATAGTTGCCCATCATTCCATCGAGTGATGTATTTGTATCCACCACTGTAACTGTGGCTGTGAATGGGGCAGGAAGCCCGGCCACGATAATGGATTGACCTGTCACAAAGTGATGTGCGCGGGCTGTGTAGTAAGTAGCGACATTTGATGTCAACTTGTATGCATTGACTGCTGAAGTATTTGCCACCAGCATAGGCAAAATTACGGCCTCGCTAGTGTTAATGATTTCATTTAGATATGCGTCATTGTATAAGGATTCACTCACGCCCAGCACTGATCGCAACTGTGCTGCTGTGACTATGCTGGGCATGAGTGTTCCTTTCGTTCGGCTCGGCCACCACGGGAGCGCAGTGGCCGATGATTAGTTTGTGGTTATGGATTAGGTCTTGTTGATACCAAATGCGCCCGCACCGATTTTGGTTGCGATTGCGCCATATCCATACATTGCTACCAAGATTTCGCCTGAAGCAATGACATCAGCACGAAGCTGATAAGTAGGTGATTCATACCATGTGTAGGCAGTTGGATTGATGATGAGCATTGAGTCATCTTTGTCAGTGTCATTCGCTGATGGCACATTTGCAGTCACATAGAGATCAAGTCCAGCGACATTGCCGCGGATACTGTCAGGGCGCACAACGCCGCCAGCATTGGATGGCTGTGCAGCCATGTAGATTGGACGGCCTGAGTCATTGAGTGTCATCAAGTTTGCCCACTGTGATGTGTTCGCAAGAATGTTGCGAGCAAATCCTTGAGTGTTGGAATAAACAGATGCCGCGCCGCGTGACACAAATCCGAGCAACTCTGAAGCTGTTGGATATGTTGTCAGTGTTGTGGCATCAGCTGTTGCGCCTGATGCGAGTGCTGTGTACACGGCCAAATCTGTTGCCTTTGCGTACTGTGCAGCCATGTTGTTCATCAATTCTGTGATGAAAAGTGGTGATGAGCGGTCAAAGAGTTCTACAGAAAATTGCTGTTGTCCAGCGTATTTTTTGACTGAAACTGTGACGAATGATGAAGCTTGATCTGTATTGGATGGTGTGCCAGCTTCTGCTGTCTCTGCAACTGTTGGAAGAGTTGTGATCTTTGGAATCTCAAAGCTCATTCCAGCATCAGGTAGGACACCTGTTGTGATTGCATCGATTGCGCTTCTTGTGTTATTAGCAAGCCCATTGATTACTGATGTGAGCTGGCGTGTAGGAATGAGGCCAGCATTGTCTGTGGTATCTGCTGCGGCTGCGATGTATGAACGCGCCTCATCTGATCCGAGTGCTGCCTTGATTGTCATTTCCAAATGCTTTGGAGCTGAAAAATCCAGGCGTGGCTTTGTGTATCCAACTGCTGTTGCAGCTGCGGTGATTGACTTTGCGGCTTCGACCGACTCTACGGCATCCGCGTTTGTGACGGTGTTATCCACTTCGTCTCCTTCTGTTGTTGTTGGTTCTTCTGCATCCTCGGTGGATTCAGAAACTTCTTCGCCTTCAGTAGCGGCTACGCGCTCCACGCGTGCTGCATCGAAAGCTGGATTGTGTGTGAGTGCAACGCCAACGAGCTGCGCGGCAGTTACTACCATCGTGCCATCCTCGTTGTAAGCAAAATCTGTGGCTTCAGCCTCTACTGAAAATCCATCGCGCAAGCCATCCATCGCTTCGACAAGCGCATCTGTGCCAGCGGATGTTTGGCTAATCTTAAAAGTCGCGTTCATGCCTGATGCATCTGCGCTCATATTGATGCTTCGCCCAATTGGGCGTGCAGAATCATGCTCCAGGTTAAGTTTCACTGATGTCGGTTGAATCGATCCTGCCTGGAATAAGACTTTTCCAGTTGATGCATTTGCAGCTACATCGAAGGACACGATTTGCCCAGTGATGGTGCGTGACTCCGAATCGGCCGCAGTGATGCGCATAGGTGTTGTGATTTTCATAGGAGCAAGTCCTCTTCCTCTCTAACTTCCTCGATGCTCATTGCACCGATGCGATTTAAGATTTCATAAACCTGCGCACGCTCCAAAGGATTGCCACGCAAGAAATCATCTACATCAAAGCGAACATCTGTACCTGCTGGCACAAAATCCGCAAAGGATAAACGCTGTTCCAAAACTGTCATGTAATTTCTAAAAGCAAAGTCCACAAGGTCGCGGCGCTTATCCAAAGCGTTGCTGTATGTGAATGTGGATTGCTGTGCATCTACGAAATAAGCAGGAACGCCCGTTGCCCTGGCGAGTTCCAAAGATACATAATTCCTGGCTTCATTGAGCTGGATGCTCTTAGGGTCGAAGCCTAGAGTCTCGATGCTGACATCTGCGTTAAGGAACGCTGTCGATTTATTAGATCGTGCAGTGCGCCATGAATTGAGCAATTTTGCAACGCGGTCGGCCGGCAACGATGTGCCATTTGATTTGAGAATCATCTGCGGGATTGGTTCATTTGCAAAGTTCATTGCAGCTTTTTCAAGTGCAGCGGCTGCTTTAATTGTGCGACCTGCACGCGCCAGTAATCCTTCAGATTCTCCAGCAAATACCACTAGGAAATTTGGATCGACATAAACGCCATCAATAAGATACGCAGTGACTTCTGTGCCATTTTGATTTGTCTGAATCGTTACGCGTTCAGGAGCGATGCGCTCCATCGCGCGGATTCTTCCTGTGTCAGCATACCTATCTGTCACCCTGGCATACGCAGTCGGATGGAAGAACAAATCTGAAATCATCCACGCCCAAAATACTGAACCAGCAATGCGGGTGTCAGGTTGGTTAATCACACGCGGGCTTTGTACCTTTTCGCCCGTTGCGATATTGCGGCAGTGCATCGGTAGCGATGCAACTGTTTGGATGATGCCCAGGGATCGTGCAATTGTTGGCACTGTCATAGCTTCAGCTCTTGATGCCGCTGTTCCTGTTATCGCAAAGAATGGCGATGCTTCAGGATAAAGCGGTGCGAGTGAAGCATCAATGTCATTCGTTCCAGCTGTGACGGCAACTGGACGAACAGGCACGAACGCATCAAAGAAACCCATGCGCATATTCTAAATTCGGCGTACCAACTAACCCACCATGATGTCAAGGTCTGTCTCTGGGCGTGTCGCGAAGTGGGTGCATAAAGCTGTGGCCACACTGGCACACACCGCCGACTGGCTCGCCCTTCTGCCTATGACCCAGCCGCCATCGCCTCTACGCAGTTGGACGGCCGAAAGCATTTGAGCGGTCAGCTCTTTATTCGGCCTATATCGCAAGCGCCTGGAATTAATAGCCCCTAGCATTTCATCACAAGCCTGCGGGTAGACCGCATCCATGTCGAAGATTGGAATACCAGCGGGTGCAAGGCGTGCCGCGACCGCGCCACTTGTGCGGCGGCTGTAAAGCACATTCTCTAGCTGATACTTTCGGGCATAGACGGCCAAATCATTTGCAATGGCTTTGTCATCGAGCTGCAACTGATTTTCCCAGGTATGTAACAATTTGATACCAAAGTTGTCATCGCCTAAACGCTGCGCGCCGACTAGCGCCCCAAATTTTCTGTCGGGGCTTAAATCGATGGCCAGCCAGGTAGTGCGCTCTTCATCCAGGTCAAATTCAGGATCACTACATTCAGCCCATTTATTTGAGTCCACGCAGCTGGAGATTGACTGAACCCATCTGCAAAGTACCTCGGTCTGCACCACATCAGGGGGGTCATTGAAAACGGCGCGGATATTGTCAGGGTGGATTGTCGTGCCTAAAGCGGGATTTGCGTAAGCTGCATTTTCCATCGTCACATCATCAGTGGGTGCAGACCACTCGAAATAACCGATGTTATCTTCAGCGCCGCCGATGGATTGGAGCGCGCGCTGTCTAAATTGATTCAGTACTACTGAACTGGCATCGCCAGCATTGGTATAGGCCAGGATCATAGGATTCTTTGCAGCCATCAGGGTATAGCGCAGCGATGCGAATGATTCCAGGTCATTCATTTCGCGAAGCTCATCCAGGTGGATAGTTTCAGGCTTTGATACACCGCGAGCAGCTGAACCGCCTGCCTTGATGATAAAGCGAGTTCCCAACATCGTCTCGATTTCTTCCGATCCATGACTCCACCTGATTCGCTTGACTTGCTTTGCCAGGTAGTCGCTGGATTCGATGACATTTACTAGCTGCCTGAACTGCTCCAGGGATGTAGATAGGCGATGTGCCGAGCCGATTTGCAGCGATTCTTCCCATAGGAAAAGGCCGCCCAGGATTCGCAACTGCATCAGAAAACTTTTGCCATTCTGCCTGGCTACAGTGCAGACATTTACAGGGCTAGCCCACCTGCCATTTGGCAATACTTTATGGCTGTGTTCGATGAAGAACTTTTGCCAGTCCATCAGCTCGATGCCGATTTGACCAGCTAAGTCCACCAGTTCAAGCCCACGACTAGGCAAATCATTTAGCGGCGTGTGGATTCTAGGCGTTGGATGGCCATAAATGCCTTCTGTATCCCTACCCAAAACCGATTGCAGCCGATTTGAGCCCTGTTCAGCCTCTTCGAGTTCCTTTGAGGCTTCTGCGTGGCTAGTCATGGCTTATCGAGTCATTTTGAGGGGTAAAAGGAACAGGAAGGGTCAGGGGTGTTCTAGGCGTACTAAAAAACCGACCACCTTTGCTTGAATTGCATGACCTGCATAATAGTTGAAGATTGAAGTCATCATCAGTACCACCCTGGCTACGGGGAATGATGTGGTCTACCGAGTCACCTTCATTGCCGCATTGCTGGCATAGTCCACGATCACGATTGATAATGCGTTGCCTTATCTTGCGCCACTTTGATGTACTTCCATTCTCTGTTAAAGCACTCATCAATAATAGTTCCTTTGCTGATGAAATGACCAGGCTTTGCACATTGAACCATATCGCGCATTGATGTATTTGATTGATGCATCTATCTGCCTATAGCCATCAAGGTTGCGATACCACTTAGAACGCATCTGCCCTAGTCCGTAATGGCTGCCGTTCTTTGCTCGCACATCCCATGTTCTATTTTCTTTGGTGATGATGTCCTTAAAGCACATAAACTCATTCCATTCAATAATCCTGGAATGTGCATATAGCTTGTAGTGATCGATGGTTGTAGCTTGTGCGGGTTGCATCTGTAAGACAAACGAGCTTAGGAATAAGCAATAGACTCCCCAAACCACCAGTCTCCGCAGCGAGCTATCAGCGCACACGCGCTCGCTTGCAGAGCTGGATGGTAGCAAGCCTGTCAAGCGCATCGAGTTATCCACAGGATTTCGAGCGTAGGCTCGGCGTGTTATCCACAGGTTATCCACAGGCTTGCCATTCGTGTAGTTGCACAAGGGTATCAATCATAGCCCTAGCATTTTCCAACCCTTGCGCCTCGACAAATTCATCCTTGCCACACAAATGGCATCTACAGGTGATTCGCACAATTGGTGTCACTGATGCCCCCATCCGTCACCCTTGAAGTGAATGGGTGTTGCCTGATACACCCTGGACATAATGATCGTGCAGTTATCACAATTTGGAATTGGATAAATGTCATTAATGCCTGCCGATACTGATTTAACCTGGCTACACACATCGCATCGATACTCATAAATCGCCACTGTAAGCCGTCTCCTTATCTAGTATGACCACGCCCATCACACCGCAGCTATTGCACTCCACCACTTCCACATAGGGTGGCAGGGTGTCAGTCACCTTTCGGACTGTGTGATTTGTCAGCTTCTTTTCTATCCTGCACTCATATTTGATTTGCATAGATACTCCTTGAGAAGTTGGCCATAGGGTGCAAATCCTGTTGGCCTATCCACCATGAGCCATCACTGCGCTGATGCGATGGTCTACGGGCTACGGCTACGGGAATCCAGCCACATATCCAGTATTT
>Ga0114986_1000261_pt1 | contig 14678 bp, 13 predicted proteins | sample Shrwel1BS1Day17_FD_96988 | JGI IMG/M metagenome (GOLD analysis project Ga0114986, IMG submission 96988) | Subsurface microbial communities from deep shales in Ohio, USA - Utica-3 well 1 S-1-Day17 | ecosystem: Environmental > Aquatic > Deep subsurface > Shale gas/oil reservoir > Produced... | reverse complement strand
GTGCAGGTGATGGTGCCCTTCGTGCGCACGCTGGAGCAGGCGCGCAAGGTGACCGAGCTGCTGGCGGCCAAGGGCCTCAAGCGGGGCGAGAACGATCTCAAGCTCATCATGATGTGCGAGATCCCGAGCAACGCGGTGCTGGCGCACGACTTCCTGCAGTACTTCGACGGCTTCTCGATCGGCTCCAACGACCTGACCCAGCTGACCCTGGGTCTGGACCGCGACTCGGGTCTGGAGCTGCTGGCCCACGACTTCGACGAGCGCGATCCGGCGGTCAAGGCGCTGCTCAAGTTGGCCATCGGTGCCTGCAAGGCGGAGGGCAAGTACGTGGGTATCTGCGGTCAGGGCCCCAGCGACCACCCGGATTTCGCCCAGTGGCTGCGCGACGAGGGCATCAGCTCGATCTCGCTGAACCCGGATTCCGTGGTGGACACCTGGCAGTTGCTGGCGGCAGGCTGATCCGGTCTCCGGTCAGTTGGAAAAGGGCGGCGGTGGCGACACCGGCCGCCCTTTTTTGTGGCGGCGCAGTAAGCACAGGGTCAGTGCCGGACGCACAATGGAGCCAGACAAAGCGGTGGGCCATGGCCGACCGCACCCTGGAGACGCAGAGATGTTCGAAGGCCTGGTGGCACAACGGCTGGCGGCGCTGTTCGTGGCGGCGCTGCTGCTGTTGAATTTTCCGCTGCTGGCCCTTTGGGACCATGACCTGCGCGTCTGGGGCCTGCCCCTGTTTCCGCTGGCACTGTTCGGCATCTGGGCGGCGCTGATCGTGGCCGTCGCCTGGGTGGTCGAGCGGCCGGGGTCGGCCCGGGAACCCGACACCACCGACTGAGGACGCACCCATGATCCCCGTCGCGCTGGTGGTGGCCGTCTCGTTTGCCTACCTGTTGCTGCTGTTTGCCGTGGCCTACTGGGCCGATGCCCGGTCGCGCCAAAGCCGCTCGGTCATCGGCAATGCATGGGTCTACGCCCTGTCGATGGGGGTTTACTGCACCGCATGGACCTACTTTGGCAGCGTGGGGCGGGCCGCCGGTTCGGGGGTGTGGTTCCTGCCCATCTACCTGGGCCCCATGCTGGCCATGATCCTGGCGTGGATGGTGGTGCGCAAGATGATCCGGATCTCGCGCACCTATCGCATCACCTCGATTGCCGACTTCATCGCCAGCCGCTACGGCAAGAGCCAGTGGCTCGCCGGACTGGTGACCCTGATCACCGTGGTCGGCATCATTCCCTACATTGCCCTGCAGCTCAAGGGCGTGGCCAGCGCGTTTGCCGTGCTGACCCAGCCCTTGGGCGGCGTGGCCTCCCCGGCCGTGCCCTGGTGGCAGGACACCACCTTGTATGTGGCCCTGGCCCTGGCCGGCTTCACCATCATTTTTGGTGCCCGTCACCTGGACAGCACGGAGCGGCACGAGGGCATGGTGGCCGCCATTGCCGTCGAATCGCTGGTCAAGCTGGTGGCCTTTCTGGCCGTCGGCGTCTTCGTCACCTGGGGCCTTTTCCAGGGCATGCAGGACATCTTTGCGCAAGCCGACGCCGAGCCCCGGATTCGCCGCCTGCTGCTGTTCGGTCAGGGCCAGCCATTTCCCTACGCGCAGTGGATGGGCATGACACTGCTGGCCATGTTTTCGGTGATCCTGCTGCCGCGCCAGTTTCAGGTGATGGTGGTGGAGAACGTTCAGGAACAGCACCTGCGGCGCGCGGTCTGGGTGTTTCCCACCTACCTGCTGCTGATCAACGTATTTGTGCTGCCGATTGCGATCGGCGGCCTGCTGTACTTTGGTGACCGGCCGTTCAACCCGGAAACCTTTGTGCTGTCCCTGCCGCTGGCCGAGGGGCAGACCGCGCTGGCGTTGCTGGCCTTCGTCGGCGGTCTGTCGGCGGCCACCGGCATGGTCATCGTTGAGGCCATTGCCGTCTCCACCATGGTCTGCAACGACCTGGTGATGCCCTTGCTGCTCAGGATGCGGCGCTTCAGTGCCTCCCGCAGCGGCAACCTGACCGGTCTGCTGCTGACCATCCGGCGGCTGGCCATTCTGGGCATCCTGCTGCTGGGCTATCTGTACTTTCACCTGGCCGGTGAGGCCTATGCCCTGGTGAGCATCGGCCTGATCAGCTTCGCGGCGGTGGCCCAGTTCGCTCCCGCCATGCTGGGAGGCATGTACTGGAAGGGCGGCACGCGCCGCGGAGCCATGGGCGGCCTGCTGCTGGGCTTTGCCCTCTGGGCCTATACCCTGATGCTGCCGTCGCTGGCCAAGTCTGGCTGGCTGGCCGACGATTTCCTGCAGCACGGCCTCTGGGGCCTGGCCTGGCTCAAGCCTGAAGCGCTGCTGGGCCTGCACGGGCTGGACAACCTGACCCATTCGCTCTTCTGGAGCCTGCTGGTCAACCTGGCCGCCTACGTGGGACTGTCGCTTTGGCGTCCGCCCTCGGCAGCCGAGGCCAGCCAGGCCTTGCTGTTCGTGGATGTGTTCCACCGCCAGGCCGGCGCCCGGCCGGTGTTCTGGCGGGGCAAGGCCCAGGTGTCCGAGCTGCGTGGCCTGATGACGCGCTTTCTGGGGGCCGCCAGGGCTGAGCAATTGCTGTGCGACTATGCCCGCCAGACGGGCGTTGCCGATGTCGCCCAGATCGTGCCGGATGCCCGTCTGGTGCAGTTTGTGGAAACCCAGCTGGCCGGGGCGATCGGCAGTGCCTCGGCCCGCGTGATGGTGGCTTCGGCGGTGGATGAAGAGGCGCTGGACCTGGACGGGGTCATGCGCATCCTCGATGAGGCGTCGCAGCTGCGGGCGTACTCGCACGCTCTGGAGGAGAAGTCCCAGTCGCTGGAGCGGGCGACCGCCGAACTGAGGGAGGCCAACGAGAAGCTCAAGAGCCTGGACCGCCTGAAGGACGATTTCATGTCCTCGGTCACCCACGAGCTGCGCACCCCTTTGACCTCGATCAGAGCATTGTCGGAACTCATGCACGACGATCCTGAGATGGACGGTGCCCAGCGGCAGCAGTTTCTGGACATCATTGTGGCGGAGGCCGAGCGTCTGAGCCGGCTGGTCAACCAGGTGCTGGACATGGCCAAGATCGAGTCGGGTCAGGCCGACTGGCATGCCAGCAATGTGGACCTCAGGCAGGTGCTGGAGCAGTCGGCCGGCAGCATGGCGGAAACGTTTCGCGAGCGGGGTATCCGCCTGGTGCTGTCCCTGCCCGATGCGGTACCGATGGTCTGGGCAGATGCGGACCGACTGACCCAGGTGGTGCTGAACCTGCTGTCGAACGCGGCCAAGTACGCCCCCCGCGATACGGGCATCGTGAACGTGCACCTGTGGGCGGATGTGCGGCGGGTGTCGTTCGAGGTCAATGACAACGGTCCTGGCATTCCGCCGGACCAGCAGGCCATGGTGTTCGAGAAGTTCCGGCAGGTGGCCGGCGACCAGCACTACCGGCCCGGAGGAACAGGGTTGGGGCTGCCGATCAGCCGCCAGATCGTCGAGCACTTCGGCGGTCGTCTCTGGCTGACCTCGACGCCGGGGCAGGGTGCCTGCTTCGGGGTCGAGCTGCCACTGGACGCCCGTGGCCGCGGTGAAGAGACACACTGACACAAGAGGAGTACAAGCGCATGAGTCACAAGATCCTGATCGTCGACGACGAGCCCAACATCCTGGTCTCCCTGGAGTTCCTGATGAAGCGGGAGGGCTACCAGGTGGTCACGGCGCGTGATGGACAGGAAGCCATCGAGGCCATTGGCAGGGAGCAGCCGGACCTGGTTCTGCTGGATGTGATGATGCCGGTCAAGACCGGCTTCGATGTCTGCCACGAGGTGCGGGCCAACGATGCCTACAAGGGTGTGATCATCGTGATGCTGACGGCCAAGGGCCGCGACACCGACGTGGCCAAGGGGCTGGCCCTGGGTGCGAACGCCTACATGACCAAGCCGTTTTCCACCCGCGAACTCGTGCAGAAGATCCACGAACTGCTGGGCGACGCCGCATGAGTGCGCAGCAGAAGACGGACCGCCGGTTGTGGTGGCTGCTGGGCGCCGCGGCGGCCTTGTCGGTGCTGTGGCTGATGGCCACCATCGGGCTGATCGGTGCCACCCTCGAGGCCGATGATCGCGCCACCGTCTGGTCGCTGGTGGGCGATCGGCTGGTGCTGATTCTCCTGACCTGGAGCGCGGGCATGGCGGCCATCGCCTGGGGGCTCAAGCGATGGTTTGACCATTGGGTGACGCCATCCGTCCAGCTGGCCGAGGAGGCCCAGGTGGTGCTGCGCACGGACGTGGTGCGGGCGCTGCCGCTCAAGGGCAATGTCGAAACGCGCGAGCTGGCCCGGCTGTTCAACCAGCTGGTCGAGCAGCGCGAAGCCCTGCGCCGGGAAATGGATGAACGGGTCACCGAGGTGGCCCGCGGGATCGAGCAGGAGCGCGGTCGACTGGCGGCACTGATGTCCGAGCTGACCCAGAGCGTGGTGGTCTGCAACCTGGACGGACGCATCCTCCTCTACAACAACCGTGCCCGTCTGCAGTTCAAGGCCCTGTCCCAGGCACCGGGCGTGGCCGGTGGCGCGGAGATCATTGGTCTGGGGCGATCCATCTACAGCGTGTTTGACCGCAAGCTGGTCGCGCATGCGCTGGAGAACATCCAGCAGCGCATCCTGCGCGGGGCATCGCAGCCGTCGGCGCAGTTCGTGACGGCCACCGCGTCCGGCCAGTTCCTCCGGGTACAGATGGCGCCCGTGCGTGCGCCGTCCGGTACGCCACAGGAGACCACCGAGGCCTTGACGGGCTTCGTGCTGATGCTGGACAACATCACCCGTGATTTCGAGGCCGAGGCGGCGCGTGACCGGGTGCTCCACACCCTGACCGAGCGCAGCCGCGCAGCACTGGCCAACATGCAGGCCGCGCTGGACATGCTGGACTACCCGGATCTGGAGCCGGCGATGCGCGAGCGCTTCCTGGGGGTGATCCGGGACGAAACCCGCACGCTCGGACAACGCATCGGTGAACTCGAAGGGGATGCCACCCAGACGATCCAGACGCGCTGGCCGCTGGAGGAGATGCTTGGCGCCGATTTCGTGGCCGCCGCACTTCGTCGCATCGAGGCGGTCACCGGGGTATCGGCCTCGGCGTCTTCGGTGGACCCATCCTTGTGGCTGAACGTCGAGAGCTTTTCCCTGCTTCAGGCACTGGTTTATCTGGCTGGCAGGCTGGGCGACGAGTTCGGTGTCCGGGTGCTGCATTTGCGGCTGGCGCCCGACCCATCCACCAAGGGCAAGGCGCATCTGGACCTCGTCTGGTCCGGTCAGGCCATGAGCACCGAAACTGTGATGAGCTGGGAAATGGATGCCATGACGGTGGGAGGCGAAAGCACCCGCCTGAGTGTTCGCGACGTCATTGACCGTCACAACGGCGCGTTCTGGTTCGAGCGCGAACGCCAGCGACACGAGGCCTTCTTCCGGTTCCTGCTGCCGGTGGCCACGTCGGTGGAGCAGGCACAGCAAGCGGTGGCTGCCGTGCTGCAGGTCAGCAGCCGACCGGAGTACTACGACTTCGATCTGTTCAAGTCCACCGAGCTCACCCGCAGTCTGGACGACCGGCGGCTGGTGGACCTGGTCTATACGGTCTTCGACACCGAGACCACAGGCCTCAATCCGTCACAGGGGGACGAGATCATCCAGATCGGTGCCGCGCGCATCGTCAACAACAAGCTGCTGCGGCAGGAGTGCTTCGAGCAGCTGGTGGATCCGCAGCGTCCGATCCCGCCGGAAGGCATTCCGATTCACGGCATCCAGCCCGAGATGGTGGTGGGCCAGCCCACGATCGACCAGGTCTTGCCCGCGTTTCACGCCTTTGCGCAGGACACGGTGCTGGTGGCCCACAACGCGGCCTTCGACATGCGCTTCCTGCAACTCAAGGAGAAGCGAACCGGGCTGAGCTTCGACCATCCGGTGCTGGACACGCTGCTGCTATCGGCCGTGGTTCATCCCCATCAGGACTCTCACCGACTGGAGGCGATTGCGGAGCGGTTCAACATCACCATCATCGGCCGCCACACGGCTCTGGGTGATGCCATCGTCACCGCCGAGGTGCTGCTGCGCCTGATCCCGCTGCTGGCCGAAAAAGGCATCCACACGCTGGGACAGGCCCGGGAAGCCGCCGAGAAGACCTACTACGCCCGCCTCAAGTACTGAGCGGCGTCGCACAAGGCATCAGAAGCGGCCGGCCTGATAGCGCTGGCCCAGAACGCCCTGCAGCGACTGCACCACCCCGAACGCATCCTTGAGCTGGCTGCGCTCGAAGCTGGAGATGTCGTCGGGGTTGAGGAAGTTGTCGGGCCTCTGGCCTGCAGCAATCTGCCTGGCCTGATGCTGGATGCGCGTGAAGGCCAGGAACTCCAGTGCGTCCCTCAGATCCCGTGCGCTGTCTTCACTGATGGCACCACCGGCCGCCGCACCGAGCAGGCGATCGTGCGTGTTGACGGCCGGATCGCCCCCCGCCAGGGCATACACCCGGGCCAGATCGACGATGGGCACCACCCCGGTGTGCTTCAGATCGATCGTGCCCTTGTGCTCGCCACTGCGAATGGTGGAGAGGCCCTTGAACATGCCCAGCGGGGGCTGGTGGGTCAGCGCGTTGCCCACCATGTAGGCCAGGAAGATCGTGTTGCCCTGGGTCTGTGCCAGCACGTCCTGACGCAGGCCGTCCAGCAGCGCCGATTGCCCGTAGACGGCCCTCAGATCGAAGAACACGCAGGTGAGCATCAGCGCTTTCGGGTCCGGCTGTCCGGTCCATCGGGCAAAATAGTCGGCCCACCGTCGACGCGGCTGGCGCCACTGATCGGTCATCGCCATCATTTCTCCCGGGCAGTAGACGTAGCCGCAGGCATTCAGGCCATCGCACACATACTGCGACAGAGCACGGAAGTACTCGCCGTGCTGCGCCGGGTCATAGCTGTCGTCCAGCACCATGCAGTTGTCCTGATCGGACTTGGCGGTCTGCTCGTTGCGCGCCTGGGACCCGGCCGCCACCCACACGTAGTCGACCGGCGGCGGCCCCAGTTGTGCCTCACCCAACTGCAGCAGCCGGCAGGTGATCGCGTCGGTGATTGCCGTGACGATGTGCCCCGTGCTGTACGCCGAGGCCTCGGCGGCCGCCAGGTTCTGCTGCAGCCGGCCCACCTTCGCACTGATGGACTGCAGGCCTTCCACCGTCTTCTGCTTGTAGACGTCGCCCGCCAGGTACACCGCCGAGGTGCTGTGCTGCTCGGTGAGATCGGTGGCCGTGATCATGCCCGCGATGCGCTGACCGTCGAGCACCGGCACATGGTGGATGTTGTGCCGCGCCATCAGCAGCAGCGCGTCAAAGGCTGGGTTCTGCACATCGATGGTCATGGGCGCCAGCGTGGCAATGTCGGCAATGGGCCTGGACGTGTCCATCCCCGCCGCAATCACCCGGTTGCGCAAGTCGCGGTCGGTCACCAGCCCGAACAGGTGATCGCGTTCGGTGATCAGCACCGAGGACACCCGCTGTTCGCTCATGACCTGGGCCGCATCCCGGATCGTGGTCTGCGGGCTGAGCGTGATGGGCGGACGCTTGATCAGCGAACGCACAGGCGTCGTCATCAGGTTCAGGGCCGGGTCGCCACCGCTGCGGGTCGCCACGCTGCCCGCCGGGCCATTCGCGTGCCCGTGATGCTGTGGCAGGAAATGCAGCAGGGCCGGTGCCCGCAAAGCGACATCCGAAAGGACTGACAGGTCCAGAAGGGCGACTTGGCACGGTCCTTTGGCGACCACGACCGATACCGGCAGTGCCGCCCCCATGCCGCCACCAAACCACTCGCCTTCGCCCAGTTCCAGCAGCGCCTTGCCTTCCGAATCCTGCAGCGTCACCTGTCCGTCGAGTACCCAATGAAGGCACTCGTGAAGCCCATCGCGGTCGGCGACGATGTCGCCATCCTGATGCTGTCCGGTCCGCGCACCCGCCGCAATCAGCGCCTGGTCCTGGGGCGCGAGCTGTCCGAACACACGGTGACCAGACAGCCTGTCGGCGGGAAAGGGTGTTGCGCTGCTGGTAGTTTGGTCCATTCTGGCATGCTACACGTTGAGTCTGTTTGCTCAAGGTCTACCACCGCACGCCTTGACCTGCATCAGTGAAGTCCCGATCGCCAATGTAAGAATTCAGTCAGCGCCCGACTCAGAATGGCGTGACCCTGTGGCCAATCCCATGCTCCTGTTTCTTGTGTCCGCCAAAGTCATCGTCGAGGTCGCCCTGTTATCCCTCCTGGGGCAGGGGGTGGTCGGGCTGATGGCGGGGCAGGGACGCCAGCGCAACGTCTTCTATCAGCTGCTTCGGGCCGTGGGCAGCCCTTTCGTGCGGCTCATGCGCTGGCTGTTGCCCCGCGCGATCCTGGACCGTCATGTGCCGGTGCTCACCTTCGCCACGCTGGCGTTGGCCTGGGTGCTCATCACGGTCGCCAAGATCGGGCACTGTTTGGAGATCGGACCGGAGGCTTGCCGGTGATGGCCTGTCTCCTCAACGGGAAGGCGTTTGCTGCATGAGCGTCCAACAGCGCATCCGCTACTGGCGGACCACGCTTCGCCTCACGCTGGGCCTGCTGGTGCTGTGGTTCCTGGTCACCTTTGGCGTCAGCTTCTTTGCGCGTGAACTGGATTTCACCTTTTTCGGCTGGCCCTTCAGTTTCTGGATGGCGGCGCAGGGCAGCTTGCTGATTTACGGGATCATCATCACCGTCTATGCGGTGGCCATGGGGCGCCTGGACAAGGCCCTGGAGGAGCAGGAGCGGAGGGATCGCGCGTGAGCCTCTGGCGACGTCCACCCGATTCAGGACCCAGCTTCAAGCGGCAGCTTGACCGCGTGTACCAGGTCTACACGGCGGGCTTCATCCTGCTGGTGGTGATGCTGGCCGTGCTGGAACAGCTCGGCCTGTCCCGGGAGTGGATCAGTTCCATTTTCCTGATGGTCACCATCGGGGTCTATGCCGGCATCGGCATCATGAGCCGGACCACCGACGCCACCGAGTACTACGTGGCGGGTCGGAGCGTGCCGGCGATCTACAACGGCATGGCGGTCGGCTCCGACTGGATGTCTGCCGCCTCCTTCATGGGCATGGCTGGCACGCTGTACCTTACCGGCTACAACGGACTGGCCTTCGTCATGGGGTGGAGCGGAGGCTATTGCCTGGTGGCCCTGCTGCTGGCCCCGTACCTGCGCAAGTTCGGCCAGTTCACCATTCCGGACTTCCTGGGTGAGCGCTATGGCGGCCACCTGCCGCGCCTGCTAGGCATTGCCGCCGCCATCCTCTGTTCGTTCACCTACGTGGTGGCACAGATTTCCGGCGTCGGTCTGATCACGGCCAGCCTGACGGGTGTGGCCTTTGAACTGGGCATCTTTCTGGGTCTCGGGGGCATCCTCGTGTGCTCTTTCCTCGGGGGCATGCGCGCGGTCACCTGGACCCAGGTCGCCCAGTACATCGTGATCATCATTGCCTACCTGGTCCCGGTCCTGTGGCTGTCGGTCAAGCAGACCGGTGTGCCGGTGCCACAGGCCATCTACGGATTCCAGCTGGAAAAGGTCACGGCCAAAGAGCGCCTGCTCACCCATGATCCGACCGAGGTGGAGGTGCGCGACATCTACCGCCTGCGTGCCCAGGAACTGGCCGACAAGCTCAGCGACCCGGCCGCCGCGATGTTGGCCGACCGTCAGCAGGCCGAGGAGCGGCTCAGCCGTCTGAGGCAGGAGGGCGCGTCTCTGTCCCAGACGGCGGCGGCAGAGCGGCAGCTGGCCATGCTGCCCCGGGATGTGGATGCGGCGGTCGCACTGTGGACGCGTCAGAAACAGGAGGCCGACACCAAGTCCAAGCCCCTCAATGGCATGCCCCCGCATGCGATCCCCTTCACCGGCGATCCGCAGGGGAGCCTGGCAGAGCGTCGGGAATACGAAGAATCAAGACGCAACTTCCTGGCCCTGGTGTTCTGCCTGATGGTGGGCACGGCGGCGCTGCCGCACATCCTCATGCGCTACTACACCGTGCCCGATGTCCAGGAGGCGCGCAAATCGGTGGCTTGGTCACTGCTGTTCATCTGCCTGCTGTACTTCACGGCGCCAGCGCTGGCGGTGATGATCAAGTTCGAGGTGTTTCACGGGCTGGTCGGCACGCCCATGGACCAGCTGCCCCAATGGATCAGCACCTGGAACCGGGTGGATCCAGCGCTCCTGTCGGTCAACGATGTCAACCAGGACGGCAAGCTGCAGCTCAACGAGCTGACCATCGGCGGCGACATTCTGGTGCTGGCGATGCCCGAGATCGCAGGGCTGCCATTCGTGATCTCGGGCCTGGTGGCCGCCGGTGGGCTGGCGGCGGCCTTGTCCACGGCCGATGGCCTGCTGTTGACGATTGCCAGTGCGCTGTCCCACGATCTGTACTACAAGATGATCGACCCGAACGCCTCCACGGCCCGGCGGGTCACGATCTCCAAGGTGCTCCTGCTGGTGGTGGCGCTCATGGCGGCCTACGTGGCGGCGCAGAAGCCGGCCGACATCCTTTTCCTGGTGTCGGCGGCGTTCTCGTTTGCGGCCGCGGCCTTCTTCCCGGCCCTGGTGCTGGGTATCTTCTGGAAGCGGGCCAACGGCCTGGCCGCATCCCTGGGCATGATCGCTGGCCTGGCCATGACCTTCTACTACATGGCCACCACGCAGCCCTGGCTGCGCGCTGTCTTCGGCATCACGTCACCCGTGGAGCTGTGGTGGGGTATCCAGCCCATTTCCGCCGGCGTGTTTGGCGTGCCGGTCGGCTTTGCCGTGATCATTCTCGTCAGTCTGGTCTCGCCACGCCCGGACGGGGCGACCCGGGCCCTCGTCGAGGGCATCCGGTTGCCGGGCAAGGCGGGCGGGGCAAAGGACGACCGCCCCCTCTGACGCCACAGCATGGCCCCGTCGGAAGCGGATTTGTCACGCTGACCTGAAATTGCTACAATGTTGGGCTTGCCTTGCCGCATCCCGTCCGACGCCGGGAGCGGTTGTTCAATCCACAAGGAGAGTCCATGCGTCATTACGAGATCGTTTTGCTGATCCACCCGGATCAGAGCGAACAGGTTCCGGCCATGCTGGAGCGCTACAAGGGCATGATCACGGCCGGCAACGGCAAGATCCACCGTGTTGAAGACTGGGGCCGCCGCCAACTGGCTTACCAGATCAACAAGCTGTCCAAGGCCCACTACCTGTGCCTGAACATCGAAGCCGACCAGGCTGTGATGGCTGAACTGGAGCACGCCTTCAAGTTCAACGACGCCGTGCTGCGCCAGCTGACCGTCCAGAAGAAGAAGGCCGAAACCGGTCCTTCCTCGATGATGAAGTCGGTCGAGCGCGAAGAAGCTCGCAAGGCCCAGCAGGAGCAGGCTTCGGCCTGAGGCGCCAGCCCAGCCTGAACGGGTGAACCAGCTCTGTTTGACCGCGTCGGTGGTGCAGGTGCAGAACCTGCGCTACACGCCGGCAGGCATACCGGCCCTGAACCTCGTGCTTGAGCACGAGTCCATGGTCACCGAGCTGGATACCCCAAGAACCGTGAAGCTGCAGGTGAAGGCGGTTGCCTTCGGTGCCATGGCCGAAACCCTGTCCCGACAAGGACTCGATTCGGTTTGCAGGTTTGAAGGGTTCCTGGGCAACGCCCGCAACGGCAAAGGCGTCGTGTTCCATATCCAAGCATTCAGCAAAACATAGGAGAGGCCCATCATGGCTGCACCCAAGCGTTTCAACAAAGACAAGCGCCCCAAGCGCAACACCCAGTCGCTGCTGTTCAAGCGCAAGCGCTTCTGCCGTTTCACCGTGGCTGGCGTGGAAGAAGTCGACTACAAGGACGTGGACGTCCTGCGTGACTTCATCGCCGAAAACGGCAAGATCATCCCCGCCCGCCTGACCGGCACCCGCGCCATCTATCAGCGCCAGGTGACCACCGCCATCAAGCGTGCCCGCTTCCTGGCCCTGCTGCCCTACAGCGACCAGCACCGCGTCTGAAAGGGAAACTGACATGCAAATCATTCTTCTCGACAAAGTCATCAACCTGGGTGCCCTGGGTGATGTGGTCAAGGTCAAGGACGGCTACGCCCGCAACTTCCTGATCCCCACCGGCCGTGCACGCCGTGCCACCAAGTCGGCCATCGCCGACTTCGAAGCCCGCCGCGCCGAGCTCGAAAAGGCCGCGGCCGCCAAGCTGGCTGAAGCCCAGGCCCTGGGTGAGAAGGTTGCCGCCGCCACCGTCAAGCTGACCCAGAAGGCCGGCGTGGACGGTCGCCTGTTCGGTTCCGTGACCAACCACGACGTGGCCGAAGAGCTGGTCAAGATGGGTTTCGCCGTGGCCAAGGCCCAGGTCCGCATGCCCAACGGCCCTCTCAAGATGGTTGGCGACTACACGGTCCAGGTGCATCTGCACACCGACGTGAACGTCGACGTCAACGTCACGGTGCTCGGCGAGACCGCCTGATCACCACCGCAGTCCGGCCGTCCTGGCCGGGTTGCCATGAAGCCGCCGCCTCCGGGCTGGCGGCTTTTTTCATGGCTGGGCGCTACCGGTGGTCGACACACCGGATGCCCACCGCCGTTGCACCGTTTATCCACAGACTTGTCCCCTGACAACGGGCGGATCGCACCGTACCATCGGGTTTTGACCTGCAGCCATGTCCGACGCCTTCTCCAGCTCCCTGTCCCCGTTCGAACCCGGCTTTGAAGATGGCGGCTTCAGTGCCGACCGCCAGATCGCCCAGCTGAGGGTGCCCCCGCATTCGATCGAGGCCGAGTCCAGCGTGCTGGGAGGTCTGTTGCTGGACAACGCGGCCTGGGATCGGGTGGCCGACCTGATCAACGATTCGGATTTCTACCGTTATGAGCACCGTCTGGTGTTTTCGTCGGTGGCCACGCTGGTCAATGCCAGCAAGCCGGCCGACGTGGTCACGGTGTTCGAGCACCTGCAGAACCAGGGCAAGGCCGAAGAGGCGGGTGGTCTGGCCTATCTGAACTCGCTGGCGCAGTATGTGCCCAGTGCGGCCAACATCCGCCGCTACGCCGAAATCGTCCGGGAACGCGCCATCCTGCGCAAGCTGGTGGCGGCCAGCGACGAGATCGCCACCTCGGCCTTCAACCCGCAGGGCAGGCCGGTGGCCAAGATCCTGGACGAGGCCGAGCAGAAGATCTTCCACATCGGCGAGGAAGGCTCGCGGATGAAGGAGGGTTTCCAGTCCATGGACAAGCTGGTCGTCGACCTGCTCGACCGTGTGCAGGAAATGGCCGACAACCCCAACGACGTCACCGGCGTGCCGACCGGCTTTGTCGATCTGGACCGCATGACCTCGGGTCTGCAGGCCGGCGACCTGGTGGTGCTGGCCGCCCGTCCCTCCATGGGCAAGACCGCGTTTGCCATCAACATCGCCGAGCACGTGGCCCTGAATGAGGGCTTGCCGGTTGCCGTGTTCTCCATGGAAATGGGCGCCGCCCAGCTGGCGGTGCGTATTGTCGGTTCCATCGGTCGCATCAACCAGGGTCACCTTCGGACTGGCAAGCTGACCGACGACGAATGGCCGCGCCTGACGGAAGCCATCGAAAAGCTGCGTACTGTTTCACTGCACATCGACGAGACGCCGGGACTGACGCCCAGTGAATTGCGGGCCAATGCGCGGCGTCTGGCCCGCCAGTGCGGCAAGCTGGGCCTGATCGTCGTCGACTACCTGCAGCTGATGAGCGGCTCCAGCGCCGCCGGTGGCGACAACCGGGCAACGGAACTCGGCGAAATCTCGCGGGGCCTCAAGATGCTGGCCAAGGAGCTGCAGTGCCCCGTGATTGCCCTGTCCCAGCTCAACCGCTCGGTCGAGCAACGCACCGACAAACGCCCCATGATGTCCGATCTGCGCGAATCCGGCGCCATCGAACAAGACGCGGACATCATCATGTTCATTTACCGCGACGAGTACTACAACCGCGAGACCTGCAAGGAGCCGGGGGTGGCCGAGATCATCATCGGCAAGCAGCGTAACGGCCCCACCGGCACCGTGAAGCTGGCCTTCCTGAACATGCTCACCCGCTTCGAGAGCCTAGCGGGCGGCACCGACGACTTCTGATGTGCCAGCTTGCGCCGCCGTTTCGGTGGCGCAAGCGGCTTACAGGACTTCGCTGGCGAAGTCCGCCAGACGTGAACGCTCCCCACGGGCCAGGGTGATGTGGCCACCGTGCGGCCAGCCCTTGAAGCGGTCCACGGCGTAGGTGAGGCCGGACGAACCCTCGGTCAGGTAGGGCGTATCGATCTGGGCCAGGTTGCCCATGCAGATGATCTTGGTGCCAGGTCCTGCCCGGGTGATCAGTGTCTTCATCTGCTTGGGCGTCAGGTTCTGCGCCTCGTCGATGATCACGTACTTGTTCATGAACGTACGGCCTCGCATGAAGTTCATGCTCTTGACCTTGATGCGGCTGCGGATCAGTTCGTTGGTGGCGGCGCGCCCCCATTCGCCGGCCCCGCCGACGTCACCCTTGGCCAGGAACTCCAGGTTGTCGTCGAGCGCGCCCATCCAGGGGCCCATCTTTTCTTCCTCGGTACCGGGCAGGAAGCCGATGTCCTCGCCCACACTGACGGTGGCCCGTGTCATGATGATTTCGGTATAGCGGCGCTCGTCCAGCACCTGCGTCAGGC
>Ga0114986_1000260_pt1 | contig 14742 bp, 13 predicted proteins | sample Shrwel1BS1Day17_FD_96988 | JGI IMG/M metagenome (GOLD analysis project Ga0114986, IMG submission 96988) | Subsurface microbial communities from deep shales in Ohio, USA - Utica-3 well 1 S-1-Day17 | ecosystem: Environmental > Aquatic > Deep subsurface > Shale gas/oil reservoir > Produced... | reverse complement strand
TCCCGCTCGATTTTCAGGGGGGAATCGACAAGGCCGTGGCCCTCGCCCGCGCGGCGGTGGAGAGCGGCGCGAAGGTCGTCGCTTTCGGCGAGACATTTCTGGGGGGCTATCCGCTGTGGCTCGACGAGGCGCCGGGCGCCGCCTTGTGGGATCATCCGGGGAGCAAAGCGCTGCACCGGATCATGCTTGAGCAAGCGGTGGTCGCCAATGACGCGCGGCTGCTGCCCTTGCAGGAACTCGCCGACGCCAGCGGCGCGGTGATCTCCATCGGCGCGCATGAGCGGGTGCGGCGCAGTCTCGTCAACAATCAGCTGACCTTCCGCCCCGGCCTGCCGGTGATGGATCACCGCAAACTGGTGCCGACCCATGGCGAGCGCCTGATCTGGGCGCGCGGCGATGGCTCGACGTTAGGCGTCCATCAGGCCGAATGGGGCAGCCTCGGCACGCTGATCTGCTGGGAGCACTGGATGCCGCTCGCCCGCGCGGCGATGCACAACCTCGGCGAGGACGTGCACGTGGCGGCCTGGCCGACAGTGCGCGAAAGCCACCAGATTGCCTCGCGGCACTATGCGATGGAGGGGCGCTGCTTCGTGCTGGCGGCGGGGCTGGTGCAGACGCGCGACGATCTGTTCGAGGGGCTGGAGCGGGTGGGCGGTTCTGATGTGGCGCGCGAGCTGTTCGAAGCGATCCCCGCTGAGGTGCTCAACCGCGGCGGCTCCCTGATCGCCGCGCCCGATACCCGCGTAATCGCGCAGGCGGGGCAGGGAGAAGAGACGCTCTTCGCCGAACTCGATCTGGCCGAAGTGACCGAGGGGCTGGCGAACCTCGATACCGACGGGCATTATGCGCGGCCGGATGTGTTTGAGCTGACGGTGGATACGCGGGCGAAGGAGGGGGTAAATTGGCTGAATTGACCATCCATCATTTGATGGCCTTTGTTCGAACTTCAGCTCGAGATGTGCCCATCAACGAATTTTCTTGTCTTGATGGTTGCAGCCGACCTGTTGAGGTGCCGACCCTTGAAGTGGCTACGCTACTGTTCTTTCTTGTTCCCATTGCCTTTGCAATTGCGTGGCTATTGTTTCGAATGCCCAAGATAAGCCCGAAGTCGAGAGACAAAGATACTGAATGACCTTCGCCGCCACCATCCTCACGCTCTACCCGGAGATGTTCCCCGGGCCGCTCGGGCATTCCATCGCGGGACGCGCGCTGGCTGATGCCAAGTGGGCCTGCGAGACAGTGCAGATCCGCGATTTCGCCACCGACAAGCACCGCACCGTCGACGATACGCCCGCAGGCGGCGGGGCGGGGATGGTGCTGAAGTGCGATGTGCTGGCGCGCGCGCTCGACAGTGTCCAAGAGCCCCTTCCCCTCGGGGAAGGGGTTGGGGATGGGGGTACGGCGGTCGAGGTAGGCTCTGCTCCCGCCAATGCTGAGCCCCCACCCCTCGATCCCCTCCCCGCGGGGAGGGGAGGAAGAAGGCCCATCCTCGTCATGACCCCGCGGGGGAAACCCATCACCCAACAGCGCATCCGCGAACTCGCGGCAGGCCCCGGCGTCATCATCCTGTGCGGGCGGTTCGAGGGTTTCGACGAACGCCTGTTCGAGGCCCGGCCCGAGATCGAACAGGTCAGCCTTGCCGACATCGTCCTGTCCGGCGGCGAGATGGCGGCGCTCACCATCCTTGACGCTTGCATTCGCCTCATTCCCGGCGTAATGGGCGCGACCTCTAGCGGGGAGGAGGAGTCGTACGAAAACGGCCTCCTCGAATATCCGCACTATACCCGACCTCAGGAATGGGAAGGGCGCACGATCCCCGAAGTGCTGCGATCGGGGGATCATGCGAAGATCGCGGCGTGGCGCAAGCTGCAAAGCGAGAACGACACACGGTCACGCAGGCCGGACTTGTGGGAACGCTATAGTGGCGATCCGGTCCAACCTGCCTCTGGCGCGCGGCGCAAAACCAAGGAACCGGACCAGTGAACCTGATCCAGCAGATTGAAGCCGAAGAAATCGCCAAGTCCGGCAAGGACATCCCCGAATTCCGCGCAGGCGACACCGTCCGCGTCGGCGTGAAGGTGAAGGAAGGCAACCGCGAGCGTATCCAGGCCTATGAAGGCGTCGTGATCGCCCGCTCGAACCGCGGCATGGGTTCGAACTTCACCGTGCGCAAGATGAGCTTCGGCGAGGGCGTCGAGCGCGTCTTCCCGCTCTACTCGCCGATCGTCGAGAGCATCACCGTGGTCCGCCGCGGCGTGGTGCGTCGTGCCAAGCTCTATTACCTGCGCGGCCGCACCGGCAAGAGCGCGCGTATCGTCGAGCGCAAGATGAACGCCCCCAAGGCGTAAGGCATCTTCAGCCAGCAATTCGCGAAGGGCGGTCCGGCAACGGGCCGCCCTTTTCGTTTGCACCTCTTGCCTTTGGCCCTCGCGATTGCGAGGAACACCCCGCGCCGCTGTGTCGCGGTTCGCAATGACGAGGTGAGCTTTGAATGCGTTCGGTTCTTGCTGCGGTTGCCCTGTGTGTTTCGACCTGTCTGACTACTCCCGTGCTGGCGGAGACGGCCGCCGTGGCTGAGACAGCGTCCACCCTCAGTTTCGAACGCATCTTCGCATCCCCCGGCCTCGACGGTCCCGCGCCGCGTCAGGTGAAGCTGTCGCCCGATGGCCGCTACCTCACCCTGCTGCGCAACCGCGCCGATGACCGCGACCGCTATGACCTGTGGGGCTACGACATCGAGACCCGCGAATGGCGGATGCTGGTGGATTCAGAGAAGCTTGGCTCGGGCCGCGAGCTTTCGGAAGACGAGAAGATGCAGCGCGAACGCGCGCGGGTCGGCAGCCTCAAGGGGATCATCGCCTACCAGTGGGCGAGCGATGGTTCGGGCGTGCTGGTGCCGCTCGATGGCGACCTGTTCCTCGCGAAGCTTGATGGCACGGTGACGCGCCTGACCGACACCGAGGGCACCGAATTGAACCCCAAGCTTTCGAGCAAGGGCGGGTTCGTCAGCTTCGTTCGTGACCGGCGCTTGTGGACCGGCCCGGTGGGCGGGGAGGCGCAGCCCGTCACCCCCGCGGGCGAGGCCGAGACCATTCGCTGGGGCGAGGCGGAATTCGTCGCGCAGGAGGAAATGGCGCGGCTGCAAGGCTATTGGTGGAGCCCCGACGACAAGCGCATCGTCGTCCAGCGCACCGATGAGGCGAGCGTCGGCATCGTCACCCGTGCGGCGATCGGGGCGAAGGGCACCAAGGTTTTCGACCAGCGCTACCCCGCCGCCGGCACCGACAACGCCGTGGTCGAGCTGTTCGTGATGAACCCCGATGGCTCGGACAAGGTGAAGATCGACCTCGGCTTCGATCTCGATATCTATGTCGCCCGCGTCGATTGGGCGCCGGATGGCAGCGCGATCTATGTCCAGCGGCAGGACCGCGCACAGACGAAGATCGATGTGCTGAAGGTTGATCCGGCCACGGGCGCCTCGCAGATCTGGTTCACGGAAGAAGCCGCGCGGCCCGATTACTGGGTCAACCTGTCGGACAACTACCGCTTCCTCGCCGATGGGTCGCTGCTGTGGTGGTCGGAACGTGACGGTTTCGGCCATTTCTACCGCTATGCGAACGGACAGTGGCAGCAGCTTACCCGAGGCCCATCGCCGACCACCACACTGGTCGGCGTGGATGAAACAGCGGGGACCTTCACCTATCAGGCGACGGCTGACGTGCTGACCCAGCAGATATACCGGGCGCGGCTGGACGGGATGGGGGGGGCGGAACTGCTCACCGATCCCGCCTTCACCAATTCTGCGAGCATGGATGGGGCGGGGCGGCTGCTCTACGTCACCCGGTCGAACCCGAACCAGCCGCCGCAGTCCTACCTCGCCACGCCGGACGGCAAGCGTGTCGCCTGGATCGAGGAGAACGCGGTGGCGGGCGATCATCCCTATGCCCCGTTCCTCGCCAGCCATGTCGCGCCCGAATTCGGCACCATCGCTGCCGAGGATGGCACCCCACTGCACTGGATGATGCTCAAGCCGAAGATGGAGGCGGGCAAGCGTTACCCCGTGTTCTTCAGCCATTACGGCGGGCCGGGGCCGCAGATGGTGACGAAGGGCTGGGGCGGGGCGCTCGCGCAGTCGATCGTCGACAAGGGCTATATCTACTTCGTGCTCGACAATCGCGGTTCGGCCAACCGGGGCGTGGATTTCGAACAGCCGCTCTACCGCGCGATGGGCGGGGCCGAGGTGCGCGACCAGAAGGCCGGTGCGCTGTTCCTGAGGAGCCTGGATTTCGTCGATCCGGACAAGATTGCGATCTATGGCTGGTCCTATGGCGGCTACATGACGCTCAAGCAGCTTGAGGCCGATCCGGGGCTTTATGCGGCGGGGATTTCCGGCGCGCCCGTGACCCGCTGGGAGCTTTACGACACCCACTACACCGAACGCTACATGGGCGACCCGCGCGAGGTGCCCGAGGCTTACGAGAAGGCGAGCGCCATTCCGGAGGCGACGAAGATTGCCGATCCCCTGCTGCTGATCCACGGCATGGCGGATGACAACGTGGTGTTCGAAAACGCCTCGGAACTGATCAGCGTGCTTCAGGAAAGCAACACGCCCTTCGAGATGATGCTCTATCCCGGCTACACCCACCGCGTTTCCGGCCCCAAGATCGGGCCGCACATGTGGAACGCGATCATGCGCTTCCTCGATGCGCACGGGGTGACGCCTCCCGAGTAGGGGTGCCATAGCAGGTATAGGTCTGCACAAAGAGAAATGATGTTGCGCTGGGGGCGGCGCACGCTATTTCGCACCTGCGAAAACATGAGGAGAAGCGCAAGTGGGTTACCGGGTGGCAGTGGTCGGCGCGACCGGCAATGTCGGGCGCGAGATGATGCAGGTCCTCGCCGAGCGCGAGTTTCCGTGTGACGAGGTCGCCGCGGTCGCCTCGCCGCGTTCGACCGGCACCGAAGTCGAATTCGGCGACACCGGCAAGATGCTCAAGTGCAAGAACATCGAGCATTTCGACTGGGCCGGATGGGACATCGCACTGTTCGCCGCAGGCTCGGGCCCGGCCAAGGAATATGCCCCCAAGGCGGCCGCCGCCGGGTGCATCGTGATCGACAATTCCTCGCTCTACCGCATGGACCCCGATGTGCCGCTGATCGTGCCCGAGGTGAACCCCGACGCGATCGATGGCTACACCGCGCGCAACATCATCGCCAACCCCAACTGCTCGACCGCGCAGCTGGTGGTGGCGCTGAAGCCGCTGCACGATGCCGCGACGATCAAGCGCGTGGTGGTGAGCACCTACCAGTCGACCTCGGGCGCGGGGAAAGCCGGGATGGACGAGCTCTTCGCTCAGAGCCGTGCGATCTTCGTTGGCGATCCGGTGGAGCCGCAGAAGTTCACCAAGCAGATCGCTTTCAACGTCATTCCGCACATCGATGTCTTCCTCGACGATGGTTCGACCAAGGAAGAATGGAAGATGGTGGTCGAGACCAAGAAGATCCTCGATCCCAAGATCAAGCTGACCGCGACCTGCGTGCGCGTGCCGGTGTTCGTGGGCCACTCGGAATCGGTCAACATCGAGTTCGAGAACGAGCTTTCCGCCGAGGCCGCAATGGACATCCTGCGCGAGGCGCCCGGCGTGATGCTGATCGATAAGCGCGAGGACGGTGGCTACATCACTCCGATCGAATGCGTCGGCGATGCGGCAACCTTCGTCAGCCGCGTGCGCGAGGACCCGACGGTGGAGAATGGCCTCACCATGTGGGTGGTCTCTGACAACCTGCGCAAGGGCGCTGCGCTGAACGCGGTACAGATCGCCGAACTGCTCGGCCGCCGCCACCTCAAGAAGGGCTGAGCGCGATGCGGATGGGGCTTCTCGCGCTGGCAGGCGCGGCTGCGCTGGCGGGATGTGACAGCGGTGATGTGCCCAGCCCCGCTGAACGCCAGCAGAGCGAAGCCGCCCCTGCGCCGGTTGCCGCCAACGCGGTCGAGCTGCGCTCCGACGGGCTGAGCGCAGGCGCGGAGAGCTTCTATTTCGCCGCCGGACAGGCCGAGGTGGAAGCTGCACTTACGAAGGCGCTGGGGGCCAAGCTGCGCTCTGGCGAGAACCCCGAATGCGGGGCGGGGCCGATCACCTTCACCGATTTTGCGGGCGGGCTGACGGCTCATTTTCAGGAAGACCGGCTGGTGGGGTGGAACTGGCACTTGCCGCAGGACGGTGATGCCAAGGCCGGCGGCACTGTCAGCCTGCCCGGCAAGGTGCAGGTCGGAACGGCCCGCGCCGTGCTGGAGGCCGCGCCCGGTTTCGCGCCGATTCAGGGCAGCACGCTGGGTGAGGAATTCGCGCTTGGCCAGAAGATCGGCGGGTTCATCGCCGGCGACAAGGTCGAGATGCTCTACGCCGGAACGCAGTGCTTCTTCCGCTGAGGCCTACTCCGACAGCGCAACCGGTCCGGCCGGCCCGCGGTTGCCGCGCATCAGCAGCGCGAGCGGGGCAGCGGCGAGCGTGATCCACATCATCGCCCAGAAATCGTCGATATAGGCGATCATCGCCGCCTGCCGGTTCACCTCGGCATCGATGATCGTCATCGCCGTGTCGCCGAGCGCCTGGAAGCGGTCGATGGTGGAGAAATCGACCATGCTGCCGGTCGCTGCCGTGATGTGGGTGCCAAGGTCAGCGTGGGCGGTCTGGATGTTGCGGGACAGCAGCACGGTCATCCACGCGATCCCCGCCGATGCACCAAGCGAACGCAGCAGGTTGAGCATGCTCGACCCGTCCGTGCGGAGCGCCGGGCTAAGCGTGGCAAAGGCGCTGACCTGCAAAGGGATGAAGACCAGCCCCATGCCAAGGCCTTGCAGCAGGCCGCTGACGATCACGTGCATCTCGTCCACCTCCAACGACCAATGCGCCATCTGCCACAGCGAAAAGGCGCAGATCAGAAAGCCGCTCGCCACCACCGGACGCGCGTCGATCCCGCGGCGCATCAGCAGGCCGGATAGCTGCATCGAGACGAGAATTCCTACGCCGCGCGGCATCAGCACGATGCCGGTATCGATCACCCCGTAGCCGAACAAGTTCTGGAGCATAGGCGGCAGCAGCGCCATGGTTGCGAACATCACGATCCCGATCACCACCATGAAGGCGAGCGCGATGGCAAAGTTGCGATCGGCAAACAGCGCGCGGTCGAACATCGGGGCGGGGGCGGCGGCGAAGTGGATGACCACCATCCACGTCGCCGATAGGGTGAGCAGGAGGTAGATCCAGATTTCCGCCGAAGCGAGCCAATCGAGGTGCGCGCCGCGATCCAGCATCAGCTGGAAGGCGGCCAGGGCCACGGCGAGCAGCAGGAACCCCGTGATGTCGAAGCGCCGCTTGCGGCGCGGGCGCTTGGGCAGGCAGGCGATCAGGATCGCCAGCGAGGCAAGGCCCACGGGAAGGTTCACGAAGAACACCCAGCGCCAGTTCGCGGTCTCGGTCAGCCAGCCGCCAAGGATCGGGCCGAGGATCGGGCCGATCATGATTCCCATCCCCCACACCGCCATGACCTGCGGATGGCGGGAGGGGCGGGTGGCATCGAGCATGAAGGACTGGCTGAGCGGCGCGATGAAGGCTCCGGCCACGCCTTGCAATGCGCGGAAGGCAACCATCTCCTCAAGGTTCTGCGCCAGCCCGCACAGCATCGAGGCGAGGATGAAACCGGCGACCGAGCCGATGAACAAGGTGCGCGCGCCGATCCGGTCCGCCAGCCACCCGGTGAGCGGCAGAGCCACGGCCGAGGCGATGATATAGCTCGTCAGCACCCATGTGATCGTGTCGACCGTCGCCCCCAGCGAGGACTGCATGTGGGGCAGGGCGACATTAGCGATGGTGGTGTCGAGGATCTGGAGGAGCGACGCGGCCATCACGCCGACAATCATCAGCGGGTAGTTGCTGCTTTCCAGTTCCGGAAAATCCAGACCCCCTCCAGCCCCGTCTTGCGGCGGGCCAGCCTCCGCTTGACCGGCGTCAGGGGTGGCCTTGGCCCCGCTTGCCACGTCAATTTTGCCGCTTTTTGCCGGTAAACACGGTGATTTCGGAGGAAAGCCCGGCGATCAGACGGCGCGGACTGGTGCCTTCGATCGCGATCCGGACCGGGACCCGCTGGGTGACCTTCACCCAGTTCCCGGTCGCATTCTGTGCCGGCAGCACCGAGAACTCCGCACCCGTTCCCGCGCCGATGCTGGCGACACGGCCCTTGAGGACAAGGTCGGGGTAGGCATCGAAGCGGATCTCGGCACGCTGGCCCACCGCCATCTCGGCAAGGTCGGTCTCCTTGAAGTTGGCTTCCACGTAGGTCGATCCTTCACGCACAAGCGTCAGCACCGGCAGGCTCGGTACAACCTGCTGGCCCGGTTGCAGGCGGTCGGCCTGTGCGACGCGGCCTGCGACAGGGGCGCGCACTTCGGTGCGGCGCAGCGAGAGTTCGGCGTTGGCACGCCGCGCCTCGGCAGCGGCGACCTGCGGGTTGACGCCGGGGACCGCCGGGCCGCTCGCCAGCCGCGCCCGGGCTTCGCGCTGGCGATCCTCCGCCTGCCGCACCCGTTCGCGCGCCTGTATCACTGCCTGTTCGGCAGCCTCGTAATCGGCCTTGGTCGAAAAGCCTTTCTCGCGCAGCGCCCGCACCCGCTCGAAGCGTGCCTCGGCAAAACCCACGTCGCTGCGGGCGGCTGCGATGTCGGTGCCGGTGAGGTCGGCATCATTGCGCAGGGCGATGACATTGGCCTGCGCGCCGGCGATGGCGGCGTTGGCTTCGGCGATCTGGAGACGGAACGGCTCGGGATCGATCCGGAACAGCAGTTGCCCCGCCTGCACCTTGTCCCCGTCCTTCGCCAGCACCTCGGTGATCGCCCCGCCGACTTCCGCGCTGACCGAGACCATGTCCTGCTTGATATAGGCATTGTCGGTCGAAACCTTGTCCTGAAGGCTCTGCCAGTAGAGCCAGCCACCCAGCATCAGCGCCAGCGGGACGACCAGCATCAGCGCCCAGCGTCCCCATGGGCGATCGGGCTGCTGCGCCTCTGGCGAGGGCGGCAGGGTGACAGCGGCCGCTACGGTTGCGCGGGCGGGATCGGCTTCAGCCATGGGCGGCCTCGGGTTGGCGGGCGGCGACAAGATTGGCGGCGATGCGATCAAGCATGCGGGCGAACAGTTCGCGCTCGGCCGGGGCGAAGCCTTGGAGCATGTCTTCGAACAGGGCTTCGACACTGGTCCGCAGCCGCGTGACAATGCCGCGGCTTTTGTCGGTGAGGTGCAGGATGCGCGCGCGGCGGTCGGCGGGATCTGCCTGGCGCTCGACCCAACCGGCATCCTCCAGCCGGTCGACTATGCGGGTGAGGGTGATCGGCTCGATTTCCAGCCGTTCCGCATAGAAGGCTTGGTTCTGATCGGGCGCGCGTTCGAGCGACAGCAGCAGTCGTGCCTGCGGCCCCGTCAAACCCAAGGAGCGCACCCGGTCATCGAACAGGCGGCGCAATTGGCGTGAGTTGTCGGCGAGTCGGTAGCCCGTTTCGATGCTCATGCGTGCCCTTATAATAAGTGGGCTTACTATATTCAACCGTGCTGGCGGCGCGCGGCGAAGCGCGCTAGCAGGCGGGCCATGACCCATATGATCGAACAATTCGCCAGCTTCGACGGTACCCGTCTGGCCGTTCACACAATCGGCGAAGGGCGCCCTGTGGTGCTCCTCCACGGGCTGTTCTCCAGCGCCCAGATGAACTGGATCAAGTGGGGACACGGCGAACGGCTGGCAGCGGGGGGGATGCGGGCGATCATGCTCGATTTCCGCGTCCACGGGCAGAGCGAGGCGCCGCGCGATCCGCAGGCGTATCCCCCCGGCGTGCTGGTGCGCGATGTGGCGGCGCTGGCTGAACACCTCGCGCTTGAGCCGGGCGGCTTCGATCTTGTCGGTTTTTCGCTGGGCGCGCGCACTGCGATCCACACAGTCGCCCACGGCATCCTGGAGCCGCGCCGGCTGTGCGTGTGCGGGATGGGCGTGGAGGGCCTCGCCGGGTGGGAGCGGCGGGCGAACCACTTCAAGCGGGTGATCGACGAATTCGACACCATCAAGCCCGGCGATCCGGCCTATACGGCGCGCACTTTCCTGAAGTCACAGGGTGTCGACCGCGTCGCGGCGCGACTGCTGCTGGATGCGATGGACGATTTTGACCTCGCGATGCTGACGAACATCACCATGCCGACGGCGGTGATCTGCGGCGACGAGGATCAGGACAACGGCTCTGCCGAAGATCTCGCCGCGCTGCTCCCGGATGCGCGCTACATCGAGGTGCCCGGCGGGCATCTCAACAGTGTGACGAAGCCCGAACTCGGTCTGGCGATAGCAGGCTTCTTGGCGGCTTGATTCCGGCGGGCGAGGGGTTCAAACCCTGCGGCATTGTCACATGCCTGACGGGAAACTTGCCTCATGAAACTCGCCGCCCCCTTCCTCAAGGGCGCCGCCGCGCTCGCCATCGCCGTTGCCGCGCCGCTTGCCGCGCAGGACGCAGCGCCCGCCGCTTCCGCCACGACCTATCCCGAAACGCCCGAGGGCGCGAAGGCATGGATCGCCGCAGTCGAAGCCGATCTGGCGGCCTTCTCGGTCGAATATGGCCATGTCTCGTGGCTCAATGCGACCTATATCAACCACGACAGCGATACGCTGGCAGCCAAGTACGGCGCAGAGCTGACGCTCAAGCAGGTCGGCTATGCCAACGAAGCGGCGCGCTATGCCCGGGTTGCGGGGCTGGATGCGGAGACTGTCCGCAAGCTTGACATGCTGCGCAACGGCATCGGCCTGCCCGCACCCAACCGCCCCGGCGCCGCCGAGGAGCTGAACGCAATCGCCACCAGCCTCGGCTCGGCCTACGGGCGCGGCAAGGGCACGCTCAATGGCCAGCCCATCAACGGCAGCGACATCGAGGCCGAAATGGGCAACCTCGAACGCACGCCTGACGAGCTCAAGGAAATGTGGGCGAGCTGGCACGACAATGTCGGCGCGCCGATGCGCAAGGATTATGCGCGCATGACCGCGCTCGCCAATGAAGGCGCCAAGGAACTGGGTTTTGCCGATTACGGCGCGATGTGGCGTTCGGGCTATGACATGCCGCCCGAGCAATTCGCCGCCGAGACCGAGCGGATGTGGCAGGAGGTGAAGCCGCTCTACATCGCGCTCCACACCTATGTGCGCCGCAAGCTCAACGAGAAATACGGCGATGCCGTGCAGCCCCGCACCGGCCCGATCCGCGCCGACCTGCTCGGCAACATGTGGGCGCAGGAATGGGGCAATATTTACCCGCTCGTTGCCCCCGCAGGTGCGGGCGATATCGGCTATGACCTTACCGACCTCATCGCCAAGAAGAACCTCGATGCCGTCGGCATGGTCAAGGTCGGCGAGCAGTTTTTCTCCTCGCTCGGTTTCGAACCGTTGCCCGCGACCTTCTGGGAGCGCAGCCAGTTCACCAAGCCGGCCGACCGCGAAGTGGTCTGCCATGCCTCGGCCTGGAACATCGACAATGTCGATGACCTGCGCATCAAGATGTGCATCAAGCCCAATGGCGATGACTTCATCACCATCCACCACGAACTTGGCCACAACTACTACCAGCGCGCCTATAACAAGCAGGATCCACTGCACCTGAACGGCGCGAATGACGGCTTCCACGAGGCGATCGGTGACATGATCGCGTTGTCGATCACGCCCGAATATCTGGTGCAGATCGACATGCTCGATCCCAAGGACGTGCCGAGCGCCGACAAGGATATCGGTCTCTTGCTGCGGCAGGCGATGGACAAGGTCGCGTTCCTGCCTTTCGGCCTGCTGCTCGATCGTTATCGCTGGGGGCTTTACGACGGTTCGATCCCGGAAGCCGCGATGAACACCGGGTGGAACCAGCTGCGCCGCGATTATCAGGGCGTGGTGCCGCCGGTGCCGCGTGACCCGGCGGGCTTCGATGCGGGGGGCAAGTACCACATCCCCGGCAACGTCTCTTACACCCGCTACTTTCTGGCGCGTCTGCTCCAGTTCCAGTTCTACAAGGCCGCCTGCGACACTGCCGGGTGGAAGGGGCCGCTGCACCGCTGCTCGTTCTACGGCAACAAGGAGGTCGGCACGAAGCTGAACGCGATGCTGGAGATGGGCGCATCCAAGCCGTGGCCCGATGCGCTGGAGGCCTTCACCGGCGAGCGGCAGATGAGCGGCAAGGCGATGGCGGAATATTTCGCTCCGCTGAAGCGTTGGTTGGACGAGCAGAACAAGGGCGAGAAGGCAGGCTGGTGACAATACGCGGGGGCGGTATCGCAACAGGGGCGGCGGCGCTGCTGGCGCTTGCCGCCTGCGCGCCGGTCGAAACGCCGGGCGAGGGCGCGGCGGCAGCGTTGCCGCCCACGCTTTTCGTTGCGGCCAAGCGCGGCAACACCTTGTCCAAGGTCGATCTGGCCACGGGCAGGGAGGTGCTGCGCCTGCCGAGCTGCACCAACCCGCACGAGCTGGCGACCTCGCCCGATGGCCAGCATGTCGCGCTGGCCTGCTATGGCGGGACGAGCGTCGATGTGTTCCGCACCGACAGCCTCGAACGGGTCAAGAGCATCGACCTTGGCGCGAATGCCCGGCCGCACGGGATCGTCTGGCACGCCAGCGGCAATATCTACGCGACCGCCGAGGGGCGCCGTTCGATCTTCCAGATCGTCGGGCCGATGACCAGCGCGCCGGTTACCTTCGAATTCGCGACGGGCAAGGAAGGCAGCCACATGCTCGCCGTCAGCCCCGACGAGCGCACGGCCTGGACCACCGACCTTGGCTCGCGCACTGTTACTCGGGTCGATCTTCGTACCCGCCGCGCGCCGCTGTCGGTGACGGTTGGCGAGGAGCCCGAGGGGATTGCGCTTGCGCCGGACGGGAAGACCCTGTGGGTCTCGGCACGCGGTTCCGATCAGGCCTTTGCGCTCGATCCGCAGACGATGGAGGTGCGCGATACTGTCGCCACCGGACGTTTCCCGCTGCGCATCGCCGTTCGTCCGCAAGGCGATGTCGCGGTCACCAGCGATCTTCAGGACGGCAGCCTTAGCGTCATCGACACCGCCACGGCCAAGGTGATCCGCACCATTCCCGTCTCCGGTCCCGTCGAGGCGCAGACCCGGTTTCAGGTCACGATCCTGTGGTCCGCCGACGGGGAGCGCATCTATGTCGCCGAGACCGGCACAGACACAGTCGCCGAGGTCGAATACGCCAGAGGCACGGTCCTGCGCCGTCTCAAGGCGGGTGAGGGCGGGGACGGGATGGCGATTCTGCCTTGAAGGCGGCGCGCCCCCTTGCGATTGTCGGCTGGCGCGAACTGGTGAGCCTGCCCGAACTGGGCCTGTCGGGCATTCCGGCCAAGATCGATACCGGCGCGCGCACCTCGTCGCTGCATGCCCACGTGCTTGAGGACTTCGAGCGCGGGGGCGAACGTTTTGTGCGTTTTGCGGTCGATTGGGGCGGGACACGCCATTGCTGCGAGGCGGTGCATGTCGATGTGCGCGGCATCACCTCCTCCAACGGCGACCAGCAGACGCGCTTTGTCATAAAGACGCCGCTGACGATCGGTAATCTCACCTTCCGGGCGGAAATCAGCCTGGCGGACCGATCCCAGATGCAGTTCCCGATGCTGATCGGCCGAACAGCGCTGCGGCGAAGGATGGTGGTGGATAGCGGACATTCGTGGCTGCAATCACCCGAGATAGCGCATATGGGGCGCATCCGCCGGTAAAGCACCGGTCTTGAAAGGGTCTTCATGAAAATCGCGATGCTGGCGCGCAACGCCAACCTCTATTCGCACAGGCGGCTGAAGGAGGCCGCCGAGGCGCGGGGGCACACGCTCGACATCCTGAACACGCTGCGCTGCACGGTGCACATCGCCAGCCATCGCCCGCAGGTGTTCTATAACGGCGCGCCGATCCAGGCCTATGATGCGGTGATCCCGAGGATCGGGGCCTCGATCACCAATTATGGCCTTGCAATCCTTCGGCAATTCGAGATGGCGGGAATCTGGTCCCTCAACGAGAGCGTCGCCATCGGGCGCAGCCGCGACAAGCTGCGCAGCTTGCAAATCCTCGCCAAGCACGGGCTCGGCCTGCCGCTTACCGCCTATGCCAACGACCCTAAGCAGGCCGAGGAGATCATCCGGGCGGTCAAGGGGCCGCCGGTGGTCATCAAGCTGATCGAGGGGACGCAGGGCATCGGCGTGGTGCTGGCCGAGACGATGAGCAGCGCCAAGTCGGTGATCGAGGCGTTCCGGGGTGCCAACGTCAACATCCTCGTGCAGGAGTTCATCAAGGAAGCCGGCGGCACCGATATCCGCGCGCTGGTGGTCGGCGGCAAGGTGGTTGCGGCGATGAAGCGCACCGGAGCGGCAGACGAGTTCCGCTCCAACCTCCACCGCGGCGGCAGCGCGCAGGTCATCAAGATCACGCCCGAGGAGCGCTCCACCGCGGTGCGGGCGGCCAAGCGCATGGGGCTGAACGTGTGCGGGGTGGACATGCTGCGGTCCAACCACGGCCCGGTCATCATGGAGGTCAATTCCTCGCCCGGCCTGGAAGGGATCGAGAGTGCGACGGGCAAGGACATTGCCGGCCAGATCATCGATTTTCTCGTCGCCAATGCGGTCAGCGGCAACACCAAGACTAAGGGTCGGGGCTAATCGCCCGCCGCCCCCGATGTTTCACGTGA
>Ga0114986_1000258_pt1 | contig 14792 bp, 14 predicted proteins | sample Shrwel1BS1Day17_FD_96988 | JGI IMG/M metagenome (GOLD analysis project Ga0114986, IMG submission 96988) | Subsurface microbial communities from deep shales in Ohio, USA - Utica-3 well 1 S-1-Day17 | ecosystem: Environmental > Aquatic > Deep subsurface > Shale gas/oil reservoir > Produced... | reverse complement strand
TCTGGAGGGGGTCTGACCGGGGTCAAGCCCCGGCTGAGACCGCTCTGGCGGCAGGCAGAAAAAAGCCCCGCCAGCCACACGGGCGGGCGGGGCATGAAGTCTGACCGCTAAAAGGGGAGAGGCGGTCAGAAGCGGTAGCTGACCCCGGCGCTGATCACCCAGGGATCCAGTTTGTGCTCGGTCTCGATCGCCAGCGTGTTGCCGACGAACCAGCGCGCCGTGGTGTCGATGAAGTAACGCTTCACATCCACGCTGAGGCCGAAGCCCTGATCGTTCAGCGGCACATCGAAGCCCGCCTGAAGCGCGACGCCGAATTCGTCCGACAGATCGGTGTCGGTCACGCCCAGCGGCAGGGTTGCCGCGCCCGGATCATCCTTGAGCCAGATGAAATAGGCCACGCCCGCCCCGACATAGGGTTTGAAGCCACCGGCGTCGAAGTGATACTTGGCCGTCACCGTGGCAGGCAGCAGCAGCGCGTCGGAGACCAGCTCGGCCCCGGCAGGCAGCCCCGCCGTCGCATCGACATCGTGCTGGGTGGTGCCGGCGATGGTTTCGATCGAGACATTGTTGCTGAGGAAATATTCCACAGCCAGCGTCGGCACGACATTGTCGTTGGCCTTGGTCTGGGTGGCGGCAGGCAGATTCGGCAGATTGACGCTGATGTCGGTGATCTTGCCATCGGGCGCCACATAGGTGCCGAGCACCTTGATCTGGATGTCGCCCGCGCGATCATCGTCCTGCGCCATCGCCGGCGTTGCCGCCAATGCGAGTGCGGCCGCACCCAAGGCAGTGCTGGCAAGCATCGGAAGAGTCTTCATTTTCTAATCCTCATCGGCAGCAGTGGCCGCCCTCCGCGGCCCAGGATGGTTGCTGCCTGTGAGGGCCGGATAGACCGCGTTCGCCGACATGCTCATTGATCGGGATCAAAGACCTTTGCGCTGGCGGGCGGCATTGCGGCATCCATCATGGCGACCCTCAGTCCTCCGCCCCCCGACACGGGAATGGCCGCTTTCCGCGCAGCCCTGCCGCCCGGCACGGGCGATGCGCCGACAGCCGATAGCCTGTGCGCGCTGGGGCAGACGACGCGGCTGGCCAAGGGGGCCGAGCTTGCGCCCGATCCGGACGCCGATCGGCTGGTGTGGATCGCCAGCGGCGCGGCCAAGCTGGTCGCCCCCCATGCCGCCGGAAGCCCCGGCGGGCAGGTGCTGGCCTTCCACTTCGCGGGCGATCTGGTGTCGGTGCTGCGCCAGTCGGCCAAGGAATCATCGGGCGTCGATTTCCGGCTGGTCGCGCTCGCCGATTGCGATCTCGTGATCTTCCCTTCGGACAGTTTCCTCGATGCAGCGCAGGGTGACCCCGCCGTGCTGCGATCGGTGCTGACCCGCAGCCTTCAGGCGCTCCACCGCAGCCGCACGCGGATGATGCAGATGGGGCACAAGTCCGCCGCCGCGCGGATCGCCGACTTTCTAGTTTCGATGGCCGAACGGCTCACCGGCGCAACGCAGGGGCCATGCGCCTTTGCCCTGCCGATGAGCCGCCGCGACATCGGGGATTCGCTGGGCCTCACGATCGAGACCGTCAGCCGCCAGCTTACCGAGCTGCGCGAGGCCGGACTGGTGGAGACCGAGGGCCGGTCGAACATCGCGCTCAAGGATGTGGGCGCGCTCGCCCGCATCGCCGGGCGGCAACAGGGGCAACTCAAAATCTAGTCAAATTTGATTTCGGTCAAACACACCAATTGCGCTGGCAGGCTACACACCTGCCGACGGAAGGGATAATACAACATGGAAACAGTCGTTAAGCGGCTGGGAGTGTGGGCGCTTGTCCTGCTCGCCAGCATCGCAGCCATTGCGCTTACGCCGGATGCAGGCTTTGCCATCCACATGGGCATCGTTGCCCTGGTGGCGGTGATCCTGATCTTTGCCACGGCCTCCAGCTACGATCCGCTGGCCAAGGCGCAGAGCATCTTCAACATGCCTCCCGGGCCGAGCCGCTATGATGACGACGTGATCCGCTGGGGCGTGATCGCGACGATGTTCTGGGGCATCGCAGGGCTACTGGCGGGCGTGTTCATCGCCGCGCAGCTGGCCTTTCCGCAGCTGAACTTCGAGCCGTGGCTCAACTTCGGAAGGCTGCGCCCGCTGCACACCAGCGCGGTGATCTTCGCCTTTGGCGGCAATGCGCTGCTGGCGACCAGCTTCTACGTCGTGCAACGCACTTGCCGCACCACGCTGGCCCTGCCGGGCACAGCGCGTTTCGTGTTCTGGGGATACCAGCTGTTCATCGTGCTCGCCGCGACCGGCTACCTGCTCGGCATCAGCCAGGGCAAGGAATATGCCGAGCCCGAATGGTATGTCGATCTGTGGCTGACGGTGGTGTGGCTTGCCTATCTCGCCGTGTTCGTCGCCACGATCCTCAACCGCCGCGAACCGCATATCTACGTGGCGAACTGGTTCTACCTCGCCTTCATCATCACCGTGGCGATGCTGCACGTGGTCAACAACCTCGCGCTGCCGGTTAGCCTGCTGGGCGCCAAAAGCTACAGCGCGTTTGCGGGCGTGCAGGATGCGCTGACCCAGTGGTGGTACGGCCACAACGCGGTCGGCTTCTTCCTCACCGCGGGCTTCCTTGCGATGATGTATTACTTCGTGCCCAAGCAGGCCGGGCGGCCGGTCTATTCCTACCGCCTTTCGATCATCCACTTCTGGTCGCTGATCTTCCTCTACATCTGGGCCGGCCCGCACCACCTCCACTACACCGCCCTGCCCGACTGGGCACAGACGCTGGGCATGGTGTTTTCGGTGATGCTGTGGATGCCCAGCTGGGGCGGGATGATCAACGGGCTGATGACGCTCAACGGCGCGTGGGACAAGGTGCGCACCGATCCGATCATCCGCATGATGGTGCTGGCGCTCGCCTTCTACGGGATGAGCACCTTCGAAGGCCCGATGCTGTCGATCAAGGCGGTGAACAGCCTGTCGCACTATACCGACTGGACCATCGGCCACGTCCATTCGGGCGCGCTGGGGTGGAACGGGATGATCACCTTCGCCTGCGTCTATTACCTCACCCCGCGCCTGTGGAACCGCGAGCGGCTCTACAGCCTGAGGATGATCAACTGGCACTTCTGGCTCGCGACGCTGGGGATCGTCTTCTACGCCGCCAGCATGTGGGTCGCCGGGATCACCCAGGGCCTGATGTGGCGTGAATACGGGGCTGACGGGTACCTGGTGAACAGCTTCGTCGACACCGTCGCCGCGCTCCACCCGATGTACATCCTGCGCGCCGTGGGGGGCCTGATGTACCTCGCCGGAGCCGGGATCATGGCCTTCAACATCTGGATGACCATCGCCGGCAAGGTGCGCGCGGAAGCGCCCATGGGCGAGACCGCGCATGATGAAGCTGCCGACCGGCCGCTGCCCATCCCCGCAGCCGCCCAGCCCGCCGAATAACCGCTCAGCAGGAACCAAGACCATGAGCAACACCGCAAATACCGGCGCTTTCGAGGGCCACAAGAAGATCGAACGCAACGTCACCCTGCTCGCCGCGGCAACGCTGGGGGTGGTGGCGATCGGCGGGATCGTGGAAATCGCGCCCCTGTTCTGGATCGACAACACAATCGAGAAGGTGGAGGGGATGCGCCCCTACACCCCGCTCGAACAGGCCGGGCGCGACATCTATGTGCGCGAGGGGTGCTACGTGTGCCACAGCCAGATGATCCGGCCCTTCCGGGACGAGGTCGAACGCTATGGCCACTACAGCCTCGCCGCCGAGAGCATGTACGATCACCCCTTCCAGTGGGGGTCAAAGCGCACCGGACCCGATCTGGCGCGGGTCGGCGGGCGCTATTCGGATGAATGGCACGTCCAGCATCTGAAAGCCCCGCGCGAGGTGGTGCCCGAAAGCATCATGCCCAGCTACAGCTTCCTCGCCGAAACCGAGCTGCATGTGCCCGATGTGGCCGCCAACCTCACCTCGCTGCGGGCGGTGGGCGTGCCCTATTCCGACAAGGACATCGCCGCCGCCGAAGCCGATCTCAAGGCGCAGGCCAACCCCGAAGCGGACGCGGGCGATCTCGCCGTGCGCTACCCCAAGGCGCAGATCCGCGATTTTGACGGCGATCCCAAGCGGGTGACCGAAATGGATGCGCTGGTCGCCTACCTCCAGATGCTCGGCACGCTGGTCGACGTGAACAGCGCGGCGGCGCAGGAGGAACTGACCAAAGGGGACAAGGGACGATGAGCCTCTACGAAACCCTGCGCCACTTCGCCGACAGCTACGGTCTGGCGATGATCTGCGCGCTCTATCTGACCCTGTGCCTGTGGCACTTCCGCCCGGGCGCCAAGGCCCACGTGGCCGATGCCAAGCACTCGATTTTCAGGGAAGACGATCATGACTAACCGCATCGACGAGCCCACCGGCACCGAATTCGTCGGCCATGAATGGGACGGCATCGAGGAGCTCAACACCCCCCTGCCGCGCTGGTGGCTGTACACCTTCTACGCCACGATCGTCTTCGCGATCGGGTACATGGTGCTTTACCCCGCATGGCCGATGATCGACCGGGCGACGGCAGGCACGCTCGGCTGGTCGAGCCGCGGGGACCTTGCCCGCGAGATGAAGGCGGCAGATGCGGCCCGCGCCGGGATGGTGGCCAAGATCGCCGCGACACCGATCGAAGGCCTCGCCGCCGATCCTGCGCTGATGCAGGCGGCGGTCGCGGGCGGCGCGGCGGCCTTCAAGGTCAATTGCGTCCAGTGCCACGGCGCAGGCGCAGCGGGATCGCCGGGCTACCCCAACCTCAACGATGACGACTGGATCTGGGGCGGCACCCTGACCGAGATCGAATACACCCTCACCCACGGCATCCGCTGGGAAGGGGCCGACCAGACCCGCGCCAACTTCATGCCATCCTTCGATGGCGCGATGGACAAGACGCAGCTGGGCGCGCTGACCGCCCACGTTCTCTCGCTGAGCGGCAAGGGCAAGCCCAACGCGGCGGGCGCGCAGATGTTCGCTGATAACTGTGCAGCCTGCCACGGCGCGGGCGGCGAAGGCCTGCCGGCGATGGGCGGCCCGGCGCTGAACGATGCGATCTGGCTGTTCGGCGGCACCGAGGCTGACGTGAAGAAGCAGATCTTGAAGCCCCGTCACGGCGTGATGCCGGCCTGGCAGGGGCGACTCGATCCGGTGACGATCAAGATGCTCGCCGCCTATGTCCACTCGCGCGGCGGCGGGCAGGATGCCGCTCCGGCAGCGCCTGCCGCCCAGTCCGCCGCCACCACCGCAGCAGCCACCCCAGCACAGAAAGCCAACCCCGATGGCTGACACCGGCGATCTCGAGCGCCCCGGCCCGCCTGCCCCGCAAGGCCGGGACTGGGCGGCGGCGCTCGGGTCAACCCCCGCGCCCAAGCCTGCCTCTGATCCCGCCCCGGAAACGGACGCGGGCTTCATGGGCAGCGCGCTCTATGAAAAGGGCAAGACGGTCCACAACAAGCGGATCGACGGCCCCTTCCGCCGCTTCAAGTGGCTGGTGATGCTGGTGACGCTGGGGATCTACTACGTCACCCCGTGGCTGCGCTGGGACCGCGGGCCTTACGCGCCTGATCAGGCGGTGCTGGTCGATCTCGCCAATCGCCGCTTCTACATGTTCGATATCGAAATCTGGCCGCACGAATTCTATTTCGTGGCGGGCCTGCTCATCATGGCGGGCATCGGCCTGTTCCTCGTAACCTCGGCAGTGGGCCGAGCATGGTGCGGCTATGCCTGCCCGCAAACGGTCTGGACCGATCTGTTCCAGCATGTCGACCGCTTCTTCGACGGCGACAGGAACGCCCGCATGCGCCTAGACAAGGCGCCGTGGACCGCTGGCAAGACCGCCCGCCGCCTCGCCAAGTGGGCAGTGTATCTCGCCATCGCCTTCTGGACCGGCGGCGCGTGGATCATGTATTTCGCCGACGCGCCGACCCTCACCTACGAATTCTGGCGCGGCGAGGCTGCTCCGGTTGCCTATGCCACCGTTGCGGTGCTGACCGGCACGACCTTCTGGCTTGGCGGCTTCATGCGCGAACAGGTGTGCGTCTACATGTGCCCGTGGCCGCGCATCCAGACCGCGATGCTCGACGAGAAATCGCTGATCGTCACTTACAAGGACTGGCGCGGCGAACAGCGCGGCAGCCTGAAGAAGGCGGCAAAAAATCCCGATGCCTATGGCGACTGCATCGATTGCAACATGTGCGTTGCCGTCTGCCCCACCGGGGTCGACATCCGCGAAGGCCAGCAGATCGGCTGCATCACCTGCGGGCTGTGTATCGATGCCTGCGACCGGGTGATGAAGGAGGTCGGCCGCCCGCGCGGGCTGATCGATTATGCCACGCTTGAACAATGCGAGGCCGAGGCCGCCGGCGCCCCTGCCACCCCCGCATGGAAGGCCCTGCTGCGCCCGCGCGTGTTCATCTATCTGGGCGTCTGGGCGGCAATGGGCGCCGGCCTGTTGTTCATGCTCGGCACCCGCACCCACACCGATCTCACCGTCGCGCCGGATCGCAACCCGCCCTTCATGCTGCTGAAGGACGGATCGGTCCGCAACGCCTACACCCTGCGCCTGCGCAACATGGAAGCCCGCCCGCGCGCAATGGAAGTGGCGCTGGAAGGCCTGCCCAAGGGCGCGGTGATGTGGACCGAGGCGGTGAGCCTCGAAAACGCGGCGCCCTCGCAAGTCGTCACCGTCGATGCCAACGCCACCAGGGTGCTGCGCGCCTATGTTCTGTTGCCGCAGGGCACCCGCGCCGAAAGCTTCGCCTTCCGCCTCACCAGCCAGGACGAACAGCGCGAAAGCGATGTCGCCCAGACCACCTTTGCCATGCCGGAGAACGATTGATGGCCCGCGCGAACAGCACTTTCACCGGCCGCAGGGTCGCCGCGATCTTCATCGGCGGGTTTGCGGTGGTGATCGCCGTCAACCTGCTGATGGCGAGCATCGCGGTGGGCAGCTTCCACGGCACGGTGGTCGATAATTCCTATGCCGCCAGCCAGCATTACAACGGCTGGCTGAAGCAGGCGGCGGCCTCGCGCTCGCTCGGCTGGCAGGCGGTGCCGCACCGCCGCGAGGATGGGCGCGTGGTGATCGAGGCGCTCGGTGTGCCCGCAGGCGCACAGATGACCGCCACGGCGCAGCGCCCGCTCGGCACGCGCGAGGATACGCCCCTGACCTTCGTGGCCGAGGGGCAGGGTCGCTGGGTCTCGCAACAGGCGATTGCGCCGGGCCGCTGGCAGGTGCGCACCGCGATCCGGGCCGGTGACCAGACATGGGCCGGGGAGGCCGAAGTCCGGTGAACGCGCCTGCTGCCATCGAAGCGGAACACCCGCTCGCGACCACCCGGCTGACCGTGCCGGGCATGAAATGCGCCGGGTGCATCGGCAAGATCGAACGCGAGCTGGCGAAAGTCCCCGGCATTGCCTCGGCCCGCGCCAACCTGACCGCCAAGCGTGTGGCGATCACCCATGATCCCGCGCTGGACGAGGGCGCGCTTGCCGCCGCGCTGCTTGCGCTGGGCTTTGAAAGCCAGCCAGTCGCCGACAATCCGCTGGGAGACGAGAGCAAGGAGCGCAAGCGCCTCAACCGCGCGCTGGGCGTGGCGGGGTTCGGCATGATGAACATCATGCTGCTTTCGGTCAGCGTGTGGTCGGGCGCGGACGGGGCGACGCGGGGCCTGTTCCATTGGCTTTCCGCGCTGATCGCCCTGCCGGTGATCGCCTATGCGGGACGGCCTTTCTTCGACAGCGCGTGGATGGCGCTTTCGCACAAGCGCACCAACATGGACGTGCCGATCTCGATCGGCGTGATCCTGGCAACCTGCATGTCGCTCTATGAAACCGTGACGGGCGGCGAACACGCCTTCTTCGACAGCGCCGTGATGCTGCTGTTCTTCCTGCTCGCCGGACGCGCACTCGATGCCGAGATGCGTACCCGCACCCGCGCCGGGATCGGCGCGCTGCTGGGGCGGATGGGCAAGAGCGCCACCGTGATTGCGCCCGATGGCACGACGCGCCGGGTTGCCGCCAAGGATCTGGAGCCCGGCATGCTGGTGCTGGTCGCCGCCGGAGAGGCGCTGGCGGCCGATGGCGAGGTGGTGGAGGGCACCAGCGCGCTCGATAATGCCATGCTCACCGGCGAGAGCGCCCCCGAACCGGTCGGGCCGGGCGCAGCGGTGCATGCTGGCGCGATCAATCTCGGCAGCCCCTTGCGGGTGCGGCTGACCCATGTGGCCGAGGATACCGCGCTTGCCGAAATAGCCCGGGCGATGGACGAGGCAGGGCAATCGCGCAGCCACTATGTGCGCATCGCCGACCGCGCGAGCCGTCTATACGCGCCGGTGGTGCACAGCCTCGCCGCGCTGGCTTTTGCAGGGTGGATGATCGCGGGTGCGGGGTGGCATACTTCGCTGACCATCGCGATTGCCGTGCTGATCATCACCTGCCCCTGTGCGATGGGCCTTGCCGTGCCCGCCGCGCAGGTCGTGGCGAGCGGCGCGCTGATGCGGCGCGGGCTGCTGGTGAAGGATGGCAGCGCGCTGGAACGCCTCGCCGAATGCGATGTGGCGCTGCTCGACAAGACCGGCACGCTGACGCTGGGCGAACCGCGCGCGGACCTTGCCGGCCTTGGGGCCGAGGAACGCAGCATCGCGCTCGCGCTGGCGCAGACGAGCCGCCATCCGCTCAGCCGCGGGCTGGCTGCGGCGGCCCTGCGTGAAGGGGTCGTCCCGGCGGTGGTGGTGGATATCCGCGAGCAAAGCGGCACCGGCCTCACCGGGCGCTGGAACGGTCTGCCCGTGGCGCTGCAGCGGCCCGAAGGCACAAGTGATGCCCTCGCCACCACCTTGCGGATTGGCGAGACCCGGCACACCATCGCCTTCGCCGATCCGCTGCGCCCCGATGCCGTTGAGGCGCTGGCCGCGCTGGCCGCCGAGGGGCTGCCCGCCAGCATCCTGTCGGGCGACCGTGCCGCGCCTGTCGCAGCCATGGCGGCAAGGCTTGGCCTTCCCGCGCAGGGCGAAGCAAGCCCGCAGGCCAAGCTTGCCGCGCTGGAGGCCCTCAAGGCGCAAGGCCGCCGCCCGCTGATGGTGGGGGACGGGCTCAATGATGGACCCGCCCTCGCCGCCGCCCACGCCTCGATCGCGCCGGGCACCGCGTCCGACGCCAGCCAGCAGGCCGCCGACGCGGTGTTCATCGGCGAGGCGCTGATGCCCGTCGCCCTCGCGGTGCGGGTGGCCAAGGCGACAATGCGGATCGTGCGGCAGAACTTCGGCTTCTCGATCGTCTACAACTTCCTCGCCGTGCCGCTGGCGCTGATGGGCCTCGTCACGCCGCTGGTCGCCGCGATTGCCATGTCGGTCAGCTCGCTGGTGGTGGTCGCCAATTCCCTGCGCCTCGCCCGGAGTGCTCGCCCATGACCGGCCTTGCGATCCTCATCCCCATCGCGCTCGGCATGGGGCTGCTCGGGCTCGTCGCCTTCCTGTGGTCGATGCGCGACGGGCAGTATGACGACATGGACGGTGCAGCCAGCCGCATCCTGATCGAGGAGGAGGAGCTGTGACCTTCGCCCTGCCCTGTGCCCTCGCCGCGCTGGTGCCGGTGATGATCGGACCGCTTCCGGCAGAGCCGGGCCGCACGCTCACCATGCATCTGTGCAACGGGGGCACGATCACCATTCCGATCAGCGACGGAAGTCCCGCGCAGGACCCCGACTGCCACCCCAAGGGCTGCCATGCGGGGACGTGCCGGCAAAAAGACAAAGAAAAACATCCAACTTCCAGAATTTGATCTGGCGCAAAGACGGCGCGGGGCTGATGCGCGAGTTCGGGCGATGCTGGCGCGACCCGCGCGGCAATGGAGCGCCCGAACACAATGTGGACCTATCACCCCGAGCTGCTCGCGACCCCCGTGCCGCGCTACACCAGCTACCCGACCGCGGCGGATTTCGGCGCGTTGCAGGACGGCGCCATCGAACGCGCCATCGCGGGGGCCGAGGGCGACATCTCGCTCTATCTCCACATCCCCTTCTGCGAGGCGATCTGTTACTATTGCGGCTGCAACACCGCCGTTTCCGGCAAGCGCGCGCGGGTCGAGGCCTATCTGGCCGCGCTGCATCAGGAAATCGCCACGGTCGGCAGCCTGCTGCCGCAAGGCACGCGGGTGCGGCGCATCGCTTTCGGCGGGGGCAGCCCCAATGCGATTGCCACCGGTGAATTCCTCGCGCTGGTCGAGGCGCTGCACGCCCACCTGCCGCTGGCCGCGCCGGAATGGTCGATCGAGCTCGATCCGCGCAGCCTCACCTCCGCATGGACCCCGGTGCTCCGCGAGGTCGGCATCACGCGGGCGAGCATGGGCGTGCAGACCTTCGCGGTCCATTGCCAGAAGGCGATCGGGCGGGAGCAATCGCTCGCCATGATCTGCCGCAGCACCGATTGGCTGCGCGCGGGCGGCATCACATCGCTCAATTTCGATCTGATGTACGGCCTGCCCCACCAGAGCGAGGCGGATCTTGAGGACAGCCTCGAATACACCCGCAAGCTCGGCGCGGACCGGATCGCGGTGTTCGGCTATGCCCATGTGCCGCATCTGGTGCCGCGCCAGACGATGATCCGCGAGGCCGATCTGCCCGGTGCCGCCGCGCGCTTCACGATGGCGAGCGAGGCGCACCGCATCCTTACCGGATACGGCTATACCCCGATCGGCTTCGATCACTTCGCCCTGCCCCATGATCCGATGGCACGCGCGGTGCGGGCCGGCACGTTGCGGCGCAATTTCCAGGGCTTCACCGATGATCCTTCCGACATCCTGATCGGCATGGGTGCCAGCGCGATCAGCGGCTTTCCGCAAGCCTTTGCCCAGAACGAAAAGCACACCGCCACCTATCGCCAGCTTTCGGCCGAGGGGCGGCTTTCGGGCAACCACGGCATCGCCCGCTCGGCCGAGGACCAGCGCCGCGGCGCGGTGATCGAGGCGCTGTTGTGCCGGGGCGAGGCGCTGTTGCCCGATGACCTGCTGGCCGAGGTTTCGGAACGGCTCGTGCCCTTCATCCGCGAAGGCTTGGCCGAACTCGGCGGCAACCGGCTGACCATCCCCAATGGCGGCCTGCCCTATGCCCGGGTGATCGCAGCGCTGTTCGATGCCTACCGCGCCTTCGCGCCGCGCAAATTTTCCTCGGCCATCTGAGCGCGCCCCTCCCCTCGCTGCCTGCCATGCAAAGGCCATGATTGGGGCGGATACATCTGCCGCATTTCGACAAGCGGAAAGAACGGGGCGCGCGCATATTGCAGGCATGAGGGGGGAAAAATCATGGCAGTTACCGATCACGTCGACCTCAATGGCTTCATGGAGGGCGTGAAGAAGCGCAATCCGCACCAGCCGGAGTTTGTGCAGGCCGTTCAGGAAGTGGCCGAGGACATCTTCGATTTCATTGAGGACAAGGAAGAATACCACTCCCAGCAGATCCTGCGCCGCATCGCCGAACCTGACCGCGTGGTTTCCTTCCGCGTCTGCTGGGAGGACGACAACGGCAATATCCGCGTGCAGCGCGGGTGGCGGGTGCAGAACAACAACGCGATCGGCCCCTACAAGGGCGGCATCCGCTTCCACCCGAGCGTGAACGAGAGCGTGCTGAAGTTCCTCGCTTTCGAACAGACCTTCAAGAACGCGCTCACCGGCCTGCCCATGGGCGGCGGCAAAGGGGGCAGCAACTTCAACCCCAAAGGCAAGAGCGTGCGCGAGATCATGCGCTTCTGCCAGAGCTTCATGACCGAGCTTTACCGCCACATCGGCGCGGACGTGGATGTGCCGGCAGGCGATATCGGCGTGGGCGGGCGCGAGATCGGCTTCATGTTCGGCCAGTACAAGCGCATCACCAACAACTTCACCGGCGTGCTGACCGGCAAGGGGCTGGAATGGGGCGGCAGCCTGATCCGCACCGAGGCGACCGGTTATGGCGCGGTCTATTTCCTGGAAAACATGCTGGCGACCAAGGGCGAGAACCTTGAAGGCAAGACCGCCGTGATCTCCGGCAGCGGCAATGTTGCCACCCACGCCGCCGAGAAGATCGTGCAACTGGGCGGCAAGGTGCTGACCCTGTCCGACAGCGGCGGGTTCATCCATGATCCCGACGGCATTGATCAGGACAAGATCGACTGGGTGAAGACCCACAAGACCCACCGGCGCGGCCGGATCGAGGAATATGTCGAAGCCTTCCCGCGCGCGACCTTCCATGCCGGCAAGACCCCGTGGGGCGTGCCCTGCGACGTCGCCCTGCCCTGCGCCACGCAGAACGAATTGCTGGGCGAGGATGCGAAGACGCTGGTCGCCAACGGCTGCCGCGCGGTGTCCGAAGGCGCGAACATGCCGACCGACCTTGATGGCGTGCACATCTTCAAGGCGGCCAAGCTGCTCTACGCGCCGGGCAAGGCGTCCAACGCGGGCGGTGTGGCGGTTTCGGGCCTCGAAATGAGCCAGAACTCCGAACGCCGGTCATGGAAGGAGGAGGAATTGCAGCAGATGCTCAAGGACATCATGTCGGGCATCCACCAGTCCTGCATCCGCTACGGCGATCAGGGCAGCGGTTATATCGATTATGTGAAGGGCGCGAATATCGCGGGCTTCAAGAAGGTCGCCGATGCGATGCTGGCTTTCGGGGTGGTGTAACGGCGGGCCTGCTTCAGGCGCGTAATCCACGTTAGGGCGCATGCGGCCCCGATCATCTCATACCCCGGCAGGCCCAAGCCGCCGGGGGGTTTTTTGATGAAGTATCGCAGCCTTGCCGACATGTCGGCCCTGATCACCGGGAATCTCCACCGGGTGCCTGCCGATGTCGATCTGGTGGTCGGCATCCCCCGCAGCGGCATCCTGCCTGCGATCACCATCGCGCTGATGCTGAACCTGCGTTACGCCGACCTCGACCGGTTTCTTGACGGGCGGTTGGCCGGGGCCGGATCGACGAAACGGCACGCCGGGCTGATCGGCGGCATTGCCGAGGCGCGCCATGTGCTGGTGATCGACGACAGTCTCAATCGCGGCAACGCCATGCGCGAGGCCCGCGCGCGGCTGCGGCATCTGGAAGGCGAGGTGCGCTTCACCTTCGCCGCCGCCTATGTCGTGCCCGATGGCGAGAGCGAGGTGGATATCGCCTTCGAGATCCTGTCCCTGCCGCGCATCTTCGAATGGAACTTCATCCACCACGTCTATCTTGAACATGCCTGCGTCGATATCGACGGGGTGCTGTGCCTGGACCCGCGCGCCGACGAGAATGACGATGGCGCCGCTTACCTGCGCTTTCTCGCCTCGGCCACGCCGCTCTACCGCCCGACGCGGCGGATCGGGTGCCTCGTCACCAGTCGGCTGGAGAAATACCGTCCCGAGACCGAGGCATGGCTCGCGCGACACGGAGTGGAATATGACCGGCTGGTAATGCTCGATCTGCCCTCGGCCGAGGAACGCCGCCGCCGCGGTTTGCACGGCACCTTCAAGGGCGAGGTCTATCGTGACAGCAAGGCAATGCTGTTCATCGAGAGCGAATATGCACAAGCGGTCGAGATCGCGCGCATTTCCGGCAAGCCGGTGCTGGCGATCGAAGGGCAGCAGATCGTGACCGGCGATGGCTGGGCGGGCATGGCCGCAGCGCAGAAGCTGCGCAATCTGGGCGTGCACGCGCGGATGTCGGATTCGCCGCTGGCCAGCCGGGAAGCGTTCAAGCGGCGCATGCGGCGGCTTCTGCCCGCGCCGGTCTACGCGGCGGTGCACGGGGTCTATGGCAGTGTGACGAAACGCACGCGGGGCCAGCGGCCCGCCTGACCGCGCCTACTTCACCCCCAGCGCCGCCGCCTGTTCGCGCAACTGAGGCGCCGCACCCGGATTGGCCCTGACCGCCGCATCGAGCGCCGCCTTGGCCTTGGCCGGTTCGCCCAGCGTCATGCGGCTGCGCATCAGCATCACCCAGCCATCGATGTTCTTTGGCTCGGTCTGGAGCCGGGCTTCGAGCTGGGCGACCATGCCTTCGGCCATCTGGCGCTGTTCGGAAGGCTTCATCGCGCTCGCCGCGGCGACATCCGCCGCGCTGGGGCCGCGCAAGGCGGGCGAGGCTGCTTCGCCCGCCACGCTGCCCGATCCGGGCGCGAGCATCGCCGGCTTGCGCGCTGCGTTCGCCTTGGCGATGCGCGGGGCGACATCGATGCTGTTCATCTTGCCGACCTGTTCGATGGTGCGCACCAGGTCCGCCTCCCACGGCGCACCCTGCGGACTGTCGGCCAGCAGATCGAGCCACGCGGCAATCGCGCCTTCGTGATCCTTGTCGAGGTCCATTTTGGCGGCGAGGAAATAGCGCGCCCGGGCATCGCTCGGGTCGAGGGTGTTGGCCTTGCGGAACGCTTCCAGCGCCTCTGCGGGCAGCGGATCGCGCTTGCTCGCCAGCACCAGCGTTTCCCCCAGCGCCGACCACAGCACCGCCTCGTTCGGGGCGATAGCGACGGCGCGGCGATAGGCGGCGGCGGCTTCGGCGAACTGCCCGGCCTGGAAGTGTGCGAAGGCCAGATCGCCCCACGGCCCGGCATCGTTCGGCGAAGCTTCGGCGGCGGCCTTTAACGCCTCGATCGAGGGAGCGCCCTCGCCTGCGGTCTCGGGTGCGGATGCGCCGCCCGAACCCTGATAGATGTTGAATCCGATCGAGCCTGCCGCCAGCAGCAACGCCCCGGCGAGCAGCACCCAGCCGCTCACCATAACCAAAACCGCCCCCGATGCCAGAGCGA
>Ga0114986_1000257_pt1 | contig 14884 bp, 13 predicted proteins | sample Shrwel1BS1Day17_FD_96988 | JGI IMG/M metagenome (GOLD analysis project Ga0114986, IMG submission 96988) | Subsurface microbial communities from deep shales in Ohio, USA - Utica-3 well 1 S-1-Day17 | ecosystem: Environmental > Aquatic > Deep subsurface > Shale gas/oil reservoir > Produced... | reverse complement strand
TCGCTGATGCGACCAACCAGATCGACATGCCAGTCGAGAACGAGGCCGGCGATTCCCCGGCGGCCGAAATCGTGGTCTTGGACGTCGGGCTGGCTCTGGTGCCTGCCAACGAGTCCGAGTCGCTCACGCCTGCTGCAGCGGTCCTGGGCAGTGATCCGGCCGCCGATGCGTCCGATGCCGGTGCTCTCGACATCGCTGTGACTGATGCTCCGGCCCTCGCGACCCCATCCTCGGTGGCCACCACGGTCGAGCCGGTCGACGTCGAGGACAAGGCTGCCAGGATGCTGGATTTTTTTCTGAGTGCCGACGATGAGGGCGTTGGCGATGAACTCAGCACCATTGATCATGACATCAGCCCCGCATCTGATGAGCACACCCCTGAGCAGGACTCGCTGACGCCGGTCCAGTCGCTGCCCGGGGAGCTGGTGCAGCCGGAGCATCAACTCGCGCCACAGGCCGATGAAGCTGCAGACCAGGCAGAAGAGATGGTTGAGGCTCCCCAAGCAGATCTGCCGCATGCTGAGGCTCCGGTTGAGTCGCTCGAGCCGGTCGAAATCCCTCCTGCCCTCCCGCCTGCTGCTCAGGAAGACGCCCCCGCAGAGACCCACTGCGAATCGAGCGACCCCGTTACCGAAGCCGCTGATGCTGCAGGACACGGTACCGATACCGTGTTCGTCGAGTCCTTCGAGCCTGTTGAACCGGTGGCCGCCCCCTTGGAGCCTGTCCAGACCGCCGCCCAACCTGAACCCATGACTGAGGAGGGTGGTTTCGCCAGTTTTGCCAGCCTCATGGGGGCGAGCCGGCGGGGGCTGGATGCCCTCAAGGCCGCCTTCGAAGCTTCGCTGAGCGAGGTCAAGGACGAACTGCGCGAGATCGATGCCGAGCTGGGCACCATCATGGGCGAGGAGTCCACCCGATGCGTGCAAAGTCTCGAGCAGGACATGGCCGCCTTTGTCGGTGCCGATGAAGAAGAGCGGCTGGAGCTGCTGGCATCGATCAAACGCGACATCCACACCCTCAAAGGCGTGTGCCGCACCTGTGGCCTGCTGCGCGCGGGCAACGTCTTCCATGTGATGGAGGACGAGCTGGAACTGCTGGGTGACGATGCCGACCACTTCCAGGCAACCATGGGAGCCTATGCGGATGCGATCCGCATGGCACAGGATCTGCTCGATGCCTTCATCTCCGGGGTGATCACCGCGGGTGGATCTCAGGTGCAGCTGCCAGCGCCGGCCACGGATGCGGGCGCCTCTGATTTGATCGCTCAGGCACTGACGCTGCCTGCCGTTGCCCTGGATCAGGCTGCCATCGACGAGATCGACCTGCAGGCAGCGCAGCTGCAGGCTGCCCTGGAGGCCGGTGAGCACGAGGACACCGAAGCAGCCCCCGACTCCAGCCTGATGTCATCGGCCCAGGCTGTGATTTCAGCAGCCCCGCTGGAAGCCGCCAAACCCAAGGCCGACACCTCGGTGCGACTGCCCATGGGAGTGGTCAGCCAGGTGGGGTCTGCCACCGGTGGCGTTCTGGCCGCCGAGCGACGCCTCTCGGAGTCCCTGGACCGTGCACGCAAGGTCGCGCGCGGCCTGGAGGAGAACATCCAGCGCATGAGCGCAAGCATCCGCGAGATCGAGATCATGGCGGCCGCACGCATCGCGGCATCCAGCGTGGCCGGCAGCGCCGCCGGCGACTTCGATCCCCTTGAGCTGGACCGTTACACCGCCCTGCAGGAGGTTGTGCGCTCGCTCACCGAAACCCACCGGGACGTTTTGGCCGACATCGAGGCCCTCAAGGCCGAGCTCGATGAGGTGGGGCGCGATGAGTCCGATCTTCATGAGGTCAGCGACGAGCTGCAGCGCGAGTCCAGCGGAATGATGCTCATGCCCCTGGCCGTGCAAAGCGTGCGCCTGGGCAGCGTGGTGCAGCGCGCCGCAGCGGATGCCGCCAAGCAGGTTGATCTGGTGATCGAGCGCGATTGCCGGATCCCGTCGGCTGCCGTGGACAAGCTCATGCCGGTCTTCGAGCACCTGCTGCGCAACTCTGTTGCCCATGGCATCGAGGCCGATCGCGCTGCTGCCGGCAAGGCTGCTGCCGGCCGGATCACCATCGGCATGTCCCGGACTGTGGCCGAGGTGGCCGGCATGGTGAGCATCAGCGTGCGCGATGACGGCGCTGGCATCAACGTTGCCCGAGTGCTTGAGCTGGCCCACCAGCGCGGCCTGGCCAAGCCCGGTCGCAACTACTCGGTGAGTGACGTGCACGAGTTCATCTTCATGCCCGGCTTCTCCACCGCATCTACCGTCACACAGCTCTCCGGCCGTGGCGTCGGCCTGGATGTGGTCCGTGATGCCGTCTCCCGCATTGGCGGCGTCATTGGCCTGGAGAGCCACCCGGGGCGTGGAACCGAGTTCACCATTTCGCTGCCCACCGACGCCGCGACCATGGCGGTGCTCCCTGTGCAGCAGGGCAAGACCGAGCTGCTGGTCCCCGTCTCCATCATCCGAGAGGTGCTCCCCCTGGATGCCATGTCCAGTGAGCGCCTGCGCCAGCGCGACGGAGCTTTCGAGCTCGATGGCAAGGTGCTGGAGATCGTGGATCTGGGGGCAAAGCTGCCTCATGAAGAGGTGCCGGGCATGGGGGCTGCCCACAAAGCTGGCTACCTCGTGGTCATGCGCGAGGGCAATGGCACCAAGGCGGTACGTGTTCAGGGCGTCAAAGCGCAGCTCAGGGTGTCGGTGACCCCCCTTGGGCCGTATGTGCGGGCGATCCCTGGTTTCGTGGCCGGCACGATTGGCCAGGGCGGCCGGGTGAGCCTGATTGTCAATCCGCTGCGCATGAGCAGTGTGGACGATGAGTTCGCCGATGCTCGTGCACCGAAGAAGCGTCAGACGTGTCTGATGGTGGTCGATGACTCACCCTCCATGCGCCTGGTGACCGAGCGTGCGATCCGCCGCCTGGGTTTTGCCACCATCAGTTGCAACGATGGCTTGGATGCACTGCGTCGTCTGGCAACCGGTGTCCAGGTGGATGGCTTCCTGGTCGATCTGGAGATGCCCGGGATGGATGGTTTTTCGCTCATCGCCGAACTCCGCCGTCAGTCTGAGCATGCACAGACACCGATCATCGTCATCAGCAGCCGCACCGCACAGAAGCACCAGGACAAGGCCCATCAGCTCGGCGCCAATGAGTACATGACCAAGCCCTACGACGACCCGTCCTTTGAGCGCCTTGTTGCAAAGCACTTCCGTACTGAGACGGCATGTGTATGAGGAGTTTCAATCCAAGCGTGTGCTGACGAAAATTAGAGTCGATTCAGCTTTCTGTCAGAGAAAACTGTCCGGCATCCAAACTTTCGTCTCCCACCTGTGTGTGAGAGTGTGAAGCGGGAACTCGTCGCTAGTTGGCGTTACAAAAGAAGGTTTCATAGTAAGAACAGCCCGGCATAAGCCACTGTTACTACATTGTTGAATCGTTGCGGATAGTTCAAACTTCCGCCCTTCTGCGTTGTCGTACAACTTGTGCGATAGCGGTGAACAGTGTGCGTGGGCACGAAATCGAACAGAACCTCGTACTGTTCTGATCGTTTCCTTGCGTGTCTCGCGCCTGTAAATGTCCGCTTGGCGTCCCCACGAGGGAGCCCGTTTGCGGAGGATCCGCCATCTTGTGGATCCACAACTGGAGTTTGTCGAAATGCGTGTGATGGTGGTTGAAGACGATGAGCACATCGGCGCTCACGTCAGCAGGGCATTGGCCGAGGCCCGCATGATGGTCACCCTGATGACCAACGGTGCGTCTGCGGTGAGCCAGATGGAGCGAGAGCGCCGTCAAGGTTACCGCTACGACGCCATCGTTCTGGACCTGACTCTGCCAGGTATGGATGGCATCGACGTGCTCAAGCGCATGCGCGCGGGTGAGGACAACACACCTGTGCTGGTACTGACCGCTCGCAGCTCTCTCACTGATCGTGTGCTGGGGCTGGAGCAGGGGGCTGACGACTACCTCCCGAAGCCCTTTGAGCCTCTGGAGCTTGTCGCACGACTACGAGTCCTGGGCCGTAGGGCCGAAAAAACCACCGAATGTGTGCGGTGCGTTGGCAACCTCTGCTTCGACCCCGGTAAGAGCCTCTTCTCGGTTGACGGCAAGTCGATCAACCTGACACGAAAGGCCGGTGCGGTTCTTGAGTACCTTTTCAAACGCGCTGGGACCACGGTTCGCAAGGAGCTGCTGCTCGAGCTGGACCAAGAGGGCATGTCCAACGAAGCGCTGGCCATTCAGATCTCGCGTGTGCGCAAGGTCCTGCAAGAGAACGGCTGTAATGTGGGCATCAAGGCGGCACATGGCGTTGGCTACACCCTTGAGGTGAGCGCAACCCAATGAACCCGACTCAGGCCAGCCTTAGGGCGCAGATTCGCTGGGTGGTGTTCGTCACCTCAGCTCTTGGGGCTTTGCCCCTTCTCTTGTTTGGCCTGGCGCGGCCCCACGAAGACACCAGGCCCGACGTCTTGTTCGCTGCTGCAGCTGCCCTGTCCTACATCCTGAGCGCCGTCGTGTGCTCTGTGCTGATTGAGAACCTGGTCTTCAACCAGTTCAATCTGTTGGCACACAAGGCAAAGTCACAGAGCCAGAGCGGCATCAGGGATCGCAGAACGCCGGCCAAGATGATCAACATCGACCGTGGCTTGGCAGAGATCTTCCTCGATGAGGATTTCTCGCGCGCCCTCAAGCGGTACACCCCATCCGCCTTCCGTCCCATTCGAGATTACTCAACGGAGCCGATAGAGCACAGCTTGTGCGTAGAGGCTGAGACCATGTTGAAGGATCTGCGCAGCGTGGCGTGGAGTGCCGAAGGTGCTGTTGACTCGATCAAGCAGGACATCTTTCGGCACTTCTCTCACCAGCTCAAAAGTCCGATGGCTGTGGTCCGCTCCCACGCCCAGAATGTTCGCTCGGCCCTGAACTACGACGAGCCGCCTGAGAAGGTCATGGCCAGCCTGGATGCGATCGATGAGTCTGCGCTGAGTGTGGTGGGCTTGATCGACCAGGTGTTGAGCATGGCTCACATCGATCATGCCGGCCGCAATGGGTTTACGGCGCAGAGCGTGAATCTGCAGCGCGTGGCCAACCTGGTCATGAACTCCCGCCAGATCAAGGCCGATGACCGCGACATCCTCATCCGCGTGTCCATCCCCAGCGATGTCTACATTCGGGCAGAACCGGGCTTGATCCAGGAACTGCTGTGCATCTTCGTGGACAACGCCATTCACTACGCCAAGCCGGGTTGCGATCTCGAAATCCTGGCCCAGCGCACGCGAAGCCATGTGGAGCTGATCGTCCAGGATGAGGGGCCCGGCATCCCCCGTCACGAGAGGGCGAACGTGCTCAAGGCTTTCTATGGCACCGTGGGCAAGGATGACATGGGCCGTGCGCTGTATGGAAACCGGCGCCATCGCAGCCTGACTGATGTGTCCAAGTCGACCCACGGACTGGGCCTCTCGCTCGCATCCTCGATTGTGGAGCTGCACAAAGGGGTTCTGGTTCTCGATGACCGGCCCGATGGAAAGCCTGGACTTCGGGTCTTGTGCAAGCTTCCACTTCCCACCTGAGAAAGCGTCGGCAGTCATCCTGGTAGAGGCCAGCGCGCATGTCTTCCGCCCGTATCTCTGCACCTTGAGATGCGAAAGAGATATACTGTACGCACACTATTTCCATGTTCTCAAGGACTTTGATATGACCTCCTCCACCTTGTCGCGCCGTGGCGCAGTGCTGGGTGCCGTTTCGGCCGCCACATTTGCCATCGCACCCAACTCGGCTCTGGCGCAAGCTGCCGCCGCCAAGACTTCGAAGCCCGTTTCTGCAGATCACAAGATCCTGCGCGAGACCGTGGAAAAGCTCTTCGGCGCCAAGGTTGAGGCCATTGGCCCCGCTCCCTTGCCCGGCCTGGTGGAGGTGATCGTCAATGGCAACGTCTACTACATCGACTCCGCCGGCAAGCACCTGATCGAGGGCCACATCGTGGACATTGCCTCGCGCTCCTCGCTCACGGCACAGCGCAAACTGGAGTTCGAGCGCGCCAATGCGCCTGTCTTCGATGTGGCCAGCATGAACTTCGAGGACGCCATCAAGCTGGTCTATGGCAAGCCGACCCCGGGCCGTGTCCTTGTGGCGTTCGAAGACCCTCGCTGCGGCTTCTGCAAGAAGCTGCACCAGGACCTGCAGGGCGTCAAAGACCTGGTGGTCTACACGTTCCCGGTGGCATTCCTGGGTCCTCAATCGCGCGATATGAACGAGGGCATCTGGTGCGCGAGCGACCGTGCCCAAGCGTGGAAGGCTGTGATGGCAGGGCAGGGCGCCCCTGCTTCGAAGGGATGCGACTTTGCCGCCCTGGATCGCAACATGGAGGTCGCACGCAAGCTTCGCGTCACCGGCACACCCACCATGTTCACCGCTTCAGGCCAGCGCATCGTCGGCGCAGTCGGTCTCGAAGCCATTGAACAAGCTCTTCGTGCTGCAACTTAAAAATCGACTAACGGCCACGCTGCAACCTGCAGAACTTTCTCCGGGGAAACCTTTGAACTGAAAGCAGTGGTCAAAGAGAGGGCTGCGCCCTGAGAATCCAATGGACACTGGGCCGTTAGTCGAATTTCTTGTGGCGCGGCTCAACCCTCAGTAGACTGGGCGCCGTATGACACAAGCGGCACCCAGCTCCTCTTTATTCGACAGCGCAGGCACCTGGCTCCATGAGCCGCGGCTGGCTTTCGCCACTTTCGTCAAGTCCCAGGCCTATCTGGACTCCAACCGGGCTCCCCAGTCGGAGGACGCCCAGAATCGGGTGGTACGCGATCACTCGGCCAAGGTCTACGAGATCATGTTCAACCGCTTCCAGACCTTTCTGGAGGATGAGCTGCAGAAGACCTTCGTCCAGGCGCTGCCCGAAGATCTGGATCGGTTCTTCAACGTGGCGCTGTCGGAAAACGCCCGCGAGACGGTGCTGCGGTACACCAGGCTGCTCGAGCGAGCGTATGACCATGCGATCGAACTCGGCGCCGTGAAGATCAATCCGGTCACCGTGGTGGCCAGCGCCGGCAAGATTGGTGGCAAGCCGGGGGAGCCCGCTCTGGATGTCTCCATCGACCAGGTGCGCGACCTGCTGCAATGGCTGGGCCAGCACGTGGCCATCCAGCTCTCAGTCGAAGAAAAGATGCTGGCAGCTCGCCAGTCGGGATCGTCCGCGCTGGCCGGGCCGATGGGAGCCGATGACTCGTTGGCCGGCAAACGACCCTGGCGGGTGGCCAGAGATCTGGCGATTGCTGCCCTGTGCCTGGGTGCCGGTCTGCGCTCGGCCGAGATCGTCAAGATGAAGTGCTCACAGATCACCTACTTGCCCAGTGCGACCGAAGCTGAGCGCTTTGTCTTCGAAATCCCTCCTGCAGCCTCGGCCGAGACCGTTCACTGGCACCGCGCCGTACTCGACGGCGCCGGCGTGCGTGCATTCGAGACCTGGTGGCGGTTCCGCAACGGCCCGATGCTGGAGATCCTCAAGGACAAGAGCAACCAGGTGCTGTTTCCGGCCGGCGCCACCGGCAAGCACCTCGATCACAAGACGGTGTTCGTCAACCTCAAGGCAGCCGGCGAGCTGGCGGTGAAGCAGGGCGCTCTGGACGAGGACGCCCGATGGGTGATGGAGGGCGGTGCGCGAGCACTGCGGCGTGCCTACATCCTTGCAGGTCTGAGCCGTGGTGAGTCTCCGGACTTGCTGACCGAGCGCCTGGGCCACTGGCGACGCCGCTCGGTGCGCAAGTATGTCAAGGCCGTACCACTGGCGCAGCCCGCTGCAGGGAAGATCCGGCCCCATTGAGGCCACGCACCAGGCTGCAGCAGCGGTCTTTGGTCGACAAAATCTGGTGTTTGCGATATCCTTTGCGCAATATGAACACCTCAACCACCGCCCGCAGCAGCCAAGACATCCAGCCGGTCGATGTCGCTGCAACCGAAGTTCAGGCGGCGCCGAAACGTCAATACCCTGGCATCAACTTCCTCGGCTGGCGCATCAGCTACATCCGCAGTGAGATCGCAACAGGCTGGGGCAGCCACGAGGGGGACGTGCTCTCCAGGACACTTTTCGACATCGCGGCCCTGTACGAGCCCATCCGGGTGCAGGACGGACAACTGCCGCCGAAGATGGGATACCGCATCATCGCTGGCCGCCACTCCTTCTGGTTCGTCAAGTAACGCAAGCCGCAATGTCAAAGGCCCCAGCAGCGTGAGCTCTGGGGCCTTTTTGCTGGGAGACCATCAGTGGATCAGGCGGCAGCTTTGGTCTCTTCCGAGGCGCCCATGCGCATCGTGGGAACCGCGGCCAGGGCCGCCGGGGACAGGCGCAGGGATTCGCCTGGTGGAGGAGGCAGGATCACCCAGCGCCAGTCGCTTCGGGTCGAGCCGATCTCCTTGAGCTGCACGGCCATGAACTCACGGGGCTTCACCCAGGCCAGGAGCCTTTGATCGATCCGCATCTTGGATTCGGCCTTTGACCAGTACATCTCGTCGATGCCCAGCACGATCTTGGTCGCCAGCGAACTCAGGAAGCCGTCGGGCAGATCGGCATTCTGGTTGGCCGCGATGATGGCCACGCCGAACTTTCGCGCCTCGCGGGCCAGGGTGTTGAGGATGTTGGCCTCGTCGCTGTCCACGTAGAGGTGGGCCTCATCGAGCACCACGACATCGCGCAGCGTCTGTTGCTCACCTCGCTGAATCGCGTTGAGGAAGATCTCCTGCAGGCGAAAGAGCACGAACATCTTTTTCTCTTCCGGGCGTAGCGCGTTGAGCCGGTAGGTCCACACCGGCGCATCCGGATCGAAGGGGGCGCTGGCGCCCTTGAAGATACCGGTAGCCCGCAGTGACTCCAGCCGGTCCACCACTGACTTCAGCACCTCGGTGGAGTCGTACTTGATCAGGCTGTCGAACTCGTGGCCGGTGCGGATGGCGTTGACGTAGCGGGTGTAGGACTCGATGGCCTTGTCGCGGGCCTTGTCCATCGCCTCCTGGGCAATGGGGTCGGGAGAGTCGCGGCCGGCGCGGGCCGCCTCGATCTGGCGCTTGGTCAGTGCGGCCGCATGGCGCGAGAACGTCTCCAGCCGGGTGACCGCCTCCTGATCTGCGCCCATGAAGCTCAGTCTGAGAAGGCGGTTGGCATAGCCGATCACATCGCCCAGATTGGGGTTCGTGCGGCCAACGGTCTTGGGCAGCCAGCGGGTGATGCCTTCCCGGTACTGATCGGCCGGTATCCACCACAAGGTCTTGGCCGGGTCCCATCGGGCGCCCAGACTTCGAGCCGCGTCCTTCTCGGCAAAGGGAACGTCCAGGTACAGGCGGTTGTCCGAGCCATCGGAGACCAGCTGGGCCTCGGCCTCGTTGACCTCCCATGTGCCTGGGTCATCGGCGTTGAAGCCGTGGGTCCGATAGACGTCGAGCAGGATGTTGCGGATCACCGCTTCCTGCTTGACGCCCAGGGGCGTGGGCGAGGCCTTGTTGACCGTCTTGATGAAGTTCTGGATGCACTTTCGGACCCCGCCAAAGTGCGGGTCCGGATTCACACGCAGCGGGTTCAGGCCGTAGGGCGTGAGCTCGGCGTACATCATCTCGCTGGCGCCGCTGATGCGGATATCGCCGTGCACGTCGAAGATGTGAAACCGTGTCTGGCCAGCGCTCTGGTTCTGCATCGCCGCGATCATGCGGCGCAGCGTGTGTGTCTTGCCGGCGCCAGACATGCCGATGAGCAGTGTGTGGCCGTTAACCAGGCGGGTGCTGTCCCAGACGACGGGCTCTTGGCGCCGGCCATTCTTGAGGGAGACGGCGCAATGGCCGAAGGCGACTTTCATGCTTCTGGTTTTCGCGTAAGTGATATATTCTACACATACTTTACGAGCAATCAGGGCTCGTGACAACCACCTTGTGCACCAGGAGACACCATGAGCGATGACGGCAGCCGAGAAAACGCCAACCGGGCGGCAACCCAGGTCTACCTGCAGATGCTCGGGCAGCGGTACCGGAACCAGATGGAGTTGTCACTGGCACAGATGGAAACCGCTCGCCAGATACGCGATCTCATCGCGGCCGCCAGGCGCGCGCCCAATGCCGACGCCATGATCCGGTGGCAGCCGGATGTTCGCAGCCTGAAGCAGCGCCTGTCTGTGTTGATGGAGCGGCGTGCTGCAGATCTGATCAAGGAACAGGTCGCAGAGTGTGTTGCCGCCTTGTCCAAGGGAGATGGCGTCAAGGCCGAGAAGACCAGGACCCAGCTTCGCCAGGATCTGGAGCTGCTGCGCGGCCATGCCCCGATCGCACTGCGCAATGGTCTCACCAGCCTGGCCACGTTGAAGCAGGCGATCACTGCGCGGCCGCCAGCTGAAGGGGGGCAAAGCAACCCGCAAGCCAACGACGGTTCATGTGATCCAGAGAGTGGACGGTCCGATCAATCCGGCGGCCCCAGCATTCCCCGGCCGCGTTGATCCATTGAGCGGTGGCATGATCGCCGCCTCACAACCTCTCCCCCACGTATCCACCATCCTCGGGCGCATGAAGAAGTTCTTCGGTTACCTGCTTCAGACCTTGGCAGTCATCTGGTCGCTGCAGCTCCTGCTGCGTGTGGCCACCTTGCTGGGCCTGCTCCCAGCCCCCATGGGCAGCTCGATGGCCATCGTCATGCTGCAGCTGCTTCTGTACATGATCCTGGTGCCACTGACATGGATGGCCGGGCGCCGCCTGGTCGGAGCTGCAAAAGCCAAGGACTCAGCCGCGCCCTGAGTCACTCGACCTCTTGGCCTCATCGCGGGCGCCTCCCAACTCTCCCTGGGGCGCTCAGAAAACCCGGTACAGCACCCCCAGAATCACGCTGGCCACCGAGTTGTGGGTGGCGATCGTGATCCCGTTGAAAGGCAGCCGACCATCCCAGCCTGGAAGGGAGTCCACATAAGCCCGCAGGGCCTCGTACTCAGGCCGCCACCCACCACCAGGCGCCTCGGCATCGGATGCGCAGTCCCGATACAGCTGCTCGAGATAGCGGCCATCCAGCGCCTGAACGAGCACACCGATGCTCAGTGGCTTTCTCATGTGATCGCGGCGATAGCAGAGAACATCCACCACCGCCTTCAGGGCTGCGGCGGTGCGATCCGGCGTGTCATCCAGGCGGCCAGTGGCCAGCTCGAGCAAGCGGATCTGTACCTGGATGTCCTCGCAGATGGCGGCGGACGGCGCCTTGTCCATCAGCAGCTTGAGCAGCTGGTTATGCGGCTCAGGCTTTGCCTTCTCCAGCTTGGCTTGAACCTCCTTGTCGATCCCCGTCTGGACGAGTCGAAGAATGGTTACGAGGTCCTGCACTCTGCGTTTGTGCCATGCTGCCTTGAGGTCCTCCCTCATTCCGGTGGAGATAAGGGTGTTGAGTCGCTGATATGGGTCCAGCACCCCTGCAGAGCTGAAATCATCCACCTCCAAGCGCATCTCCCCAGATGAGAACGCAATGCGGTGGGCCATGGTTGCGTGGATGGCCTGCAGGCAGCGAGCTGTGAGTACCCCGATTTCGTGGGAGGAGGCGTCCTCGGTGTCGTGCTGCAGGCGTGTCGACCAGGACAGCTTTATCTCATCGAATACGCCGCCCAACACCCTGCGCAACCCCACCAGCCCGCGGGCATAGACCCGAAGCTGCTTCGTCTCATCCCGAAGCACTACGTAGGCCATGACCATCAGCACGAGTGAACAGGTCAGAACGATGACCAGCAGCCACAGAAAAGGGGTCCCCATGTGCAACCCTCGCTCAGTGACGCCGAGGACCCGACGATTTTCCCTTGGAGCTGGGCGGAAGGTCTTCCTGAAGGCGCAGGACCATGGCATCGATGTCCTGCATGAAGATCATCTTGGGATCGCAGCCTTCCTCGTTGGGAAACAGGCCATGCGCGTCGGGCAAGATGATCTGAATGACGCGAACCTGGGCGCCGGTATCCATGGCGTGACGACGCGCACCCATGGCGAAGGTTTCAAACTGCTCGGGCTGGAGGACCTGGGCCTTCAGCGGCAAAGAGGCCACCTCAGTGATCACCGCGCCAGTCCTTTGCTCGAAGGCGCCTGCGATCATTTTCCGAGCTGCGTTGTTCAGGATGGTGTTGGCCGTCTTGAAGTCCAGCCCGAAGACGAGCAGATCTGGCAAACCGCGGGCAGCAAGCCCGATCGTGTAGCCGTAAGCGGGAATGGAGCGCTCGGGCTCCGATCCAACGACCTGAACGGCCCACCCGTGTCGGTCAATGATCTCCAGCACCTGATCCCAGTAGCTCTTGGGGTTCATGTCAGTCCCTGATTAAGTTTGGGTGCATTGTATATCTCATGTTCACAGAAACAGGCCTTCGAGGAGCCCATTTATGGCCGCATTGGGATTACCCTGTGGCTTAGGCGGCAACAAAAAAGCCGCCCTCGGGCGGCTGGTTGGAAGCGATCTCGGGCTCAGTCACAGTAGGTCGTGTTTCCGTAGGTGGAGCAGGTCTTGGTACGGCCGCCAGGGGTGTTGATGTAGGTTTGGTTGCCGAAGGTCTGCGCCGTGCTGCCGTTAGGGCCGTACACGGTGTTGCCGTGCTGTTGGTAGCTGTTACCGCGGTTGTCGTACATGGTGTTGCCGTGCTGCTGATAGCTGTTCCCACGGTTGTCGTACGTGGTGTTGCCATGCTGCTGGTAGGTGGTCCCGTTGGAGCCGTAGGTCGTGTTGCCGTAGCGCTGATAGGTCTGAGCGCTGGCCACAGTGGCCGCGCACATGGCAGCTGCAGCGATGATGGAAAGGAGAAGCTTGTGCATGTGAGCGTCCTTGATAGTGAGGCCTTCTATCCTGAGGCCAACTGAGCACACATGCCATCCCACGAAATGATCACAAACCACGCCGACGGCCCTGATGATTTGTGACGTTTAGCACGCCCCTCAGAGGTCTTGAGTCTGGACTTTACGCCGCTTGGGCACGAAGCCCACCTCGAGGCCAAAGATAGAGGCCACCTTGTTCAGGGTCTCCATGGTGGGATTGCCGGCATCGGCCTGGATCTGCCGCAGGGCTTGGACGCTGATGCCACGGTGCGCTGCAAATTCAGGCTGGGTGAGGCCGCTGAGCTTTTGCATGCGCCGCACCACCTGGCCCACCGTGAGGGTGCCGGTCTGGAGGTCGCGGTAGAACGCCTCACGCGGGTCTTCGGCGGGCGGCTGGGTGCGCTTGCTTCGGGTTGCCATCCTGTTCCTCTTTGGTGAGAGCCGTCGGCTCTGGCGGCCTGATGCGGCTGAGTTCACTGGCCACTCGGTCGATGCTGGCCCGACACTGCTCAAGAACCTTTGGATCGACATCACATTCACGAGCAATCTCGGGCAGCGTTCCGACCACACCCGCGAACTCGCGGAGCGCGATCTGAACCTGGGCCCGCTCGGGCTCAGGAATCGCGATGCGCTCGGCGATCAGGGTGAAGTCCGCCTCCCGCTTTCCATCGAACATCCAGTGCACGGTGCGCGGCACCATCTCCGGGTCCAGGAACATGGGGCCGAAGTCGTACACCGGCGTCAGCCCCACACTTCCATCGCGGCGCACCTGCAAAGCGGTGTTGCGCGCATGGTTGTCGGTGTTGCGCATGGCCACATTCAGGATGTCGCGCTTGAGATACTCGATCGTCTCGGCAAGCGGATCCGTCGAATGCGCTCGAACGGCCTGCAGCAGCTTGTTGTGCTCGGTCGGGATACCGAAACCTCGTTGGCCCACGATGCTGGCCAGGCTCTCCTGGTGTAGACGAACGAGCCCCTTGTCGGTGACCTCTCTGTCGAAGCGCTTCACAAAGAGCTTGTCCCCGACCATCATGGGTGCGTCGTGCACGCGCAGCTTGCAGCGATGAGCTAGGTTCAGGTACGCCGCCTCATTCCTCAGAACCAACAGATCAGCCTCGGTTCGTCCGCGCGGCAGCTTCACCAGCCAGTGAGCCATTGCATGCTGGTCGGGCAGGGCCAGATCTGCAAACCACAGGCCCTCATGGCTCTGCGTGAGCAAGAACTTTGGCGCCACGCCTTGGACGCCGGTAGTGCCGGCGGCCAGCATTGCGTGCAGCGAGAGGTGATCCAGGAACGCTTCGGACTTCTCGATGATGTTCTTCATCGTGAACCCGCCGCGCCCATCCATGAGGGCGGCCATGTCCTGGGTGTTGCCGGTGTCCTTGTGGGCCTCGTAGAAATCGACCGCCGTGTCGATCCGCAAGTTGCCGATCGGGTTGAAGGCTCCGCTGAGCAGCAGAGGCAGCTGCATGCTGTCCGTGTCAGCCAGGCCCAGGAGCCCGAGGAGGTATTTGCGCCCCTTGCCCTGAGGGATGAGGTCGAACAGGAATGGGGGCAGGCGCCGGTCTACCTCTTCCAGCCCCCCAGGGACAGTCGGCAGCATCTTGTCGGCCCCCACCTCCAGCGGCATGCCAAATGCGATGGGAGCCGCATCCTTGTCGAAGAGGTACTCGATCAGATACTCGACCTTGCACTGATCGTTGCGCAAGACCAGGATGTCCGCAGCGGGGATCCAGCGGCCGTTGCGGAAGACTTCGATCTTGGCCTTGTTCGGGGTCATGACGTCGATCTTACGATTTCACTATTGTGATGTCTAATCTTTGACGGCATGTGGTGGTTTTTTACCATCACAATAGTGATTTAGAGGATCTGACCCTGCCAGGATCACAGCCCGATTCTTCGGCGACCCTGCTGCTGGGCGGCTGGCGCCCGTTCGGTGGACGGGGGTTCGATCTGCTCGATCCGGGCCTCGATCACTTGCTTCATGTCACGCTGGCGCCGCTCGCAGATGGCTTGCTCCACCGATTCCGCGTGCTGGCTGTTGAGCATCAGGAAG
>Ga0114986_1000256_pt1 | contig 14887 bp, 13 predicted proteins | sample Shrwel1BS1Day17_FD_96988 | JGI IMG/M metagenome (GOLD analysis project Ga0114986, IMG submission 96988) | Subsurface microbial communities from deep shales in Ohio, USA - Utica-3 well 1 S-1-Day17 | ecosystem: Environmental > Aquatic > Deep subsurface > Shale gas/oil reservoir > Produced... | reverse complement strand
TCCCAGGCTTCCTAGACTTTCACCCGCCCACCAAGGAGACAAGCACCATGAACCACCCCTTCAATCGCCGTGCCGTGCTGCGCGCTGGCGCCTCGATCGCCGCGGCCGCAATGGTGCCCGCCTGGGCTCAGGCACAGCCCACGCTGCGCTTCGCCGCGGTGTTCTCTGACAAGGACATCCGCGCCGACATGATGCGCATGTTCGCCAAGGACATCGAAACCGACTTCAAGGTGGAGATGCACCTCAACTCCACGCTCTTCCGCCAGGGCACCGAGCTGGTGGCGCTGCAGCGCGACAACCTCGAGATGGGCAACATCTCGCCGCAAGACATCTCCCGCCAGGTGCCGGCCTGGTCGCTGCTGACCTCGGCCTATCTCTTCCGCGATGCCAACCATCTCAACGCCTTCTTCGCCAGCGACCTGGGCGCCCAGATGAAGAAGATGGTGGAAGACCAGCTCAAGGTGAAGATCCTGGGGCCCACCTTCTTTGGCACGCGTCATGTGGGCCTCAAGCCGAAGAAGCGCATCAACACGCCCGCCGACCTGGCCGGCATCAAGCTGCGCATGCCGCCGGGCGACACCTGGCAAATGCTGGGCCGCTCGCTGGGCGCCAACCCGACACCCATGGCCTATGCCGAGACCTACACCGGCCTGCAGACCGGGGCCGTCGACGGCCAGGACAACCCATTGCCCAACGTCGAGAACATGAAGTTCTACGAGGTGATGACACAGATCGTGCTCACCTCCCACCTCGTGGCCTTCGACCTGCTGACGGTGAACATGAAGACCTGGCAGAGCATGAGCCCGGCCAGGCAGCAGGCCTTCCAGGCCGCCGCCGACAAGGCCATCGCCTGGAGCGCCGCCGAACACGTCAAGCGCGAAGCTGCGCTGGCCGAGAACTTCCGGCGCCAGGGCCTGGAGGTGTATGCGCCCAACATCGACGCCTTCCGCACCCACGCGCAGAAGATCTACCTGGCCTCCGACGACGCGAAGAACTGGCCCGCCGGTATGCTCGACAAGATCAATGCCTTGAAGTGACGATGTTCGCTGTCCTGCGACGCCTGGCCGAGGGGATCGCCGCCGCCTTGCTGGCGGTGATCTTCGTGGCCTTCATCCTGCAGATCGTCCTGCGCTACGTCTTCAACTGGCCGGTTGGCTGGACGGCCGAGCTGTCGCTGATGGCCTGGCTGTGGCTGGTGCTGTGGGGCGCGTCCTTCGTGCTGCGCGACAGCGAGGAGATCCGTCTCGACTTCGTGCTGGCCAGCGTCGGCACGCGTGCGCGGGTGGTGCTGGAAGCCATCGGTGCGGTGTGTCTCATCGTGCTGTTCGCCCTGTCGCTGCCCGCCGCCTACGACTACGTGAGCTTCATGAAGGTGGAAAAGAGCTCCTACCTGAAGATTCGTATCGACGTGCTCTATTCCATCTACCTCGTCTTCTCGGTGGCCGTGATCGCGCGCCAGCTCTGGCGTCTGGCCCGGCTGCTGCGTGAGTTCCGCTCGCCCACACCCCGTCTGCCATCGTGAGCCTCACCCATCCCTTCACCCTGGCTCTGGCAGCCATCCTCGGGCTGAGCCTGCTGGGCGTGCCTGTCGGGCACGCCATGATTGCCGGTTCGGTGCTCTACCTCTACCTCAAGGGCATGGACATGGGCCTGGCAGCCGAGCAGCTGCTCAACGGCACCTACAACAGCTTCCTGCTGCTGGCCATTCCGCTGTTCATCCTGGCGGCCACCATCATGAGCACCGGCAGCGTGCTCGACCGGTTGCTGCGCTTCTGCAATGCCATCGTGGGGCGCTTTCCCGGGGGCCTGGCCCAGGTGAACGTGCTGCAGAGCATCGTGTTCGCCAGCATGTCGGGCTCGGCCCTCGCCGATGCGGCGGGCTCGGGCAAGCTGATGCAGGAGATGATGACGCGCGACGGCAAGTACACGAAGAGCTTCGCCGCCGCGCTCACGGCCGTGTCCGCGGTCATCGGGCCCATCCTGCCGCCCTCGATCCCGTTGGTGCTCTATGCCCTGGTGTCCGGCTCGTCGATCGGTTACCTCTTCATCGCCGGCGTGCTGCCGGGCCTGCTGATGGGCGCGGTGCAGATGGGGCTGATCTACGTCCAGTCGAGGCGGCTGAACTTCCCTGTCGAAGCCCCTGTGCCCGCACGCGAACTGCCGCGCATCACACGCGAGGCGCTGCCCGCGCTGATGCTGCCCGTCATCCTGCTGGGCTGCCTCTACAGCGGCATCACCACCCCCACCGAGGCCGCCGGCCTGGCAGCAGCATATGCGCTGCTGGTGTCGGCCGTGCTCTATCGCAGCGTGGGCTGGCGCGACCTCTATGCCTCGCTCGTCACCAGTGCGCGTGTGAGCATCTCCATCGGCATGCTGATTGCGGGCGCCATGGTGTTCAACTACGTCATCACCTCGGAAAACATCCCGGCCACCATCAGCACCGTGTTGAAGGGGATGGAGCTCTCGCCGTTGGTCTTCCTACTGCTGGTGAACGTGCTGCTGCTCGTGCTGGGCGCCTTCCTGGAAGGCTCCACCATCATCCTCGTGATCCTGCCGGTACTGCTGCCCACCGCCACCGCCCTGGGCGTCGACCCGGTGCACTTCGGTGTGGTGGCCGTGCTCAACATCATGATCGGCTTGGTCACCCCGCCCTATGGCCTGCTGCTCTTCATGATGAGCAAGATTGCCGAGGTCTCGCTGGGCGAGCTGGTGCGCCAGGTGATGCCCTTCCTGGGTGTGATGATCGGCGCACTGGCGCTGGTGACGCTGTGGCCCGACTTCGTGCTCTTCCTGCCGCGCCTGGCGGGCTACACGGGCTAGACCCCGGCCGCCACCTGCTCGCCGATGGCGAGCGCCGCCGTCAGGCCGGGCGACTCGATGCCGAAGAGGTTCACCAGGCCGCGCACACCGTGCTCGGCCGGTGTCTGGATCACGAAGTCCGCAGCCGGCTCGCCCGGACCGCTCAGCTTGGGCCGGATGCCGGCATAGGCAGGCTGCAGCACGCCATCCGGGAGGCCCGGCCAGTAGCGGCGGATCGAGGCATAGAACGACGTCGCGCGAGCCGCATCGACCCGGTAATCCAGGGTCTCGATCCATTCGACATCGGGGCCGAAGCGGGCCTGGCCTCCCAGGTCGAGGGTGAGATGCACCCCCAGCCCCCCGGGCTCCGGCACGGGGTAGATGAGGCGAGAGAACGGCGAGCGGCCGCTCAGGCTGTAGTAGTTGCCCTTGGCGCGGTGCAGCGGCGGGATCTGATGGGCCGGCAGGCCCTCGAGGCGGTGGGCGATCTCCTGGGCGTGCAGGCCCGCACAGTTCACGACGAGCCCGGCCTCGATCTCCATGGGGCTGATTCCCTGGACATCGAGCACGATGCCGCTCGCCCCGCAGCGCCCACCGGCCACATCCGCGCCATAGGCCAGCACGCCGCCTGCGGCTTCGAGATCGCCTTGCAGCGCCAGCATATAGGCATGGCTGTCCACGATACCGGTGCTTTCGCTGTGCAACGCGGCCTCGCCGGCGAGTGACGGCTCCAGCGCACGGGCCTGCGCCCCTGTGAGCAGGTGCAGCCCCTGCACGCCGTTGGCCCGCCCGGTGGCCTGCAACTGCTCCAGCACCTGCACCTGCTCGACCGAGGCCGCCACGATCAGCTTGCCGCAGCGGCGGTGAGGAATGCCCTTGTCGGCGCAGTAGGGGTAGAGCAGCTCCTTGCCCCGCACGCACAGCCGGGCCTTGAGCGAGCCCGTGGGGTAGTAGATGCCGGCATGGATGACTTCACTGTTGCGCGAACTCGTGCCCGTGCCGATGCTGAACTCACGCTCCAGCACGATGGTCTCCAGGCCCCGCAGGGCCAGCGCCCGGCCCACGGCCAGACCCACCACCCCAGCCCCGATCACGATGGCATCGACACGTTCCATGATTCGACCCGTTGGGTTCAGACTGCCGGACAAAGAAAAACGGGCCTGTCCCTGAGGAACTGACCCGTTGTTCTAGAACCAATGTTCTGGCGCGGCTGGCAGGATTCGAACCCACGACCCCTTGGTTCGTAGCCAAGTACTCTATCCAACTGAGCTACAGCCGCGAAGACCGAAACTATAACATGATTTTTGAGTTTGTCATCACTCGATGCGCGCCGCGCGGCGAAAGCATGTGTGGGCACGTTCGGCCTCCCCATCCTGCTCTGCCATTTCGGCCAGTCGGCGCCAAGCGCTGCGGCGCAGACGGGGCGGCAGCACGGGGTCGTCGGCACAGCGTTCGAGCTGCTGCCGGGCCTTGCCCCACAGCTGCAGCTCGGCCAACGCACGACCCAGCGCATACGTCAGTTCAGGCCGGGTCGGATGCGCGTGCGAGGCCGATTCCAGGCGAGGCAACCAGTCCGTGCCCAAGCCATCCAGCGCCTGGACAAAAGCCTCTGACAGGACTTCCCACTCCTCGGCGCTGCGGCCCTGCGGCGTATCCCAGAAGGGCTGGAGCATGGCGCGGGCGTCGGCCGGGCGCCCCTGGCGGGCCATGGCTGCTGCAGCGCGTGCAGCGATGAAGGCGTCGCGGCGATCCGCCGCATCGAGTTGCTCCCAGACCCGCTGCAACTGATCGGCATCTCGAGCCGTGTCGAGGGCTTCCATGGCCAGCGAACGCAGCAGTCCCTGGGCGGCCACCTGTGAGAAGCCCTGGTGCTTGGCCAGCAGGCGAGCCGTGCGCAGAGCGTCCAGCGGCTGTCGCGCCAGGCGCGCTGCCTGGAGCTTCAGGCGCAGCGACTGGGTGCGGCGCGCCAGGCCCGGGGGCAGTTCGGCGATCAGCTCCAGTGCGCGGTCGGCATCGCGGTCCTCCAGCGCCCATTCGGCTGCCATCAGGCGCACGCCCTCGTCGGCGGCCCGCGCGTTCGAGCCCGCGGGTGAAGCCGCCAGGGCGTCCTGCAGCAGTTCATCACGCCGGGCCCGATCCTGGAGGCGGTGCATGCTGCCGGCGGCCAGCAGGCGGGCCAGAGTGACGAACTCCGGGTCGGCATGCAACTCGGGCGTGACGTTCTGGATCGTCAGCGCACGCTGCGCGGCCTTGTGCGCCCGGCTGTAGCGTGCGCCGAAGTACAGCGCCAGCGCCTCCCGCAGGGCTTGCTGCGCGTGGTGATCACGCCGCGCAATACGCCATTCACGTGCCCGGCGCGGCAAACCGATGAGCGTGTACAGCGTCTGCAGCGTCACGAACAGACCCACGCACAGCAGCAACAGGGCCAGGATGAAGAAGTTGAAGGAAAGATCCATTCGCCACGGCGCCCAGTAGAGCGTCACGACGGCATCGTTGCGGCCCAGCACGGCCGCAGCCAGTACCGCAAAGGCGAACAGCAGGATGAACCAGACGACGTTGCGCATCGACGGCGCCCCCTCAGCGTCCTGCGGCCACGGCCTGCAGGGCCGACAGCGTCTCGTCGGGCCTGGGCAGCTGGCTGGCGCGGGCCTGGGCCTGCACCTGACGCAGCGTGTCGGCCACCTGCATCACACGGCGCGAACGCGGGTCGAAGTAGCGTTCGAGCGCCTGCTGGGCCTGGCGCACATCGGCCTGGACGGTGTCGAACTGCCGGCTCAGCAACGCCAGGCGCGCGTTGAGCAGGCGCAGCTTCAGGTTCTCGCGCAGGAAGAAGGCCTGCTCTGGCGCGATCAGCATCGCCTCGGGCCGGTCGATGCGGGTCACACGCACCAGCGAACGCAGTTCCTGCCACACGTGGGCCACCAGGTCCCGACTGCGCTGCGGCCAGTCCTGTGCGGACGACGCCGCCGCCTCGGGGGCGTCCGCCGCGGCGCGCTCGGCCACCGCCATGCCCGGGCTGGACAGCAGCGGCAACTCATCGGCCAGGCGAGCCGCCTCGTCGAGACGGGCCACCAGCAGCGGAACGTCAGCGATGGCCACGGCCCGCACGCGCTCGATGTCCTGCGCAATGGCCCGCCGCACCCGCTCCAGGCGAGGCTGGTTGAGACGCTGGAGACGTTCGTCGGCCGACCTGAGCACGCTCACCAGGGGTTCGGCACTGCCGGTGAGACCGGCCTGCTGCAAGGCCACACGAATGCCGGCTTCGATCTCGATGAGCATGTTTTCCTCGCGAGAGCGCGACAGCGCCTGCAGCACGTCGTCGAGCTGATCACGCTGGAGGGCCACTTCCGCCAGACGGGTCTCGAGCACGGCCGTCTTGGCGGCCGACTCGCGCACCACGTCCTGGGCCTGCCGGGCGAGGGTGCGGGCTTCGGTGGCGAGGTCCTGGCTGGTCTGCTGGCGCGCAACGAGTTCTCGTTCGAGATCGCGAAGCTGTTGCTGGGTCTGGTACGCCATCACCACGGCCGCCACGGCCAGGAGAAGCAGGCCCACCACCGCAACCCACCACAGGGATCGCGAGGGCATTGCGGACACAGGGGGAGGTGCGCGCTCGGGCACGGCGGGCGGGGACGAAGCCGGTGCGGGAGTGGAAGGTGTGTCGCTCACAGTGTCTTTCATTGTATCGAGCCCCCCGCATCGCTCTGCAGGCGAGCCCAGGCTTCGGCCACGGCGTCGGGTGCCGGATGAGAGGCTTCGACATGCCCCAGGCCCAGCGCGACAGCGCGCTCGCCGATGCGGGGATGGGTGACCACGGCCCGGTGACGAGCCCATTGCGGATGCAGTCCTTGCTGCTGCGCCAATACCACCAGATGCTCGATGGCCTGAGAGCTGCTGAACAGCCAGACACAGCGCCCAGGATCGCTCAGCGAGCGGCTCAGCAGCTCGCGCCCAGCCTCCTCCAGCGTCGGTACACGTCGACGGTAGGCACAAAGGAAGTCTACGGTCGCACCAGCCGCCTGGAACTGCTGCGCCAGCCAAGGGCGCCCACCCTCGCCTCGCACGATCAGCACCTGTCGCCCGTTCCAGGGCTCGTGCCGAAGCACCTCCCACAGCGATTCGGAGTCGAGCTGCTCGGCATCGTCAGCGGGGCGGCTGCGCAGGGCCTCTGCGACACCCGCCCTGGCAAGCGCTCCATCGGTCCCAGGCCCGGGCGTGGCCACCCGAACCCCCTGCGGCCAGGCCTTGCCAGCGGGTGCCTGGGCAAAGAACTGCTCCACGGCGCTGGGGCTGACGAAGACCAGCATCTGGCACTGCGCCAGTCGGGCCCAAGCGGCCTGCACGGCCACGGCGTCCTCCGGGGGATCGATCGCGATCAAGGGCAGCGCCTGCGCAGGCACCCCCCGCGCGCGCAGTTGCTCCACCCACTGGAGGGCCTGCGCCCGGGGGCGCGTCACGAGCAAGGTCGGCTGAGGTGCCGGCATCCTCAGGTGTCCGCCGCGAGGCGGGCCAGGATGGCCTGCGCACCCTGGGCGCGCAGTTGTTCGGCCGCCTCGAAGCCCAGCGCCTGTGCGGCCTCCGTGCTGTCCACGTTCGCCTCACAACGCACATGCAGAAGCTGCACCGCCTGCGCGGAGGGGTCGCCCAGCGCGGCCTGAAGCACCAGTGTCGAGTCCTGCCAGACCCCATGGGCCGCCAGCGGCACGCTGCAGCTGCCCCCCAGGGCGAGCGAGACGGCCCGCTCGGCATGCACCGCCAGCCAGGTGGGTCGATGGACCAGGCCCTGCAAGGCGGCGCGCAGCTCGGCATGGTCCTCACGGATCTCCAGCCCCAGGGCCCCCTGCCCGGCCGCCGGAAGCATCTCCGAAGGCTCGAAGACGCTGCGGATGCGCTCGGCCAGGCCCAGGCGCTTCAGCCCGGCCGCCGCCAGCACGATGGCGTCGTAGTGACCGTCGTCGAGCTTGCGCAGCCGCGTGTCGAGGTTGCCGCGCAGCGGCTCGATGCGCAAGTCGGGGCGTGCCGCACGCAGCTGCACCAGGCGGCGCAGGCTGGAGGTGCCCACCACGGCACCGGCTGGCAGCTCCGCGAGGTGGGCGTAGCGCGGCGAAACGAAAGCGTCCCGCGGGTCTTCGCGCTCCAGCACGGCCGCGAGCACGAAGCCCTCGGGCAACTCCATCGGCACGTCCTTGAGCGAATGCACGGCCAGGTGGGCACGGCCCTCCTCGAGCGCGACCTCGAGTTCCTTCACGAACAGGCCCTTGCCCCCCACCTTCGACAAGGTGCGGTCGAGGATCTGGTCGCCGCGCGTGGTCATGCCCAGCAGGTCGACCGTGCGGCCGAAACGCTGCTGCAGCAAGGCCTGCACGTGACGGGCCTGCCACAGTGCCAGGCGGCTTTCGCGCGTGGCGATGATCCAGTCGGTCGTCGCCGAGTTCGGGGAGGAGAGGGAAGCACTCATGCCGGCATGCTACCCGAGCAGGGGAGGCGAACGGTCGTGCGAGGGCCGCGCAGCGCTTTGCGCAGTGCTACCATGCGGCCCTTGTAATTTTGTTACCACCCTGAGACGCACCGAGGTAACCATGCCGCGCCCCGCCTCCCCCGCCCGCCCCCGTTCGAAGTCGAACATCCAGGCGGATGCCGCTGAAAAGAACCGCCCCCTGGTGGAAGACATCCGGCTGCTGGGCCGCATCCTGGGCGACGTGATCCGCGAGCAGGAAGGGCGCGAGGCCTTCGAGCTGATCGAGCGCATCCGCCAGCTTTCGGTGGCCTACCGTCTCAAGCGCGATGCCCAGGCCGGCCGCTCACTGGACCGTCTGCTGAAGAACCTCAGCAGCGACCAGACCGTGTCGGTGATCCGCGCCTTCAGCTATTTCTCGCACCTGGCCAACATCGCCGAAGACCGTCACCACGTGCGCCGGCGCGATCACCACGAACGCCAGGGCCACGTTCAGGAAGGTTCGCTCGCCTTCTGCTTCGAACGCCTGGCCGAAGGCGGCGTCCGCGCAGACGACGTCGCCCGCACCCTGGCGCAGGCCTACATCTCGCCAGTGCTCACCGCCCACCCCACCGAGGTGCAGCGCAAGTCCATTCTGGACGCTGAACGCGCCATTGCAGAGTTGATCCACCAGCGCGACGAGCTCCACACCCAGCGCGAGCTGGACGACAACGAAGCCCAGATCCGCGCGCGCGTGACGCAGCTGTGGCAGACGCGCATGCTGCGCTACACCAAGCTCACGGTGGCCAACGAGATCGAGAACGCGCTCAGCTACTACCACGCCACCTTCCTGCGCCAGATCCCGCGCATGTACCGCAGCCTGGAGCGTGCCCTGCCCGGCCACGAGGTGGCGCCCTTCTTCCGCATGGGCAACTGGATCGGTGGCGACCGCGACGGCAACCCCAATGTCACGGCCGACACGTTGGCGTTCGCGCTGCGCCAGCAGGCCGAGACGGCCCTGCGCTACTACCTCACCGAGGTGCACGAGCTGGGTGCCGAGCTGTCGATCTCGGCCATGCTGGTGGACGTGGCCCCGGCCCTGGCCGCCCTGGCCGAGCGTTCGCCCGACACCAACGAGCACCGCCGCGACGAACCCTACCGCCGCGCGCTGATCGGCATGTACGCCCGCCTGGCCGGCACGCTGCAGCAGCTCACCGGCACCGAGGCCCTGCGCCACGCGGTGGCCCCTTCCACCCCCTACGACAGTGCCGCCGAGTTCCTGGCCGACCTGCGCGTGATCGAGGACTCGCTGGCCCATCACCATGGCAGCGCCCTGGCCGAGGTGCGGTTGCGCCCGCTCATCCGTGCCGTGCAGGTCTTCGGCTTCCACCTGGCCACCGTGGACCTGCGGCAGAGTTCGGACAAGCACGAGGCGGTGGTGGCCGAGCTGCTCGCGGTGGCACGTGTGGAGTCAGGCTATGCCCACCTGCACGAGATCCACAAGATCGAGCTGCTGGTCCAGCAGCTGCGCGACCCGCGGCCCCTGCGCGTGCGCGGGGCGCAATACAGCGAGCACACCGAATCGGAGCTGGCGATCTTCGAGACGGCGCGCGTGATGCGCGAACGCTTCGGCCGCGAGGCGATCCGCCACTACATCATCAGCCACACCGAAACGGTGAGCGACCTGCTGGAGGTGCTGCTGCTGCAAAAGGAGGTGGGGCTCATGCGCGGCACGCTGGGCGAGGACGCCGTGGCCGATCTGATCGTGGTGCCGCTGTTCGAGACCATCGGTGACCTGCGCCAAGCCGCGCCCATCATGCGCACCTTCTACGCCCTGCCAGGCGTGCTCGACCTGGTGAAGCGCTCGGGTGGCGAGCAGGACATCATGCTGGGCTACAGCGACAGCAACAAGGACGGCGGCTTCTTCACCAGCAACTGGGAGCTCTACCGTGCCGAGATCGAGCTGGTGGAGCACTTCAACCGGCTCAAGGCCGAACATGGCATCACGCTGCGGCTCTTCCACGGCCGCGGCGGCACCGTGGGCCGCGGCGGCGGCCCGAGCTACCAGGCCATCCTGGCCCAGCCTCCGGGCACGGTGAACGGCCAGATCCGCCTGACCGAACAGGGCGAGGTGATCGCCTCGAAGTACGCCAACCCCGAGATCGGCCGGCGCAACCTCGAGACCCTGGTGGCCGCCACGCTGGAGGCCACGCTGCTGCACCCCACCAAGAGTGCGCCCAAGACCTTCCTGGAGGCCGCGCAAGCGCTGTCGGAGGCCAGCATGAAGGCCTACCGCAAGCTGGTCTACGACACTGCCGGCTTCACCGACTATTTCTTCGCGGCCACGCCCATCCGCGAGATCGCCGAGCTCAACATCGGCTCGCGCCCCGCCTCGCGCAAGGCCACGCGGGCCATCGAGGACCTGCGCGCCATTCCCTGGGGCTTCTCCTGGGGCCAGTGCCGCGTGGCCCTGCCGGGCTGGTACGGCTTCGGTTCGGCCATCGAGGCCTACCTGGGCCAGGGTCCACAGCGCAAGGAGCGGCTGGCGCTGCTGACGCGCATGCACCGCCAGTGGCCCTTCTTCCGCACCCTGCTGTCGAACATGGACATGGTGCTGGCCAAGACCGACCTCGCCGTGGCCTCACGCTACGTGGAGCTGGTGGAGGACAAACGCCTGGGCCGGCGCATCTTCAAGGCCGTCGAGGCCGAGTGGCAGCGCACGCAGGACGCACTGGCACTGATCACCGGCGAAAGGCAGCGCCTGGCGTCCAATCCGGCGCTGGCGCGCTCCATCGAGCACCGCTTCCCCTACCTCGACCCCATCAACCACCTGCAGGTGGAGCTGATGCGCCGCTACCGGCAGCAGAAGGAGTCGGGCGAGGTGAACGAGCGTGTGCAGCGCGGCATCCACATCTCGATCAACGGCGTGGCGGCCGGCCTGCGCAACACGGGTTGATCACCCGCCCTTGTTGCGCATCCAGTCGGCGGTGTTGAAGAAGGACTCGCGCAGCCGGCCCACCAGCACCGGGTCGAGCTGCAGTTCCTGCATGGCCTGGTCCATGCATTGCAGCCACTGGTCGCGCTCCTTGATGCCGATGGGAAACGGCAGGTGGCGCGCGCGCAGCCGCGGGTGGCCGAAGCGCTCGACGTAGTGCTGCGGACCGCCCAGCCAGCCGCACAGGAACCAGAACAGCTTGTCGCGCGAGCCCTCCAGCGCCGTGGGGTGCAGCGCGCGCAGCTCGGCGTAGGCCGGCTCCAGGTCCATCAGGTCGTAGAAACGGTCCACCAGGGCGCGCACGGCGCCCTCCCCGCCCACCCAGTCGTAGGCGGTGGCGGGTGGGTTCGTTTCGGTGGAGGCCGTGTTCGTCATCGCAACGTCACTTCGTGTATCCCCAGGCCTTCAGGCGGCTGGCGGAGTATTGGGCGGCCTGCCCCTGGGCGCCCAGGCGCAGGAAGGCGTTGTACTGGCGTGCGGCCGCTTCGCGCTCGCCCATGCCCTCCAGGGCGACACCGCGCAGGAAGGTCACGCCCGGGTCGCCAGGCAGCATGCGGTCAAAGGCCAGCAGGTCGGCATGGGCACGGGCGGGTTCACCATCGGCCAGGGCCAGCACGCCCGCGAGCTTGCGCGCCTGGGCTTCCTGGGGGTAGATGGTCTTGGCAGCGTCGGCGTAGCGCTGCGCGTCGCGTGTGCGACCCTGGGCCTGCAGGCACTGGGCCATGCGCAGGTTGGCCGCATAGTCCTGCGGGGTGAGCTTCAGGGCCTGGGTGAACTGCGTGTTGGCGTCGGCGTAGGCCTTGCGCGCCATGGCGGTCTCACCGTTCTTGCAGGCGTCGATGGTGGGCTTGATGCGGCGCACGCCGGCGATCGAGTCCATGTAGCGCTCGCGCTGCACGGGGCGTGAGGCGGAGGCACCATACCGCTCCTGCGCCAGGCGGCGCGCCGTGTCGCGGCGCTCGCCACTCATCGGGTGCGACGAGAACATGGTCTGCAGCAGGCTGGGCTGGGCCTTTTCCTGATCGACCAGCATCTGGTGCAGTTCGGTCATGCCGCTGGCCGGGTAGCCGGCGCGCACCATGTACTCCTGCCCCAGGGCGTCGGCCTCGCGCTCGTTGTCGCGCGAGTAGCTGGCCAGCAGCGCACTGGCACCGATCTGGCTGCCCACACCCACCAGGGCGCCCCATTGCGAATTCGAGGCCGCCACGTTCAACCCCACCACCACCGACTGCGCAATGAGGGCCTGGCCCTGGCGCTGGGCCGCATGGCGGGCGTTCACATGCCCCATCTCATGACCCAGCAGCGCGGCCAGCTCGGCTTCGTCGTCCATCTCGGTGAGGATGCCGCGTGTCACGCCCATCGCACCCGCCGGGAAGGTGTAGGCGTTGACGTAGTTGGCGTTGAGCACCCGGTAGGAATACGGCATCTGCGGGCGGTGGGTGTGCTGCTGCAGGCTGCGCCCCACCGAGACCACGTAGTCATTGACCCCGGCATCCTGGATGGGCCCGAGGTCCTGCGAGAACTGGTGGGGCGACATCTGGGCGTCCACTTGACGTTCCTGGGCCTCGCTCATGCCCACCACGATGGTTTCGCCGGTGACCGGCGACGTGGCACAGCCTTGCAGCCAGGGCAGGACGACCACGCTGGTGCTGGCGCCGAACAGCCACAGGGCATCGCGCCGGCTCAGTCGGTTGCGCTGGAGGTTATGGGCCAGGGCGGTGGGGATCATGGGGCATCCTTTCGGTCGTCGAAGGGAAGCACCCATTGTAGAAAGCCGCCAGGCGGCGCCCGCCCGTGAGGGCATTCAGGCCGTGGCCGAAACGGGAGCAGCCGCCTCGATGCGCGTGGCCAGTTGTGCGATGGCCTGGGCCGCAGCCGTGCCCGGCAGGGCTTCAAACAGCAGCTGGCGCCGCTGCAGGGCCTCGCGCACGGAGGGGTCGCTGGGAATATCACCCGCCAGCGACAGCTTCACGGCCTCGCCCTGGGGCGTGGACACGAAACGATCGACCACCTGCTGCAGTTGCTGGGCCACGACCTTGCCGTCGCCCACCTTGGCCACCTGGTTGACGGCCAGATGCAGCAGGCGCCGGCGCTGCTGCGTGGCCAGCACCTTGATGGTGGCATAGGCATCGGTGAGCGAGGTGGGCTCGGGCGTGGCCACCACCAGCACGTCGTCGGCCAGCGAGATGGCATAGAGCACCACGTCGGAGATGCCGGCGCCGGTGTCCAGCAGCACGTAGTCGTAGCGGGGAATGAGCGTGGCCACCACGCGCTGGAGCTGCTCGCGCACCTCGGGGGTGAGGCGCGAGTACTCCACCAGGCCCGATCCGGCCAGCAGCACCGAGAACCCGCCCGGGGCCTTCAGCACGGCCTCGTCGAGCGTGGCCTTGCCGGTGAAGACGTCGTGCAAGGTGATCTTGGGGTGCAGGTTGAGCACCACGTCGAGGTTGGCCAGCCCCAGATCGGCATCGAGCACGAGCACGCGGTGGCCGCGGCGGGCCAGGGCCGCCGCGGTGTTGGCGGACACGAAGGTCTTGCCCACGCCGCCCTTGCCGCTGGTCACGGCCAGCACCCAGGCGCGCCGGGTGCTGGGCAGAGGAAGCGACGAGGCAGGGGTGGGGGTGTTCATGGGCTTACTCAAGGCTGTCGTCCCAGGTCGTCACGCCGAAGAGCATGCTCTTCTCTTCACTGCTGACGCTGCTGACCACCGATTGTTCGAGGCAGACGCGGTTGCGGCCCTCGGTCTTGGCGCAATAGAGCTGCAGGTCGGCCCGCTCGGTCCACAGCGCAGCCGAAGAGCGCACCCACTGCGGCGCAAAGGCACCACCGACACTCACCGTCACGTGGATCTCCTGGCCCGATGGCAGGCGGATGGCATGGCCCTCGACGGTGCGGCGGATGCGCTCGGCCACGGCTTCGCCGTAGGCCGGGTGGCAGTTGGGCAGCACCATGGCGAACTCCTCACCGCCAAAACGCGCCACCGTGTCCATGGGCCTCACGCATTCGGCCAGGCGCTGGCCGATGGTCTGGATCACGAGGTCGCCAGCGGCGTGCCCGTGGGTGTCGTTGACATGCTTGAAGTGGTCGATGTCGATCACCAGCAGCAGGGCCGACTCTCCTGTGCGGGCCACACGATCGATCTCCCGCTCGACCACCGCTCGGAAGTGGCGGCGGTTGGGCAGGCCGGTCAGGGCGTCGCGCAGGGACAGGTCGCACAGGCCGTCGATGAGCGCCTGCAGGATCGTCTGCATGGGCGCATCCGACAGGGACGGCAAGGGGTAGCCGGCATGCTGCAGCAAGCTCAGTGCCTGCTCAAGCTTGAGCTCATGCAGTGCAGGCAAGGAGGTGTCGGCGGTGGATTGCACAGCGTGTCGGCCTTGGGATGGCGTCCAGTCTAGCAGCGGGGCCCAGGGCGGGATGCTGCCGAAGTGGCCGCAGATTCACTGGCATATCGGCCGACACACCGAAGACTTGAGTCCTGTCGGTCAGGTGGACGCCTTGCGCAGGGTTTCCACCACGGGGCGGCGCAGGACCTCGCGCAGGCCCCACCAGCCAGCCGCCAGGGCCAGGGCCGCGCCGGCCAGGGTTCCGGCGACCGGGACCCAGGGCGAAGGCCCCCAGCTGAACTCGAAGGCGTAGCGCGCCAGCGCCCAGCCCACGGC
>Ga0114986_1000255_pt1 | contig 14890 bp, 13 predicted proteins | sample Shrwel1BS1Day17_FD_96988 | JGI IMG/M metagenome (GOLD analysis project Ga0114986, IMG submission 96988) | Subsurface microbial communities from deep shales in Ohio, USA - Utica-3 well 1 S-1-Day17 | ecosystem: Environmental > Aquatic > Deep subsurface > Shale gas/oil reservoir > Produced... | reverse complement strand
GTGCATGACGAACTGGGCCAGGTGCTCACCGCCCTGCGCATGGACCTATCCTTCCTCGGCAAGCAGAACTACGCCGATGCCGCGGCGCTGCAGCAGAAGGCCGACGCCATGAAGGCGCTGGTGGACCGTGCCATCCAGGGCGTGCGCAACGTGGCCAGCAGCCTGCGCCCGGCGGCCATGGACATGGGGCTGGTGTCGGCCATCGAGTGGGTTTGCAGCGAATTTGCGGTGCGCACCGGCATGGCTTGCGAGCTGCATGCCGCGCAGGACCAGGTCGACCTGGACGAGGCGCGTGGCGTGGTGCTGTTCCGCATCCTGCAGGAGTCGCTCACCAACATCACGCGCTATGCCCAGGCCAGCCGGGTGGATGTGTCGCTCGGCCTGCGCGACGGCCAGTTCTGGCTGGAGGTGAAGGACAACGGCCTGGGCTTCGACCTGACAGCCGCGCGTCAGAAAAAATCCTACGGCCTGCTAGGCATGCAGGAAAGGGCGATTGCCTTGGGCGGGCAGGTCGAGATCGACAGCGCACTGGGGCAGGGCACCCGCATCAGCGTCACCATTCCGCTGGACGCCGGTCAGGGCGGGAAGGACGCTGCATGATCCGCCTGCTGATCGCCGATGACCATGCCATTGTGCGCAGCGGGCTGAAGCAGGTCTTCGCGATGGCGCCAGACTTGCAGGTGATGGGTGAGGCCGTCAACGGCGCCGAGGTGCTGGACAGCCTGCGCCAGCAACTGCCGGACCTGCTGCTGCTGGACATCAACATGCCCGGCCTCAGCGGCCCGGACCTGATCGCGCGCATCCGGGCCCACTGGACCAAGCTGCCCATCCTGGTGCTGAGCATGCACAACGAGGCGCAGGTGGCAGCACGGGTACTGAAGTCCGGCGCCAACGGCTACGTGACCAAGGACAGCGAGATGGAGGTGCTGCTGGGCGCCATCCGCCGCGTGGCTGGCGGCGGCAAGTTCATCGCGCCCGAGCTGGCCGAGAAGCTGGTGTTCGACCTCTCGCTGGGCAGCGATGCGGCCCCCCACAGCACGCTGTCGGACCGCGAGCTGGAAATCTTCCACCTGCTGGCCGCCGGCAAGGGCGTCAACGAGATTGCCCGCCAGCTGTGCATCAGCAACAAGACCGTCAGCACCCACAAGACGCGGCTGATGGAAAAACTCAACGTCGAAAGCACCGCCGAACTGGTGCGCTACGCCCTGCAGCACGGCCTGATCAGCTGATCTTTCAGGCCAATGGGCCGCCGCCACGGCGGCCTGACAAGGGGTAGGAATCGTCCTACCTCTCTCAACCTTTCCCGACAGGCAAACCGGGCACTTCCGATACCGTCCGGGGCACATGAGCGGCACCATCACGGCATGATGAAATTGCTCGTCGCCGATGACTCTGAACTGATCCGTTCCCGCCTGGTGGGCATGCTCGACGGCATTGAAGGCATTGATGCCATTGACACCGCCGCTACTTTGGCGCAGACCCTCAGCGCGGTGCAGGCCAAGCAACCGACGCTGCTGATCCTGGACCTGCATCTGCCTGACGGCAATGCGCTGCAGATCCTGCCGGAACTCAAGCAACTGGCGCCCGGCATGGAGATCGTGATGCTGACCAACGATGACAGCGCCTTCAACCGCAAACGCTGCATGCAGGCCGGCGCCGACTGGTTCTTTGACAAGCCCACTGAATTCGAGAAGGCATTGATGCTGGTGCAGCTGCAAGCCGCCGCCAATGCCGACCGACACCATTGAATAAAGAAAGGACGTCGTTCATGAACCAAGCTACCCAAGCCGAGGCCCAAGTGCCGACGAACATCCGCGAGTTCCTGGCCTTCAAGCTGGGACGGGAGGAGTACGGCATCGACATCCTGCGGGTGCAGGAGATCCGCTCCTACGAGGAGCCCACCCGCATGGCGAATGCGCCGGAGTACATCAAGGGTGTGGTGAACCTGCGCGGGGTGATCGTGCCCATCATCGACATGCGCATCAAGTTCAACCTGGAAGAAGTCAAGTACGACGGCTTCACGGTGGTGATCGTACTGAACATCGGCAAGCAGGTCATCGGCATGGTGGTCGACGGCGTGTCGGACGTGATCACGCTGGCGCCCGAGCAACTGCGACCGGTGCCCGAGCTGAACTCGGCCATTGCGGGCGACCATCTGCTGGCCATCGGCTCGCTGGAGGACCGCATGCTGATCCTGCTGGACATCGAGAAGCTCATGAGCAGCGCCGACATGGGGCTGGTGGCATCGAGCCTGCAGTAATCATTTTCAGAACTCAAATCACAGGGTAACTCATCATGAACTCATCTTCTTTCAAGGCGACCAGTCGGCCGGTGAATCAGCAGGCCCTGCTGGGCGACAAGATCATGCTGGCGGCAGTGGGCATCAGCGCCCTGGCAGCCATCGTTCTGGGCTTCCAGTTTGTGGATTCGATGCTGGCCTGGGTCGTGGTGGCCGTGCTCGGCGGACTGGCGCTGTTCGCCTACGCGGCCATGCGTGGTTCCCTGGCCTCGCGCCTGATCCTCACCTTTGCCCTGACCGGCCTGATTGCGCTGCACATCCAGCTGGCGCGGGGCATGCTGGAGTTCCACTTTGGTGTTTTCGTGACGCTGGCCTTGCTGCTGGTTTACCTCGATTGGCGCCCGATTGTGTTTGGCGCCGCCCTGTTTGCGGTGCACCACGTGGTGTTCGACCGGCTGCAGGCCGCTGGCTATGGCTTCTACTGCCTGGGGCAGCCGGACTTTGCCATCATCGTGCTGCACGCCGTCTATGTGGTCATCCAGACTGCGCTGGAAGTGGTGCTGGCCGTGCTGATGGGACGCATTGCCAAAGAGGGCCGCGAGCTCGGCCGTCTGGTGACGGCTGTGAACCAGCCCGACGGCATTGCGCTGGATGTGCAGGATGTGGCAGTTCTCACGCCTGCCGGCGAGGCGCTGAAGTCCACGCTGCTGCGCATGGCGCAAGCCGTGGCGGCGGTGCGCTCCTCGGCTGGCAGCATGGAAGTGGCCTCCAGCGAGATTGCCCAGGGCAACCAGGACCTGAGCGCCCGTACCGAAAACCAGGCCAGTGCACTGCAGCAGACCGCCTCCAGCATGGAAGAGCTCAGCTCCACCGTGAAGCAGAACGCCGATAACGCGCGCGAGGCCAACCAGCTGGCGCAGAGTGCCAGCACGGTGGCCGTCAAAGGCGGCGAGGTGGTGGCCCAGGTGGTGGACACCATGAAGGGCATCAACGAGTCGAGCCGCAAGATCAACGACATCATCAGCGTGATCGATGGCATCGCCTTCCAGACCAACATCCTGGCCCTGAATGCGGCGGTGGAAGCGGCGCGTGCCGGTGAGCAGGGCCGTGGCTTTGCCGTGGTGGCGTCGGAAGTGCGTTCGCTGGCTGGTCGTTCAGCCGATGCGGCAAAGGAGATCAAGACCCTGATCACCGACAGCGTGGAGCGCGTGGAACAGGGCAGCGCCCTGGTCGACCAGGCTGGCGCCACCATGGATGAAGTGGTGAGCTCAATCCGTCGTGTGACCGACATCATGGGCGAGATCAGCGCTGCCAGTGCCGAGCAGAACTCGGGCGTGGCCCAGGTGGGCCAGGCGGTGACGCAGATCGACCAGGCAACGCAGCAGAACGCCGCGCTGGTGGAAGAGATGGCGGCCGCTGCGGCCAGCCTGCGCGGCCAGGCCAATGACCTGGTGCACAACGTGGCGGTCTTCAAGGTCAACCAGGCCAGCCATGCCCCGGCCGGCCATGCGCAGCCCGCTCAACTCCGCCTGAACTGAATTCAAAACAAGGACGTCGTTACATCATGAACCAAGCCAACCCGGTCGTGGCCCAAGTGCCGACGAACATCCGCGAGTTCCTGGCCTTCAAGCTGGGACGGGAAGAGTACGGCATCGACATCCTGCGCGTGCAGGAGATCCGGTCGTACGAGGAGCCCACCCGCATGGCGAATGCGCCGGAGTACATCAAGGGCGTGGTGAACCTGCGCGGGGTGATCGTGCCCATCATCGACATGCGCATCAAGTTCAACCTGGAAGAAGTCAAGTACGACGGCTTCACGGTGGTGATCGTGCTGAACATCGGCAAGCAGGTCATCGGCATGGTGGTCGACGGCGTGTCGGACGTGATCACGCTGGCGCCCGAGCAGCTGCGCCCGGTGCCCGAGCTGAACTCGGCCATTGCGGGCGACCATCTGCTGGCCATCGGCTCGCTGGAAGACCGCATGCTGATCCTGCTGGACATCGAGAAGCTCATGAGCAGCGCCGACATGGGGTTGGTGAACGCAGCGGCTTGAGCACCGCACTGAAGAACAGAATCAAGGAAATTTGTCATGGAAGCCCTCAGCAAACTGAAAATCGGCAGCCGCCTGGGCCTGGCCTTTGGCGTCATCCTGCTGTTGCTGGTCACCAGTGTGGCGATCGGCATCTGGCGCATCGAGGCGCTGGCCAGCCAGGCCCGCGTGCTCGCCACCGCCGACAACGACAAGCTGCAGACGGCAGTCCGGTGGCGCCAGGCCATTGAGTTGAACTGGATCCGCACGCGTGCCGCCTTGCTGGAGGATGACCCCGCCCGCGTCAAGATCTGGCAGGCGGAGATGGAAGAGACCACCAAGGTGTCGAGCGCCGCGGCCAAGAAGATGGAAGAGCTGGTGACCTCGGCCGAGGGCAAGGCGCTGATCGCGGAGATCAACAAGGCGCGTGAGGCGTACCGGACGCCCCGTGGCGAAGCGATCAAGCGTCACCTGGCGGGTCAAGACGTCTCGGAAGTCGTGGAGAAGGAACTCAAGCCACTGTCCATCGCATACCTCGATGCGCTGGGCCGGTTCGAGCAGCGGCAGAAGGATCTCTACGACCAATCACTACTTGAAGCGGAGAAGGCAGCCAAGCTGGGTGAGCAGATCATGGCGGGTGCGGGCATCGTGGCGCTGGTTCTTGGGGTCTTCTTTGCGGTCGCGATTGCGCGCTCCATCGTGCGCCCGATCCAGCAGGCGGCCGACAACCTCAAGCTCGTGGCCGAAGGTGACCTGACGCAGGACATCCGCAGCGAAGGGCGAGACGAGGCCGCTGAGTTGTTGAAATCGCTCGCCGCCATGCAAGCCAGCCTGCGACAGATCGTTGCGCGCGTGCGCCAGGGCTCGGAATCGGTGGCCACCGCCAGTGCCGAGATTGCCCAGGGCAACCAGGACCTGTCGTCGCGTACCGAGAGCCAGGCCAGCGCACTGGAAGAAACCGCGGCCTCCATGGAGGAACTGGGCTCCACCGTGAAGCAGAACGCCGACAACGCCCGTCAGGCCAATCAACTGGCCCAGAGCGCCAGCACCGTGGCGGTGCAGGGCGGCGAGGTGGTGGCCCAGGTGGTGGACACCATGAAGGGCATCAACGAGTCGAGCAAGAAGATTGCCGACATCATCAACGTGATTGACGGCATTGCCTTCCAGACCAACATCCTGGCGCTGAACGCGGCCGTGGAAGCGGCACGCGCCGGCGAGCAGGGGCGAGGCTTTGCGGTGGTGGCGAGCGAGGTGCGCAGCCTGGCGGGCCGGAGTGCGGAAGCGGCGAAAGAGATCAAGACCCTGATTGATGACAGCGTGCAGCGCGTCGCGCAGGGCAGTACGCTGGTCGATCAGGCGGGGACGACCATGACCGAAGTGGTGAGCAGCATCCGCCGCGTGACCGACATCATGGGCGAGATCAGCGCCGCCAGCACCGAGCAAAGCCAGGGCGTGGCCCAGGTGGGTGAAGCCGTGACCAATATGGACCAGGCCACGCAGCAAAATGCGGCGCTGGTGGAGGAAATGGCCGCTGCGGCCTCCAGTCTTAAAGGCCAGGCCACCGATCTGGTGCAGGCCGTGGCAGTGTTCAAGCTGGCGCAAGGCCAGGGTGCGGCCCCGCAACGGGCCACGTCCAGCCCGAGCCAGCCGGCACCGGCTGCCAGCGCGGCCAAGGTCTTGCCCAAGCCGGTGGTCAGCAAACCGGCTCCGAAAGCAGCGGCGGCGGCTGCGACCAAGCCGGTGCCGGTGAAGGCACCGGCCGATGCTGGCGATGACTGGGAGACCTTCTGAGGGCCGGGACGACTTGAGGGGCGCACCAGCGTCATGCGCTAATCTTGCGAGTGGAGGCAAACCGGGCAGCGCAACGCAGATGAACGCGTTCGGCCCCGGGCTGGTGGTCGAGACGGTCGGAGAATGATCTTTACAAGGAGCTAGGAAACATGTCCAACACAAAGAAAATCAAGGTAGGCCAGCGCCTGGCGCTGGGGTTTGGTGTCGTGATTGCACTGGGCGTGACCATAGCCCTGGCTGCCACGTTCAAGATGAACAGCCTGGCCTCCGACCTGAAGAACATGTCCGACGCGCAGATGACGCAGATGCGGCAGTTCATGCAGCTCAAGGACAGCCTGAACGTGGCCGCGCTGAACCTGCGCAACATCATGATCAGCACCAACCCCGAGCTGAAGACGCGCTTCCGCGGCATGGTCGAGAAGAACAAGGCTGACAACGAGAAACTGATCGCCGAGATCGAGAAGGTGACCGCCACGCAGGAAGGCCAGGCCCTGGTCAAGGCCATCAAGGAACACAGCAACGCTTACGAACAGATCGCTTCGCAGGTCATGGAGTTCGCCATGCAGGGCGACACCGTGGCAGCCGACAAGGCCTTGTTCACGGCGCGCGACAAGCGCATCGCCCTGTTCAAGGCGGTGGAGGACTCGATCCAGCTGCGCTTCGACACTGCCCAGAAGCTGGCCGCAGACGGTGCCTCGACGGCGGCCGCCAGCGCCTGGCTGGCACTGGGTCTGGCATTGGCGATGGCCGTGCTGGGCGCCTTGATTGCCTGGCAGATCACACGCCAGATTGGTCGCGAACTGGGCGCCGAGCCACATGACGTTTCGCGCGTGGTGAACCGGATTGCCGACGGTGACCTGACGGAGGCGCTGACGGTGCGCGCGGGCGACCGGGACAGCGTGATGGCGGCGGTCAAGCGCATGCAGGAGTCGTTGGTGCGCACTGTGACGGTGGTGCGCCAGGGCAGCGAATCGGTCGCAACCGCCAGCAGCGAGATTGCCCAAGGCAACAACGACCTGTCGGCGCGTACCGAGAGCCAGGCCAGCGCCCTGCAGGAGACCGCGGCCTCGATGGAGCAGCTCGGCTCCACCGTGAAGCACAACGCCGAGAACGCGCGCCAGGCCAACCAGCTGGCGCAAAGCGCCAGCACCGTGGCGGTGCAGGGCGGCGAGGTGGTGGCCCAGGTGGTGGACACCATGAAGGGCATCAACGAGTCGAGCCGCAAGATCAACGACATCATCAGCGTGATCGATGGCATCGCCTTCCAGACCAACATCCTGGCGCTGAACGCGGCAGTGGAAGCGGCGCGCGCCGGCGAGCAGGGCCGCGGCTTTGCCGTGGTGGCGAGCGAGGTGCGCAGCCTCGCCGGTCGTTCCGCCGATGCAGCGAAGGAAATCAAGACCCTGATCACCGACAGCGTGCAGCGGGTGGAGCAGGGGACGGTACTGGTCGACCAGGCCGGCAGCACCATGAACGAAGTGGTGAGCAGCATCCGCCGCGTGACCGACATCATGGGCGAGATCAGCGCCGCCAGCACCGAGCAAAGCCAGGGCGTGGCCCAGGTGGGCGAGGCCGTGACGCAGATGGACCAGGCCACGCAGCAGAATGCCGCGCTGGTGGAGGAGATGGCCGCTGCGGCTTCCAGCCTCAAAGGCCAGGCCAATGAGTTGGTGCAGGCCGTGGCGGTGTTCAAGCTGACGCAAGGTCAAGGTGCTGCGGCAGCGGCGTACCGTGCCCCGTCCAGCCCGAGCAAGCCGGCGTCAAACGCCAGCCCGGCCAAGGTCTTGCCCAAGCCGGCGGCCAGCAAACCAGCCCCAAAGGCGCCGGTGGTGGCCGCAGCCGCCAAGCCGGCCCCGGTGAAGGCCGGCGCCGACGCCGGTGACGACTGGGAAACTTTCTAAACCTTCGCCGCGGGGCTGAGCCCCGCCGCGAAGGGGGCATCAGCGCGTCAACCGGGCCCGCAGGTAGGCTTCGATCTCGTCGGCCGGCATCGGCCGGGCGAACAGGTAGCCCTGCACCTCGTTGCAGCCGAAGGCGCTCAGGCGCGCCAGCATCTCGTCGGTTTCCACGCCTTCGGCGATGGTGCGCAGGTTCAGGCTGCGGGCCATCTGGATGATGGCCCGCACGATGGCGGCATCGTCCGGGTCGGTGGCGAGGTCGCGCACGAAGCTGCGGTCGATCTTCAGGCGGTCGATGTCGAAGCGCTTGAGATAGGCCAGGCTGGAATAGCCGGTGCCGAAGTCATCGATGGAGAGCTGCACGCCGAGCTGCTTGAGCCGCTGCAGGCGTGCCAGCACATCGTCCACGTTCTGGATCAGGATCGATTCGGTCAGTTCCAGTTCCAGCAGGGCCGCTGGCAGGCCGGAGGCCTGCAGGGCCTGGGCGATCGACTGCTCGACATCTCCGCGCCTGAACTGCACCGCCGAGAAGTTGACGGCCATGGTCAGCGGCGGCAGGCCAGCCCGCTGCCAGGCCATGGCTTGCCGGCAGGCCTCATCGATCACCCATTGGCCGATAGGCACGATCAGGCCGCTTTCTTCCGCCACCGGAATGAAGCGGCCGGGCTCCACCATGCCGAGTTCCGGGTGCTGCCAGCGCAGCAGGGCTTCGACGCCGATTACCTCGCCGGTCTCCAGTTCGATCTGCGGCTGGTAGTGCAGCACGAACTCCTGCCGCTCCAGCGCCCGGCGCAGGCCGGCCTGCAGTTGCAGGTGGTCCACCACTTCGGCGTTCATGGCCTCGTCGAAGAAGCGGTAGGTGTTGCGACCGGCTTCCTTGGCGCGGTACATCGCCATGTCGGCCTTGCGCAGCAGGGTTTCGAAGTCGCGCCCGTCGTCGGGGAACAGCGCGGCGCCGATGGACACCGTGGTGGCAATCTCATGGCCTTCGATCCGGCACGGCAGCTGCAGGGTTTCGATGATCTTGCCCATGATGCCGGCGGGTACGTCGGCATCGGGCAGGTCGCGCAGCACGATCAGGAATTCATCGCCGCCCTGGCGGCTGATGGTGTCGGTTTCGCGCACGCAGCTGCGCAGGCGTTCGGCAATGGCCTTGAGCAGCGCGTCGCCCAGTTGGTGACCCAGCGTGTCGTTGATGCTCTTGAAACCGTCGAGGTCGAGGAACAGCAGGGCCACCCGGGCGTTGCCGCGTTGCGCCTGCGCCGCAGCCTGCTCGAAACGGTCCTGCATCAGCAGGCGGTTGGGCAGGCCGGTGAGGGCATCGTGGTAGGCCAGGAATTCGATGCGTCGTTCGGCGCGCAGGCGGTCGGTGATGTCGGAGCCGACGCCACGGTAGCCCAGGAAGGTTCCCCGCTCGTCGAAGATGGGGGTGCCGCTGATGGAGAAGGTGCGCACCTCGCCGGTTTCAGCCCGGACCTGATAAGTGAAGTCCTTGAACGGCTCGTGCCGTTGCAGCACGCGCTGGTGCTCGGCCCATTGCGCCGGGCTCACGCCTTCGAGCGGCAACTCCCAGCGTTTCTTGCCAATGATGGAGTTCAGGTCGCTGCGGATCAGCGGGGATGACATCAGGGTGAAGCGGAATTCGGCGTCCTGCTCCCAGTACCAGTCGGTGGACAGCTCGGTCAGGCTGCGAAAGCGCGCTTCGCTCTGGCGCAGCGTCTGCTGCTGCCGGTCGAGTGCCTCGACCATGGTGTTCGAGGCATGCATCAGGGTGCCGATCTCGTCGCCGGTGGTGATCTTCAGCAGGCGGTCGGCCCCTTTCTTGTTCGGTAGCTCTTCCACATGCAGTGTCAGGCGGGCCAGTGGGGCCATGAGCCGGCGCATGATGAACCAGACCAGCAGCAGCACGATGGCGCTGCCCAGCGCCAGCGCCAGGAAGAAGTAGTTGCGCGCCTGCGCCAGCGGGGCCTCGGCTTCGGCAACGGGGTAATTGGCGCCGATCACCCAGTCGGTGGTGTAGAGGCGGCGGTAGCTGGCGTACATGGGCACGCCGGTCGAGGTGACGGTCTGGCCGCTGCCCTCAAAGCCAGTCAGCGCCTGGTCATACAGCGTGTTCTGGCCGGGCGGTGCGGTCAACTGCATGATGCGGTCAATGTCGGGGTGGACGATCATGGTCCGCTCCCGGTCGGTAATGAAGATGTAGCCGCTGCGGCCCAGCTTGACCTGGGCGATGTCGGCCAGGAAGTTGCGACCCAGCAGGTTCAGGCTGCCTTCGAGCATGCCGATGAGCCGGCCATGCGCGTCCAGCAGTGGCGCCGTCATCATCATCGCCGGCTGCCCTTCGGTGTAGGTCGAGACGTAGGGCTTGGAGATATAGGGGTTGCGCGAGGTGACTGTGGCCTGGAAAAACTCTCGGGAGGAGATGTCGCGGCCGCGCCGACCTGGCTTGTAGGGGCTCTCGGCGATGACCTTGCCCTCCGGGCTGATGAGGAACAGGCCGTTGTCGAACAGGGTGTGCAGCGCGGTCATGCCGTCCAGCAGCCGCTGCGCTTCATCCGGGTTGATCAGCGCGCTGCGCGGCAGGTTCTGAGCCGAAGCCACCAGTGCCGTCTGGGCCATGCGCAGCTTGGCGTCCAGGCTGGCCGCGACCGACGAGACCAGCGTGTACTGCTGCTCGTACAGGGTGTTGCGGAACTGGTGCTCGAAATAGCGCAAGCCCAGCACGGCCAGGATGCTGGCGAAACTGATGAACACCAGCACGGTGGCCAGTGCAACCCGGGTCTTGAGGCTGAGGCGGCGTAAGGTCAGCAGCGGCATGCAGGACTAACTCGGACGGAGAATCCGTTGTTCTTGTGTTCTTGTTTGGTTTTGTGCTGGCGCCACTCCGGCAGGCGCCTCCCTTTTGATGCGCTGCAATATTAGCAGTGCATAGGGCCGCTCAGAGCGAACACTGTCGACGAAACGCCACAGAGCGGCAAGGGGCGCCGGTGGCGCCTCGGCTCAATCGGGCGCGTTGTCGGCGCGCTCGTCGAGCTGAGCGCGCTTGGCAACGACCTGGGCCCAGGTGTCGGCATCCGGCGGGGCCGGGCGACTGCGGGTGATGACCGGCCAGCGCTTGGCCAGCCGGGCATTGAGGGGGATGAAGTCCTGCTGGTCGGCGGGCACGTCTTCCTCGATGAAGATGGCCGCCACCGGGCACTCGGGAATGCACAGCGCGCAGTCGATGCAGTCGTCCGGCTCGATCACCAGCATGTTCTTGCCAGCCCGGAAAGCGTCGACCGGGCAGACGTCCACGCAGTCGGTGTACTTGCAACGGATGCAGGACTCGGTGACGACGTGGGTCATGGCGGTCTCAGGCTGTGGCGGCTCGCGCCCGTTCAGCGAGCGGGGTGTCTGCATGCGCGAGCTGGTAGCCGTACCACAGGCTGTCGGCGATGCGGTGGGCGAGTTCGCTGGCGCGCTCGCGCAGGGCGGCGTTGGGCAGGTCGGCCAAGGTGGCGTCAAACAGGCGCAGCCAGTGCTGGAACAACTCGGCACTCAGGCCGGGCAGGGCGGCGTGCACCGGCATCGGCGTGCCGCGAAAGCGCCGGGTGCCGCGCAGGGCAGAAGACCAGAAGTCCGTCAGCTTGTGCAGGTGGGCCGGCCAGTCGTGCACGTGGGCGTCGAAGATCGGTGCCAGCAGCGCGTCCTGCCGCACGCGGGCATAGAAGGTCTGCACCAGGGAGGCAATTTCGGCTTCGGTGCACAGCTGTGGATCGGGCATGTGAGGTGCTTTAAAGATTCATTCTGTGTGAATCTTATAGAGCAGTCCTGCCGAAGTCCAGCCTAGGGCCTGCTGCGGGCAGGGTTTCCGTGCTTAGCCGGCGTCGATGTGCTGGCCTGCCTTGTCCAGCCAGAGCTGCAGGCTGTCGAGCAGATCCTGCTGGCTGAAGGAGCAACTTTCCTCGGCAAACAGCGCGCTCGACTCCAGCCGGTCGAGCAGGTTGTGCAATACCTCGGTGTAGCGTGGCGGCAGGGTCGCCAGCAGGGCGGTCTGGGCGCGCGCGGTGTGACTGAACTGCGCCGGGCTGATGTTGCCGCAGCGCAGCGCGGCCAGCGCTTCTTCCACGGGGGAAAGCAAAGGTGGCGTCATGGTCCTCAGTCCAGCTTGGCGCCGGACTTCTGCACCGCGGTGGCCCAGCGGGGCATTTCGGCGGCCAGGAAGCGGGCAAAGTCGGCAGCGCCGAGATAGGCCGGATCGGCACCTTGCGAAATCATGCGCTGGCGCAAATCGGGCTGGGACAGCACCTGGCCAAAGGCGTCGCTGAGTTTCGCGACCACCTCCCGTGGCGTACCGGCGGGTGCCAGGAAGCCATAGAAGCCGACGACCTCGAAGCCTTTGAGGCCGGACTCGATCACGGTCGGAATGTCGGGCAGGGCCGGATTGCGCTCCCGGCTGGTGACGGCCAGCGCCCGTACCTTGCCTTGCTTGTGGTAATTGGCCGCCTGCGGAATGCTCTCGGCCATGAACTGCACCTGGCCGGCCATCAGGTCGGTGAAGGCCGGTGCGCTGCCACGGTAGGGGATATGGACCAGGTACAGGCCAGTGGCCGTCTTGAACATTTCCGGCACCAGATGGCTGATGCCGCCGTTGCCCGCCGAGCCATAGTTGATCTGTCCTGGGCGTGCGCGCGCGTAGTCGATGAATTCCTTGAGCGTCGTCACGGGCACCTTGGGGTTGACCAGCAGCGCCAGCGGCTGCATGGCGGTGCGCGCCACCGGCACGAAGTCGCGCAGCGTGGCGTAGGGCAGCTTGCTGTAGAGCGCCGGGTTGATGACCAGGGTGCCGGTGTTGGCCAGCAGCAGGGTGTGGCCGTCGGGCGCGGCCTTCATGACCTCCTGCGCGCCCACGGTGCCGCCAGCGCCGGCCTTGTAGTCGATCAGTACCGGCTGTCCGAGCGCGGCCTGCAGCTTGTCGGCCAGCAGGCGGGCGTGCTGGTCCAGCGGGCCGCCGGCGGGGAAGCCGATGATGATGCGCACCGGCTTGGAGGGAAAGCTCTGGGCCGCAGCAGCCAGGCAGAGGCCCAGGCCGAGGAGCAGCAGGGCAAGACGTTTGTGCATGGTCAATGTCCGAGGATCTTGGAGAGGAAGTCGCGGCTGCGTTCGCTCTGCGGATGGGAGAAGAATTCGTGCGGTGTATTTTCCTCGACGATCTGGCCCTGGTCCATGAAGACCACGCGGTCGGCCACCGCGCGGGCAAAGCCCATCTCGTGCGTCACGCACAGCATGGTGATGCCTTGGCCTGCCAGCTCGGTCATGACGTCCAGCACCTCCTTGATCATCTCGGGGTCAAGCGCGGAGGTCGGTTCGTCGAACAGCATGATCCTGGGCGTGCGGCACAGCGCGCGGGCAATGGCCACCCGCTGCTGCTGACCCCCCGAGAGCTGCAGCGGGTATTTATGCGCCTGGTCGGCGATGCGCACGCGCTCGAGCTGCTGCATGGCGCGGTCGATGGCCTCTGGCCTGGACAGGTGGCCGACCTGGATGGGCGCGAGCGTGAGGTTCTCCAGCACGGTCAGGTGCGGAAACAGGTTGAACTGCTGGAACACCATGCCGACCTTCTGGCGCACGGCGTGGATGACCTTGAGGTCGTCTCCCAGCTCGTCGCCATCGACGATCAGGCGGCCCTGCTGGTGTTCCTCCAGCCGGTTGATGCAGCGGATCAACGTGGACTTGCCGGAGCCGGACGGGCCGCAGATCACGATGCGCTCGCCGCGCGCCACCGACAGGTCGATGTCGCGCAGCACGTGGAAGCTGGGACCGTACCACTTGTTGACCTTGTCGAAGGTGATGATGGGTTCAGACATGGTGGATCGGGTTGATGGCCGGCTCAGCGGGCGCGGCTGCGGTTGACCTGCTGCTCCACCCACAGGCTGTAGCGCGACATGGCGAAGCAGAAACCGAAGTAGATCACGGTGATGAAGAGGTAGCCCTCGAGCTTGAAGGCGCGCCAGTCGGCGTCGGAGTTCAGCGCCAGCCCGAGTGCGCCGGTGAGCTCGTACAGGCTGACGATGGTCACCAGCGAGGTGTCCTTGAAGAGGGCGATGAAGTTGTTCATCAGGCCCGGCACCACCAGGGCCAGTGCCTGCGGTAGCACCACCAGGCGCTGCGTCTGCCAGTAGCCCAGGCCCAGCGTGGCAGCCGCCTCCAGCTGGCCGCGCGGGATGGCCTGCAGGCCGCCACGGATGACCTCGGCCATGTAGGCGGCGGCAAACAGCGTGATGCCCGCCAGCACGCGCAGCAGCACGTCGATGGTCAGCCCCTGCGGCATGAAGAGCGGGAACATGAACGAAGCCATGAACAGCACGGTGACCAGGGGCACGCCGCGCACCAGCTCCACGTAGACGGTACAGACGGCGCGGATGGCCGGCAGTTCTGACCGCCGCCCGAGTGCCACCGCCAGCGCGATCGGGAACGCCATGGCGATGGAGAGTGTGGACAGCAACAGCGTGAGTGGCAGGCCGCCCCAGCGGTCGGTTTCGACCCGGCTGAGGCCGGCGACGTTGCCATACATCAGGGTGAAGAAGATGGCCAGCACCAGCAGCCAGAGGCCAGCCAGCCAGGGTCGCCAGCAGCGGCGCATGCAGCTGGCGAACAGCAGCGCCAGCATCAGCATGGTGGCCACGACGGGGCGCCACTGCTCCTCGAAGGGATAACGGCCCAGGATGATGAGGCGGTACTTCTCGGCTACCACACCCCAGCAAGCGCCTGTACCCGCAACGCGGCAGGCTTCGGCGTCAGGCCGCCACTGCGCGCGCAGCACGATCCAGTCGACCACACCGGGCAGGGCGGAAAGCAGCAGGGCCAGCAGCACCAGCGTGGTGAGCACGCTCAGGCGGTTGCCCGCCAGGTGGGTGCGCAGCCAGTGCAGCAGGCCGCCCGGCGGCGGTGGGG
>Ga0114986_1000253_pt1 | contig 14938 bp, 14 predicted proteins | sample Shrwel1BS1Day17_FD_96988 | JGI IMG/M metagenome (GOLD analysis project Ga0114986, IMG submission 96988) | Subsurface microbial communities from deep shales in Ohio, USA - Utica-3 well 1 S-1-Day17 | ecosystem: Environmental > Aquatic > Deep subsurface > Shale gas/oil reservoir > Produced... | reverse complement strand
TGTTCAAGGACACCTCCAAGATCAGCCCTGCAGTCGCCTCCCTGTTCGCCGGCATCAAGGAGACGAAGGACGGCATGGAGGTCAAGCTGCACAGCAAGGACGGCGCCCTCGAAAAGCTGTTCAAGCACTTGGGCCTGTACGAGAAGGACAACGAGCAGAAGACCGACCCGCTGGCCGCTTTGCTGGCCCGTGTCGCGTCCGGTGGTGGAAACACCTTCAAGCCGGTGGCCAAAGACCCGGAGCGCCCCAATTCGATCGCCCCGAAGCCTGCAACCCCTGACGACGAGGACGACTGAACATGCTCGCCCGGGTCATCCACGAGCCGCTGTATCCGCTTCCGACCAACGAGGCGGAGCTGGAGCGGTGCCTTATGGACCCCGAGTGGCGCCTGTTTTCCGGCTGCCTCTACAAGATCCTCATCAAGGGTGACGACAACGAGGATGGGTCGGAGACGGAATCGTTCTCCATGCCCTTCAGGCCCAACCGTGCCCAGCGCCGGTTCATCAAGCGACTGTGGCACCGAAACCTCATCCTCAAGGCCCGCCAGCTCGGTTTCACCACCCTGATTGCGATCCTGTGGCTGGATCACGCCCTGTTCAATGCCGACCAGCGGTGCGGCATCATCGCCCAGGACCGGGAGGCCGCGGAAGCCATCTTTCGTGACAAAGTGAAGTACGCCTACGAGAACCTGCCCGAGGAAATCCGGGATCGGTTCCCGCTGGCCCGGGATAGCGCGACCGAACTGCTTTTCGAGCACAACAACAGTTCCATCCGGGTGGCAACCTCGATGCGGTCGGGCACCATCCACCGACTGCATATTTCCGAGTTCGGCAAGATCTGCGCCAAGTTCCCCGACAAGGCCAAGGAGGTGATGACCGGATCCATCCCAGCCGTGCCCACCAATGGCGTGCTGGTGATCGAATCGACCGCCGAAGGCGCCAATGGCGAGTTCTACGAGCTGGCCAAGCGTGCACAGCGCCGGCACTACGACAAGTCCGCCGAGACGGTGCGTGACTACCGGTTCCACTTCTACGCCTGGTGGCAGGAACCCAAGTACCGCATGGATCCGTCGCTGGTCTATGTCTCACCCGAGATGGTCGATTACTTCGACCGCATCGAGGTCGAGATGGACTGCAAGATCGACGCCGACCAGCGCGCGTGGTACGTGGCCACCCAGCAAGCCGACTTCCCAGGCCGGGAAGAACGCATGTGGCAGGAGTACCCGTCCACCCCGAACGAGGCTTTCCAGCAGTCCACCGAAGGGCACTACTACACCAAGCAGATGGTCGAGCTGACCAAGCGTGGCGGTATCTGTCCCGTGCCAGTGCTGGATCTGCCGGTCTACACCTTCTGGGACATCGGCAACAGCGACGGCTGCGCCATCTGGTTTGCCCAGCAACTCCGCGGCGAAGACCGGTTCATCGGCTACTACGAAGAACACAACGAAGATCTGCGCCACTACGTCCGGCACCTGCAGAGCCTTGGATTCGTGTTCGGCAAGCATTTCCTGCCTCACGACGCCGACCACAAGCGCCTGGGCGACTACAACAAGTCCACCAAGCAGATGCTGCAGGAGTTGATGCCAGGCCAGAAGTTCGTCATCGTGCCACGCATCACCGAGCTGCAGACCGGCATCAGCACCACCCGCAAGCACCTGAAATCGGCATGGTTCGACAAGGAGGCCTGCGCCTTTGGCCTAGAGCGCATCACCGGCTACAAAAAGAAGTACAGCCGGGCACTGGGCAAGTTCGTTGACGAGCCCGACAAATCCAACGGCTGCAGCGAAGGAGCGGACGCCCTGCGCCAATGGGCCCAAGCCAAGGAAACCGGGCTCTACAGCCCTACCGACGATGGGTACGGAGTGCCCAAAGACACCAACGACGACGATCACGAGCCTACAGACTGGCGCATGTGAGGAAACCCAAATGAACGCGATCCCGCACACCACCGACGACATCCGAGACGGCGCCGACATTCCGCTGTCCATTGACGAGTTCGCCACGATCGTCCGCGAAGCCATCGCGCAGCCGCCCTGGCGCGTCAACGCCGACAAAGAGGCCGACTATGCCGACGGCAACCAGTTGGACACCGACCTTCTACGCAAGCAGGCCCAACTCGGCATTCCACCGGCCAAAGAGAACATCATCAAGCCGGCCATCGCCGCGGTGTGTGGCTTCGAGGCCAAGACCCGCACGGACTGGCGCGTGACGCCCGATGGTGATCCTGGTGGGCAGGACGTGGCCGACGCCCTCAACTACAAGCTGAACCAGGCCGAACGCCATTCCAAGGCGGACCGGGCCATGAGCGAGGCTTTCCGTGCCCAAGTGACGGTCGGGCTTGGCTGGGTCGAGGTCAAACGCGCCCCGAATAGCTTGATGTTCCCGTACCAGTGTCTCTACGTGCACCGGAACGAAATCTGGTGGGACATGCGCGACACCAGCCCGGACCTGTGCACCGCCCGCTGGCTGTACCGCCGTCGCTGGGTGGACCGCAGCAAGGCCGCGCAGATGTTCCCGAAGCACCGGGACATCATCATGACCAGCATGGATCAGTGGGTCGGCGAATATGCCGGCGACATGCTCGAAGGTGGCCAGTCCACCGGCCTGCTGGCCGCCCTGGACGCCCAGCGCGCCTGGACGGTCAACGAAGACGCATGGTTCAACACCGAGAATCAGCAGGTTTGCATCACCGAGGTTTGGTATCGGCGCTGGGTGCCGACCCTGATCCTCAAGATGACCAACGGCCGGGCGGTCAAGTTCGACGCCGCCAACGAGATCCACCAGGCAGCCGTGCAGATGGGCCGTGGAAAGCTGGTCGAGGAACTCATCCCCAAGATGCGCATGGGCTACTGGATGGGACCGCACATGCTGCACGACGGACCGAGCCCGTACCCGCACGACAAGTTCCCCTACGTCCCATTCTGGGGCTACCGCGAGGACATGACGCAAATCCCCTACGGGCTCGTGCGCGACATGCTTTTCCCGCAAGACAACCTCAATTCCAGCATCGCCAAGCTGCGCTGGGGCATGAGTTCGGTACGCACCGAGCGCACCAAGGGTGCCGTGGCCATGACGGACAGCCAGTTCCGCCAGCAGATCGCCCGCTCGAACGCCGACATCGTGCTGGACGCCGATCACATGGCCCAGCAGGGCGCCAGGTTCGAGGTTAAGCGCGACTTCCAGCTCAACGCCCAGCAGTTCCAACTGATGAACGACAGCCGGGCAGCTATGCAGCGCGTGTCGGGCATCACCTCGTCATTCCAGGGCCAGACCGGCACCGCAACTTCCGGCATTCAGGAGCAGACGCAAGTCGAGCAGTCCCAGATTGCCCTGGCCGACCTCATCGACAACTTCAAAGAAGGCCGCGCACAGGTTGGTGAACTGCTGATGGCCATGCTGATCGCCGACATGGGCCGCGAGGAACAGACCATCGTCATTGAGGGCAACCCCATCCGGCCGGCCCGCACCGTGGTGCTCAACCATCCCGAGGTGGATCCGCAGACCGGCATTCGATACCTGTCCAATGACGTTCAGCGCACCCGCCTGCGCGTGTCGCTGGAGGATGTGCCCACGAGCAGCAGCTTCCGCGCCCAGCAACTGCGCGCCCTGTCCGAGGCCATCAAGGCATCGCCGCCGAGCGTGCAGACCGCGGCAACGCCATTCATGGTGGACCTGATGGACTTGCCCTACAAGAGAGAAGTGGTCGAGGCCATCCAGAAGGCCAGCCAGACCGCCGACCCGGAAGCCATCAAAGCTCAGGTCAAGCAGGAACTGATGTTCGAGCTGAAGGAGCGCGAGCTGGCCAACAAGGAGCGGCTGACCGACGCCCAAATCCGCAAGATCATGGTCGAGGCGGTGCAGGTTGGCGTGCAGTCGGCATTCAGCGCGATGCAAGGTGGCGCCCAGGTGGCCGCGATGCCGCAGATCGCACCGATCGCTGACTCAATCATGATGTCGGCAGGCTACCAGTTCCCGAATCCTGGCGGCCAAGACCCGAATTTCCCGGTGCCGGCCGGCATGCCACCCATGGACCCCGCGGCCGTGCCCGAGGTGCAGCAGAACACCAGCCCGGCATTCCCGCCGATCCCTCAGACCCCCGATGCAGGCATGGACGGCATTGAAACGCCGACACCCGCCGACAACCTGCAGCCGTGACCATGCAACTCCAACCCCACCAAGAGCGCGTAGTCGCCGAGCGCGCCGAGCTTCACACCAAGGTTGACCGCCTGGACGCCTTCATCCGCTCCGACAGCTTCGACATGGTGCCCATTGACGAGCAGGTGCGTCTGGCAAGGCAACTGCACATCATGATGCGCTACCGAGAGGTGCTGGACGAGCGCATCGCAGCCTTCGGATGATGCTCGCCCGGTATAGGGATTCACATTCATCCCGTGTCTAGTGACACTGCAATCCAAGCCAAAAGGCCGAAAGGTCTTGAGGCCCGAAAACCCGCTCGTGAGAGCCGGATTCCCGTAGCAGGAGAGCTGTCGGGTCGGGGCGAAAGCTCCGGCCCAGTAGCTCGAAAGCGCATGTCCATAGAGGCCCAGCCGGATAGCTGGGATGGAGCACGCACAGATGGCAGATCAGCACAACCCGGCAGCAATGCTGGAGGCGGCACTGAACGGCACCTTGACGCTGGATGGCGAAGGCACCGCACAAGAGCCGAGTGGAGAGCAAGCGAACGACGAGAGCACCCAGGATCAGGAAGCGCAAGGCGCCGCTGATGACAAGGGCACCCAGACCGGCCAGCCGTCCACCGACGACGAACCCGAAGGTGCACCGATCGCCAGCAAGTCCGGCGCGTACACGATCCCTTTCGAGAAGCTGCAGCAGGCCCGTGACAAGGCAGCCGCCCTGGCTACCGAGAACGAAAACCTCAAGCAGCAGTTGGCCGCACTGTCGGCCAATCAGCAGGCCAATCTGGCCGCTGCCCAGGAGCAAGCCCAAGCCCGTGCGGATGCCGGACAGGGGCAGACCAAGGCAGACCAGAACCTGCAGGCCGCGCAAGCAGCCATCGAAAGCGGTGTGGATACGTCCATCTTCGGTGACTTCACCGAGGAAGACCTGGCCAAAGGGATCAAGATCCTCCAGGACCAGGCCCGCGAACAGCTCCGTGCAGAACTGCGTCAGGAGATTGCGAAGGAACTGGCACCGCTGCGCGAACAGCGCGTGAAGTCGGCACAGGATGAGCACTACGGTGCGATCTATGCCAAGCACGCGGACGCCGACGACATCCCGGAGTCGGCCGAGTTCCAGCAGTGGCGCAACAGCCTACCCAGTTTCATGCGTGCCGGCGTCGAAACCGCCCTTACGCAAGGATCCGCACAGCAGGTGATCGAGGTATTCGATTCGTTCAAGGCGCAGACGGGCAAACAAGCCCAGACGCCGCGGCAGCAGATGGAAGTCGAGCGCCGCGTACCCGCATCGCTGTCGGAGATGGCCGGTGCACCACCTTCGGACAAGGCGCAGCAAACGCTGCAGATGGCTGACAACCCCAGCGCCCTGCTCGAAAACATGATGAGCATGACGCCGGAACAGATTGAAGCGGTGATGAACCGCGTTTGATTCTCAACCTTGGGCCGCTCGTGATGAGCCGCCCCCATCCCACAGAAGGAGGTCATCATGACCGGGAAATCGACCGTGGCGGCGGGTTCTCCCAACGCCCAATACGTGCAAGCGGCTGGCATCTTCGCCCAGTCTATGCAGCGCAACTCCACCATGGGTCGCCTGTCTGGCCCGATGCCCAAGAACGAAGCCGGCGCCGCCGAAGTCGTCCGCAAGCAGACCGCCACCGACATGCCCATCGTCAAGGCCGTTGACCTGTCCAAGGGCCGCGGTGACGAGGTGGAATTCCAGTTCCTGCAGCCTGTCGGTGCCTACCCCATCATGGGCAGCAACACCGCCGAGGGCAAGGGCACCGGCCTGAGCTACGACCAGGACCGCGTGCGGGTCAATCAGGCCCGTTTCCCGGTGGATCTGGGTGACACCATGACCGAACTCCGCTCGGCCGTGGACTACCGCCGTGTCGGCCGACCCGTGGCGCAGTCCCTGATGGACAGCTACATGGATCAGTCGATCCTCGTGCACATGGCCGGCGCCCGCGGCTTCCACGACAACATCGAGTGGCGCGTGCCCCTGGCTTCGCATGCCGACTTCGCCAAGATCCTGATCAACCCGGTCAAGGCTCCCACGAAGAACCGCCACTACATCGCCGACGGCACCAATGGCCTGGCTCCCTTCACCGTCACCGGTGGCGAGACGGACATTGCCCCGACCGATGTGCTGGACATGGACGTGGTGGACGCGACCCGCACCATGATCGAGTCGATCGCCCTGCCTCCCCCGGCCGTGAAAATCCCCGGCGACGTGGTGGCCGAGGACAGCCCCCTGCGCGTGATGCTGGTGTCTCCCGCCCAGTACCACAGCTTCGCGGCTGACCCCAATTTCCGCCAGTTCCAGGCCAACGCCCTGGCCCGCGCCAGCAAGGCCAAGCAGCACCCGCTGTTCCTCGGCGAATGCGGCTTGTGGAACGGCATCCTCATCATGAAGATGCCGCGCCCGATCCGCTTCTACGCTGGCGACACCATCAGCTACTGCGCGTCCAACACCACCGAAACCGAATCCGCCTGCGTGGTGCCGGCTTCGTTCGGTACGACCCATGCGATCGACCGCGCAATCCTGCTGGGTGGCCAAGCACTGGCCCAGGCCTTCGCATCGAGCCGTCACGGTGGCATGCCCTTCTTCTGGAAAGAAAAGAGCTTCGACCACGACGACAAGATGGAAATCCTGATCGGCGCCATCCAAGGCCTGAAGAAGGTCCGTTGGGCGGTTGACCAGGGCAACGGTGAGAAGCACATCACCGACCACGGCGTCATCGCAATCGACACCGCCGTGCGCATTCTGGGTGCTCGCCAGTAATCGAGCAGGCAGGGGCCGCTGAACCAGTGGCCCCGCTCACCGTTCACCCCTCTCTGATTCAGGAGTACCAAGATGGCAACCATCACCAAAACCAGCAAAGACGCCAATGTGCGTCTGGGCTCGACCCCGTGGGGCAACAAGTCCGCCCTGCATTACTCGCTGGCCACCAACGCCTCCGGCGCTGTGATCGGCGGCAACTCCACCGCGGCCGTGGCCAACGGCGACAAGGTGCGCATCGGCCTGATCCCGGCCGGCATGCGCATCTATGACAGCCAGGTGCTGGTCAATGTGGCCATGTCCGCCGGCGTGATCGGCGATCTCGGCTTTGAGTATGCCGACGGCGTGGACGACACCGCGGTGCCTCAGAGCGCCAACGTGTTTGGCAACGACATTGCCCTGTCGAGCGCCGCCCGTCTGCGCAACGCCACGACCAACAAGTCGGTGAAGCTGCCCAAGGCCGCCTGGCTGATCCTGACCACGGCCGGCGCCAACAACGCCAATGCTTCGGACATCGAGATCACGCTGGACGCGATCGCCGAAGGCAACGACTGACCCGAAAGGGTTGACCCCACGTAGCGGCCGGCCCGGGTAACTCTGGGTCGGCCACTGCACAGGAGAAACACATGGATCTGGTACGCATCACCTACACCGGCCGCAAGTTCTACCGGGACAAGACCGCGCTGCGCAACGAGTGGAATCCCGGCGATACCAAACTGGTGCCCGAGCCCGTGGCCAAGGTACTGCGCCGTTTCGGCGTGTTCGTCGATGCCGAGTCCCAGGTGGCCGCCGACGAGAAGACCCAGGAAACGGAAGTGGCCGAGGCCTTGCTGCAGCAGCAGGTGGTCGAGGCCAAGCTGGACGAGCAGAAGACCGAGCTGGAGGCCATGCTGACCACGATCGAGTCGATGGACAAAGGCGCCCTCGAAGAATACGCCCGCAAGTACGAGGTGGAGCTGGACAAGCGCCGCGGCGTGGCCAAGCTGCGCGAGGAAGTGTCCTTGCTGGTTGAGCAGTACGGGGTTCGCTGATGACCCTCGAAGACCTGATTCGTCGGTTTCGAGTCAAGGCCCAGGACAAGGCCACGCCTTACCTGGCCGACGACGAGGTGGTGACTGACTGGCTCAACGATGCAGTGGAGCAGGCCGCGATCCGTGGCCGCCTGCTGCGAGAGGACGCCAACGACGACATCTGCCGAATTGACCTGACATCGGCCACCCAGCACACCTGGCCGCCGCACGAATCGGCTTTCGAGATCATCAACATCCGCCTGTGCACGGTCAACGACGCACCCGACGAAGACACCCGCCTTTGGCTGGTGTCGCGCGAGTGGCTTGATCGTGAGATCCCCCATTGGCGCACCAACTTCACCGAGCGCGCCAAGTACGCCATTCAGGACGAGAACACCCTGCGCATCGTCGGCACGTTCCCTGTGGGCGCCTGGCTTCAGATGGAGGTCTACCGGCTTCCGATAAACCCACTGGTGGGCGTCTCGGATAGCCCGGAGATTCACCGGGCCCACCACGAGCACCTGCTGGACTGGGCGCTGCACGAGTTCTACGCCATCCCGGACACCGAGTTCTACGACAGCAAGCGGTCGGAGCAGCACGAGCAGGCATTCACCGAATACTTCGGCCCACTGCCGGACAGCGACATGCGCCGCACGACGCGCCATGACCTGTTCCATGGCAACGAAGTCATCTTGCCCTGACCCGCATAGGGTTTCGCCGATTGCCGACCTCTCTGGATGATCGGTCAACATGGACAACACCAAGATCAACCGCTTCACCGGCATCAACAACCGGCAGCCCATCGACCGGATCAAGCCGACCGATGCAGGAATGCCGGTGCGCGATGCTGTGAACGTAGATCTTTCGGCGTCTGGAACCTTTCAGCGACGCCCCGGGTTCTCCCAGGTGGTCAGCTTGAGCAACTGCCGGGACATCTTCGAGGTCAAGGACGGTGCGCTCTTTGCGGCCGGCGACCGCTTGTACCGGTTCGACGGGCAATCCGCGTCTGATGTGGCTGCACTGGCGTCGCCCCATGTCCGGGTGGCCTACACCGAGACACCTCTTGGCACTGTCTGGTCAGATGGGTTCACGTTGAACTGGGCCGCGGCAACATCCATGCGGTTGACGCCTGCCAGGCCCAACCCGGAGCCATCTGTCGCCGGTGTCGCTGGCGGATCTCTGGTAGCCGGAACCTATGGCCTGATGTTCGCATCGCTGCGCTCAGATGGCATGCAGTCGGCGCCAACCGTGCCGGTGTTCGTGTCCGTGCCGGCCAATGGCGCCATCCAGGTTGCAACATCAGTCCATGCCAGCCGCATCATTGTCTACGTCACCGGTGTGGATGGCTCTGTTTTTTACCGCGAGGCGGTCATCGAGGTTGGGCAGACCAGCCTCACAGTGCCTTTTGTCGCCAGCGCCGGCCAGCCGCTGCAGCGCGACATCATCAGCGATCTTCCGCCAGGGCGCATGCTGGCAATGCACCGCGGCCGTCTCTTGTCAGCCGATGGCGCGTTCCTGTTCTACAGCCTGCCATGGGCGCTTGGGCTGTACCGCCCGGCCTACGACTTCATCACGTTGGATGAGGACATTACCCTCGTCAATCCGGTGGAGGGAGGCGTGTACGTGGCCACGACCAGCGCGACCTATTTCCTGGCGGGTGGCGACATCAGCAAAGCCGACCTGACCAAGATTGCACCGTATGGCGCCATCAAGGGGACAGCGACCAAGTTGCCGAACAGCCTTGACCTCATGTGGCACACGCCACGAGGCCCAGTGACTGCCAGCCAGGACGGCAATCTCGCATTAATGCAGGACGCACAGATTGCCTACCCGGGCGCATCTGCCGGCGCATCCATCCTGCGCGAGTCCAACGGCCTGCGCCAATTCATCACCGCACTTTCCCAGGCGCAGCCATCCGGCGGCGCCGTTTTCGGCTCCTTCATGGATGCCCGAGTCATCACAGGAGCATGACGCCATGAGCAAAGCAACCATGGGATTCAAGTACCGGGTCAAGGAGTTCGACTCTGCTGGCCACCTCGTCAGCGAGACAGAAGACTTCAACTTGATCCCGATCGAAGGGCTGAACCACATCATCGAGACGTTCGCCAAGAACGGAACGCCATTCCCGTCGCTGTATGTCGGCCTGTACGAGGGTGACTACACGCCGACCCCCAGCGATGTGATGGCCACGTTCCCTACTGCTGCAACCGAGTTGACGGCCTACACCTCGACAACCCGGCCTGCACTGGTGCTGGGATCTGTCGCCAGCGGGCAGGTGTCCAACGCGGGCACCGAGGTCGAGTTTGTCGGCAATACCAACGGCAAGCAGGCGCGTGGCGGTTTCGTCTGCGCCAGCCCAACCAAAGGTTCGACCACCGGCCCGCTGTTGTCGGCGGTCAAGTTCCCATCCCCCAAGGCACTGGACAGCGGCGGCAAGCTGGAAGTGACCGTTGTCTTTGCTGCCGCCTCTGTCTGATAGGAGATCAACATGGCATTCAAATTCTCGACCGGCCTGCGCAATGGGATGCTCGGTGCATCTGGCTTCAAAGCACTGATGGATGGATTCCGCATCCGTATCTACGCGGGCACTGCACCTGCCACGGCTGACGCAGAGCTTGGCGGCGCGACCCTTCTGTGCGAGCTGACCGTCAACGGCGACGGCATCACCAACCTGAACTTCGGATCTCCGTCTGCTGCAACCATCAGCAAGGCTGCTGGCGAGGTTTGGTCCGGTACTGCTGTTTCTACTGGTGGAGCTACGTTCTTCCGCGCAGTCAAAACCACTGACACCGAAGCAGCGTCCACGACGGATCTTCGCATTCAGGGCACAGTCGGTGAGCTTGGCGCGGACATGAACTTGAGCGACGCGACGTTCACCAGCGCCACGCCCTTCACGCTCAACTACTTCAGCGTGGCACTGCCCACGGCTTGAGCATGGCCCAGCGCATTGGTGTCCGGCTCAACCCGACATCCGGCACCGTTACGCTTGGGGTGCCTCTGGATGCCAATGGCTACGGGCCGACGCTCGATGGCGTCACGCCATATGAGTATGTCTCGCCTGACGTGGACGACGCAGGCGGCGGTACGCTCAGCTTCTTTGGTCCTGGTGGCGCACGGTACGGACTGAGAAAATCCGTCTCTGCCGGGTCGCCTTGGACGATATGGTTTGATCCGGTCCCTGGGGAGTACACCGGGTTCGTCATCAGTGAATTGGACACAGATGGATTCATTACGACCGTCCGAATGCGGGTGATCGTTGAGACCGATGGCGTGGAGAGCGAGGTGATTGATGTCACTGCTGACTCAACTGAGGGCGTTTTGAGTACGACCTACGCCTTCATGTCTGGCGCAGCGAGCTTCACCATCGGCGGGACTCCACCAGGCTACACCTATTTCTGGACCGGCTTCGTCAAGACCCGTGAGAACCAGCCGTGACCATCAAGTACCCACGACTGCCCACCGGCCCGAGCGCACCAGGTGCTGCGGGCGTTCGTGCGCTTCAGCGGTCTGGCGGATCTTGGCAGACCAAGCGCCCGGATGCCAACACCGTCAGTCGGCAGCAGGGCGAGTTTCAGCGCGTCATTGTCCAGCAAGACGGGTGGGTTTCGTGCGGGAAGGTTGAGCGCCAGTCGCTGACTGCCCTCCAGTTCATCACACCATCTTGGAGACTCGCGGGGGGTACCGATGGCGTCAAGAACCGGCGAGGCCCAAACGAATTTGCCGACCTGAGCATCGAGACTGAGCAACAGCGGGCTGTGGCCGAGGTGCCCATCGGATACCTTGGCGACGGCAAGGTGTTCAAGCTGGAGTACGACGGGGCCATGATGCCGGGGAGCACGACCACGGCCAATCTCCGACTCAAGGGGTCTTACCTTCCGTATGGGGCGGGGAAGCTGGTGGCGAGTGTCCTGGCGAACGATCTTCCCGAGTTCATCCCTGGAGCAAAGGCGGGCGGAAAATGGTTCGGCGGTGTCGCGCACGACATGCTGTCGCCATCCGCATCGAACGGCTATTACACCGGGTTCCAGATGGGCGGCGACGCATGGCGGGCAGAACTCCCAGCCAAGTCGTCCGGGTCTTTGATGCCCCTAACCCGCCGCCCTGCGATCCATCGCGTCTCCCCTCTGGAGTTGATCGGGTTCGTTCCTGGCTATCAGTCCTCAGTCAGTGGGCCGCGTGGATCTCAACTGGTCTACAGCGCAGACAACGGGCAAAACTGGTTCTATGCCTACGACGGCAGCACGATCCTGACAGACCGAGACGACTACTCCCCGAGTGACCCGTACGCATGGGGCTCCGATGCATCGGTTTCGGAGCTGCGCGACCGGTTTCTTGTTACTCGTATGCCCAGCGGGATCATCATCGCGGCGGTGGGTGAGGGGGCTTACACGCTAACCGCCATCGCCAGTCAGATGCGGATCTACCAGCTTGGTGAGGCAACCACAACTCTGCTGGCCCAAGAAATCCCAATCGGGCCTGTCGGTCAGTACAGCACCGTCTTCAAGCATGGCGGGCACCATCACGGCAGGCCATTCATGCAGTTCGTCCATGAGGACACCAGCACCCACTACCTCTGGTTCGTGAAGTCTGATTGCACCGGGGCAGACGCCTTCCCGATGCCGCAGCCCTCACACTGGACTGGCCGCGCCCGCGCACTGGATGAAAAGACCCTCCAGTGCTCGATGTACTACCAGTCAACAGACAGCGACCCGGCTGGCTACTACATCTGCACCAGCGAGGACTTCGGGCAGACATGGAAGAAGGTCAGGCTCATAAAGGAAGACGCTGACGCGCCGACGCCGATTCTTCTGTCTGGCTACAAGGTGAATCACTTGCTTCAAGCCTACGCAGACGCATTCCTTCCGCGCCGCTACGGCGTCGCGGCAGACACCTACCCCGGTGCGCCCTGGATTGGCGACCTGACCAAAAACAGACCGTGGGAGTGACCGATGTCCTTCACCATCAACCAACTTACCAAAGACATCAAGCGCACCTATATCCCCCCCAGTGCTGGATTCCCGGGTGATCCGGGGCAGCCATACCGGCCTGCGGGGTGGAGAAAGATACGGGTCCGCGAGTGCGGCTACACGTACACAAGGTACGTCGGTGACGCCGGATCTAGCGGACTTGAACTCGGCGGGGGCGGCACAACGACACTGGGTTATGGGCCGACCACCTACGGCTGCAAAACTGTTACCCGGACTATCTACGTCCCGGAGATACCTGCGCGCCCGGCTATCCCTCCGCGCAAGCCGACCAAAGAGCAGACGCTGCTGGATTACCAGATCGGTTGGAATGCCAAGGGTCATTCGGTCGAAGCAGTGTCCGGCAACGGGGCATTCAAGTTCAGGGTGCCGCGCAGCACGACCGGGGCGGTGGTCGGGATGTCCAAGTCTCCGCGAGACGCTGGCTACAACGACATCGCCTACGGGTTCTTCGTGCAGTCTGGCGTGGTCAGCGTGATCGAAAGCGGCCAAGTGGTCGGGAACTTCGGTGCCCACCCGAACGCGACGCTGAAGATTACCCGCCTCGATGGGCAGATCCTGTACGACATCAACGGCTCAGTGGTCAGGACGCGACGAAACGACCCGGCTCCGCTGTTCCTCTCCGCTTCACTCTATACCGGTGGCGACTCGGTTGACGACGCTGAGTTGCTTGGCGTGGCGGCGGCACTAGGATCATTCCTGCCGATGGCGGGCTATGCTGGCGACGCGCTGCCATCGCAGGCAATCGGTTCGCTCCCCGCCATGACTGGAGAGGCAGGGTCGTATGCGTTCGGCGGCGCAACGGGGTCGTTCCCTCCTATGACTGGCGTGGCTGCCGATGCTTCAGGCTATGCCACGGCTTCCGGCTCGTTCGATTCGATGACCGGCGAAGCTGGAGCCTACGCGCTTGTGCCAACTTACGCCTTTGCCGATGGCGAGATGATGCCAGTGGTCGGCGCTGCTCAGGGCGTCATGCACATCGTTGGCGAGTCCGTCGGGAGCTTTGCCTCAATGATCGGTCTGTCGTCTGAGGTGTTCTACGCTCAGGCGTCCGGTTCTTTCGCCCCGCTGGCCGGTGCTGCCGACGCAACCGAGGGGCCGGGGCAGGCGCTGATTTTCAGTGCAATGGAGCCAGTCGATACCGTCACAGCCACATCGACGCTGTTTGCCTTGATCGACAGCGAGATGAACATCGTTGGGCTGTTCACCGTCAATTCGACCGCCACGGCGCAACTCCTGTCGTCTCTGAGCCTGTCCGACGACTACGCGCTGGCCCAGACGCTCCGCGCCGCCATCGAGAGCTGGATGGAGGCCAACGCCAATGCGTTCGACCCGAGCGCATCGGCCGTTCGTGATGTCTGGGTCTACCACATGGATGCCAACGGCTCGACCCGGTATGAGGGTTACGACTTCGACGGCTTCGCCAAGATCAACGATGCCTACTACGGCATCAAGTCGGACGGCATATACCGGCTGGAAGGACCGGATGACAACGGTACGCAGGTTCCCGCACGTGTGAACTTCGGTAATCTGAGCTTCGGCACGATGTCCCGCAAGGCGCTCCCCTACGTGTATGTGGGCATGGCATCCAACGGAAACACCTACCTGAAGGTGACGGCCGACGGCCAGACCTACACCTATCGGGTGCGAGACAACACCGAGCTGATGAAGGCGCACCGGTTCGAGTTGGGCCGTGGCCTTCGCGCTTCTTTCTACGATCTGGAGCTGGTTGCTGATGGGACCGTCTTCGACCTGCACAGCATCGAATTCCAACCCGTTGAACTGACCCGGAGGCTGTAATGGCAGTCGTTGAGACCATCATCAATCACGCGATCGGAGTCGCCAACCTCAAAGCCGCACAGGCCGATGCGGTTGGAGGCCAAGCATTCCAGGCCGCCACTGGTGGGCATCAGTACAGCTTCAAGACGCCGGAGAAGGTCAACGCCAAGGAACCGAACGTCTACATCCCGAGCAGGGCGGCCGGGCTCGACCAAGCCCTCTGGGATTCGACCTACGACCGGATCATTGA
>Ga0114986_1000252_pt1 | contig 14943 bp, 10 predicted proteins | sample Shrwel1BS1Day17_FD_96988 | JGI IMG/M metagenome (GOLD analysis project Ga0114986, IMG submission 96988) | Subsurface microbial communities from deep shales in Ohio, USA - Utica-3 well 1 S-1-Day17 | ecosystem: Environmental > Aquatic > Deep subsurface > Shale gas/oil reservoir > Produced... | reverse complement strand
GCAAATTGGGAAGACCTGCCGGCTTCGCCATGGACGTGCTCCAACCTCGTTGAACTCGGCGCTTCCGGTCTGATGCCGGAATCCACCCTTAACCGACAGCATAAAACAAAAAAGGGACAGGCTCGCGCCTGTCCCTTTTTATCGAATCTTGGTGGTGGAGTTTAGCGCTGCATCGAACTTTCCTCAATAACCCCTGGGGGTTGCTGCGGGAGCACGCGGAGTCATACTGCCTCACCATGCTTGGCCAGCATCTCATGAAGCCAGGCGCCAAAGCGCCGTTCGCACTCCTGCTGCAATACATCTGACAACCGCTGTAGCGCTTCGGCACCAGCCTTTGTCAGGGAGTCCGTTCCTGTCGGAGTGAAGCTTCCATGGGCCACCATGACGCGTAAAGCTGTGGCAGGAAGGCGGACATCAATATCTCCGTCCATGAACAGCTGGAGCTTTTCTCGCAGTCCCTTTTGTGCGAAAAGCCCCTTGGAATCTGCAAATGGTCGCAGCAGTACTCGTCGCAACGCTGCCGCCAAGGCGGAATCGGGGATCTTCCAACATGTGACGTTGCTCCCAATGGCTTCTCCAAGCAGTTCGGCGGCACTGTAAGCCGCAAGCAAACGCAGTCCAGCGGTGTAGCCGCGCAGGGCCTTTTCGCTGTACCCATCTGCATGCACGGCTTCAAAGTTTGCAGCCAAGCGATACCTTGCATAAAAGCGGTTGAGTTGTCTTCTGGTGGCTGCCGGGCAAAACCCATCCTTTCCCTCGCGACACGTCGCGCAAAACAACTTCCAGCCAACCAAGCGATGAACAGTGGTCTTCATGCAATCGCCTTTGCTTCAGACTCCTGCTCCAGGTACACCCAGTCCACAATGTCGTCGCTGGGGGTGTAGCCCGAAACCAGTTGCTGCATCATCAGGCGGATCACGCCCACATCGTTCACGTTCAGGGCCATTTCCAGGGCGGTGAGCTTGGCCTCGAATTCGGCCCAGGGGATGAACTCTTCGTGGGCTTTCATGACGCGAGGATGCACCGTGGGCTTGGGGTTGTCGCCGATCAGCAGCTCCTCGTAGAGCTTTTCGCCGGGGCGCAGGCCGGTCACGGCGATCTCGATGTCGCCCTCGGGGTTTTGCTCGTCCTTCACCGCTAGGCCCGAGAGCTCGACCATGCGTCGAGCCAGGTCCATGATCTTCACGGGCTGGCCCATGTCCAGCACGAACACATCGCCGCCCTTGGCCATGGCACCAGCCTGGATCACCAGTTGCGCCGCTTCCGGGATGGTCATGAAGTAGCGCGTGACTTCCGGGTGCGTGAGGGTGATGGGGCCACCGTCGCGGATCTGCTGACGGAACTTCGGCACCACCGAACCCGATGAGCCGAGCACGTTGCCAAAGCGAACCATGCTGAATTTGGTTGCGCCCGTTCCACCCGTTCCCGCCTGCGTGGCCGCCAACGCTTGCAGAGCCATTTCAGCCAACCGCTTGCTGGCACCCATCACGTTGGTGGGGCGCACCGCCTTGTCGGTACTGATGAGCACAAAGTCAGTCACGCCGTTTTCTGCTGCGGCCTGCGCAGTCCGCAGCGTGCCCAGCACGTTGTTCTTGATACCGGCGGCCGGGTTGTGCTCGACCAGAGGCACGTGCTTGTAGGCGGCGGCGTGATAGACCGTGTCCGGGTGCCAGGTGGACATGATCTCGCGCATGCGGTCGTCGTCTTGCACCGAGGCCAGCAGGGGCACCAGAACGGGCGGCTTGGCGCTGTCCAGCCCAGCCAGCTTTTCTTCCAGTTCCTGGTGAATCGCGTACAGGGCGAATTCGCTCTGCTCGATCAGCAGCAGCTTGGCCGGATCCACCACCAGGATCTGGCGGCACAGTTCGCTGCCAATGGAGCCACCGGCGCCCGTCACCAACACAACCTTCCCCACGATGTTCTTCACCAGCAGGATGTGATTGGGCGTTACTGGTTCGCGGCCCAGCAGATCGTCAATGTCCAACTCGCGCAGGTCCGAAATACTGACTTTGCCCTGGGCCAGGTCGGTCACGCTGGGCAGGGTGCGAACTGCCACACGGGCCACGCGGATCTGGCTCAGAATTTCGTTGCGTCGCTTGCGGCTCAGGCTGGGCATGGCCAGCAACACGTCGCTGATGTTGAGCGTGGTGACCAGGTTGTCCAGGTCAGCCGGGTTGTAGATGGGCTGGCCGTTGAGCACATGGCCGTGCAGGCGGTCGTCGTCGTCCAAAAACCCGGCCACCTGCATTTCGTGGCTGTTGGCCATGGCCGCTGCCAACTGGCGGCCGGCAGTACCTGCGCCGTAGATCAGCACCTTGGGTCTAGCTCCACGCTTCAAGATGTTCTGGTACTGGTCACCCAGCCAGACCCGGGCCAGGGCTCGGGATGCACCCACGAAAAAGAGCAGCAGAATCGGCTGAATGATGCCCACAGTACGGGGCACCCCAGCCACGCCAATGGCGGTAAAGACGGAGGCATAGAGCAAGCCGTAAATGCCCACGGCCCTCGCCACTGCGAGCAAAGCCGGCCAGCCGCTGTAGCGGAAGATGGCGCGGTACAGGCCCGACACAACAAAGATGGGCAGCGCTATACCCACGGAGACACCCACCGCCCACAAAGCGGTCCCAGACAGAGCGACGAACTCCCCCAGCCGCAGATAGAAAGCCAGCCATACGGTCAGAACGCAGAAGCCCAAATCTACCGACAAAGCCACGAAGCGCTTTGCCGCTCGCGGCAAGGCTAGGATGGGGGCGGCCAGCTTAAACAGGGGCTGTTTCACAGCGTGCCCCGTGAGTCCTGAATCCGTGTCTTTCTTCAATGTGACACCCCGTCCCTTGTCAGAACTTTCATTGCCGTCATCCACAGAATTTTGAGATCGAACAGCATTGACCGTCGCTGCATGTACTCCACGTCCAGTTGCACCTTCAGGGGGATCGGCAGCTCATCTCTTCCGTTGACCTGCGCCCATCCAGTCAGGCCAGGCACCAGTTCGTGAACACCAGCCTTGGTTCGCAACGCAATCAAATCATCCTGGTTGAATAGAGCCGGACGGGGGCCCACAAAACTCATGTCGCCCTTCAGGATGCTCCACAACTGGGGCAATTCGTCCAAGCTGGATTTGCGTAGAAAGGAGCCGATTGGCGTTAGCCACTGTTCAGGGTTCTGCAGCAGATGCGTGGCCACTGCCGGGGTGTCAATCCGCATGCTGCGGAACTTGGGCATTTTAAAGATACGGTTGTTTCTGCCTACTCGATCACTCCAATGAAGCACAGGTCCGGGTGAGGTCAGGCGAACAATCGTAGCCACGAGCAAGATTGGCAATGCTAGGAACACAGCCGCAATCAATGCAGCAGCGAAGTCGAGCAAACGTTTCACTTACCGGATTCTGATATCGATTGAACCTCTCTCAAACAAGATTACCTCGATTTTGCGAATTCCGATTGAAACCGAATGATTTCGGCGCGTAGCCAAAATCCTTCATTGCTGGTTGATTATCAACAGTCAAATCCTGGAACATACGCTCCACCATTTCCTTTCGAATAAATGTAGCCTTTGGGACTCTCCTCGCTACTGCAATCAGCAAAAAGAATAGCGCCTTAGGAATGGGCACCAGAACAGACAACTTTCCTTCTGCTTTGAAAATTTTCCTCACCAGCTCAGGAAAACTGAGCACTTCACCACCGCCCAAGTTATACGCTCGGTTGAGCGTCGTCTCACATGCTAGTGCTGCCACGCAGGCATCTGCCAAATCATCAATATGGACTGGCTGACGCAGACCTTTTGCTCCGATTGGCATAGGAAAAAAACCAAACCTGCGAATAACTGCCTTGATAAAGGAAATATTTTGATCAGTATCGGCTCCATAAATCATGGTCGGCCGAAACAAGGTCCACCCCATACCAGCAGCTTCGCACCCTATTGAAAATACATTTTCCGCGCGCTCTTGCTGAGCCACAAAATCCCGCTCAATCTCTGATGTTGAACCAATCTTTGAAAACCGACCCGTCGAACCAAATGCGACGATTCGCTTTGCACCCAGGGAATGCGCCATCTTCACCACAACATCAATGAAGGGAAGTGGGGCCAAAGTGATTACTGCATCAACAGAATCAAGGCTCGGAACGAAACTACTGCTCAACTCGTCAAACACATGCGTTGTTACGCCCTCAGCGACACTTCTGTCTTCCCGACCAATTCGAAAAGCCAAGTAGCCTGCAGATGCCAATCGTGGAAGGAGTGCCTGACCAATTTGGCTGGAGGCGCCAACGACTGCAACCCGCCTTATCTTAGTTTTGATCACCGTTGATTCTCTCTGCGACATTGGCGCTATGCACACCATTAGCCACGCCCAGCAAAACCGACTCCATTTGCTGACGCATCGTTACCGCAGAAAAGCGGCGCTGAACATAAGCCAAGCCACCCCTCCCCATTTTCTCAATGAGTGTTTTATTACCCAATAACTCCATCACCAGTTTACTAAGTTGTTGATCGTTATCGGGCTCAAATATGGCGCCAGCTCCGGCATCGTTCACGATACGCTCTGCTTCGCCTCGGACTCCACAGAGCACCGGTTTTCCGCACGCCATGTAATCAATCAATTTGGTCGGAATAGCACCGTCAAAGAGAGGAATATCCCGGAGCGTGACTAAACATACATCGGCTGCATTGATATACAAGCGCGCATCATCTTTCGGGACAGGGGGTAATACAAGCACATTCTTCAATCCAATTTCTGACACCACCTTTTCGGTCTCAGCACGCTTCATACCGTCACCGATCAAAACAAAAACGATGTCCTGCTGCGATTGCAAGCGTTGGGCTGTGCGAAGTGTGACAGGTAGGTTATTTGCCTCACCTAAAGCCCCAAAGTACAAAACAATTTTTTTATCCTGCCAGCCGAATTTATCCCGGATAAATGCCGCCCCCGGAGCATCGGGGTATAGCTTGTCAAAATCAACACCACAAGTGACCAGTTCAACCTTGCTTTTCGGCCAGCCTCGTCCACAGATGTCGTCTCGTATACCCTCGGTCAAAGCCACAATCTTCACCGACTGGTTATACAGCACACGCTCCATCCATGCCATGATTCCAATGAGTTGCCGGTTTTTCAGAATGCCCATCTGCACCGCGGATGCAGGCCATAGGTCCCTGACTTCAATCACAAACGGAATGCGGCGCAGCTTGCAAATCAGCCAAGCTGGAAACATCGGAAAGATCGGCGGTGAAGATGCCAACACAACATCCGGTTTGTTGACAGACAACAACCCAATCGGACATGACAAAGAAAACGAGATAAAGCTTAACAATCGTCCCAGATAGCTGCGATGCAACTCTGAGTAGGTGTAGGTTCTCACCACATTCACCTTGCCATCACGTTCGCGCCTCATAATGCGTCGGTACCAGGGCAAAGTGGGCATATTTCGCTGCATGTATCCCGTTTCACCAGATATCACTGTCACGTCGTGCCCGTGGTCGGCAAGAAACTGTGTTAATTCGTAAACGAGGGAATGACCAGGCGCACCATGTCCCTGATAGTACTGGTATACAACTGCCACTTTCATCGCAATGCCTCGTAAATTTCTACCAGTTTTCTTTCCTCCTGCTCCCAGCAAATCTCTTGTCGTGCCACTAGCACCCGGGCTTTCCAGGCAGCAAAGCGCTGTTCATCAGAGAAAAACTCATCCAACAAGGCGGCCAATTTTTTGGGAGTACTGGTGTCTCCCAATAGGCCAATCTCTCGCTCATGGACCATTCTTCGAATTTCTGGCAAATCTGTGGCCAAAATCGGGAGTCCTGCTGCAATGAACTCAAACAGTTTGTTGGGTGTGCAATAGTAATTGTTCAAACAGGTCGCCTGGTAGGGAATCATCCCAGCATCAGCCGCGGCAGTCAGCTCCAGCAAGGCATTTTGCGGCACAGCCGCATGAAAATAGACCCGCCCCACCAAGTCCGGCTGCAGCGCCATCTTCTTAAGACTATCCAACAATAGGCCATCGCCAAGCAGAACAAGTACCACGGACCGGTTATGCACGAATCGCATGGCATCCACCAGCACCTCCAAGTGTCGCCCGGCTGAAAGTCCCCCCTGCATCAACACGATTTTTTTATCGGCGGATAGTCCAAAGGCCTCATGCAAGCGGCGGGATGTTGCTGGCACCTGGCGCGTCCGCTCCGCGTTGTAAATCACTTTGACATCATTAATTCGATAACGCTGCTCAAGCTCGGTCGCGACGGAGGGGTTGACCGCAATCACAACGTCACATACACCTATGTACTTCGCTTCTATTTCGGCCCATCGTCGTTTTTCCCGGTCAGAAAACTCCTGCTCGCTGTAGAGTTCATGGCTGTCATACACCAGTCGAGCCCCGCATCCTTGGGCTAACTGAGCGGCCACTGGCAACATGGGCAGGTCGTTTGCCACAAATACTTGGGGTGAATACTGTGATGCCGTGCTGTAAAACAGCTTTGAATAAAAGGACTCCTGATCCACCAGATAGCGCCAGGCAAGCTGCTTCATCCAGCGCATTAGGAGACCGTTCATAGGTAAATGTCCCCGCACCCATCGGTAGACATCTAAAACCCGATTTTCTCGATATGCCTGGCCAGAGGCTGCGCCTAAACGTACTACGCGTCTATCATCACTTGCCTTGCCATCCAATGGCATAGCGATAATCGTGACATCCCAACCTGCAGCCTCCAGGCTGTCGGCACTCAGCAAAATTCGACGGTCAATCTGACGATCAGGCGTCAGCATCACTATCGTTGGGCTCAATTTCGTCATCTTATTGAACCTCGTTGAGTTGAGCGCAACGCGCAATAGACTGGTACCACGTTTCGAGACGCGCCACTGACGCAGTAGCCGAAAAACGTGCGAGAAAATCAGCGCGTAAGGCATCAGACGCATAGCTCTCTGCATGCGCGACAATATGCTGCATCGCCTCGGCAAGCTCGGACACACTATTGAGAGCCACCAGCAAGCCATTACCCCTATTCACAATGTCTTCTGGCCCGCCACAGCGAGTGGCAATAATCGGCTTACCAAAGGCGAGTGCCTCAATAAAAGCAATACCAAATGTCTCACTCTGGCTGGGCAGAACAAAGGCATCACATGCAAGGTATTGCGCTGCCATTTGATCGCGAGGCACCGCCCCCAGCCAACGAACCCTTCCGGCCAAGCCAAGATCAACTGCCATCTGCTGAAAAATAGGCAGTTCAGGGCTCTCTCCGACTATGCTCAGAGTCACTTTTGACTCGATATGGGATAACGCCTTCAAAAGCACATCGGTCCCCTTTGCATGGGTGGGACCACCAACACTCAGAAATGAAAATCCATCGTGCAGTTTTGGCAAACTGCCTTGGTTTGTTCCAAAGTTATCGGGAAGAAAATTAGGCAGAACCGCAATCTCGTGCGCCAACCCCAACCCATTGATTCGATCAGCCAATGCCGGGCTTACGGCACTACACCGTGAAGCTCCTGCATAGGCGTCAATCAACAGCGGCATCATCTGCCCGCTAGGCAGACACAAAGTCGGGGGAGGAAAGGGGCCAAGATGTTCGGTCAACCCAACAGGCACACCATATTCCCGGCCTAAAGAAACGGCTGCAGCCCCCCCGGGATACACGGCATGCGCATGAATAAGATCAAGCTTACCAAACCGACGAATGAAGTCGTCCAGCGCAAGCTTCGCCTGCTGTGCCAAGGCTCGCACATTCGCCTGCCATTTGCCTAGCAATCCGAAGTGCGGAAGGTATGGGGCCCAGACCCGATAGACATGCAGGCCTGAAGTCGCCTTCTCATAAACTAGCGGTGGCGTGCCAAACCAATCCCTCAAAAAGCGCGGTACCTGGCCAGGTCGATGCGGAAATCGAGATCGCGCGAGATCAAATTGGCAAAAAGCAACAATCCACTCAGGTCTCAACTGAGCAATTGCGTGCGCCTGCTCCAAGAAGAATGTGCCGGCTAATGGCTGGTCTACTGAAGGGCACCATGAAGGGAGGATGAAGATCCGCATAGCAGGATCTCACCTTAGGCCGATGCGCCCACGCGCAGATCAGCAATGCGCCACAAGCCCAGCGACTTGTCAGCGGCCTGCCCGCCGGCTTCCGTGCATTTTTCATTGATAAGCAACATCGGCGGTGGAAGGTTGAATGGCGGCAGGCAAAGGTTGAGCGCACGCCAGCCTGCACCGTCAAGTTCGGCATTCGGTGCGTCACGGGTAAAAGTGGTGGTGAGCAACCATTGGCAAGAACTGTTTCTTATGGTCTCCAAGGCGCAGAGCGCATCGCGCAAAGGCAGGTGTACCAGACAGTCCCGGCAAAAGACTAAATCGGCTGGCGGTAATGGCCCAGAAATGAGATCGGCCCACAGGAACGTGCGCGACGAGCTTCCAAAGCGTTGCTGGTTGCTTAACACCATGGCCTCCACTACATCCGCGCCCGTGTAGTTGATTCCATCTAAGTTCAATTCCCGCATCCAGTGAAAATCGCCGCATGGGATATCGAGCATATGCCCCACCCCCAGCTCCCGTAGCAACGCAGGCAGTCGCTGGCGAATAACGCGCGTTTGAAACAGGGTGGAACCGGCCCCCGACAAGGACTCGGTGCCGACAAAGCCGTTACCGTGATAGATCGCGGTGAAATCCAAAACAGCGTGCGCGCCGGCGTGCGTGGACTGACGCGTCGGACGCAGTAGGCGCCGAACCCCGGGTGGCAGCCGGCGCCAGAGGCTGCGCAGAACCGGATTAGCGATAAGGCGCAGGGCGGCCCAAGTGCCTGAGGCCTGCCCCCTTAGGCGCCAGGCCGTTCGCAAGCTGTCCCCAGCAGCCAGCCAAAGCCCATGCACTAGGCGCGCCGCAGCAGCCTCGCCCAGTATTCGCAGGATGTTACTGTCGTGGGTATGTTCCTCGTCAGTCTGACGTAGCAAATATGCTTGCATCTGCCCGTACAAGTCGCGTAGTACCGCTTTTTCTTGAGACGTAAAGGTGGCGGGCGGGCTCACATGCAGTAACTTGGCCGCCATCCCCACCATGATCGCGTGCCGACTCAGCGCCAATACCAGCGCAGGCCCCACTGTGCGGCCTATCGCGCCTTCAGGCCAGTCTAGACTCAGTAGCGTCTGGCGCGGGATCAGCAGGCTGCTGCAATCCAGCGGCAGGCCGCAATAAACCTCGCGGAACAAAACAGAAGGATCCGTCGCAGGTAGCAGAACCGACGTTGCAGAGCGCGGCCCCTCAGGACCGCAGGTGTAGTCGCAATAAACTACGGCGTCCTGCAGATCCAGTTGCACCATGAATTCCAGTTGCCGGGTAATTTTGTCGGGGTTGTAATGGGCACCAGGCATCAGCAGGCTGAGGTAGTCGCCCTTGCACTCGGAGATCTGCGCCTTTAGCGCTGATGGAAGATCCTGGTCGGGTCCGATCGTGACCGGGATGACTTCCAGCCTGGTCCAGGTTTGCTCGCGCGCGCCAACTAGGCGAGTGGCATCGGAGCGGTCCTCGCCGGTGAGGACAACCAAGACCGAAACCAACGGCTTGAATTCGGAATCACCTGACACGCTACCACCTACCGGTTAGCAATCGCACGCATTTGCGCACGACGGCATACACAACTGCGTTACCGCGCAAATATGCCCTGAACTTGCTTCCAATCGGCGAATACAAGACCGATTCATAGCGCCGCATCACGGCACGATGCAGCCCGCCCCGGCTGAACTGGATGCGCAAAATCGGATCGGGGACCTTGTCGAAGTGCCGCAGCGGTCGACTCATTGGGGTTTGCATCTGCGCCCGTGGAATTGGGGCAATAGCTGCATCAACAGAAGTACGCCAGGCAACCAGTCCGTAGCAAGGTTCAAACCCTTTGGCTTGCGGTCCTGTATTTGCAATATGTTCGTCAATAGTACCGATGAAGGTGCGGAAGTGATACTTGCCTGAAACAATCACGTCATCGTATGCACGCTGCGTCATTGCAGCTAAATTAGTAATGTTTGCTAATGCTGAAAAAACCTCATCAACGTTACTGAAGTCTTTTTTCAACGGAATGAAATGGACCCACGGCTGAATAACACCAGAATAATTTCCTTCAAAAAGCACCAAGCCAGTTCGCATAGCAATGGCCTCGAAAATTCTGGGAGAAACTTGGTTCATGTGAATCTTGTCATCGCTCCCCTGCAAAAAGCGCTCATGCACCGTCTCAAAATCAGCCTCTGGATGCGCTTTGAGAAAAGTTTCAATTGCTGGCTTTATCGATCCGTCAAAGTCAAAAACATTAGAGCCGCTTTCCGTTCCCAAAACAGCCCTACAGTTGCCTATGAATTCCGGCCAAGCTGGGCCATAAATACGTGATTCCTCAGTAACCTCTATATTGGCTGCGATGCCGCGCTCTGCACAGATTTGCTTCATCCGATGCCCGATCAGCAGCTTTTCCTGGGTGAGGCGCCCATAACTGTAGGGCACCGGTCTGCTCCGGTATCCCAGAGACCATTCCCGAACCGCCAACGGCTTGGGAGTGGGTAAATTAAGCAAATTGTCCGGCACATAACCAGTGAGGGCATTTATGAAGGTAACGCGCCTAAAAGCCTCGTCCCGGAACACATCGCGCCAATGTGCCTCGGGCACACAGGTAACAATAGTATTCACCCCTAATGCAATCAGTGTTTTCTCGTGCCAAAGGAAATATTCATATTCGTCCTGAAGAATGGCAATTTTCAGGCCGGAAAATTTAGCTATCTGTTCGAGAAACAGCGCATCAATTATCCGGCGACTTGCCCAAAAACAATAGTTAATGATGACGCAATCGAACGGTTCGAGATCGAAGTCTAATTGCCCCGACTCCATTTCATAGTAATGAATGCTATGCGACGAATAACCGGCAAACGCCTGCACATAGTCCCGCACCGCATTGGTGAAACTAGGCAGGCGCGAGTAGCAAAACAGTACGTTTTTACGCACCAGTGCCATCCACAAACTGTTGATGCCACAGCTCAAGACTCAACAGCGCCCACAGATTTCGTCCATAAGCACTCTGCGAATCAAGAACTGCATCGATGGACAAGCCCTTACCAAGGTAAGGACGTGTTCGTGCGCGTTGCGACCCCAAAATGTCGCCAATCAAATCCCTAGCAGGCCCTCCGCGCTTAAGCCACAGGTTCAAAGGCACAGGGAAGCCCATCTTGTCTTTTCGATCACGAATGGCCGCGGGAAGATGGTTGCTGAACACGGCCTTGAGTAGGCGCTTCAACTCGCCATTGCGGAACTTGATGTCGGCCGGGATGGTGGCGGCGAACTCGACCAACGGGTGGTCCAGGAAAGGCACACGCGCCTCCACGCCATGCGCCATGCTCATGCGGTCTTCCACCTGTAGCAGCGCCGGCAGCAGGGTCTTGAAGTCAAAGTGGGTCATGGAATCGAAGTAGGACTCCTTGCCCACATTACTGCCCCAGAAGATGTGCTTGAACTCTTCGAAGGTGGCGCGCTGGTCGATGGCATGCGGATCAAGGATGCTGCCAAAGGTGTTGGCCCGGTTAACCAGACGCCAGTACCGTTGGTCGCGCTCACCGAAGAGTCCGCTCGACCAGAACTCGCGCAGCATGGGCTTGTACTGGCGCAGAGTCTCCAGGTTGGGGATGATGGATTCGTAGGAAACTACGTAATTGCCGTTGTGCAATGTTCCATCAATTGCTCCCTTGATGCACTGCTCGAAGTACGCCACCAGGTAGCGCGCGTAGCCACCAAAAATTTCGTCGCCACCTTGGCCGCCAAGTACCACTTTGATGTGCCGCCCCACCTGCTTGGAGACCATGTACTGCGGAAAGGAGCCTGGCCCTGCGGTGGGTTGGTCCAAGTGCCAAATGATCTTGGCGATGTGGTCGACGAAGTCCTGCTCGCCAATATCGGCGACGTGCAACTGCATGTTCTGTTCGTCCGCTAGCGCCTTGGCATAGTGCGACTCGTCGTACTCCAGACCGTCCAAGAAGCGACCGTTGAAGGCCTTGAACGGGCCGTCCGGGCGAACCTTGCGAGCCAAGGCGGCCAGTAGGCTCGAATCGACGCCGCCACTGACATAGCTACCCACCTCCACGTCGGCACGCAGGTGCATGCGTACGGAGTCGTCCAGCAGCTCGCGCAGGCGCTCGGTGAACCACTGTTCGGTATGGTGGTAATCCACCTCGTAGTGCACCTCCCAGTAGCGCTGCATGCACGGGGCCTCGCCCGGCGTGACGTAGGCGTAGTGGGCCGTTGGCATTTGCCAGACGCCATCCATGAGGGTCTTCTCGCCAATGCAAAACTGAAACGTGAAGTAATCTGAGAGCGCCGCACCATTCAACGAGCGGCGGTCTAGGAACGGCAGTAATGCCTTCATCTCGGAGGCGAAGAAGAACCCTTGGCGGGTACGCGCCCAGTACAGCGGCTTGATACCGAAGCGGTCACGCGCCAGGAACAGGCGCTGTTCCACGGCATCCCAAATGGCGATGGCAAACATGCCGCGCAGCTTGCGCACGCAGTCCGCGCCCCAGCGCTGGTAAGCGTGCAGTACGACTTCGGTGTCGGAATGTGTCTGGAACGTCTCCTCGCCCAATTCGGCGCGCAGTTCCAGGTAGTTGTAGATCTCACCGTTGTAGACGATGGTGTAACGGCCATCGTTGCAGTGCATTGGCTGTGCACCGGTCTCGATATCGATAACGGAAAGGCGTACATGCCCGAAGGCTACTTGGCCTTCATCAGACACCCACTTACCCGTGCCGTCTGGACCGCGATGGCGAATACGCGTCAAACCGAAATCTAGGTCAACGGACGACTGTTCAATTGCACGAGAGCGGTTTGCAACAAGACCGAAAATTCCACACATAGCAAACTACCCTTAGCGAAAAACAGAATTTAGTAACCTTTGCAATTTGGGGCCATATTCATGCCGAAATCCTATCGGCAACAAGCGCCAAGCCTTCTGGCCAAATCGCAGAGATTGAGTAGTAATTTGTGCTACCACTAGAGGGGTGGCAGGAGTGATAGGCGCATATAAATGCTGAGCCACACGTTCAGGAAACACACGCAGAGTGCCTGCATGTGAGTGCGCAACAAGATCTTCAATTGCCCTGTACATCTGATTGCTTGCTTTATTCCAGTTAAATTCGTTTTTGAAGTAAAGCGTAGCCCTTTCCCCCATACTGCGCCTAGCCTCTGGATGACTCAGGAACCACGAAACCGCTTTGACTATCTCGTGTGGCTTAGCGAAATCAACCACCAAACCAGTCTCTGAGGTTTCAATAATTTGACGCACGAAGCTAGTGTTGTTGGCTAGTATTGGCAGGCCGGCTGCCATATATTGAGATGTCTTGTTAGGGCAGCAGTGCGAATAGTTGGCACCTGACGGCGTGTACGGAATCAAGCCCACATCGCCCTGCTGGGCGGCCGAAATAAGTTCATCCTCTTTGACTGGCGGTAGAAACTTGATGCGTGTACCCAAAAGACCAGTCTTTCGCGCCTGATCCATGAGGAAGTCCTTGTAATCGCTATTTGGTCCACGCAAAACTAAAATAGCTGCAGGTTCTGTGTCACGCCATGCATCAATCAGAAGATCGATACCACGCTTCGGCGCAAAATTTCCTTGAAAAATAAATTGACAGGCACCATCATTCGAATGTCTTGAATTGCTAGACGTAATTTCCGAAGTGATCGGCTCACAATTAGGTAGAACATGGAATTCTCGCTTATATTTATTCGACATAATTTTTGCGAGGCCCGGCGAGACTGTCTGACAATGCTCAACGTATTGAACGAGGCGTCGTTCCATACCCTCCCAAAATAATCTTTCAAACTCAAAAGATGAGACATCTGCCTCAGGCCAGTATTCGTGCGCATCGTATACTATTGGTATATTTTTCATTCCCTTGATAATCAATGCTGCGGGCAATGCATCAAGATCCGTGGCAATAATTGCGCTGTAACCACTGATTTGATCAATCTGTGAAATCAGTGTCGCCGTGGTATTAAGTATGTAGCGCAAGTACCATTTGAATGATTCAACCCTTTTGGCCTCTGCGGGGGCTCCAAAAAGTTCTAGAAAACTGGCTTCGTCAAGTGCCAAAGCGGAGGAGATATAACTAATTTCGGCTAACCCGGCCCAACCTGCAAGGTTATTATTTTTGGTTTGAAGCCATGACTTAAGCATCTCCGCATTGAATGCAACGGTTGGCTTTGCAAGCACCAATCGGCCCGATTCGTGACGGATGACCTTAGAATCTTCGCTCCTGGCAGGCAGCACACCGATTTGAGTGATATTTAAGTGTGCCGGCGCACATTTGGAAACCCACTCCAGACGCGGGTCAATGGACGGCTTGTGTGCGCACAAAAGCAGTAAATTCTTTTTGCCTCTCCCGGCGACAAGCTCAGGCTTGACGTAGAGCTTTTTCTTCATCAGCATTCTTGCTACCAACTGATCAAAGCGCTTAACAAATGTTTCAATCCAATATTCAGGGTTGTTTACGATTTCGCTATATGCACACTCAACTATTTGCTGTCGTCGCTTTTCGTCTCGCAAGAGCTCCAGAACTTGTTCAATGTTTGAATAGTCTCGAGCAAGCTCTACGTAATGTCGCCCTGGTTTGAAGATGCCAGAGTATTCTCCCGGATACATTATTTGCAACGTGCGGGTCGCCGCTGCTTCAAAGTGCCTGGGGGATATCTGGTTGTAGTTGATTTTTCCTTCTATATCAGCCAACTCACTAAGGAACTGCTCCGCATACTTCGCATCCTCGCGAATCGGCCCATATTTTCTTTCTGCAGCAGCACATAGTGCTTGCAGGTCACCTTCCAGATCAAAAATACTGGCACCAGACTCAACGCCCAATGTTGCCTTGCAACTAGAAAGAAACTCCAGCCATGCGCTGCTACCCAATCGGTCTTCCCACCGACTCGAAATATCTAGAACCAGTTCTTTCGTCTGCTC
>Ga0114986_1000251_pt1 | contig 14967 bp, 12 predicted proteins | sample Shrwel1BS1Day17_FD_96988 | JGI IMG/M metagenome (GOLD analysis project Ga0114986, IMG submission 96988) | Subsurface microbial communities from deep shales in Ohio, USA - Utica-3 well 1 S-1-Day17 | ecosystem: Environmental > Aquatic > Deep subsurface > Shale gas/oil reservoir > Produced... | reverse complement strand
GTTCAGGCCAGTGCGGGTAGGGCCGGTTGGGCAGATGAGGGTCGGGCGAGCGCAGGCTCACTACAGGTCGGAGGGAACACGCCAGAAGGCGATCTCGACCCGCCGGTTGCGCCCACGGCCTTCCGGGGTGTCGTTCTCCGTGGCGTAGCAGCAGACGCCGCGTCCATCGACCTTCACCTCCGCGGCAGCCAGGTGCGGGTGGCGCGCCCGCAGGTACTGCGCGACCGCTGCCGCGCGCTGGCGGGCCAACAGGTCGTTGGCAGCCGCAGGTCCGACGTTGTCGGTGCGGCCCCGGATGTCGATGCGCCGGATACCGTCGCCCGAGGCCGCGGCATCGATCGAGGCGCGGGCGGCGGCCGTGAGCATCGCGCTCCCGAACGGAAAGCTCACGACGATCTCAGACACCAGCGGTTCGCCCGCGTCCTTGGGCCCGATCGCGGTTCGATGCGCAGGGGGCAGCGGTGCCTGCGGACCGGCGATCACCAAGGTCTCACCGGGGCTCAGCGACTGTGCAATGACCGCATCCGAGCCCGGGGTGGAATCGGCTCGCGCTTCAGCCGTTGCTGCGCGCGCTGGATCGACGGCCAGCGTCTTCGGCGTGACGACGGGGCAGGCGAGCGGTGTGCACGTGGCGAACCGAGCCTGGCGGCCGTGGTCCAACTGGGCGATCGACAGTCCAGCTGCGGCGCGCGCCGAAGTGGAGGGCGGTTGAGCGGCCTCTGGCCGCGAAGGGGGGGCGCCAGTTCGGGGTGCGCTGCACGACGACGCGGCGCCAACGGCCGTCACAGCGAGCACAGGCACGGCCAAGAGCCGAAGCGCACGTCGCGTCATGGCGCCACCCTCGCAGCCAGGAGGATGGGCGCCGGTTGCGCCGCCTGCACAGACCGCTGCGAAGTCGCCGCAACGGGACGTGCAGCCGCGCCGCTGGCGGAAGGCAGCCGGCGGTAGACCTTCCAGGCGTAGCTGGCACGCGCCGCCGTGCAGGCCTCGCCCTTGAGCTGGCTGCAGGCGGCGTTGTAGGCGCCGACGGCGTTCCAGGAGGCACCTTGCCGCGCGAATGCGTCGGCCAGCAGCCACGCGCCGACGTGGATGTTCGTGCACGGGTCGTAGAGCTGCGCCTCGCTGATGCCATGCCGCGCCAGCGTCGGAAGGTGGGAGCTGTTGATCTGCATGAGCCCGATGTCGTAGGAGCCCGTGCGCTGCAGATGCGATCGGTTCACGGCGCGCGGGTCGAGGTTGGACTCGACACGCGCCACCGCGACCAGCAGGTGGGGCGACAGCCCGTAGCGCTGCGCCGCCTGCTCCCAGCAGGCCTGGGCCTGCAACGGCGCCCAGCCGGTGGCGAGCGCTGCCAGCAGCCAGGGTCCTGGCATCGGCCTGGTCAACGACCTTCGCGCGGGGAACAACAGCGGCACCTGCATGGATCGACCCGTGACGTCTTGGTGGACAAGGCGACGCCGTTGCTGTCGGCCAGGCGTGGCCGAGTGCGGGGCGTCGAGCGACGGGTGAGGACCGGCGGAGCGGTCAGGGTCGGAAGCGGGTGTGGAGCGGGTATTGAGCGGGTATCGAGAGCGGGTCTACGGGCAGGTGACCTGCTGCGCGTGAGGGACGAAGCCCCAGCACCACCGCGCCGTCACCTCTCGCCTCATCCGGGGCGGGACGGGCGCCCGCGCGCGGCTCGGTCGGCCATGTTCAGCCGAGCCTGGCGCAGCACCAGCGTGTCGGCGCCCTCGTGCTGCCGGCACAGGGCCACGCAGGCCGTGGTCAGCTGGTCGAGCTGGAACTTGGGGTTGGGGTGGCGGTTGGCCGGCGAGCGCTGCACGGCCAGCAGCAGCTCGTACTGCGGGCGCCACATCGACTCGCGGCGCCTGGGCGTCAGCGGCGGGCGCAGCACAAGCTGCGTGCCCAGGAAGTCGAAGATCCGCGCCGGCGCGTCATCGTGCAGGAAGACCAGCGACACGCAGGCGCTGATGAGGTCCGGGAAGCGGAAGGTGGGCGACACGTTGCCCTCGCTGCGCAACACCGTGAACAGCCAGTCGTGCTCCTCGAGCCAGAGCCGGGTCTCGATGGTCTCCGGGTGTTCGCCGTCGTGGGCGCCGGAGCCGGCCTGGCCAGCCTGGGTGGCGGCGTCGCAGCGGGCAGCGGGCAATGCAGAGTACATGGCGCGGTCCTCGTTCGGTGGCTTCAGGATCTGAAGGCCGTGCTCTGTCGAGCGCGTGACCGAAAGGGTAGGAGCCGGCTGCCGCCGCGGCGCCGCGGAATGGCGCGTTTGCGAGGGGGGTTTCGGGGTCTGGAATCGAACCCTCGTTGCTGCGGTCCGTTTGCGCGAACATGGTGGTCTGTCGGTTTTCTATGCATCTTGGACCAAACTGCACTTGCAGACGCCGTGGAATGTTCATTATGATGACGGTATGCCGTTAGATGCACTCAGAACCGTGCTTGCCGAGGTGGCCCAACTCCAGGCGGGCTACCCCTTTCGCACGACGGTCGAAGAGGTGCCCGATGGCGATGTGCATGTGATTCAGATGAAGGACGTCAGCCCCGACCTGGGCGTCGAGTGGTCAGGCGTCGTACGCACACGGCTGGCCGGCCGCAAGCAGCCGGACTGGATCGTTGATGGCGACATCCTCTTCGCCGCCAAGGGCGCCCGGTTCTATGCGGCCTGTGTCGCCGGCGCCTTGCCCAACGCCGTGTGTGTGCCGGCCTTCTTCCACCTCAGGGTCAGGCGCGAGGCCGCGCTCGACCCGGAGTTCCTGGCTTGGCAGATCAACCAGATGCCGTGCCAGCGTCAGTTGTTGCAGGCCGCCGAGGGCAGCAGCCTGCTCAGCATCCGCCGCGCAGTGCTGGAGCAGTTGGTCCTGGCCCTTCCCCCTATCGCCGAGCAGCGCCGCATCGTCGCGCTGGCTGGCCTGGCGGCGCAGGAGCGACAAGCCCTGCAGCGCCTCATCCACAACCGCGAACAGCAGCTCCAGGCCATCGCCGAAGACCTGGGTGCTGAAGCCGGCTCACATTGACCGCAGGACACCGCATGAACGACCTCGTAACACCCCAGGCCGCCGTGAGCCAGGACGACATCAACGCCGCCGTCTGGGCCGCCTGCGACACCTTCCGCGGCACCGTGGACCCGAGCATCTACAAGGACTACGTCCTGACGATGCTGTTCCTTAAGTACGTCTCGGACGTCTGGCAAGACCACTACGACCACTACAAGGCAAAGTACGGCGACCACCCCGAGCTGATCGCCGAAATGCTGAAGAACGAGCGCTTCGTGTTGCCGGCCAGCGCCAGCTTCTACGCGCTGCACGCGCTGCGGCACACGCCCGGCAACGGCGAGCGCATCGACAAGGCGCTGCACGCCATCGAAGAGGCCAACCTGGGCAAGCTGCGTGACGTGTTCCAGGACATCAGCTTCAACAGCAACAAGCTGGGCGACGAGCAGCAGAAAAACGACATCCTGCGCCACCTCCTGGAGGACTTCGCCAAGCCCGAGCTGAACCTGCGCGAGAGCCGCGTGGGCCAGCTCGACGTGATCGGCAACGCCTATGAGTTCCTGATCAAGAACTTCGCCTCCACCAGCGGCAAGAAGGCCGGCGAGTTCTACACGCCGCCCGAAGTGTCCACGTTGATGGCGCGGCTGATGGATCCGCAGCCAGGCGACGAGATCTGCGACCCCACCTGCGGCTCGGGTTCGCTGCTGATGAAGTGTGGCCGTCTCATCCGCCAGCGCACCGGCGCGCGCAAGTACGCGCTGTACGGGCAGGAAGCCATCGGCAGCACCTGGGCGCTGGCCAAGATGAACATGTTCCTGCACGGCGAGGACAACCACCGCATCGAGTGGGGCGACACCATCCGCAACCCCAAGCTGCTGGACGGCGGTGCCAGCCTCAAGCACTTCGACATCGTCGTGGCCAACCCGCCCTTCAGCCTGGAGAAGTGGGGCTTCGAGGGGGCCGAGGCCGACAAGTTCAGCCGCTTCCGCCGCGGCCTGCCGCCGCGCACCAAGGGCGACTACGCCTTCATCCTGCACATGGTCGAGACCATGAAGCCGGGCTCCGGACGCATGGCCGTGGTAGTGCCGCATGGCGTGCTGTTCCGCGGTGCAGCCGAAGGGCGCATCCGCCAGAAGCTGATCGAGGAGAACCTGCTGGACGTGGTGATCGGGCTGCCCGAGAAACTGTTCTACGGCACCGGCATCCCGGCCGCGGTGCTGGTGCTGCGCAAACACAAGGCCGACGACAAGGTGCTGTTCATCGACGCCAGCCGCGACTTCGAGGCCGGCAAGAACCAGAACGTGCTGCGCGAGGCTGACCTGCAGCGCATCCTGGACACCGCCGCCGCCCGCCAACCCGTGGCGCGCTATGCCCACCTGGCCACGCCGGCCGAGATCGCCGAGAACGACTTCAACCTGAACATCCCCCGCTACGTCGACACCTTCGAGGAAGAAGCCGAGATCGACCTGATGGCCGTGCGCCGCGAGCGCGAGCAGTTGAAGGCCGAGCTGGCACGGCTGGAGACGCAGATGGACGCGTACCTGAAGGAGCTGGGCTATGAGTGAGCACGCCTCTGCAGAGGGCAGCGCAGGGGAGCTCGTTCTCTATGCCACCGAGGACGGGCAGTCCCGGCTGTTCCTGCGGGCCGAAGGCGGCACGGTGTGGCTCAACCAGGCCGAGCTGGCCGCCCTCTTCCAGACCACAAAGCAGAACATCAGCCTGCATGTCCGGAACGTGCTATCCGAGGGGGAGCTTGCGGCTGCCGCAACCGTCAAGGATCACTTGACAGTTCGAACCGAGGGTAAACGCGAGGTCCGACGGAAGGTCCAGCTCTACAACCTGGACATGATCCTGGCCGTCGGCTACCGGGTGAAGTCACCCCGCGGCACGCAGTTCCGCCAGTGGGCCACCACGCACCTGCGCGAGTACCTCGTCAAGGGATTCGTGCTGGACGACGAGCGGCTGAAGAACCCGCCTGTCGGCGACAAGGCCGCGCGCGACCACTTCGACGAGCTGCTCGACCGCATCCGCGACATCCGCGCCAGCGAGCGGCGGATGTACCTGCGCGTGCGCGAGATCTTCGCGATGGCGGCGGACTATGTGCCCTCGCTGCCCGAGACCACGCGCTTCTTCAAGGTGATCCAGAACAAGCTTCACTTCGCGGTGCATGGCCAGACCGCACCCGAGCTGATCCTGCGCCGAGCCGATGCCTCGCAGCCCCACATGGGCCTAAGCACCTGGAAGGGTGCGCAGGTCACCAAGGCCGACGTGGGCACGGCAAAGAACTACCTGCGCGAAGCCGAGATCGGGGAGCTGAACCGCATCGTCACGATGTGGCTGGACTTCGCCGAAGACCAGGCGCTGCGGCGCAAGGAGATCTTCCTGAAGGACTGGGCCGAGCGGCTGGACGCCTTCCTGAACTTCAACGAGCGCCAAGTACTGACAGGTGCGGGCACCGTGTCGCACAAGGACGCAGTGGCGCATGCGGAGGGGCAGTACGAGCAATTCGCGGCGCAGCGTCGGGCAGCGCTGGAGGCCGAGGGCGAGGCATACGCCGCGCGTGTACTGGAGGCGCCCGCGGCTGACGAGGCCGGTGTGGAGGAACTGGGGCAGGTGGCGAAGCGGCTCACGAAGAAGAAGGGGACGGGCGATGCTGCCTGAGGGATGGCGCCAGTATCGGATGGGAGACCTCTTTCGCAACCGAAAGGAACGTGGCGATGAAAGTCTGCCGATCCTGTCGGTAACGATGAATGACGGCCTAGTTGATCGTGACGAACTCGATCGAAAGCAAGACTCGGCACTCTCCGCAGAAGAGCACCGACTCGTGAAGGTAGGCGACATTGCCTACAACACGATGCGAATGTGGCAGGGAGCGTTCGGCTTAGCGAATTCCGACGGGCTCGTTAGCCCAGCCTATGTCGTACTGAAGCCCACTGAGCATGTCAGGCCAGCGTATGCGGCTTACATGCTTGAGGCTCCCCGCATCAGGCACAAGTGTTGGGCCTACTCCTATGGCCTCACCGAGGATCGACTACGCCTCTACTTCGACGACTTTGCCAAGATCCAAGCCGCGATTCCATCGTTGGATGAACAAGACAGGGTGGTTAGGACCATTCAGGTCTGGGACCGCGCGGCAACGGCCGTACGGGCGATGCACGCTGCGACCGAGCGACAGGCATCAATTGAGCGAATGCACATCTTTCGGCGCCTTGATGCGGATAAGGCCACCAGGGTCGCTGCGCTCGACGAAGTGGCAACGTTCGCTTCTGGAGGAACGCCAGACACGACTCGATCGGAGTATTGGGAAGGCACCACGCCATGGATAACCGCAAAAGACTTAAAGGGATTCCTGGTCGACCAGAGTGAACTATGTATCAGTGCTTCGGCACAGCGAAAGCTGAAGACGGTGCCGGCGAACACCGTCCTGGTATTGGTGCGAGGCATGACGCTTCTTCGACGCATACCGATTTCGCTGACTTGCCGGGACTCAACTTTCAATCAAGACGTGAAGGCCATACTCCCCAACCGGGAGCTTGACCCGGAGTATCTGGCGCATGTCCTTCTGTCCCGACAGTCTCAGTTGCTCGCCGCAGTGGAAACAGCAGGCCACGGCACTGGGCGTCTCGATACCGGACTTCTTGGCGATGTTGAGATTCCAGTCCCGTCAATTGATGTGCAGCAGCGAGTAGCACGCTGCTTGTCGGCGATTGAGGCCACAACAACTGCATACCTTCGCCGACTTGCCCAGATACGTTCGGAGAGAGCAGAGCTGATTCGGCTTCTGACCGAACCCTCCTCCAATCGCCACGTCGAACGTGTGCGGGAGAGGTCCGAATGAGCAGCTCGCCAATCTCGAATGAGCAGCATGCTACTCATCTGCCTGCGCTTCACCTGCTGTGCAACCTAGGCTGGAGCTTCCTGACCACGGCGCAAGCGCTCGAGATGCGCGGCAGCACGCGCGAGGTGATTCTGCGGTCGCGTTTGGTCGAGGTGCTGCAGAGTCGCCGCTACGAGTACAAGGGCCAGTCGTACCCGCTGTCCAGCAGCGGCATTGAACAGATCGTGCGTGAGTTGGCGGCGCTGAGCCTGGCCGAAGGCCTGCTGCCGGCCAACGAGCGGCTGTACGGCAAGCTGGCGCTGGGCATCACCGTCACCGAGTTCATGCCCGACGGCAAGAAGCACCAGCCGACGATTCCGGTGATCGACTGGGCTGACCCGGCCGCCAATCGCTGGGACGTGACCGAAGAGATGGAGGTGCTCTCTGCCCAGGGCACGCATCACCGCACGCCGGACGTGGTGTGCTTCGTCAATGGGCTGCCGCTGGTGGTCATCGAAGCCAAGCGCCCCGAGTCCACGCACGTCGGCAAGTCGATGGTGACCGAAGGCGTCAGCCAGCACCTGCGCAACCAGCGGCCCGACGAGATTCCGCAGCTCTTCGGCTACGCCCAGCTGCTGCTCGCCGTGAGCCAGACCGAGGGTCGCTATGGCACCACCGGCACCGCTGCCAAGTTCTGGGCCCGTTGGCGGGAGGAAGAGTTCGACGCGGCGCACCACGCATCAGTCAAGAACGCCACGCTGCCCGCGTCCGTGCGGTCCCGCTTGTTCGAGGGCAAGCCTGCGGCTTTGGCCAGCTACTTCGATGCGCTGTGGGCGCAGCCCATGGAGCCCACCGACCAGGACCGCCTGCTGGTCAGCCTGATCACGCCGAGCCGGTTGCTGGAGTTCCTGCGCAGCTACGTGCTGTTCGACCGCAAGGTCGGGAAGATCGTGGCCCGCTACCAGCAGTTCTTCGGCATCCGGGCGCTGTTGGCGCGCATCCAGCAACTGAGGCCCGATGGTGGGCGCGAGGGCGGCGTGGTGTGGCACACCACGGGCTCGGGCAAGAGCTTCACGATGGTGTTCCTGACCAAGGCGCTGCTGCTGGTAGATGCGCTGGCCGAATGCCGCGTGGTGATGGTGACCGACCGGGTGGACCTGGAAGGCCAGCTCTCGCGCAACTTCATCTCGGGCGGTGCCTTCGGCTCGGCCATCGCATCGCTGAAGGATGGCGAGAAGAGCCGCGCGCTGACGGGCCGCGACCTGGCGCGCCGCATCGGCAGCGGCACGGAGCGCATCACCTTCACGCTGGTGCACAAGTTCAACTCGGCGTCCAAGCTGCCGGAGTGCCGCAACCCCTCGGCTAACCTGATCGTGCTGGTGGACGAAGGCCACCGCAGCCACGGCGGCGAGACGCATGAGCGCATGAAGAAGGCGCTGCCGCGTGCGGCCTACATCGCCTTCACCGGCACGCCGCTGCTGAAGGACGAGAAGACCTCCAACAAGTTCGGCCCCATCGTGCATGCCTACACCATGCAGCGGGCCGTGAAAGACGAAACGGTGGCGCCGCTGCTGTACGAAGAGCGCGTGCCCGAGTTGACGATCAACGAAGAGGCCGTTAACCGCTGGTTCGACAAGATCACGGCGGGCCTGAGCGATGCACAGCGTGGTGACCTGAAGAAGAAGTTCGCGAAGAAGGGCGCCATCTACGGCGCGGCGGGCCGCATCGAGCTGATCGCGTGGGACATCGCCACCCACTTCAGCGAGAACATCAAGAAGCTGGACCTGGGCCTGAAGGGGCAGGTGGCCACCGACAGCAAGCTCGACGCCATCCGCTACAAGCAGGCGCTGGACGACACCGGCCTGGTCACCAGCGCCATCGTCATCTCGCCGCCCGACACGCGCGAGGGCAACGCCGAGGTGGATGAGGAGAAGCTGCCCGAAGTGCAGAAATGGTGGAATCAGACCGTGCTGTCCCATGGCCTGGACGCCGAGACCTACGAGAAGCAGGTGGTGGCCGACTTCGGCACCGACGACGGGCCTGACCTGCTGATCGTCGTAGACAAGCTGCTAACGGGCTTCGACGAGCCCCGCAACACGGTGCTGTACATCGACAAGCCGCTGAAGGGTCACAACCTGATCCAGGCCGTGGCCCGCGTGAACCGCCTGCACGACGACAAGCGCTACGGCGTGCTGGTGGACTACCGCGGCATCCTGAAAGAGCTGGATACGGCGATCCGCGACTACCAGGATCTGGAGGCCCGCACCCAGGGCGGCTTCGACGTGGCCGACATCGAGGGGCTCTACCGCAACGTCGACACCGAGTACAAGCGCCTGCCCGGGCTTCACGACCGCATGTGGTCGTACTTCAAGGGTGTGGCCAACAAGCTGGACCGGGAGCAGTTCCGACAGGTGCTGACGCCCAGGTTCGTGAAGGCACCCGACGGTGAGGAGTACGACGAGCGGCAGAAGCTGCGCGACGACTTCTACGCCGCGGTGACGGCCTTTGGTCTGTGCCTGCAGACGGCGTTGTCGAGCCGCAGCTTCTTCGAGGACAAAAGCTTCTCGGAAGCGCAGATCGCCCGCTACAAGGCCGACCTGCGCTTCTTCACCGAGCTGCGCATGACGGCGCGTCGCGACGCGATGGAGGTGGTGGACTACAGCGCCTACGAGGAACAGATCCGCAAGCTGGTCGACAAGCAGGTGATCGGCAAGGAAGTTCGCGAGCCCGAGGGCGTGTACCTGGTGCACCAGCTGGGCCGGGCCGAGGACCCAAAGGACTGGTCCGAGGAGAAGACACGAAACGAGACCGATCTGATCCGCACCCGGCTGCGCAAGACCATCGAGCAGGACCTGGCCGACGACCCCTACGCACAGAAGGTGTTCGGTGAACTCCTGCGCCAGGCGATCGCCGAGGCCGAGGCGATGTTCGACCACCCGCTGAAGCAGTACGCATTGTTCAAGGACTTCGAGGAGCAGGTGACGTCGCGCCAACCGCCTGGCACGCCTGACCTCTTGGCGGACAAGCCGCACGCCCGGGCCTACTTTGGCGTTCTGCGCCTTGTGCTGGGTGATGGTGCCGTGGAGGCGATGGACGACGCGACCCGTCAGGCGATGGTCGAGCAGGCGCTGGAGATTGACAAGGTCGTGCGAACGGCTGTGGCCGAGAACTCGCTCAGCCCGCAGAGCATCGAGGCTGCTATCCGCAAGGGCCTGCTGCCGCTGCTGTTCGGCAAGCTCGGGCTGGACCGGGCCAAGGAGGCTGTCGAGCAGATCGTGCAGATCACTCGCCTGGGCCTCGGGAAGGCGCAATGACCAGCGCAGTGGCAGATCAGCTCGCGAAGGCGGGCCGATTCAGCGTTCGTTATGGCGAGGAAGTCATCGCCTACGCACTTCGCGTGCAGCCACAGCGCCTGCCGTCGAAGGTGGCCATTCACGTGGAGGCCAACGGGCGCGTCCTCGTCGATGCGCCTGTGGGCGCCACGTACGCCGCCGTGGCGCATGCCGTCAAGAAGCGCGCCGCGTGGATTGCGCGGCATGTGGCGCAGGCCAGGGCCCGGCTGGAGCATGTTCGCCACCGAGACTACACCAGCGGTGAGACCGTGCACTACCTGGGGCGCCGCTACCGGCTGCGCGTCTCCGTGGATCCCTCGGCAGCGGCGTCCTGCCGGCTGCGCGGCGGCTTTCTGGAGGTCACCGTCCCGCGCCGCGACGCATCGGACGTGCGATCGGAGATGTCCGCATGGCTTCGCCAGCGGGCCAGCGAAGTGCTGCGGGAACGCCTGGACACCATTGCCGCTGGACTGCGCTGGGTGAAGGGGCCGCCGCCCATGCGCCTGCAGTGGATGCGTGTGCAGTGGGGCAGCTGCTCACCGCGCGGACGCGTCACGCTGCACCCGGCCCTGGTGCAGGCGCCACGGGACTGCATCGACTACGTCGTGCTCCATGAGCTGTGCCACCTGGCCAGCCACGACCACAGCGCCAGGTTCTACCGGCTGCTGGACCGGCACATGCCGGGCTGGCGCAGCGTGAAGGCGCGGTTGGACGGCATGGCGGAAGACCTGCTGCGGCAGTAGCCGTGAGCGATTGAGTGGGAGGCGAAGGGATGCAAGACGCGGACGAGCACTTCAGCATGCTGCTGAAGCTTCCGCCTGACTTCCCTTTGGCGGACCTGTATACGCTGAGTGAGCGCCTGGCCGTCACGGAGGTGTGTGTGGCGGGGTACTTTCCGCCACCCGTAGGATTGTTTCACCCTGATGGGTTCTTCTACGACCAGCACATCGAGCGATCAAAGACGATCCTGATTCGCGACCGAAACGTGGTGTCCCGGATGGCCCAGCTGGCACGCGGGCGACGTGTGGAGGCGGATCAGCAGGTCCGAACGGCTGCCGGCCTTCTCGCGTTTGCGCAGTGCCTCGACATCGAGATCGAGCCGTCGGTGGCCTTCCACGAGCTTGCGCATACGGCTGGCAACGAGGCAGCGTGGGACGAGTTGGGTTGGTTTCGGTCCGCCGACAACGCCAGGGTCCACGATGTGTTGGACGTCGCTCTGGGCCGTAAGGATCAACTGCGCGCGCCAGGTCCACCGCACGAGGTTCCGAAGCACGACCTCGCCAAGCCACTCAGGCGATGGAACCGGAACTACATCATTGCGTTGAAGGTGATGGAACTCGAGTTGCAGGATCTGAGGCCGATCGAGCGGGTGCTGAGCCTGCTAGATTGGATGAGGGACGACTTCATGTTCGGCGGGCCTACGGCCATGCTGGCAACCGTCTACTTCGCGCCCAACTCGCCGCCAAAACGCCGGGTCTTCAAAGACAAGAACTCCTCCGATCGCGAGGCAGCGATCGCAGGCGCCCGCAATGCGGCTTGGGATCTGACGCACCTGAGTGAGTTTGTCCGCAAGGTGAACGAGGCTGGGCCCGACGGGCGGCCACGGTTCCTGTTTGCTAGCTTCGACCGGCACTTGCGCTTGATGGCCAAGCTGCTGTTCGACTGTGCCACTGAGATCTCTTCAGCGGATGCGCTGCCGCAGGCGCTGTCGAGTTGGTGGTCGGAGACAGACGCGCGGCGAATTGCAGCGACGATCACTGGTCACTTGGAACGCATCAACTCGGCCGAGTGGCGCGCCAAGACATCTCCAGAGCCCGACTTCATCAACCGCATGATCGCGCGGGGCGAAGAGCTCGTGCGCGCGGCAGCCGTCAAGCCGAGGGGCTAAGCCCGGCGGTGGAAGTTGGCCAGCGCCAGGGCTGCCAGCGCCGCGACACCCACGGGCACGACGGGTATTAGCAGCGGCGGCATCGTCACTGGAATGACGAGCGCTACGACGGCTGCGCACGCAGCGGTGATGCCCAAGCCTGCGAACAGCGCGAAGAGCTCGGGGTCGTGGTGCCTGAACTCCTTGGCCTTGATCAGCCGGACGATGCCGCCGTCCACCAAGGCCGCCAACGCGCCGACCATCAACCATGGCAGCCACTCGACCATGGCCGATGCACGAAACGCAGCCAAGAGCACCAGAGCATCGATCGCGCGGAAGTAGCTGTTCCCGAACAGCCGCTGGTTGACGGAAGCCATCTCCCGCGCTACGGCACCGTCGACGCCGCTGGCCGCCGATGCGCTGGCGATCGGCGGCACAGGCGTGGCCTCCCGTGCCGCACCCTGGAGGCCCAGCGCTCGGTCGAGGATCCGCAGCGCGGGTGCTTCGCCCCAGAGCGCTTCCATGGCCTGGTGCTCGCTTCGAATCTGCGCCAGGAACCGTTCCGGCGGATGCGCCGAGGGCAGGTAGAGCACCAGAACCAGCAGGCAGAGCAGGGCGGCGATGCTGACGATGCGGATCACGACGCATGCCCCGTTATCGCAGCTGGAGTCCGGATCGCCTTCGGTGGCGCCGCACGTGTTGCTGTGGGCTCATCCGCATCCGGGTCGAGGATCGGAAACCGCCCCTTGATGATCCGCCCGCCCGACACCGAGGCGAAGTACTGCAGGTTGGGCAGTTTGCCCAGCACGTCGGCCGGCACCATCTCCTCGAAGCTCTCGGAGAGCTGCGTCGAGTAGCTCGACGAGAAGTCGCCCAGGTGGGCGTCGGCACCGCTGCTCAGGCCCACGCGCACCGAGTGGATCGCGGTCTTGCCGAAAGTCTCGACCACGAAGTCCTGCGTCGGCCGGTCCTTGGATCGCAGCGCGATCAGGTTGTTCAGGTTGCCCAGCGCCATGCGCGCCGCGTCTTCACCGCCCAGCCGCTTGGCCAGGTCGGCCAGCGTCTGCATCGCGCAGGTGGTGAAGATGCCACCCTCGGCGCCCTTGTTCAGGATCTCGATGAGCGGCTGGTTGATGACGTTTGACACCTCGTCCACGAAGAGCGAGATTCGCCGGTAGCCGCCCAGGTTGTAGCGCATGCCCGCACGCGCGGCCAGGTCGGCCAGGGCCAGTGCGCCGATGGCGGTGGCGACAGACGGGTCGGGCAGGGAATCCAGGCACATGTACAGCACGTGGCCGGCGCGCTCGATCTTCTCGAAGTTCATGATCGGCCGCGCATCGCTGGCGTCAAACGGGTCGGGCGACAGGCTGCGACCCAGGTCGCCCGAGGTCAGCATTGAGAGCACCGGCAGCAGGTTGGCGGTGATCTTCTGGTAGTGCTCGCGGTTGTGGCGGAAGGTGCGCACCTGGGCGTCGAGCACCTTGTTGCGCTGCGACTGAGGGACGTGGTGTTCGTAGAAGGCCACCAGGGCCAGCAGGTCCGCACTGGCCGCCTCCGACGGGCGCTTCATGTTGCCGCGATGCGCGTCGTGCAGCAGCTTCTTCATCTCCGGCTGGTCGCGCCAGCCAGCGCCGAGCAGCCGCTCGTAGAAGCGGCGCAGCGTCGCTTCCAGCACGGGCTCGATACCGCCCTCGATGTACTTGGTGAGCTTGACGAGATTAGGCCGCTCCTCCAGTTCCACCAAGCCCTGCACGACCACGTTCACGGCGTCCCAGCCGAAGGCGGAGAAGGCGCCGGCCGTGTCTGGCGGCATGATTGACTGGATCCGCGAGGCAATCTCGGTGGGCTTCTGCCAGTTGAAGGTGAAGTCCAGGCGCACGCCGGCTTCAGGGAAGGCGGGGTGGAACTCGAGGAAGGTGTCGGGCTCGCGCCAGTCCTCGCAGGCGCGCTGCGTGACGCGCTTCAGGCGGCGGCTGTTCTTGGGGTCGATGACGATGACCACGTCACCGCGGCGCACGGCCTGCGTCACCAGGTTGGCCAGCGCCACCCCCTTGCCCGACTGGGTGGTGCCGACCAGCAGGGTGCCGCCTTCGAAGTTCTGCAGCGGCCGGTGCAGCGGCACCTCGCGCGGCTCGACGCCATGGATGTAGGGCAGGCCGATCTCGGCATCGGGTTGCGGGCGCGCGTCGTAGCCCAGCACCTGCAGCAGGCGGGGCGACACGGTGAACTCCCGGTAGTCGACCTTGGCCAGTTCGTAGAGACGCTGCGAGTGGACGGGCCGCCACTCGAAGCCGAAGCCCAGGAACACCGCGTCAGGCTTCTCCGTCCAGCGGGCGACTGCCCGTGTGCTCAGCACCTGGATGCCGCGGCCGGAGAGCGAGGCGCGCAGCACCAGGGTGTGAACGCCCTGCGCCAGCCGCAGGACGCCCATCGCCAGGCAGAAGCCGGCGAGCGGGAGTGCGAGCTGTCGCGGGAGCAGGCCCAGTCCGCCGGTGACTGCGAAGAACAGCAGGGCGGATGCCCAGACGGCGGCCGCGTACACCTCGTAGGCGCGCCGCCAGGGCATCTCGTAGCGGCGCATGAGCATGTCAGGGCCCCTCGTGTGTAGCCGGCTCGAACGCGGCGGGCTCGAAACCATCGACGCAGGCTGGGGCAACGACCAGCCCGATGGTCGGCTCGCCGCGGAGGTCGGCCGTGACGGTGGCCGGGCCATCCCGCTCGGCATGCACCAGCAGGCCGACATCGGCCAGTGCCCGACCCGCCAGCGCGGGCTGCACGCCGCGCCGTTCCAGTTCGGCCAGTGGCACGAACAGGCCGGCTGCGATGGGTGCAGCGGCCGCTGCGCTGCCCGGCCCGTTGAGGGTGCCGACGATGGCCGCGAGGGCATCGCGCACGGCCGGGTTCAGGCGCATGGGCGCGTTCAGCTTGAAGGTGGGCGCCGCGGCCGGCGGCGGGGAGGGC
>Ga0114986_1000250_pt1 | contig 15034 bp, 13 predicted proteins | sample Shrwel1BS1Day17_FD_96988 | JGI IMG/M metagenome (GOLD analysis project Ga0114986, IMG submission 96988) | Subsurface microbial communities from deep shales in Ohio, USA - Utica-3 well 1 S-1-Day17 | ecosystem: Environmental > Aquatic > Deep subsurface > Shale gas/oil reservoir > Produced... | reverse complement strand
TGCCCGCCCCCCGCAAGGTGGTCAGCACGGCTGCACCCCTCAACGGGAACCTCGCGCTCAAAGCCTCGGCACCGGCCGACGAAGACGACTGGAGCGAGTTCTGAGGCCACATCGCGTCCCGAGGGGCTAGGGAATTTCCCTTGGGTAGGCCCTGCGATTTGCAAAGGCGAGCCTGCTAAAATTGGCAGACATCATCCGGGAGCAGGTCAGACCTCATGTTGAAGCAGATCGCAGTTTCCGATCTCGAAATGGGCATGTTTGTCCACAAATTCGAAGGGCGATGGTTCGACCATCCCTTCTGGAAAGCCAAGTTCCTGATCGAGGACGCGGAAAAGCTCGCCGCGATCAAGGAAAGCCGGTTGAGCGCGGTGGTGATCGACACGGCCCGGGGCCGCGACTTCACCCCGGCCGCGCCTTCCCGTGCCGCCCCCCCAACATCTGCACCAGCCGCGCCCGCGGCATCGCGGCTGCGCAGCATCCGGCAGCGCACCGCGGTGCAGGTCGCCACTCAACCGGTGACCATGGCGCAGGAGCTCGACACGGCGCAGGGCATTGCCGATCAGGCACAGGCCAAGCTCGGCAAGGCCTTCATCGCCGCCCGGCTGGGCAAGGCGCTGGACGTGCGCAAGGTCGAACCGGTCGTCAGCGACATCCTCGCCTCGGTCAGACGCAACCCCCAGGCTTTCAGCGGGCTGATGCGCTGCAAGCTCAAGAACGAGGCTGTCTTCCGCCACGCCCTTTCGGTCAGCGCGCTGATGGTGGCATTGGCCGACCGGATGAAGCTGCCGCCGGCCGATGTGCACAATTGCGGGCTGGCCGGGCTGCTGCTGGACATCGGCGTCAACTATCTCCCGCATGCCGGCGATCCGCCGGGCGGGGACTATCGCAACATCGATGAACGCGTCTGGCGGCAGCATGTGATGCTGGGATACCGCGCGCTCCAGAATGACGGCGTTCTGCCCGATCTGGTACTCGATGCCTGCCTGTTCCACCACGAACGCATGGACGGGCGCGGCTATCCGCAGCACCGCTCGGGCGAGGACATTCCGCTCGTCGCGCGGATGGCGGCGATCTGCGACAGCTTCGACTTCCGTCTCTCCCCCTCGGATCGCAGCCCGGCGGTCGATCCGGCTATGGCTATCGAGGCGATGAAGGCCGATACCGGTGCCTATGATCCGGAGATCCTGCGCGTCTTCGTCGAGACCGTGGGGCTCTATCCCGTCGGCTCGTTCGTGACGCTCGCCAGTGGCAAGCTGGCGATGGTGATCGACGAGTCCAAGAAAGACCCGACGCGCCCGGTGGTGCAGGCATTCTATTCGCTCGTATCTGGCGAGCGCATCCTGCCGCACCGCATCGTGCTGGCCGAAGGCAATGATAACGAGCGGATTCTCGGCATCGCCGATCTGACCGGGCTCGAGCTGCCCGACGATGCCCAGCTTCGCGAACTGGTATTCCTCAGCGCCTATCGCAATTCCGCCTGACAATGGTCTGATAAACGGCAAAAAAGGGGCCGGCGATCACTCGCCGGCCCCTTTTGCTTTTGTCGGCTGGACGGGAGGGGGCGCACCCCCTCCCCCCAATGTCAGAATGCAAGCCGCAGCGAGGCCTGCACCGTCCGGCCGTTCGCTGCGCGCGCAAAGCCGATGCCATTCGCGGGCACAGTCGCCTGATTGACCTCGAAGATGCCGAGCGTGTCGAACAGGTTCTGCGCGCTGAGCGTCAGCTGCAGATTATCGGCCGGCTCGAACTCGGCAAAAGTACCCACAGTTGTGAAGCCGGGCATACGCAGCTGGTTGCTGTCCTGCGCGAAAGAGCCGGTGATCGTCACGATATTGGCCCCGGCCGCGAACTTGCCGAAATCCACCTGGGGGACGGCAACCAGCACCCAATCGGGCTGGTGGCGCGGTTCCTTGCCGGTGAGCGCGGCATTGAGCCTGTCTTCGGTGATCTTCGCCCGGGTGTAGGTGGCCGCCAGCATCAGATTGAAGACGCCGCGCTGGAAGTTGCCCTCCAGCTCCACGCCGTCCGCCTTGTAGATGCGGTTGGTGCGGTTGGCTGCGCCGTTCAGGACGTTCTTGTCCTCGGCCTCGACATGGAACACCGTGCCGTTGACGGTGATACCGCCGCGCCGCAGCTTGAAGCCGCCTTCGTACTGGGTGACGCTATCCTCGCGGTCCCCATCGGCGACACCGCCGGTCAGCGGGTCGACAACCGGGGTAAAGAGGATTTTGTCGGCATTGGCGCGCGCGCCGCGGCTATACCGCGCGAAGAGCGAGAATGGCTCGGCAACGCGGTAGTTCACACCCATCGAATAATTGAGGTAGCCGTAATCGTAGTTGACCGGCGCCGGGCGATCGAGCGGCAGGAAGGCGGTGCGTGCTTCGGCCGGATTGATGGCACCGTCGCGGTTGAAATCGAAGCTGGTGAGGCCCTGTCGCCCACCTCCCAGATCCGCTCCGAACAGCTGTCCGCGCACGCGCCCGCTATCATACCGCAGGCTTCCCCCCACGGCGAGCTTGCCGATGTGGAAGTTGACCGAGCCATAGGGTGCCAGCACTCGGTAATCGACGTCGAAGATGCGCCGGAACAGGCTACTCTCGCGCCCGAAGGCGAAATAGCCGTTGAGGGTCTGGGGCTGCCCAGCCGCATTGAAGATGTCGACCTGTGCGGTCTGTCCGCCGCCTGCCGCATCGACGATCATCGCGGTGTGCAGCCAGGTCGTGTCGAGTTCCTGCGTGGCGAGATAAAGCCCCGCAGTGGTGGTCAGCTTGCCGCCGCCGACTTCCCACACCCGGCTGGCGCGCAGATCGTTCGTGAAGTTGTCGAGCGACTTCGCCCGCACGAAGCTGACGAAGTAAAGCGACAGCAGCCCGTTGCCATTGATCAAGCTGCCGCCGGGGATCGCCTGTCCCGTCAGCGGCCCGCTGGCGTAAGCGGCGGTGGAACCTGCTCCGCCGATCGAATTGGCGAAGGCTGTCACTGTGTTCTGCCGGTTGGGAAACATCCGGCTGAAATCGCCGCCATTGACCGCGTAACGCATCTTTTCGGTGATCGTCCAACCCGCGACATCGAATTGCGCCTCGAAGCCGACCGACTTGGACTTGGCGCTCTGCCCCGTTGCGATCGGCAGGGCGACCGGCTGGTTGTTGCGATCCAGCGTGATGACCGGGCCAAGGAAACCCGACAGCGTCGAATCCCGCCGCAGGTCAAAACCCGGGACGCTGCGAAAGGCGGGGTCCGCGTCAGTGCCGGTGATGTTCACCGCATAGGGGGCGAATGTCGGCGAGCGGTCGTCGAGCAGTTTGAAATAGGCGCGCACATAGCCGCCATCGAAGGTGCGGGTGATGTTGGCCTTGATCTGCCCGCCGCGCCAGCCGGTGAAGCCGACATCGCGCGGACCTTCGCCTTGCCGATAGAACCCGCCGACATACATGCGAGTGTTCTCGCCCAGCTTCGCGCCGTAATCGAAATCGACGCGCTTTTCGTCGAAGTCGAGGCCGGAGGTCACCTGGACACGCCCGCCCACCTGCTCGCCGGTGCGCGAGATGATGTTGACGATCCCGCCCGGCGAGTTCGAGGCGAAGGTCGAGGCGGAACCGCCGCGGATCGTCTCGATCGCGTTCACGGTGAAATCGTTGCGCAGGTAGACATCGGTGGCCACATTGAAGAGGTCGCCGAATTCGAGCGCCGGCAAGCCGTCTTCCTGGAACTGCATGTATTTCGAACCGCCGGCCGCGAGCGGCAGGCCGCGCACGGTGTAGTTGTTGTTGCCCTCGCCGATGCCGGTCGCGACGCGCAGACCCGCCATCGTGCGCAGCACATCGCCCAGCGGGCGCGGGCCGAAACGCTGGATGTCATCGCCCTTGAGACTGCTGGTCGAGGTTGCGCTGTCGAGCCGGTCGCGGCCCTTGGCCATGCCGGTCGAAAAGATTTCGGCGGGCGGCCTGGCCGGGACTGCGGCCTGCGCCGCTTCAGCTTCGGCCTCGGTTTCGGCCCCGGCCTTTTCTTCAGCCGCGACCGGCGCAGCAAAGGCCCCGGTGGCGGCAAATAGCAGCAATCTGGTCTTGAATGTCATGGCATGCTCCCCCCGTTGTGCCGGCGCTACATCCAGCCCGGCTTCATCGAGTGCAGCCTGCCCGATAGAACCTCGGGAATTTGCAGGCTTGAAAGCGGGGCCTAGGGGATGTCTCTAGGGAAGCTGCCGGAGGGTCCGTCGGTTAAACCAGTCAGGCGAGGCCGCGCCAATCGATCCATTCGCCATAAGGATGGCAATGCGCGACGATGCGGCTTTCGCCGCGGTGCGCCGCTCCGTTCCATTGTGCGATCCTCAGCTCCACCGCGCCGCGATCGGCGCGCCATTCAATGCTGACGCGCGCCAGCGGACGATCCGGTTCGGCGCGGGCACCGGCCAGCGCGAAGGCGGTATCGATCGCCGCGCGCTCGGCAGCGTCGGCATATTGCAGCACCATCGAATGGAACACCACGCGGCGCACACCGGGCGTCTGCGGTTCGGCGAAACGCCGCAGCAGCCACGCGCTCGCCAGCCCGCTATCGACCTGGGGGGGGTGTGCCGCAGCAATGCCGATCGCAGCCGCCAGTCGCTCGGCGCGAGCGGCCTCGCCCGGCCAGACATAGGCGGCAAGGCTGCGGCGGTCATCGGCGCAGGTCACATCGAGCGGGTGAAGATCGACCCCGCGCGCGGCGGCAATGCACAGCGGTCCGGGGGTAAGCGGCGTTCCGCGCCACTCGGGCGCCAGCGTTACCGCGCTGGCCGGCGCGCAGGCCGCCAGCCCGCCAAGCCGCACCGCATAATGCGCCGCGTTGAGATTGAGCCCCGCACTCGCACCGAGTTCCAGCACCTCGCACGGCAGGCCATCACTGCGACCCACCTCGATCAGCGCGGCAACCAGGCCGGCAACGCGGGCGACCTCGTTGGTCTGGGTGGGGTGCGACAGCCAGCCGAGCAGTGCGCTGGCATGGACGTCGAGCGCCTCGGCAAGCGCGGCATCGAGCGCCGCAAAACAGGGCATCGCACCGTCTTCATACAACGCGCGCAGCACACCCGGCTCGCAGCCCTCCAACGCAAGAGCGTGCAGTCCCGCATTGAGGCGGAAGATCACCCCGTCCGAGGCCAGATCGCCCGGCCAGTTCTCGATCGCCGCAAACACCCGCGTCGCATCCGGCAGCACCCGCCCCAGCGCCAGCATCAACGCCGCAGTCAACGGCTTGCCGAAGCCTTCGGCCTTGGCCGCCTCGACATGCAGCTGGCGCAACGTGCGGCCCGTGACCGGACGGTCGAGCGCCTGCACGGGGCCGAGGTTGTGGGGGTTGAAGAGCAAGGTCAAGCGCGGCGCCCGGGTTCAGAAATGGAAGGACATGACTTCCTTAGAATGGGCTCGCCAAATTTCCTCGCCGCCGGCCTAAGGGATTGCCGCAAGGCAGCTTTCCTACCCGGCCCGGCCGCCCCGGCCCCGTAGCATTACCGATCCTGCCAAAGCGGACGGATTAAACGGCGCGGAGCTATCGCCACCCTCCGATTTCATTGCCATCGATCCGGAGTTCCCGAGGCATGCGTCTTCCGACCGCCCTGACCGACACCATTTGCTCACAGGTCTGCGGTCGCTTTGCTGCCGCGTATCCCGGCGTCCCGGACCACAGGACCCTTCGCCATGCTTGACCGGATGAACATCCCCCGCCGCCTCGGCGCCTCCTTCGTGCTGCTCAATGTCGTCGCCGCTGCGGTGATGATCGCCTGCGGGGTGAGCCTTGCGATGATCTCCTCGGTTACCGCGAAGAATACCGCCAGCCAGCAAATCCTGGCCGATGTGCTGGCGCTTGAAACGTCACTGCTGCGCCAGAACAGCCAGCTTCGCGGCTTCCTCGTCACCGCCGACCAGAGTTACCTGAAATCCTATTACGAAGGCCGCGACGATTACGACAAGGCCTCCGCGCAGCTTGAGGTCGCGCTGGCAGGCTCGCCGCTTCAGGAAAAGGTGCGCGTCAGCCGCGCGGAAACCCTGAAGTGGCGACGCGACTGGGGCGACCGATATGTTGCCGTGGTCAAGGCCGGCGGCCGCGACGCAGCGCAGGAGGCGATCCGCGCTGCCGGCAAGAAGGTGCTGGTCAGCGATGCCGTCAACCCCTTGCGCGATATCCGCGATGCCCAGCACTCCGCCATCACCGCGCAGAGCGAGCGGCAGTCCACCGTCATCACCATGGCGTGGGTTGCGCTCGGGCTGGGGGCTGCGATCCTGATCGGTCTGGCGCTGGTGCTGGCGCGCGGACTGACTCGCTCGATCGCCCGCCCGATCGTCGATCTGACGCGGGCCGTCACCGATCTGTCGCGCGGCGCGACGGACATCGACATTCCCGGCACCGGGCGCGGCGACGAACTCGGCGCGATGGCGCAGGCGATGCTCGTGTTCCGCGATGCCGCGCAGGAGCGTCAGCGCACTGTTGCCGAACGCGAGGAAGCGATGGCCCGCATCGGTCAGCAACTTGCCGCCGTCGCCCAGTCCGATCTCACTGTGCGTCTGCACGGGATGCCCCCTGCCTTCCAGCAGCTGGCGGAGGATTTCAACGTGGCGATGGAGCGGTTGGCGGGCGCGATGGGTGCGGTCAACGAAAGCATCGGCACGATCAATCTGACCTCCTCCGAAATCGAACATGCGATGACCGATCTGGCGAGCCGCAGCGAAGATCAGGCGGCGCGCCTGCAACTGTCCTCGACGACGATGATCAGCCTCTCGGCGAACATCGAGGCCAATGCCAGCCTTGCGGTCGGGGTCAGCAGTTCGATGCGCGAGGCACGCGAGGAGGCTACCAGCGGCGGCGAGGTTGTCGGACGCGCGATCCAGGCCATGGGCAAGATCGAAACGGCCAGCGTCGAGATTTCCGAGATCACCGCGATGATCGACAATATCGCCTTCCAGACCAATCTGCTGGCGCTGAACGCGGGCGTGGAAGCCGCGCGGGCGGGCGAGGCCGGCAAGGGATTCTCGGTGGTCGCCTCGGAAGTCCGCGCGCTCTCGATGCGGGCCACGGAAGCGGCAAGCGAGATCAAGAAGCGCGTCGAGGCGGTCGGCGTTCATGTCCAGACCGGCGTGTCGCTAGTCCACGAAACCGGATCGGCGCTGGAGACGATCATCACCCGGGTGGGCGAAGTGACCGAGGCCGTCACCCGCATCGCCGATGCGGTGAGCGAGCAAAGCGTCGCCCTGCGCAATGTCTCGGAAACGATCGGCACGATGGACAAGATGACCCAGCAGAACGCGGCAATGGTCGAAGAAACCAACGCGGCGACGAAGAACCTCAACCACGAGGCGCGTCATCTCGCGAGCACCTTTGCCGGCTTCCGCATCGGCGATGCGGGCAGCAGTGGTGGGTCGGCAACGGCTACCGCCCGGCGCTTGCCCGCAAACAGCCGCCGCGCGGCCTAGCGGATTGCTCCCAGTGCACCCGCAATCATCCCGGCAAAGACGCGGCTCAGGACAATTGTCCGGCCGCCTCTTCGCAATCTCGCCGCACGGCTTCCCCAGACCCCGCGTCAAAACCGCGAAAGGTGACCGAAAATGATCACCCTCCCTCCCGTCTGCGATCGCGCTGCCGCCGCGGCGCTTTACCCCGAAATCGCGGAATCGCTCGGCACCGCACCGCTCCCGATCGACGCAGCACGCGTCGAGCGGATCGGCCAGGCGATGCTGCAACTGCTTGTTTCGGCTGCGCGAACCGAAGGCGGGATTGCCATCCATCAGCCCAGCCCGGCGATGACAGCCGCGCTGCTGCTCACCCGCCTTGATCACGTGGTGATGGAGGGGCTCGCAGCATGACCGAAGACGACATCCAGCAGATCTTCTTCGTCGAATGCGAGGAAGCTCTCGAAGCGACCGAGACGGGCCTTGCCGCCTGCCGCGACGGGACCCACGACGGGGAAACCATCAACGCGATCTTTCGCGCGGTGCATTCGATCAAGGGCGGTGCCGGGGCCTTTGGACACACCGCACTGGCGGCATACACCCACGGCTTCGAGAACCTGCTCGGCGACATCCGGGAAGGCAAGGTGCCACTGGAGCCAGCGCTCGTTGACCTGCTGCTGCTCGCGCTGGATTGCCTGCGCGATCATGTCGAGGCCGCACGCGGCGGCGGCAATCCGCCCGATGATGCCGACCTTCTGGCAAAACTGGAAGCGGCGCAGGCCGGCGGCAGCGGCATCGCCCCCTCGCCGGCGCCCGCACCAGCACCCGCGCCCGCGGCTCCTGACCCGCTCGATGATCTCGACGCACTGCTCAACGAACTTGCCGCGCCTGCCGCACCGCCTGCGACCTGGCAGGTCCACATCCGCCCCCACGCCGGTGCCATGACAAAAGGCAGCGAACCGCTGCTGTGGCTGCGCGAACTTGTCGATCTCGGCGGGATCTGCGAGCTGTGCGACATCGCTGCGATCCCCACTTTCGAACGTCTTGCGGTCGAGGAAGGCTATCTCGGCTGGACCTTCCGCATGCCGGGCACTGTGTCCCGCGAGACGGTGGCCGAAATCTTCGACTTCGTGGGTGACGAGGTTTCGCTTGCCTATGACAGCGAGCCGATGCCGCCGCCGCGGATCGCCGCTGCCACGATGCCCGCGCCCCCTGCCCAGCGAACCGTCGCCGTGGCCGAGGCGCCGCCGCCGCACGCGAAAACGCCCGGCACCGCAGGCGCCGCACCCTCCACACCGAATGCCGCCGCCGCCCATGCCGGGGCAGCCGCCAACCAGTCGGTGCGTATCGATCTGAAAAAGCTCGATATGCTGATCGACGGGGTGGGCGAGCTGGTGATCGCACAAGCAATGTTGGCCCAGCGCCTCACCAACGAGAACCTTGCCCATATCGAGGAACTCGCGCTGATCGAGACCCTGGTGCGCGACATTCAGGAACACGCAATGGCCTTCCGTGCCCAGCCGATCAGCTCGGTGTTCGGGCGCGTACCGCGGCTGCTGCGCGAACTCGGCAGCTCGACCGGCAAGCATGTGAAGCTGGAAGTGGCGGGCGAGACCACCGAGCTCGACAAGACCGTGATCGAGCGTCTCTCGGAGCCGATGACGCACCTCATCCGCAATGCTGTGGACCACGGGATCGAGCCGCCGGAAGAACGCCGCGCGGCGGGCAAGGACCCGGAAGGCACGCTGACCTTGTCAGCCGAACAGAAGGCCGGACGCATCATCATCCGCATCGCCGATGACGGGCGCGGGATCGACCGCGACCGGGTGCTCGCCAAGGCCATCGCCAATGGCCTGGTGGCGCCCGACGCGCAGCTCACCGATGACGACATCAACCAGCTGATCTTCGCGCCGGGCTTCTCCACCGCCGCGCAGGTCTCGAACATTTCGGGACGCGGTGTGGGCATGGATGTGGTGAAGCAGAACGTGAAGGAACTGGGCGGGCGCATCACCATCGAGAGCGTGCCCGGCAAGGGCACCACCTTCAGCCTTGCGCTGCCGCTAACTCTGGCGATTTCGGACGGGATGATCGTGCAGGTCGGAGACCAGTCGCTGGTGATCCCGCTCACCCACGTGATCGAGAGCCTGCGTCCCACTCCGGCCGACGTGAAGGGCATGGGCACCCGTGCGCAGATGCTCAATGCGCGTGGCACCTTCGTGCCGATCGTCCCGCTGGGCGCGCTGACGGGTGCGAACGAGGCGGTCGGCAATCCCTGTGAAGGCGTGCTGGTGCTGGTCGAGACTGAAGGCCATGGCCGTGCCGCGCTGCTTGTCGATGCCATCACCGACCAGCGCCAGTTCGTGATTAAGGCGCTGGATGCGCATTACCGCCAGATCGATAGCGTGGCGGGCGCGACAATCCTGGGTAACGGCAAGGTGGCGCTGATCGTCGATGTCGACTTTATCGCCAGCACGGCCGCGCGCAGCAATGGCAGCGCGGTGCTGACGGCGGCGGCCTGATCATGCACGGGCTCTCGACCGCGACGGACAGCGAAAGCATGGTGCCCGGCATCAGTCCGGCGATCTACGGCGAGGCGGACTTTCGCCGTATCGCCGATCTGATCCACGCCGAAACCGGGATCGTGCTGTCAGAGCGCAAAAAGATGCTCGCCTATTCGCGCCTCGCCCCGCTGGTGCGGCGCAGCGGCCTTGCGAACTTCGGCGCCTTTCTCGACAGTCTCTCGGGGGATGCCCGGGTGATGACCGAGGTCGTCGCTGCATTGACCACCAACCACACCTATTTTCACCGCGAACCCCATCACTTCGACCATTTCGAGACGGAGCTGCGGGCCGATCTGGTGCGCCGCGCCCTGGCTGGAGAGGAGATACGGATCTGGTCGGCGGGTTGTTCCACCGGCGAGGAGATCTGGACCCTGATGATGGTGTTGCTCGGCCCCGACCGTACCGAGGGCATGAAGCTTTCGCGCAGCAAGCTGCTGGCGCTGGCCAGCGACATCTCCGTGAACGCCCTCGCCGGAGCGCGGGCCGCGAGCTACCCCGCGAGCGCGCTGGATGCACTGCCCGAGCCGCTGCGCCGCACCTGGTGCAGCGCCGCACCGGGGAGCGGCGAACCACGTCTGGCGATCGACCCGGCTGTCCAGGCGATGGTGCGTTTCCGCGAACTCAACCTGATGGGTGACTGGCCCATGCAGCGCACCTTCGACGTGATCTTCTGCCGCAACGTCATGATCTATTTCGACCTTCCCACCAAGGAACGGCTGGTCGAACGCTTCGCGCGCCAGCTTGCGGCGGGCGGCTATCTCTACATCGGCCATTCCGAACGTGTCAGCGGCCCGGCTGCGGCGCTGCTCGAGCCCGTGGGGCCGACCATCTACCGGCGCAAGGGGGCAGCATGACTATCCGGGTTCTGATCGTGGACGATTCGCCGCTGATGCGCGCGCTGCTCCAGCATCATCTGACGCGCGAGCATGACATCACCGTGGTCGGTACGGCGGCCGATGCCGCACAAGCGCGGCAGATGATCAAGGCGCTCGATCCCGATGTGGTGACACTCGACATCGAGATGCCGGGGATGGATGGGCTGAGCTTCCTCGAGAAGATCATGCAGCTGCGCCCGACGCCGGTAATCCTTGTTTCCGGCGCAACCGAGGCCGGTGCCAGTGCGACGGCGCGCGGGCTGCAACTGGGCGCAGTCGGGTGCATTGCCAAATCGCAGCTGCGCGTTCAATCCGTCGCCACCGAAGTTTGCCCGCTGGTCGAGATGGTCCGCGAGGCGGCCAAATCGCATCTTGTCCCGCATCTGCCCGGCACTGCCGCGCGCCGGCCTGTTTCCGCCCCGTCCCCCCCTTCCCCTGCGGCACTGCCGGACATCATCGTCATGGGTGCATCAACCGGCGGGGTGGAGGCGCTCAGCACCGTGCTCTCGGAGTTTCCCGAGGATTGCCCGCCCACGCTGATCGTCCAGCATATCAACGGATGCTTCGCCGCAGCCATCGCCCAATCCTTCGACCGGGCGGCGCGCCCGCGGGTGATGCTGGCGGAAAGCGACATGCCGCTGGAGCGCGGAATGGTGCTGCTGGCGCCCGGCAATGACCGCCACTTGCAGGTCGCCGCCGCCGGACCGCGCGGCTTGCGTTGCGTGCTGCGAGAGGGCGATCCGGTTTCCGGCCACCGCCCCAGTGTCGATCGTCTGTTCGCCTCGCTCGCGTCAACGCTCGGCGGGAGCGGAGGCGAACGGGCTCTGGGGGTGCTGTTGACCGGCATGGGTCAGGATGGGGCGCAGGGGATGGCGCAACTCGCCAGCATCGGCGCGCGCACCATCGCGCAGGATCAGGCCAGCTGCGTCGTCTTCGGCATGCCCCGCGCCGCAATCGAACTGGGTGCAGCGCGCGAGGTGCTGCCGCTCGGCATGATCGCATCTGCCATCTTCGCCCCGGCAAGAGCCTTTCAGCCATGACCGACATGACCCCATTTCTCGCCACAGCCGGCGCCCCCGCGCCCGAGATCGTGCGCATGACCATCGTTCAGGGCGAGGCCAAGGCCAGCACCGATCCGCGTGTAGAGATGAGCACGATCCTCGGCAGCTGCGTGGCCACCTGCCTGTTCGACCCTGTCGCCCGGGTCGGCGGTATGAACCACTTCCTGCTCGCCGAACCGCCCGCCCATGTGCGCAATCAGGCCTTCGACAGCGACTACGGCCTGTTCCTCATGGAGCTGCTGGTCAACGAGATGCTCGCCTTGGGCGCGCACAAGGGCCGGATGCGCGCGCGTCTCTACGGTGGCGCGAACCTCAACCCCGATCTTTCGCCCATCGGCACCGCCAATGCCGCCTTCGCCCGCCAGTTCCTCGAGCGCGAGAACATCCCCAAGGTGTTCGAAGATCTCGAGGGCACGCAAGCGCGGCGCATCCAGTTCCGGCCCGCCAGCGGCCAGGTCCGCGCGCGGCTTGTCCCGGCCGAGACCGCTCCTACGCAGAAACCACTGGGGCGGCCGCAATCGGCACTTGGGACGGTCGAGCTATTCTAGTTTCAAACGGAGCCCATCATGCAAGCCAGTGATTCAGCCCCCATCCGTGTGCTCACGGTCGACGACAGTGCCTCCATGCGCGCGCTTCTGCTGGGCGCGCTCACCTCGCGCGGCTTTGCCGTCGAACAGTGCGAAGACGGGCAGGAAGCGCTCGAATGGCTCGCGTCGAACGAAGTCGACGTGATCATTACCGACATCAACATGCCGCGCCTCGACGGGTTCGGCCTGATCGAGAAGCTGCGCACCAGCGCGCTGCACGCCGAACGCCCGATTCTGGTGCTGACCACCGAAAGCTCGGAAGAAAAGAAGCAGCGTGCCCGCAATGCGGGGGCGACGGGGTGGATCGTCAAACCTTTCGATGCCGACAAGCTGACCGCAGCACTGCGCCGCGTGATCCACTGACACCTCCCGAGGTAACGACCCCATGCGCCACGAACTCATCACCTTCGGCATCGCCAGCCAGCGCTTCGGCATCGACATCATGACCGTGCGCGAGATCCGCGCCTGGTCGCCCGTCACCCGCCTTCCGCGCGTGCCCGATTATGTCGCGGGCGTGGTCAACCTGCGCGGTGCAGTGCTGCCGGTGATCGATCTCGCCGCGCGGCTCGGCTGGACGCCGACCGAGGCCACCCCGCGCAATCCGATTATCGTCATCGAGCACGAAGGGCAGATGCGCGGTCTGATCGTCCATGATGTCGCCGATATAGTCTCGATCGAAGCTGGCACGCTCCAGCAGCCCGATGCGATGGGGCACGAGACTGTCACCCACTTCCTCGAAGGGATTGCCCCGCTGGGCGATGACATGGTCATGGTGCTCGATCTGGCGCGCCTTATGGCCGACGAGCCGGCCGAACTGGCAGCCTGAGGATGTCGCACCCCCTTCCCGCCGCGTGCGAAGCCGCCGGTGCGCCGCATTCGCCGGCGCTGCTTGGCGGTATCGCGACGCAGCTTGCTACCCTTGCCGAGGATGCCGAGGCGTTCGGCATCGTGTTGTGCAGCGATGGCGCCGTCGCCGCGCGCTATCTGGTGCAGCTGCAGCAGATCGACCGGCTGGCCCAGTCCCTGCGCGAAATGGCGAACGTTTTGCGCGCCGGGGATCCCGGAGCCGCAGTCGCAGCGATCCGGCTCGGCGACCTGCGGTTGGCGCTGGAACAGATCGATGCGCGCTGATGCCCTGCTGCTGGGGCTGCACGCCTCGGGCGTTGCGCTGGCGCTGACGGCCGCGTTGCTGTGGCCGCGGCCCGGTCAGGCCGCGCTGATGGTGCCGCTGGGCTCCGGCGATATGCGCAGCGCGATCGATTGGGCCACGCACGAGGATGCTGCGCTGCTCGCTTTGGACACCACCCGGGGCCGCGTGATCGCCCGTGTTACCGACAACCGCAGCCTGCTGCACGCACTGGAGCGGGGAATCCTGCCGGTTGCGGCTCGTGCACCCGGCTGCCGTAAGGACAAGCGTGAGGCAAGCCGATGAATGTCGATGAAATGCGCTCCCTGCGCGAAACAGGGGTCCGGGTGACCGGCTTGCTCGCGGGCCTGATCGGTGCCGTGCTGGCGATATGGGGCCTTGTCGCCGGCGCGCCGATAGTGGCTTGCGCAGCCGTGCTGCTGATCGCCGCGCCGCTGTGGTTCGCACGCGAGCGCCGCTCCGACCCGGTCGCGCGCATCGTCCTGGCCGTCACCTACCCGCTGCTCGCCGCGCTGCTGCTCGCGATGGCGAGCGGCACGGGCTGGCTGATCGACATGCACATGGTGTTCTTCGCCTTCCTTGCAGTGCTGGCGGCGCTTGCCGACTGGCGGGTGATCGTCGTCGGTACCGTGGTCACGGCTCTCCACCACCTCGCGCTCAACTTCATTGCCCCTGCGCTCGTGTTCCCCGACGGCGCGGACCTGACGCGCGTGGTGTTCCACGCGCTGGTCGTTCTTGTCGAGGCGGCGGTGCTGATCGTGCTGTGCCGCCAGTTCGAAACCCTGATCCGCAGCCTCATGGAGGTGCGCCAGGCCGAAGCTGCGCTCGATGCCGAGCGCGTGGCCGAACGCGAGGCGCAGGCTGACGAGCAGCGAATGGTGCTGGCCGGCCTGTCCGAACGGCTGCGCGCGCTGGCGGCGGGCGATCTGTCGAGCCGGCTCGACGCCCCCTTCCCCGGCGAATATGACCGCGCCCGCACGCTGCTCAACGAATCCTGCGCGGAGCTCGATCAACTGGTCGGTGCCGTCGCCCTGACAGCCGACCGAGTGGCGACTGGCGCGCATGAACTGCGCGAGGCTTCCGGCGATCTTGCGAGCAAGACCGAGCAGCAGACGGCTGCGATCGAAAGCGCCGCGCGCACTGCGGGCGACCTGCTCGGCGATATCGAGGCGCAGGCGACCCTGTGGTCGACAACCCGCTCCACCGCGCTGGAGGCCAAGGCCGATGCCGACCGCGGTGCCAGCGAAATCGCCGCCGCCGCAGAGGCCATCACCCGCATCGAGGCATCATCGGCCGAAATCGGAGAGATGATCGGTTTCATCGACACCATCGCCTTCCAGACCAACTTGCTCGCACTGAACGCCGGGGTCGAAGCGGCCCGCGCGGGC